>Ga0164297_10000041_pt1 | contig 158375 bp, 131 predicted proteins | sample GEODES058metaG_FD_113539 | JGI IMG/M metagenome (GOLD analysis project Ga0164297, IMG submission 113539) | Dystrophic lake water microbial communities from Trout Bog Lake, Wisconsin, USA - GEODES058 metaG | ecosystem: Environmental > Aquatic > Freshwater > Lake | place: USA: Trout Bog Lake...
AAAATCGGGCAATGATGAAAATGATCCAATACCCGCAACTCCTTCACCATCAACCACTTCGCCCGAGATATCCACAACACCATTGCCCGATTCCACTGCATTACCCGGTCGGGAAATGAGTGACGAAGAAAAAGAAAAGCACATCAGCGAGGTAGAACAAACAGTAACAAGAGAAGACTACATAAAATACGAATACCTGCTCGAAGAAAAAACCACAAACCCTGCCGAGACTGTGGACTTCAAAGGAGTTAAAGCAAACCTCATGACCGTGCAATACAACCTCAAGCAATTCGAAGAACCGGAATGGCGCCGTCGGTTCCTTCCACGCGATGAAGTAATAAAGCAGTTCAATCAGAGAATATAAGGAGAGGCATGATAGGTTTGCCGGCATAGCCAATCAGGGAAACGCTAACGGTACAGGTCTGCCATTAAGTCACAAGTTACATGCCTGCAGCCTCTGCAATAAAATAGAGCAATGGAAAACGATTTGCCGCTATTCTGTTAGCCTGGCCCCTGTCGCTCAGCTCGTTCGTGCGATGTCAAATCTAAAGCACTGTTATTAAATTTGGGGTAAAGCGTCGTTTTCCTGTTTTTTAATGTGTTCTACATAGGTAAACATAGTAAATGAGACAATATCGGTGAGATCAATAAAGGTCACTTACCGCTAATTGGGTCCCGGTGAACAGCAAACATAGTTTTATATGTATTAATTATTACATTGGAAAATCTTACTCATTGTGTGGTGCGGTTTAAGTAAACCATTTTTATTCTTATATTTACGGTTTTATGAGAGCACTTCTATTATCCCTTATCTGCATATCCATGGGCGTTAGCACGTGGGCGCAGCCGTTTATGGGGCTCTACGCTACCCAAAACTCTATCACCGAGATCAGGGAAAACCCTGCCTTTACGGTTACTCAGGACCGTGCGCAGATCAATATAGCCTCAGCCGGGGCTGAGATAGGTGGCAACAGCATCGTTTTCAAGCCGGGTGCCTACAATTTCCTTGCCGGCAGCACCATAGCCATGGACAAAGATTACTACCGCAACTACGACCCGCACCAGAAACAGATATGGGCGAGCGTGGAAGCGATGGGACCGGGAGCCTCTTTCCGCATCAAAAGAAGGTATTTTGTAGCCGTGACCACCGGTGTGCGCTACCTGATGAACAGCGACAACCTGAACCAGGGTGTGTTTAACCTGATGGGTACACACCCCTATACCGATACCAACAAGACAGATTCATTCAAGATACATAATTACTCTATAGCCTCACAGGTATTCCGCGAGGTAAACCTGAGCTATGGCGGCTTTTTATACGAAAGCGAGGACTATAACCTGATAGGCGGCGTGACAATAAAATTACTCTCGGGCATGGGTGCGGCAGGCATGGGTATAGGGGATGCCAGCTTCAAGGTAAAGAATAATGATGGTATAGCTTACAACGCTACGGGTAATGTCAACGTGGCCTTTACGCCATATGCCAACAGTTGGGCGATAACCAATAATCCGTTCCAGAGTTACAACAACCGCACAGGCAATTTTGGTGTGGGCGCTGACGTGGGGGTAGTGTACTACATTAACCCTAACGAGACCATGCAGCTGAAGCGGGGTTATGAAGCTCGTATAGCCATGTCTATAACCGATATAGGCAGCATCAATTATACAGCATCGTCTACATCGGGCGCTTACGCTATCACTAATAAGAATATCAATTACAGAGGCATCAGCAATAATACCAATGCCACTTTTGGTAACCAGATACTGAATGGCTACCTGACAGATACTGTAGCAGCAGTAAAGGGATCAAGCAGTAAATTCAAGGTGCGTCTGCCTACAGCATTTCACTTTAATGCCGACCTGAAAGTGGAGCCACGCTTGTATGTCAATACTAACCTGTTGCTGAACCTGGTGACCCCGTCAGCTGATAAGTTTACCAACCACTACATATCTACACTCACCATTACTCCGCGCTATATGGTGCGTGATTTCGGAGTGGCACTGCCTTTCTCTTTTAATGCCATCAAGCAAGGTTACGTAGGGGTTATTGTGTTCCTGGGCCCTGTGTATATAGGCTCCGGTTCCCTGTATGAAATGGCTACATCCAGCAGCATCTACAATGTGAACGGATACGCCGGTTTTACCTGGAGGGTGAAGCCTAAGAGGAAGAAAGAGAAAGACATAATGATGATGTAGTATAATTGAAGACCATGAAAAACGTATTGCTATCCATATTTGTATTGTCGGTTTGCGCATTTTGTGCGTGCAAGAAAACCAATAATGGCTCTACCAGTGTTACCATACAAGCCAATGTAAACGGCTTCCCATGGGTATCTACCTATGCCACCGCCGACCTGGCCAAATCGCCGGGCACACAGATCACCATCATGGCCGACTCTGTGAACACGCACATGAAGTTGCATATAGGCAATTATACCGGTGTAGGCACTTACAACCTGTCAGATACTAGCAACACTGCTTATTACATCAGCTACGATAAGGCCACAGGCCCTGAAACACATAATGCCACATCCGGGCAGATCATTGTCATTCCCAGCAGCGGCACTGATGATACGCACACTCAGATAAACGGTACATTCTTTTTTAATGCAGATGCGGTAACGGTGAAGACGGGTACTTTTGCAGTGCACCTGAGTGTGGACTAACCGGCAAATACACTTTTTAGCTTTTTTCTAGCACACAAGGTTCCTAATATTGCATATCTGATACTATTCAGTTTTATACTATGTCTATTAAAGTTTCCGGGCTTACCAAAATATACGATACACAGCGGGCAGTAGATAATATCTCGTTCGAACTTAAGAAAGGAGATATTGTAGGCTTTCTGGGCCCCAATGGTGCAGGTAAGTCTACCACCATGAAGATCATCACTACCTACCTGCCGGCCACATCGGGTGCGGTCGAGGTCTGTGGCTTTGATGTGCATGAACAGCAGATGGAAGTGCGCAGGAGGGTAGGCTACTTGCCCGAGGCCAATCCACTGTACTATGATATGTACGTGCGCGAGTACCTGGAGTTTACTGCCGGTATACATGAGCTGGGCAAAAAGACCAGGGCAAGAATAGAAGAAATGGTGGAAATGACCGGCCTGGCAAAGGAAGTACACAAAAAGATAAGCGCCCTCTCTAAAGGATACAAACAACGTGTGGGTCTGGCGCAGGCCATGCTGCATGACCCCGAAGTGCTGATACTGGATGAGCCCACCAGCGGTCTGGACCCTAACCAGATAATAGAGATACGCGACCTGATCACCAGCATAGGCAAGGAAAAGACGGTACTGCTGTCTACCCACATCATGCAGGAAGTACAGGCTATGTGCAGCAGGGTCATCATCATCAACAATGGTAAGATAGTGGCCAATGACTCTATTAACAATCTGAAGCAATCCGCAGGTAAAGAGAGCCTGGAGGATGTATTCCGCTCACTGACCAACTAGCTAAGTTTCTAGCGAAAGCTATGCGACATAAAGATCCCAAATTCGAAACCGGTCCATTGGTATGAATTTGGGATTGGATATTTGGAGCTTGAAATGTAGCAGAGCTATACTCTTTCCAGTATGACAGCATAACCCTGACCAAGGCCTATGCACATGGTAGCCAGCGCATAGCGTTTCTGCTGTTTTTGCAGTTCCATAGCTGCCGACCATACGATACGGCTGCCGGACATGCCCAGTGGGTGACCTAAAGCTATAGCGCCGCCATTAGGGTTGATGCGGGGATCATCATCAGCCAGACCGAGCTGGCGGGTACAGGCCAGGCTCTGTGCCGCAAACGCCTCATTGAGCTCGATGACGTCGATGTCTTTAAGTGTAAGGCCGGCCTTTGCCAATGCTTTGTTGGTAGCACCCACGGGGCCTATGCCCATGATACGTGGCTCCACACCAACTACTGCTGAACTGACTATACGAGCTTTAGGGGTGAGGCCATATTTCTTCACGGCATCATCTGACGCCAGGTATAGTGCTGCCGCTCCATCGTTAAGGCCAGATGCATTACCAGCGGTAACGGTGCCTCCTTTTTTGAAGGCTGTCTTAAGGCCCGCCAATATTTCTACGGTAGTAGTGGGTTTTAGAAATTCATCTTCTTTGAAAACAGTAACGGTGCCTTTTTTGCCTGGAATCTCCACGGGTACTATCTCTTCTTCCAGACGACCTGACGTGCGTGCAGCGGCTGCCTTCATATGTGAGCGGTAGGCAAATGCATCCTGGTCTTCGCGGTTGATGCTGTACATCTCAGCCAGATTCTCAGCGGTCATGCCCATAGCGTCGGTGCCATACATCTCTTGCATTTTAGGGTTGATGAAGCGCCAGCCAAAGCTGGAATCATACATCTGTGCATCCTGTCCGAAAGGCTGTGAGGTCTTGGAGATGATCCACGGGCCACGGGTCATGTTCTCAACGCCACCGGCCATAAACACATCACCATCACCAGCCATGATGCCCCTTGCTGCATTGATCACAGCTGACATGCCTGAGGCGCAAAGACGGTTAATGGTCTCAGCAGGGACAGTGTAAGGCAGCCCAGCCAGTAACGAAGCCATACGGGCCACATTGCGGTTGTCATCACCGGCCTGGTTAGCGCAGCCCATGATCACATCATCTATTGCATCGGCAGGGATGTTGGGGTTTCTTTCGGCCAGTGTTTTAAGCACCAGTGCAGCCATGTCGTCGGCACGAACACCGGATAATGAACCCCTGAAATTGCCTACAGGTGTGCGGATACCATCAATGATATATGCGTTTTTCATTTGCATCGTATTAGCTTGTAAAATGGATGGCAAAGATACCGATTGCAGTTTCAATAGTGAAATCCCGAAGGCCGATCAACGGATAGGGGAAACAAATAAAGGCTGCAATGCTAAAAGTTAACCCTCCAGATGTATAGAGATAACGATCATGCGGGTAAGCAATGACTGTATGGCATTGGTCAGGGTAAGGTGTCTGTCGGTGAAGAGCTGATTGGTCAGTCCCTGACTGAGCTTGATCTCCGGAGAGAATACAAAGTCGGGGTTAAAGAACTCGAAGCCTACACCCAGCTCGTAACCAAAGTCTACAGGGCTTACCTTGAGGAATTCATCCGTTCGGTGGGAACGTGCATTGGCTGCAAGATCATAGTCAAACTTGCCACCAACAATAGCATAAAATCTGAAGTTATTAATGCGGTCGCTCTTGAATTTAAGCTGAAGCGGCAGGTGCATGTATATGGACTCGATATTTTTATCTACCATGCTATCGGTAGGGTAGCCATACTCATATTGTATCCTCTTCTCGGCAAAGGCCAATGACGGGACAAAGCGCAGATCTACAAAGCTGGTGAGCCTCAATGTGCCTATAAGGCCGAGGTTAAAGCCCGGCTGCCAGCGCGGCTGTATACGCTTAAAGGTATCTGTTTGTGCAAATGCCTGGGTATAACTTATCTGGTAGATAGATGTATTGATGCCGAAAGTGATGCCGAAGTAGTACTTTTTCTCATCATGATCCGGCATATTTATGGCCATACGCTGAGCTAAAGCAGGCAAAGGGAGTGATAAAATGAATAGAAATATTAACTTTTTGCCGAGGCTCATGAAACTATTTGCAGGTTAAACGGAAAACACGAAGATACAGTATGTTATTTGTTCTGCTAAGTGCGATTGTAAACGAAATAACATTTCTTTATAAAATGCTTTTTTGATTTGGTTTTTTAATTAGCTTTGCTATTGTAACAGGGAAAAAACATTTGTTAAGTATTCATAAAAGATATCTTCCTGACACCATGAAAAGTAAAAGCCCCGCTCTTCGGGGCTTTTTTTTTGTTTTTTCGGTATTCGTTAACTGAACAGGAATGCAATATCATCCTTAGTCAGGCGCTTCATGAATGCATTGTCATCAGAAACGAGCTCGTTGGCAAGGCTGCGTTTACGCTCCTGGAGCTGCAACATTTTTTCTTCCAATGTGTCCTTGCAGATCAGGCGGTAGGCGAAGATGTTCTTCGTCTGGCCAATACGGTGCGTACGGTCGATGGCCTGCTGCTCTACAGCAGGGTTCCACCATGGATCTACGATGTATACATAGTCGGCGGCGGTAAGGTTGAGACCAATACCCCCGGCCTTGAGCGAGATAAGGAACACACGGCACTCATGATTATTCTGGAATTCCTGAATCGCATTCTCGCGCTGCGTGGCACTGCTGCTACCATCGAAGTATACGTAAGGAATGTTCTGCTCTTCCAGGCTCTTGCGTATAAGGCCCAACATACCCAGGAATTGTGAGAATATAAGCACCTTATGGTCGCCCACGTTCTCATTTATTTCACGTGTCAGCTCATCCAGTTTAATAGAGTGGTTGTCAAATTTCTCCTCGTCGTTCATGATGGCGGGTGAGTCGCATATCTGGCGCAGCTTGGTAAGGCCTTGTAAGATGTGCATCTGCGAGCGCTCCATGCCTTTTTCTTCTATCATGCCCAGTATCTGTGAGCGATAGGTATTGCGATAGGCGTTGTATATTTTGCGTTGCTCAGGACCCATCTCGCAGTACATGATGATCTCTGTTTTTTCAGGCAGGTCTTTAGCCACCTGTTCTTTTGTGCGGCGAAGCAGGAAAGGGTAAGTGAGCTTACGCAGCTGCTGTTTCACCTCTGTCTCCTGAAACTTATCAATAGGTGTAGCAAACTCGCTCATGAAGAACTCCCTGCTGCCCAGCATGCCGGGGTTAAGAAAATTCATCTGTGCATAGAGGTCGAACGTATTATTCTGCAGCGGCGTACCACTGAGTGCCAACCTGTTCTTGGCATTGAGCAATAAAGATGCTTTGGCCACCTGCGATTGGGGGTTCTTGATAGACTGCGACTCATCGAGTATCACATAATCGAACTCAAGTTCTTTGAACATCTTGATGTCGCTGCGCATGGTGCCATAGGTAGTGATGATGATGTCAAAACCATCAAATGCGGCAGCGGTCATCGCCCGCTTGGGGCCGTGGTGAATGATCTTGGTAAGTTCGGGAGTGAACTTATTTATTTCATTTTCCCAGTTGAACATCAGCGTAGTAGGGCATACGACCATGTAACGGATGTGGCCATGGGTGTTTTTATAATATTGGAAAAAGGTAAGTGCCTGTACGGTTTTACCTAGACCCATGTCATCGGCAAGTATGCCACCCCAGCCTGCCTCATTCAGGAACTTCAGCCACTGGAAGCCAGCCAACTGGTAAGGCCTTAAAACGGCCTTTAAGTGTTCCGGTGGCTTCACCGCGGTGTAGTCGTTGTCGAGTATGTTCTCGAGTCTTACTTTCTTTATTTCCAGTTCTTCCAGCAGCGATTCTTCGTCTATCTCACTGAGCAATTCATCCAGCACGCTGAAGTGGAATTTCTTAAGCCTTATTTTATTGCCTTTCGTTTCGCCGATCTTGAGCAATAAGCTGTATTTCTGCAGCCAATCCTCTGGCAGCATACCAATAGAGCCATCGCCAAGGCGAACAAAGTTTTGCCTGGATGCAAGCGCCTTCTTTACTTCCATGATGGAAATAGACTGGTCGCCAAATTTGAGCTCTACAGATGCATCGAACCAATCAATGCCACTACTTATCTGCACTAATGTCTCCGGCTTATGGGTATTGATGCGCAGGTTTTTGAGGTCTTCAAAACCACGTACGTCAACATTAGATTCTTTCATCACTTCCATGAAGCGGAAGAACCAATTGTTGGCCAGCACTGATGGGCCGGAGAGATGGAAGTAGTGATCTTTTTTATGGTAAACAATGTCTGTATGCAGACCTTGCAGTTGTTCTATAAATTCTCTTTCTGCATTTTCGTTGCGCTGAATAATATTGATCACTCCATTGGCCGGGTGTATGACATCGCCAAAGAAACCGGGGCTTATTTCATTGCCGTTATAAGAAAAGGAAGGGCGAATGATGAATGTGTTTTCGCGTTCCTGCAGCTGTATGATGCGCTCTGGCTCAGACTTGTCGATACGCTCTACTAACTCTTCTGAAAAATGCACATGCACCAGACTGCTCCACGCCATGACCTTGTCGCGCAGGAATTTATTCCACTCCTTCGCCTTAATGGTCATTACGCCTTTGGGCTGAAATGTTTCCGCGAGGTACATTTCGGGTATGCTTGCCAGGCTGTATATTTTAAAATCATGCACCAGCAGGGCCGAGTTAAGCATCTTTACCTCTTTAAAGGGTACTGCTGCATTCTCTATGGTCCATACCAATGTGATGGTATAATTGTTGCCTTCTTTTTTTACCTCCAGCTGCGGGTGCACCAAAGTGTCTGCAAAGCCGATGGGCTCGATGGATGTAGAGGTAATTGCCTTGCCATTTTTCTTAAGGTATAACAGCGGATAGGCAGAATATCTGTTCAGCAATTTCTGGTATTTGGGCAACAAATACTCCCATAACTGTTCCCTTACTTCGGGTTCCGGTACATCATTGAGTACGTTATCCTGCTCGGAAAGAAAATCGCCGAACGGCAGATTTTTCTTCAGGTACTTAAGCAGTTCATCGGTCATGAACTTACGCACTACCGGTAGCAGGTCGCGTTCATCTTCCTTAAATCGCATCGGGTTCACGTACTGCTGCAGTTCCAGCCGCTCTATGGGCCCTTTGAATTTCTGCCCCTCATCGTCGGTGGTGCCTGCTATGAGGAGTAGATTAACATTGGGGAATTTATCGTAAGTAGTGTCGAGCACCATGCCCAGGCGGCGTTGTTCGAGCACTGGTGGTGGTGCCACCGGGGTTTCTACCACAACGGCTTTAACCGGTTGCGCGGGTGCATTTACTTTCTTTATAGTAGGATCGAGAACGCGCAGAAAAGGTTTGCCATTCTCATACTGGAACATGAATTTACCCTTCAGGTCATCGGCAAGGGTATAGCCATACTGTTCCAGCAGTTTGTTCTTCTGTACATCCCAGTTTTGCATGGCCTGGAAATAGGCAGGGCCGTGCTTTTTGAGCAGCTGCAGAAACAGGGTAGCTTTATGTACACATAGCGGGAAGCGTTTTTCGTCGCAACCGCATGAGGTATCGAAATAGCGTTCTTCGTTTTGCTTGATGAGGATGCGGTAGGTATGGTCGCCATCCTTCATTTCAGCTTCTATCTTTTCATTCTTGTCAGAAACGACCACGGCGCGGTTCTCTGCAGCAAACAGTTCAGCATTGTCGAGCGCATCAGGCGACATGAATAGTTTTAATACCTGCTGGCTTACCTGGCGCATACGCACTACGGTGTGCTTCTGGTCGTAAGTGATCTCGGTATTTTCAAAGAAGCCACTTTGAATGATGTCGTTTAGCTGGAAAAGAGCTGCCACCTCGTGACGGCATATCTCGCCCAGGTTGTAAGGACATTGGCAACGAACGGACAAATCTTTGGTAGTGAGATACTTATTGATCGTAACTGTGTAATAATTCTGATACAGATCGTTGCGAACGCGGAAGCGAACCTGCTCAATGACATGATCGACATCAAGCATTTGTACACCGGAAGTGTAGAAAATCTTTTTGCCCCGGCGCACTACTTCTTCAGTGCCATGATTATAAACAAACTTAAGTATGGCGGGTAACGACATTAAACGAAATTGCCCCGGTTAGAAAAGGCAATCTGCAAAAGTATCGAAAAAGGGGCGTTAAAAATCGTTAAGGCACTATTAATATGTGTTATTGGGGTATTTACGAACTTTTTCAGCACAGTTGCGATAATTTGAAATATGGAAATGTATCATTTTTATTCGACCATATAAATGAGTTTAGAATAATGCTGCATCATTAAAGGCGCAGGTAAACTGCACTTTCACACAACATTTTACATTGGTATTCATTCCATTCCGCCAAAAACGGTTAATATTGCATAGAATTATGAAGCGTTTAGCCATATTGGGGTCGACGGGTTCTATTGGTACGCAGGCACTAGACGTGGTTGCAGCCCATCCGGACCTGTTTGAGGTAGAAATATTGAGTGCACACAGTAATACAACCCTGCTAATAGAGCAGGCAAAACGGTTTAAGCCTAATGCAGTTGTAGTAACTGATGAGTCGAAATACAAAGAAGTAAAGGATGCCTTGATGATGCTACCGGTAAAGGTATTTGCCGGTCAGCAGGCATTGGTGGACATTGTGCAGTGGGATACCATAGACACAGTGCTGGGTGCGATACTGGGCTTTGCAGGTCTGCGCTCCATACTGGCAGCGATAGATGCCGGTAAGCGCATAGCTCTTGCCAATAAAGAAACCCTTGTGGTAGCGGGCGAACTGGTGATGCAGCGCGCACGTGAAAAGGGAGTTGAGATCATACCTGTAGACAGCGAACATTCGGCCATATTCCAATGCCTGATAGGCGAGGACAGCAGCAAGGTGGAAAAGGTGATCCTGACCGCATCGGGCGGCCCCTTTCTGGGGCGGAAGCCTAATTACCTGGTGAATGTGAAGGCGGCGCACGCGCTGCAACACCCTAACTGGACCATGGGCGCCAAAATAACGATAGACAGTGCTACCCTTATGAATAAAGGGCTGGAGATCATAGAGGCTAAATGGCTTTTCGGACTGGAAAATGACCAGATAGATGTGGTGATACATCCTCAGTCAGTTATCCATTCCATGGTACAGTTCACTGACGGGTCCCTGAAATCGCAGATGGGTCTGCCGGATATGAAGCTGCCAATACAATATGCGATAGCCTATCCTCAGCGTATCAGCAATAATTATAAACGCCTCGATTTCAAGGATTTTCCGAAACTTGACTTTGACGCACCTGACTATAAGACCTTCCGCAATCTGGCACTGGCCAAAGAAGCACTTGCCAAGGGCGGCAATGTGCCGTGTGTGCTGAATGCGGCCAACGAAATAGTGGTGCATGCCTTCCTGCAGAACAAGGTAGGCTTCCTGGAAATGAGTGAAATGATAGAAAAAACACTGGAGTGTGTGACCTTTATAGAGCACCCTACGATGGACGACTACTTCCACTCAGATGCAGAAGCCAGAATACATACAACAGAATTTTTGAAAAAAAGTCAATTGTCCATCTACTAAGCTCCAACTATTATCATGCCGTTTAATTCTTTGTTTTTAATGTCCAATGGCTTGTCGCAAACATTGCAGTTATTGGCCGGCCTTTCTTTGCTTATTGTTCTTCATGAATTCGGGCATTTCTTTTTTGCCCGTTTGTTTGGCACACGTGTAGAGAAGTTTTACCTGTTTTTCGACTTCCTGTTCCCTTTCTCGGGCATGCTTAATTTCTCTCTTTTCAAGAAAAAGAAAGGTGATACTGAGTATGGTATCGGTTGGTTTCCGCTGGGGGGATATGTCAAAATAGCGGGTATGGTGGATGAGAGCATGGACAAGGAAGCGCTGGCACAGCCGCCGCAACCATGGGAATACCGCTCTAAGAAAGCCTGGCAGCGCCTGCTGATCATGCTGGGTGGTATTATTATGAACGTGCTGGTAGCCATTGTGCTGTACGTGATCATCTATGGTGTGTGGGGCGACACTTATACGCCGGTGACAAAGGCAACTAGCGGTGTAGTGGTAGATAGTGTGGGGTATTGGATAGGCTTCCGCGATGGAGATATGATCAAGTCGGTAGACGGCAAGACAATCAAAAAACTTGAGGAAATACCGTTGGCGCTGATCTTGCATGACAAGGATGCAACTATCAATGTGGTGCGTAATGGCAAGGATACAACATTCCCTATTCCGTTGGGTACTATTAGCAGACTCATCAAGATAAAGAGTGTTCCAGTATCAGTTCGCACACACGCCATAATAGATACTGTATTGCCTAAGAGCATCGGAGATGGATTGGGTTTGCAGAAAGGAGATAGCATCATATCTGTAAATAACCAGCAGATCAATTACAGCAATGAGTTTGTTGCTTATAAGTCTTCGCACTATGATACGCCACTGGAGATCACCTATGCAAGGGCGGGTAAGCTGAATACGGTGCATACCTCAGTGCCTAAGGATTCGGCAATAGGCATAGTGCTGGGAGAGAGTAAGAAATATTCCGAACACATAACGTATACCCCGTTCACAGCAATAGGAAAGGGAACCCAGGTAATGATGAATAAACTGAGGATATACATCGTTCAGTTCAAATTGCTGGGCTCGCCTGAGGTAAAGGTTAGCCAGAGCATGGGTGGCTTCGGCTCAATGGCTAAAATGTATACCCCTGAATTTCACTGGATAGATTTTCTGAGTCTTACCGCATTCATATCTGTAGCGCTGGCCATAATGAACCTGCTGCCTATACCGGGCCTTGATGGCGGTTACGTGATCTTCCTCTTGTTTGAGATGATCACGGGTAAAAAAGTAAGTGAAAAAGTGATGGAGCGAGCTACAACAGTAGGCCTGGTGATACTGCTGGCACTGATGCTTTATGTGAATGGCCTTGATGTGCTGAAAGCATTTAAAAAGTAAAGGCTGAAAGAATAGAAATTTAATTAATAAATATATTCAGGCGTTGGTATGTCACCAGCGCCTTTTTTGTTGATCAGGGCAATTGCAGGACAGTAGTATATCTGGCGGGAAGGGGTAGGATTTTGTTCAGATGAAATACACAATATGAATATTTTTCGTCTGAAAAGTTATCACTTTTACATCTTTAACTCATATCTTTGCGCAAAATTTCGGAGTTGTAATGAGTTGTAAACGATTCTTTTCCTTATTAGTATTGGTTTTCGGGCTGTTTTGCCAGGTCAATTTCTCATTTGCACAAAATGCAGAAAATGGCGCAACTACGGGCGCTGAAGCGACTAAAGCTCCTGCTGAAGAGAAAAAAGGAATAAATATCACAGAAATAGTCTTTGGTCACGTTTCAGATTCCCACGAATGGCATTTTTTCAGCCTGAAGGGTGAGGGTGGTAAAGAGTCTGCAATAGCTATTCCGTTGCCAATGATCATTTACCAGCCGGGTAAGGGTCTTTCTTTCTTCTCGTCAAGTCATTTTGAAGAGTGGAGCAAGGATGCGACCGGAACACAGATCAGCAATTCATTTGAAGGTGTGCATCTGGAAAAGAAGATCAAGGAGAAAGTGATCGCAGATGATGGTTCTAAAGTTTACGATTTCTCGGTGACCAAGAGTGTACTGTGCATGCTCATTGGTTTTGTGTTGCTGGTATGGCTGATGTCGAAGGCCGCTAAGAATTACAAATATGGCCCGATGCATGCACCTAAGGGTTTCCAGAACTTTATTGAGGTAGTGGTAGTATTTATCAGAGATGAAGTGGGTGTGCCTAACCTCGGTCCTAAGACAGCTAAGTTCATGCCACTGCTGCTGACTATATTTTTCTTTATCTGGATCAACAACCTTTTAGGCCTTTTACCGTTCGGACTGAACTTTACCGGTAATATCACGGTAACTGCATTCCTTGCTCTTGTTGCGTTCATCGTAATGATGGCTAACAGTAATAAACATTTCTGGGCTCACCTGTTAAATCCGCCTAACGTACCGTTCCTCGTGAAGATACTGTTGGTGATCATTGAGGTGATGTCATTGTTCATTAAGCCTGTTGCATTGATGATACGTCTTTTTGCCAACATGCTGGCGGGCCACATTGTGATACTAAGTGTTGTGTGTATGATATTCATTTTTGCTGCGCTCAATAAGGCAGTAGGTGGCATATTTGTACCGGTATCTCTTGGTTTTTCTCTGTTCATGTTCCTGCTGGAGTTGCTGGTTGCAGCTATTCAGGCGTTCATCTTCACTACACTTACCGCAGTATTCCTGGGTCAGGTGATGGAGGGTGACCATGCAGGTGAGACCGGCCATGCACACGAGCACACGGAGAACGAAATAGTTATGTAATTTTTATAAAAAAGAGTTTTTTTTCATCAAAATCCATATAGTATGTCAGTATTAATGAACACAATTATGTTAGCTGGTGGCGATTTAGCTAAAGCTGGTGGCGCAATCGGCGCTGGTGTTGCCGCACTGGGTGCCGGTGTAGGTATCGGTCAGATCGGTAAAGGTGCAGTTGAATCAGTTGCACGTCAGCCGGAAGCTGTAAGCGATATCCGCTCTAACATGATCCTGACTGCTGCCTTCGTAGAGGGTGTGGCACTGTTCGCGGTAATCGCGGGTATCCTCGCTATCTTCGCTTAGTAGCAAGAAAAACTTAACTGCATCCTACGCATAGGGCCGCGGATGCAGTTATTCTTAAAACAAAATGTCAAAAGCGCTGCTTTTGAGTGTATATAAAGACTATTGTCAATTAACCAATTAACTGAATAAAAATGGAATTGCTGACCCCGGAACTCGGTTTATTTGTCTGGACAACCATCGCCTTTCTGGCATTGCTTTTCATCCTGAAGAAATATGCTTGGAAGCCAATCCTTACATCATTGGGCGAGCGTGAAAAAGGCATCGCAGACTCGATCTCTACCGCTGAGCGTGTAAAGAGCGAAATGAGTCAGCTGAAATCAGAAAACGAAAAGCTGATGGCTGATGCACGTGAAGAGCGCGCTGCTATGATGAAAGAAGCTAAGGAACTGAAAGAGCGCATTGTGAGCGAAGCAAAAGAGCAGGCGAAAGCTGAAGCAAACAAGATCATTGTAGATGCTAACCTGCAGATACAACAGCAGAAGATGGCCGCTATGACCGAAGTGAAAAATGAAATAGGTGCACTGGCTGTGGAAGTAGCAGGAAAGATACTGCGCAAGCAACTGGGCAGCACTGAAGGACAAGAGGCATATATGTCTATGATGTCCGGTGATATTAAACTGAATTAGTCAATTCGGCGATCAGACAATTGGCCATTTGGGGGTTGTCTATGTGCCGGGTTAGTAAATATATTTTCAGACGGTAGTCATTTTGACGGTAGTACATTGTCGAATTGCCAGATTGCCGAATTGTCAAATAGAAAAAAATATGCAAAATCCACGTCTAGCAGGACGATACGCAAAAGCTTTACTTGACATGGCTGTTGAGCACAACACGCTGGAGGTCACGTTGAAGGATATGCAATTGCTTGACAGCATTTGCAGGCAGAGTGCTGATTTCAACACTATGCTGCGTAGCCCTATTATCACAGGCGATAAAAAATATACTATTATCAATGCTGTTGCAGGTGATAGCCTTAACGACCTGACCAAAAGGTTTCTTCATTTGCTGGTGACCAAAAACCGCGAACTGAACATGCCTGAGATAACCGTAGCATTTATAGAGCAGTACAATGTGCTGAAGAATATAAAGACGGTGAACCTGACCACTGCAACAGTAATGGACGATAGGACACGCGCTATGCTGCTGGGAAATATCACGCCATTTATGTCTGGTGCAACAGTAGAGCTGAAGGAAAAAGTGGACGCAGACCTGATAGGAGGTTTTGTACTGGAAGTAGGCGGTAAATTATTTGATGCGAGTGTGAAGAAGAAGCTGAACGATATCAAATCAAGCATTGTAGACCATAGTTACGAGTCTAAAATGCCATAAGGGCAGGAAGCTGTCAACAAGGAAGGAATTAATTTTTGAATAATAACACAATTATATATGGTTAACATTAAACCGGATGAAATATCGGCGATATTACGCCAGCAGCTCAGCAACGTTAACAGCGGTGCAAGCCTGGAAGAAGTAGGTACCGTATTACAAGTAGGTGATGGTATCGCTCGCGTATATGGACTTACAGGTGTACGCCAGGGTGAGCTCGTAGAGTTTGCTAATGGTGTAAAGGCAATTGCCCTCAACCTTGAAGAAGACAATGTTGGTGTGGTAATGATGGGTGACTACCTGGATATCCGCGAAGGAGATACAGTACGTCGTACCAACAAGATCGCTTCTATTAAGGTAGGAGAGGGTATTGTAGGCCGCGTGGTGAACACCCTGGGCGAGCCAATAGATGGTAAAGGCCCTATAACTGGTGAACTGTATGAAATGCCATTGGAGCGTAAAGCACCGGGTGTTATCTTCCGTGAGCCGGTAAAGGAACCCCTGCAGACAGGTATCAAAGCTATTGATGCGATGATCCCTATCGGTCGCGGACAGCGTGAGCTGGTTATCGGTGACCGTCAGACAGGTAAGACCGCTATCTGTATAGATGCGATCATCAACCAGAAAGAGTTTTACGAAGCAGGCAAGCCTGTATATTGTATATATGTTGCTATTGGCCAGAAAGCATCTACCGTAGCCGGTGTGATGAAGACGCTGGAAGATAATGGCGCTATGGCTTACACTACTATTGTGTGCGCCTCGGCATCTGATCCTGCACCATTGCAGTTCTACGCACCATTTGCCGGTGCTGCGATAGGTGAATTCTTCCGTGATACCGGCCGTCCGGCATTGATCGTTTATGATGATCTGTCTAAGCAGGCTGTGGCTTACCGTGAGGTATCATTGCTGCTGCGCCGTCCGCCAGGACGTGAGGCTTATCCGGGTGACGTATTCTACCTGCATAGCCGTTTGCTGGAGCGCGCCGCTAAGGTGATCAACAGTGACTCTGTAGCCAAGGATATGAATGACCTGCCGGAAAGCATCAGGCATATGGTGAAAGGTGGTGGTTCACTGACGGCATTGCCAATCATTGAAACACAGGCCGGTGACGTATCTGCATACATCCCTACCAACGTTATCTCTATCACCGACGGACAGATATTCCTTGAGTCGAACCTCTTCAACTCAGGTATACGCCCTGCGATCAACGTAGGTATCTCTGTAAGCCGCGTGGGTGGTAATGCACAGATCAAGTCAATGAAGAAAGTATCAGGTACGCTGAAGCTCGACCAGGCGCAGTACCGTGAGCTGGAGGCGTTCTCTAAGTTCGGTGGTGACCTTGATGCTACTACCAAGAACATCATCGACAAGGGTGCACGTAACGTGGAATTCCTGAAGCAATTGCAGTTTAATCCATACAGTGTTGAAAAGCAGGTAGCAGTTGTTTACCTGGGTACTAACAACCTGATCCGCGAGGTTCCTTTGAAGAATGTGAAAGCATTTGAAGAAATGTTCCTGCAGCAGATGGAGCTGAAGTTACCTGACGTACTGAAGGAATTCAAGAAGGGTAACTTACCTGAAGAAGGGATTGCTAAAATGACCAAACTGGCACAGGAACTGGTTCCACAGTTCAAGAAGTAATTGTACAGAAGTTATAAATGAAGAGGGTGTCTCAAAATTCTGAGACACCCTCTTTTTATTTGGGTACCTGATGGAGTCAGGTGCTCAGTTATGCGATACCCGGAGGATTCACTTTACCTTTGATACAGTCTCTAGGTTTGCTCTTTTTCGGAGCGTGGATCAATTTTCCACCGGGAAGTATAATTTGAACTTAGCCCCCATGTCGGGTTCGCCCTGTGCGGTGATATAGCCCTCGTGATTGGCCATAATACGCAGGCATAAGGCCAGGCCTATGCCTTTACCCTCAAAGCCGGCCTCCTGCTGATGCAACTGCTGGAATATGCCAAACATCTTGGTGATGAATTGCTGATCAAAGCCAATACCGTTGTCGGAGATAGTAATGCGGTTGAACTTTTTATTCAGCAAGTTGGGGTTGATGCTTTCCAACTCATGCCCGTTGATGACATCGTGGCTGACAGTAATGATGGTTTTTATTCCATTTCGGCTGAATTTAAGCGAGTTATCCAGGATCTGGTTGAACAGTATCTTCAATTGCTGCTCGTAGCCATTTACAGGTGGTAATAGCTTTATCTCTACCATGGCGTCTTTTTCTCTGATCTTCTGTTCCATATCCATCACGATGAACTGGAGTGTACGGTTCAGGTCTATGTTCGTCCGGGCCTCATCGATTTTGGTAAGGCTGGTAAGGCTCATGAGGTCTTTGATGAGCGACTGCATCCGCATAGCAGCGTTATTAATGCGCTCGAGGTTTTCCTGATAATTATTTTCGTTTTTGGCTGATCGTACATAAAGCAGCATATTGCTGAACACCTGTATCTTGCGCAATGGCTCCTGCAGGTCGTGAGAGGCTACATAGGCAATCTCCTGCAACTCGGAGTGCGAGCGCCTGAGGTCGATGACTTTTGCCTGTAATTCGTCCTGAAAATGCATTCTGCCACGCAACTCCTTGATAAGGATGATGAACAGGAACAAAGTGACGATACAGAAAATGATCAATAGCCAACGGATGGAGCTGGTGGTCAACTGCTCGTAAAAGTATTCCTCTTTGTACCTGGTAGCTTTCAGCTCGCTTTCAGACTGGTGTATAGTGTGCAGTATGTTAGAGCAGTTCAACATCAGTTGCCTGCTGTCGTAATAGAAATGAGATGGGGATGACTCCGCGGCAGTGTCCGTATAGTGTATGTTTTCGCGGGCTGCATTTACCCTGAGTGCTACAGCTGCATTGAGGGAGGTAATATTTTTTTGAAGTTCAGCATTATCTTTAGTGAGGTTGCGCAATGCCGCAATACTGTGGCGGAGGCTATCAACAGAATTATTGAGAAACCTGATGTACATGGTGTCTTTGGTGATCATATAGCCCCTTTCGCTACGGTCGATATCCCTGATCCCTTTTTCTGCATCATATATCTTTTCCATCACGAAACCCGAATGGTCCATCAGGTCGGAATAGTTGATGTACATGTTGAGCCGCTGAATGGAAAACAATGAAAGTATCCCCATCAATACGAAGGACACGGAGAAGGCCACTGCAATAAGAAGTAATCTTTTCTTCATTGATAATCAAATCTACACTATGTAGAACAATTTCCTCATGAAAATATGAGCAACAAGGCTTATTATGTTTAATGTTTTTAATATTAAACATAATATATTTCATAAGCCGTTACTGTTTAGCATTTTGTTAGTTGCGAGTATTTTTATGTGTGTGCGAGTGTAGTTTGGCTCTATGCTTGCAATATAGCCATTGAAAACACTACTCTTATGATCAGTCAGCAACAGAGTCAACGACAGCAACTGAAGATACTGCCACAGCAGATACAGTTGCTCAATTTGTTCTTCTTGAACTCGCTGGAATTGGAACAGCGTATCAAGAATGAACTGGAAGAGAACCCCTTTCTGGAGGCAACAGAAAAGAACGACGAAGACGGCGAAGTGAAAACATCGAAAGACGAAGTTCAGGACTACCAGGATTGGGATGAGATACGCTATGAAGATGTGCCTGATTATAAGTCTGACTATCAGAACTATTTTGATCAGGATACAGCACCTAATAAGCCTATAATAAGCTCCAGCTCTTTTAAAGAAGATGCGGTGCAGCAATTACAGCTATTGTCACTCAGCGATGAAATGCGTGGTTACACCGAATACTTAGTGTATGTGCTGAACAATGACGGATTTATGGACAGGCCGCTTGATGAAATTGCAGAGGACATGTCTTTCCATTATCACCGGATGATAGAGGAAAAGACAGTGCGCGAAGCGTTGACTATAGTACAAACACTGGAGCCCGTGGGCATAGGTTCCTGCAGCATTAAAGAATGCCTGCAGCTGCAGCTGAAAGTGATGGACCAGTCGAAGCCATATGTAAAGTGTGCGGTGAATATGCTGGAACATCACTACAATGACCTCATGCATCGCCAGTTTGAAAAGATACACCACTCATTGAAGATCAATGATGAGGAGCTAAGGGCTGTGCTGGATCTTATAAGTGGCCTGAAATTTCACCCGGTTGCGGAAACCTCATCTTCTGATCCCAAAAACACGATTATACCCGACTATATTATCACCAATTACGGCGACAATATACAGGTAAATCTATACACCAGCCGCGCGGGTACCGTGTTTGTAAACCAGTCGCTGCATGACAGCCTGGCCAGCCAGATAGGTAGTAAAGACAAAACTGCGGGCCAGTATGTGAAAAGCAAACTAAGCGCTGCCGAATGGTTTGTAAGCGCCGTAAGGCAGAGAGAAGATACTATGCTGCGCGTTATGAAGTGCATAGTAGCCCTGCAGCAGGATTATTTTATAGATGGAGATATCAGGCTGTTGAAGCCAATGGTGCTGCGCAATGTATCTGACATGTCGGGGCTGGATATATCTACCATATCCCGTATTACCAGTAATAAGTATGCGGAAACCCATTTCGGTATTATCTACCTCAAAGACCTCTTCAGTGAAGGCATAGCCGACCAGAAGGGTGAGGTGATCAGTAATAAAGTGATCCAATCGGTGATAGAAGAGGCTATTAAGTCGGAAGATAAGAAGCATCCGTTCACTGATCAGCAACTGGTGAATATCTTATTGTCCAGCGGGTACAACATAGCCCGTAGGACCATAGCCAAATACAGAGAGCAGATGCAGATACCTATTGCGCAAATAAGAGCGGTATGGGCATAAATGAGCTGGCAATTAGCTGATAAATATTGTACTTTTAACGTAAACTATACCCTTTTCTGAATTTATGGATAAAATACTTGTTGTAGACGACGACAATGATATGTGCTTATTGCTGAACCGCTTTTTGACAAGGAACGGTTATAATGTGGCTGTGGCGAATAGTGGTAGCGAAGCAATGGACTGGCTAAAGAAAAATAAGCCATCATTGGTGTTATGCGATTTCAGGCTGGATGACATGACAGGCACCGAACTATTGGGCAAGATAAGGGAAGTGCATCCCGAAGCATCGGTAATTATTATTACCGGGTATAGCGACGTGAAAGACGCAGTAGAGGTAATGAAGCTGGGTGCATATGATTACGTGACCAAACCATTATTTCCGGATGAAATATTGCTGACCATAAAAAAGGCGCTGAGCGAGGAACCCCGGGGGGCGTCGCCGGCTAAGCCGGTGCAAAGCAATGGCAGCACAAGCAACGGTGTAAAAGCAAAAGCCACGCCTGGTGGGAAGTACATAAACGGAAAAAGCGGTGAATTTGCTATTGTGGTGAAGCAGATAGAGCTGGTAGCGCCTACTAACTACAGTGTTATCATTTACGGGGAGAGCGGAAGCGGCAAAGAAGCAATAGCGCAGCAGATACACGAAAAGAGCAAACGTGCGGGTAAACCGTTTATTGCAATAGACTGCGGAGCCTTATCAAAAGAACTGGCTGGTAGCGAGTTTTTCGGTCATGAGAAGGGTGCATTCACGGGGGCACTTAGTCAGAAGATCGGGAGCCTGGAACTGGCAAATGGGGGTACTATATTTCTTGATGAGATCGGTAACCTGTCATATGACATTCAGGTGTCACTGCTTAGGGTAGTGCAGGAGCGTAAGATAAGAAGGGTAGGTGGTACCAAAGATATAGACTTTGATGTGCGAATACTGGTGGCAAGCAATGAGCGCTTGTGGGAAGCCGCGCGTGCAGGTAAGTTCAGGGAAGACCTTTACCACAGGTTCAATGAGTTTACCATAGAGGTGCCGGCATTGCGCGACCGCAAGGGAGATATTATGCTGTATGCACATCACTTTCTGGATATGACAAATGTAGAACTGGGAAAGAACGTAACCGGATTCTCGAAAGAAGTAGAGGAGATACTCAATAACTACGTGTGGTATGGCAACTTGCGCGAACTGAAGAACGTGGTAAAGCGCGCTACATTGCTATCAGACGGGGAATTGATTGAAGCAATATCACTTCCTTTTGAGATAACCAATTTCAGTAAGCTGCAATTTGAGTCACCTTTTACAAGTGCTAAGAGCAAAGACGCGGCAACACAGCCAGCGCAGGGGGCAGCAGTTGCGCCATTCGAAAATAAACTGAAGAGTGCCAACCTTGATGCAGAATATGAGGTGATACTGAACGCGCTGAAGCAGGTGAACTTCAATAAGAGCAAGGCTGCAAAGCTATTGAACGTAGATCGCAAAACATTGTATAACAAGATGCGGCAGTTCAAGGAATTCAACATGGATTGATAAGTAAGTTTGATACCATAAACCACACCATGAAAGGACAGAATAATGACTGGTGAGACTACAAAAGAGAAAATAGATTTTTATAAACGATTAGCAGCATCTGGCCCCGGACTGGTGGCAATAATGAAGTTAAGCGACCTGAGCATTGTTTTTGTGAACAATGCTTTTGAGCATTACCTGGGGTATACGCAGGATGCTATTGAAACCGAAGGGCTACAATTTACACAGCTTCTGGATAAATACCAGCTCACCAGGTTTGAGTACCAGATAAAGCGCGTGGACGATAATTTTGAGTATCGCTCGCAGTACGTGATATACCGGTTGAAGGATAAGAAGGGGACTATTGCCCCGTACTATCTGTACTTGTCGTTTGTTGAGGGCGATGAGGACCCTGATGGGAAACTGGTCTACCTGTTGCTGATGCCCGATATGTCGAAATTCGGAATGCCTTTCTCCACGTTTGACACCAAGGAGTTATTTCTAGAACAGTTTGAAGGTGAGGATTTCGGAACCTTTGAATGGATAATTGACGTGGATAAGGTGTACTGGTCGCAAGGGCTATATGCTATATACGAGGTGGATCCGCTGCAGCAGGAAATAACAAGCGGCTTCGCAAGGTCCTTCATACACCCTGAAGATTCCGGAGAGATGATTGGCGACATAGACATTGCAGCAGAAAAAAGAGGTGATCTCGATCTAGAGTTCCGAATAGTTACCGCTAAGGGCAATACCAAAATATTACATAGTCTGGGCAGGATATTAAAAGACGCCGAAGGAAAGCCTGTAAAATTTGTAGGCAGTGTGAGGGACGTAACCCGACAAAGGGCTATCGAAAACGACCTGAAGAACAAAGTAGAAGAACTCAACCATTCTAACAAAGAGCTGGAAGAGTTTGCCTATGTAGCCAGCCATGATATGCAGGAGCCTCTGAGGAAGATCACGACCTTTGGCAGCAGGCTGATGGAGCGCTATCAGGACGTGCTTACCGGTGACGGTAGTATATACCTCTCACGTATGACCACAGCAGCAGAGAACATGCGACAGCTGATCACCGACTTGCTGGACTTCTCAAGAATAGCTAAGACCGACCAGCCATTTGAGCGGGTAGACCTGGGGATAGTGTTGCGAGAGGTGAAGACATCGCTGGAATTGGGGATAGAAGAGACAGGCACTGTTATCAACAGCAGCCCACTACCTGTTATAGATGGTATATCATCCCAAATGAGCCAACTGTTCAGCAATATTATCTCCAACGCTATTAAATTTCATAAAGAAAATGATCCTCCTGTTATCACCATCCATTCTGAATTAGTGAAGCCGGGCGAGCTCATTCACTACAAACTGGCTGAAGACCGTGAATACTACAAGGTCGAGGTTGCAGATAATGGTATAGGATTTGAGGAGGAGTATGCAGCACGTATATTTAATGTTTTTCAACGATTGCATGGCAAGGCAGATTATCCGGGATCGGGTATCGGCCTGGCGATATGCAAAAAAATATTGGAATACCATAGCGGAATAATATTTGCTGAAAGCACTCCGGGTAAGGGTGCCAGGTTTATTTTTATCATACCAAGGTCGCAGGCAAAATCTGAAAAGCAATAATGAGTGTACAAAACAAAGCTGCGAGAATACTGATCATTGATGATGACGAAGATGATTACATCATCACCGGTGACTTTATCAGGTCCATATCGCGTAATCAATATACCCTCGAATGGTGTTCCAGCTATAAAGATGGCATACGCCAGCTCACTGCTGCCAATCACGACCTGTATTTTGTTGATTATCGACTGGGTGCCAAATCGGGAGTCGATTTTCTGAAAGAAGCTCGTGAGTTGAAATGCAACCGGCCTATTGTATTGCTCACCGGCAAGGGTAACTACGCTGTAGATATACAGGCCATGGAATACGGTGCCGTAGACTACCTGGTAAAGACAGAGTTGACCGTGGAGAAGATGGAGCGCTGTATACGATACGCACTGGAACGCTCGGCAACACTGCAGGCACTGCAGGCCAATGAACGTAAGTACAGGAGCATCTTCGAGCAATCTAAAGATGTGGTGTTCGTTACCGACCACGAACTGAATTTTAAAGATGTAAATGATGCTATAGAACACCTGCTGGGATACAGCAAGGAAGAAGTATTGCACCTGAATCTTAGCGACCTTATAGATCAGGCCCAGCATAAGAAATTTCTGCAGCAGACCATGCAGCATAAGGGAGGAGTAGATGACTGGGAAGTAGTACTGGGGACCAAAGATGGTGAAAAAAAGTCCTGCACGCTGACCATCAGCCATGAAGACGGAGAGATTGACGGCGACCTGCAGGGAATCATACACGACATAACTAGTCTGAAGAAAATAGAGAAGGCTAACCTGCAGGGGGAGAAGCTGGCCGCAGCAGGCAGACTGGTGCGTACTATTGCGCATGAAGTGCGCAACCCGCTGAATAATATTACCCTGTCGCTGGAGCAGATGCAGCATGAACTGAAAAATGATTCGGTAGACTTGTATATGAGCATCATTCAGCGCAATTGCAGGCGCATAAACGACCTGATCAGTGAGTTGCTGTACACATCAAGGCCGGCAGAGAATACCCTGGAGGATAGCGTATTTCAGAATATACTGGATGATGTTATTGCAGTGTCGATAGACAGGATGACGCTGAAGAAGATAAAACTACAGGTGAAATACCCCAATGAATCGCTGCGTATACAAGCTGATAAGGAAAAACTAAAACTCGCGCTCCTCAATATTGTTATCAATGCAATAGAGGCTATGGAAGAAGGTAAAGGCGTGTTGACGATCAGTCTGCAGGAAGACGAAAGGGGGGCAATACTTACTATTTCCGATAATGGCAGTGGTATCAGTGATGAAAATATATCACGTCTTTTTGAGCCTTATTTTACTCAAAAGAGAAATGGAGTAGGCCTGGGCCTCACTTTTACACTCAATATATTGCAGGCCCACAAAGCGAACATAGAAGTAATTTCAAAGATCGGGGAGGGCACTTCCTTTGTCATAGCATTCCCTTCTTTGACTTAGGAAGGCAGCGCACTACATCTGTATGGCTGGCATTTGTTGTTCCAGATCTAGCAGGCTTATAGGCTTCTCTACTATTCTGAAGTGTGCATTAGCAGGCATGGCCGGTATTTCGGGGTGGAAAGCGCTGAACAGGACAATATACAGATCAGGATATTTTTTAGCGATCTCCGGGGCTGTATTCCAGCCTACGCCGTCAGGCAGGTTATTATCAAGGAAGAGAATATCAGGATGCACATCATTCAATGTTCTTTCTCCCTCACTCAATGTATTGCAAACGTATACCTCGTATTGTTTGCGGGTGAAATAATCTTTCAAGAGCAGGCACAGATCCGTTTCGTCATCTATTATAAGTATCTTTTTTGGTAGTGACATGTAATCTCTTGTTTTGGGGCCGCCCTTTGTGCTGTCTATGTAAAGATAATTAGGCGATAGCATATTTCCGACCGATAGGGATAAATAAATAGAACACATTCTACAGTACAATGCATAAAAACTATGCCGCTATCACGTGGGGGTGGAAGAGGTCTGTACCCAGTAGCTGCGCAGGGCTGCAACCATCTTGATAAGGTTCTCAAAACTATTGGGCTTGGTGATGTAAGAGTTAGCTCCCAGCTCATAGCAACGCCTCATTTCCTGCTCATTATTGGTAGTGCTGAATATGATGACGGGGATTTTTTTATAGAGGGCATGCTGCTTTAATTCACGTAAAACTTCCCTGCCATCTTTCTTAGGCATGTTAAGGTCCAGGAGTATAAAATGGGGCATGCGCGCAGCCTGCCCTGTGCCGTTATGGCGCTGCAGAAAATCAAGCAATTCCACGCCATTTTCTACAAAATGAAGTTTATCGTTGAATCTGTTCTCCTCAAATGCGGCCTGTAGTAAAAACCGGTCGTCAGCGTCATCCTCTGCTATCAAGATAAATATTTCGTCCATTCTTTCTTTTCAAAGAAATAAAGATAGGAGAAAGTGTTTGTATTTACTGTTAACAAAGGGGGTTATATCGGGTTTATTTTGTTAAAAGGGTTGTATACTGCATGTTAAGCATATTATATTCTTAAAGTTTTTTTCCTGAGATATTTTACTGCCACGCAGCCAGGGTAGTAGAAACAAAAAATAGTCACCCGTAGGGGTGACTATCCTGAAAGTATGTTTATAAGTGAGTCCTAAAGGGATTGCCTTAGGGCTACAGGGGCGGCTTATTTAGTCTGAGCTAAAAAGTCTTTTACTTTATCTTTATGCATCATACCTTCTTTAAAGGTATAAGCACCTGACTTAGGGCTGCGCACCACTTTAATTACTTTAGTGTAATTCTTAGCTTCTGCTGCAAGCTTTGGGTCTTTCTTGATCGCGGTTTTAGCTGCTTTTGCCATCGCTTAAATATTTTAAAAGATTATTTAATTTCTTTGTGAACTGTTACTTTCTTCAGGATCGGGTTGTATTTCTTCAACTCCAGACGCTCTGTAGTAGTCTTTTTATTCTTAGTAGTGATATAACGACTGGTGCCGGGCATTCCGCTGGTTTTATGCTCGGTGCATTCCATTATTACCTGAACGCGGTTTCCTTTTTTAGCCATTTTGCAATGTTTATTATTTGTTTAGAGTGTCACTCCCTTCTCACGGAGTTCTTTTAATACGGAGTTCAATCCGTTTTTATTGATCGTACGGATAGCATCCGTAGTTAATTTCAAAGTGATCCAACGATCTTCTTCAATGATGTAGAAGCGCTTAGTCTGCAAGTTGGGGAAAAAGCGACGCTTTGCCTTCTTGTTAGAAAAAGATACTTTATGACCTACAACTGGTCTTCTGCCGGTTACCTGACAAACACGTGCCATGATTAATTTTTTTTAGGACTGCAAAGGTAAGCAAAAAAATAAAATAAAACGTACAAAAGCGAAAAAAATAAAAAAATGTGTAGTCGCTATTGTAAACGGACGGCAAAGGTAAGGGATTTAAGCTTATTCGAACAAAAGAAGTTTAATATAAGTGGATTTTAAGAGTTGGGGACATAAAATAGACGCATTTTATGGTTGCCGAGGAAGGATACTTCCACTTGTGGGCATAGTAGGTTTATCTATTTGGTCAACAGAGTTAAATATTCTCTTCTTGTCATATCAGTCAAGCCTGGGCTAAATCCTTTTTTCCATAATTCCACTAAATCATCAGTATTCTTAAAAGAAAATAATTCTGGTAAGACAATGTTTTCTATCGTTTCTGCTATTTCATCTGATGATTTCTCCTCGTCAGTACTGTTGGCAATGGTCCACCATTTATCAGGGCTGCCAGGTAAAAACCAGCCTATTCGTTTATCGTAATGTCTCTGTAAATGTTCGGGGATGCTGGTGTCTTCAATTCCATATAAGGTTTTAGAAGTGATGCCAGTATTTATAGTGCATTTTAGGGTGTCATGGGTAGAACTTTGACTAGACTGCACAGAAATGAAATAGATTAGATCATTGTGTTCTTTATGGAAATTGTTGCCATTTTTTTTGAAGCCATGAACTTTCAGCATCAAGAACAGCTTTTTCGTTAAGGTTTTTTTATAGTCACTTAATCCAGGCATTCTAAATAATATTTTTAAGGGGTTTTATGTTTTGTTCCAGCTGATGGAAGTATTTACTTCGACCCTAAATTAAGAAACATTTGCTTCCTATCCTGAAAACCGACAACTGAAAGCTGTTCAAAAATTTTATCCACTTTAAGTAAGCTTTACAAGCTATTGATCTGTTGACGAAAACCGTTGCGAGCAAGTGTTTTCTGTGGATATCTCTTTTGGGGAAGTATCAAAATTCACTGCAATTTTACTGTGGAATAACCTGTTTTATGAGGTGCGGCCAATGATATGTATTTAGTTCGCGCTTCTAAAAAGGTAACGGTCTTTGAAATATTGATGTATACTCCTAGGGACATAAGAATTACGTCTTTGGAAATTGTATTTGGCAAGGCTGACAAATACCTGCGCGAATGCGCAGACATTGATCTCCCTTCTGCCATTTTTGGAGAAGGGTCGGGGATGAGGATAATTCAACAAACTGCACACTTCTGCACAGCACTGCAAAAAGCTGCAGTTTTTGTGCAGAAATAAGAAGCAAATTGCAACAGTGTGCAACCTATCTTAATTGATTATCAATCTGTTAGCGGATAGAACTGCAAAATTGCACGGAAAATAAAATGTCTGCAGTGGCGGTTACCCTTCTTTTACTTTCTCTGGCTCCGGCGCTTCCAGCTTTAGCACCCGAAGCATGGGCGCTGCAAACCAGGTAACACCCACGACTGCCAATGTAAGGAAGCCACCCATGACCACGGCGGGAACTGCACCCATCCACTTGGCGGTAAGGCCGCTCTCCATGCCGCCCAGCTCGTTGGATGAGCTGATGAACATGGTGTTCACTGCCGCTACACGGCCGCGCATGTTGTCAGGCGTATACAATTGCAGAACGGTGCTGCGCACCACCACACTTACAGCATCGAACATGCCACCGAGCAGCAGCATAAAGAAAGCGAGTATAAATGCCCATGATATGCTGCAGCCCAGGAAGGTGCCCATGCTATGCGTGCTGGCAATATTGCCGCAAACACCGAACAGTATTGTTGTAACACCAAAGCCGCAAATGGCGATGAGCAGTTTGATACCCGGTTCCTTTTTGAGCGGAGATATAGACAATATCATGAGCATAGCGATAGAGCCAATACCAGGTGCGGCGCGCATCCAGCCATAGCCCACCTCGCCCACGCTCAATATCTCATTGGCATATACCGGCAGCAGGGCTACGGCACCGCCAAAGAGCACTGCAAACATATCGAGCGAAAGGGCGGCAAGTATAAGCTGGGTACTGAACACAAAGCGGATACCCTCGCTAAGGCTTTTGAGTATGGGTTCTTTTTCTTTCTTGATCAGTTCCTGTGCGGGTATCAGTATACCTGCTACCAGCGCTATGGTCACTATGGCAGCAGTGACGGACAGGCTAAGCTGAAAACCTGCAATGGCAATGAACAAACCACCGAGCAATGGCCCGATAACTGAGCCCGACTGCCAGGCTATGCTGCTCCATGTGGTGGCATTGGCATATATCTTCCGGGGTAGCAGTAATCCCAGCAGGGCAAATGACGCAGGGCTGAGGAAGGCGCGCAGCGCACCACCTATAAAAACTCCGCCGTACACCAGCCATATAATAGAATGTCGGGATATAGAGTGCTGGAGGGATGGCCAGGCCAGGAATATAAAATAGAGTGATAGCAACAGGTAGCCGGTAAGGCACTGCACCACCAGGCCTCTTTTCTCTTTAAGGTCTACAAAGTGACCGGAGAAGAGCGATACACCTATGGCTGGTATCACCTCCCATAAAGCCATAAGGCCCAATACAAGGGTATCACCTTTTTGCTTTACCGGATCGTAAGTGAGCTGGTAGACAAAGTAGGCAAGTATGGTAGATTGCATGTTCAGCGCCAGGATGATGCAGAAACGGACAGTAAGGTATTTGCGGAACTGGGCGAACCCTAGTGCTTCATTTTTCGCTAGAAAACTATTGGTGGTTTGCAGAGTGATGTTTTTTGGTAAGGCAAATTTATGGCGCAAAACAGATATTAACCATTAAATTTGTTGCCATCCATGAATAGTATTGCGCAAATATTGAGCACGAGCATAGTGCAGGCCCTTTCTGAGCTCAGGGTCAATAAATTGCGCACCTTCCTTTCCCTGTTGGGTATTACAATAGGTATCTTCTCGATTATTGCGGTGCTTACCGCGCTGGATAGTGCTCGTGGCGCCATACAAAAGAACGTGGAAACCCTGGGCAGCGACGTGTTGTATGTGGGCAGGTGGCCATGGCCGGGCAATAACGAGGATGCCGAATTTAAATGGTGGGAATACTGGCGCAGGCCAAGTATGACCCTTACTGAGACCAATGGCATCAACAACCAGTTGCGCGACATAGCAACAGCATCTATATGTTTGCCTATAAGTAATATTACAGTAAAGTATGATAACCTTGAGGCCAGTAATATAGTGGGTTATGCCATTAACCTGGATTTTGATAAGATACAGACCCTTGAGATCAATCAGGGGCGTTTTTTCAGTACGTCGGAGCTGGAAGGGGGTAACCGGAGTGTAATACTGGGATATGAGGTGAACCTGAGCCTGTTTCCAAGTGGTGTGGGTGCGCTGGGCAAGAGCGTATCGCTGATGGGACGTAAGTTTATTGTGGTGGGTGTAATGAAAAAGGTGGGTCAGAACATGGCCGATTTCGACTTTGATAATGCTGTGATCTTCCCCTACAATGCTGCAACAAGTATGGTAGATGTACGCTCGCTGGACTATAACCCAAGACTGCTGGTGAAAGCCCGCGCCGGGAGCCCGCTGGTAGAGGTAAAGGACGAAGTGCGCGGACTGATCAGGCGCCTGCACCGGATAAAGCCCGACCAGCCTGATGATTTTGCTGTTAATCAGCTGAGTGGCTTATCGCAGCTACTCAATACTATGTTCGATCAGTTTGATATTGTGGGGCTGGTGATTGCGCTGCTTTCATTGCTGGTGGGTTCGTTTGGTATTGCCAATATCATGTTCGTGACTGTAAAGGAGCGCACTAAAATAATAGGACTGAAAAAGGCAATAGGAGCCCGCCGATCGTCGATATTGCTGGAGTTTTTGCTCGAGTCGGTAGTACTCTGCCTGATAGGCGGGTTGGCAGGTATATTTATTGTCGTACTGCTCACCTTGCTGGCCAAATACGGTTTTGATCTGGAAGTGGCTTTGTCAATAAAGAATTTCTTAATTGGCGTGTTCGTATCTATATTCGTTGGTGTTTTGTCGGGCATATTGCCTGCACTTTCTGCATCTAAGCTCGATGCTGTGGTAGCGATACGCTCTAATTAAAAACGTTGTTATGAAAAAGAAAAGGGTACTGATCCTGGATAAAGAACGTATTGAACATAAGTTGCGCAGGATGGCCTATGAAATATGGGAGCGCAACAGCGATGAAAAAGAGATAACCTTTATAGGCGTGGAGAATGGCGGTAAGGCCGTAGCCGACAACCTGTCGAAGATAGTGAAGGAGATAAGTCCGCTGAAGGTGAATGTACTCTCAGTGACGATCAACAAAAAGAAGCCGCTGAACCATGCGCTGGATTTTGAAACAGACCTTACCGGGCGCACCATTATATTGGTAGATGATGTAGCTAACTCTGGCAAGACCATAACCTACTCATTGCAGGCACTACTGGCCTACGACCTGAAAAAGATAATGGTGGCAGTGCTGGTAGATCGTCAGCATAAATCATTCCCTATAGCATCAGACATAATAGGCCTGTCTATCGCTACTACGCTGCAGGAGCATATAGAAGTAGAGATAAAGGGCAAGGAGATAAAAGCGGTTTACTTAGAGTAATACAAGGTATGCATAACACCTCCCTCTCCCTCGGAGAGGGCTGGGGTGAGGCTAAAACAAGAATCTATAATAGCACCGCCCTCTCCTTGGGAGAGGGGCGGGGTGAGGCAAAAAATAAGATAGCATGTCGTTTACATTAGTGATACATGGCGGCGCAGGAAACATAACGCCTGCCATAATGAATAAAGAACAGGAGGAGCAATACACAGCGGGACTGAAGGAGTCGCTGGATAAAGGCTATGAAGTGCTGAAGAATAATGGCACTGCACTTGATGCGGTAGCCGCAGCTATAGCGGTGATGGAAGACAATCCCATCTTCAACGCAGGACGCGGCTCTGTATTTACCAAGAAGGGGCTTAATGAAATGGATGCTGCCATAATGGACGGCAGTAACCTGGCCGCAGGTGCGGTAGCCGGCGTGCGCAATGTGAAGAACCCTATAGCATTGGCTAAGGAGATCATGTTGCATTCAGGGCATGTATTCCTCAGCGGCAGCGGAGCCTCCGACTTTGCACTGACACGGGGTATACAGATGGAGCCGGACAGCTATTTCTTCAACCAGTCGAGATATGACCAATGGGTGGAGATACGCGATACTAATTTTACACAGCTGGACCATAAGGGCGATAACCTGAAAGGCAATGATGTGCCTAACACAGGCCACAAGTTTGGCACCGTGGGTGCAGTGGCTTGCGATATGTATGGCAATATAGCCGGTGGCACCAGTACAGGGGGCATGACCAACAAGCGCTTTGGCCGCATAGGCGATAGCCCCGTGATAGGTGCAGGTACCTACGCCAACAACGCCAGCTGTGCCATATCATGCACAGGGCATGGCGAATATTTCTTGAGGGCAGTAGTGGCGCACGATGTGTCTTGCCTGATGGAGTACAAGGGCATGTCGCTGCAGGAGGCCTGCAATACGGTGATCAAAGATAAACTGGTGAAGATGGGCGGCGAAGGCGGCCTCATAGCCGTAGATGCCAAAGGTAACTTCGACTTCTGCTTCAACTCGGCAGGTATGTACCGCGGCATGAGGAATAGTGAGGGTAAGGAGATCGTAGCCTATTACGGAGCATAGACCTACTTGACTTTTTTAGGAGCCGCAACTTTTTTGGCCGCCTTCTTCGGAATGGAGGCTACTTTTTTTGTAACCTTTTTGGGAGCTGTTTCTATCTTCTTTACTACCTCATGGGCTATGGCAGCAAAGTGTGGCCATTTCTTCATATGCTCGTTGGAAAGTTGTATCCAGCCACCCATGGGGCGACCTTCCATAGGTGAGAATACTTCGGCATCTTTCAGTTTCAGTGCCTCGGCCTGTGTATCGCCTTCCAGCTTCACGACAAGATATTCTTTCCAGAACATGACACTTGCTTTACCGTTAGGTGCTTTGATGCAGAGCGCGCCAAACATTTTACCTTCCTGTGCATCGGCCAGGTCTGCGGCTATTTTATGATATAGTTCTTCTCCTTTTGTCATGACAACGATTATAGACAATAAAGATAATAAATCGGACTCTAGGTTGTAAAACGCTGTAATAATTTTACTATCAACGTTTTGCGACATTTTCTGTAATTCCTGTTACTTTTGGTATAACAGAGGAGTATGAATACGATAGAGCAACTTAGAAAGTGGTGTAACGGGGTATCGCTTAATGGCGATATGGGCAATGCTGTAATAGAGGAACTGTCGATAGACAGTCGCAATATAGAGCATCCGGAAGTGGCCATGTTCATAGCCCTAAAAACAGGGCATAGAGACGGCCATGCTTACATAGCAGATGCCTATGCCGGCGGTGTTCGTAATTTCATGGTCAGTGAGGCAGTGGATACGGAAACTTTCAAGGGTGGTAATTTTATACAAGTTAAAGACACGCTCACTGCGTTGCAGCAAATAGCGGCTGCACACAGGAAGCAATTTAAAGTGCCCGTTGTAGGTATTACCGGCAGTAATGGTAAGACCATAGTTAAAGAGTGGCTCTATCAGTTATTGGGCGAGCGGTACAATATTGCCCGTAGCCCCAAGAGCTACAACTCGCAGGTGGGTGTGCCTTTGTCGGTATGGTTGATGAATAAAGAACATCAGCTGGGCATATTTGAAGCGGGTATATCGCAGCCGGGTGAGATGGAGCAACTGGAGCGCATCATCAGCCCTACAATAGGTGTATTTACCAATATAGGTGAGGCACACAGTGAGGGTTTTATGAACATACGGCAGAAGATCAATGAGAAACTGATCTTGTTCCGCAATGCCCGCCACCTGGTGTATTGCCACGATCATGCAGAGCTCAACGAATGTATTGTGCAATACTTGCATAATGTGCGTGGCGGTAAGAGCGAGGAGCTGCTACAGTTGTTTACCTGGTCGGCAAAGCAGGAAGCAGACCTGCGTATTCTGAAGACAATAGTGCAGTTTAATAAAACAGTGATTACTGCGCTATTCAAAGGACAGGAAATAAGTATCACCATACCCTTCAGCGACGGGGCATCGGTAGAGAACGCTATACACTGCTGGTGCGTGGCGTTACTGCTGCAAGTGCCGCAGGAGGAGATAGAGCAACACATGAGCGAACTACAGTCGGTATCTATGAGGCTGGAACTGCGCCATGGCCTCAACGACTGCACGGTGATCAACGATGCTTATAACTCGGACCTTACCTCGCTGCAACTGGCCCTGGGCTACCTGGATCAGCAGAAGCAGCATGTGCATCACACGGTGATCATGTCTGATATGCTGCAGGTAGGTAAGCCCGACCTGGACCTCTATGATGAGGTGGCCACACAGGTAGATCGCCGGAATGTTCAGCGCTTTATAGGTATCGGCCCTGCGCTGTATAAGAATAAAGCGTCGTTCAGAAAATATAAAAAAGTACGCAGCATCTTCTTTAAGTCTACCGATGACTTCCTGAAGAACTTCCACTTACTGACTTTCAATAAGGAAGCCATACTGCTTAAGGGAGCGCGCGTATTTGCGTTTGAAAAGATAGCGCTGTTGCTGGAGCAGCAGGTACACCAGACCATAATGTCTATCGACCTGTCGGCCATAAGGCACAACCTCAAAGTATTTCGTGCAGAGTTGAAGCCTGGTGTAAAGACAATGGCTATGGTAAAGGCCTTTGGCTACGGCAGCGGTAGCTACGAGATTGCAGGACTACTGCAGCAGGCGGGTATCGACTACCTGGCGGTGGCCTATACCGATGAGGGTATTTCGCTGCGAAAGTCGGGTGTAACGTTGCCGATCATGGTGATGAGTCCTGATGTGAGTTCATTCGACAGGATGATAGCCTGGAGGCTGGAACCAGAGATATTCAATTTTCGATCGCTGGCATTGTTTACCCAGATAGCAGAGACCCTGCAAACCAAGGAATATCCTGTGCACATAAAGCTGGACACGGGTATGCATCGGTTGGGCTTTAACCCGGAAGATATCAGCGAGCTTGCTGATAAATTGAAGAACAGCACACTACTGCGTGTAGCCAGTGTGTTCAGCCATCTGGCTGCCAGCGACGATCCGTATGAAGATGTCTTTACCAGACAGCAGGCTACCAGGTTTGAGCAGATGAGTGGTGAGCTAATGGCTTCACTTAGTTACCAACCTTTGCGCCACCTGTGCAACTCGGCAGGTATTGTACGCCACCATGCTATGCACTATGATATGGTGCGCCTGGGCCTGGGCCTCTATGGTGTAGACAGCAGCGCGGCGCTGAAAAACAAACTAAAACAAATAAGCACGCTCACCACACTCATAGCACAGGTGCGTGATGTAGCGGCAGGGGAGAGCATAGGGTATGGACATCATACCATAGCACAGATAGATATGCGCATAGCCACCATCTGCATAGGGTATGCCGATGGCTACCTGCGGGCGCTGGGTAATGGCAGGGCCTATGTGCTGATACATGGCCGCAAGGCCAGAACGGTAGGCTCTATTTGCATGGATATGTGCATGGTCGATATCACCGATATACCGGAAGCTAAAGAGGGCGACAGCGCTGTGGTGTTTGGCAACGATCTCTCTGTAACCCTTGTAGCCGAGTGGGCAGGAACGATATCTTACGAGATCATGACGGGCATATCGCAGCGGGTGAAACGTGTGTATATCAATGAGGAGTAAGTAACTCTGTAGGTGCAGAGTTTAACCCCTTCCTGAGCATGCGAGCTAATTTATAGTGGTGGCGCGACTCTGAGTTTTGCCACCACTGCGTTGGGATAGTTGTAAGTTACTTACCAGCCGCTACCAGCTCTTCCCAGAACTCTGCACCCCTGCGGGTGTGGGGAATAACGATAGTGCCACCCACAATATTTGCTACGGCAAATATCTCATACACCTCATCGGTAGTAAGGCCCTGTTCGTGGCATTTCTCCAGATGGTATTTGATGCAGTCGTCGCAGCGCAGCACCATGCTGGCCACAAGGCCCAGCATTTCTTTGGTCTTGCTGCTGAGTGCGCCTTCCATATAGGTATTGGTATCCAGATTGAAGAGGCGGTTGATCACCTTGTTTTGTTTGCCGAGGATAACCTCATTCATCTTGGCCCTGTAGTCATTAAATTCCTGTATCTGGCTCATGGTTGTAATTTTGGGTTCAAAAGTAAGGGGTTTCTTTATACTGACATTTCAGGCTTGATGCCATCAATTTAATAAATTCAGCCCGCTTTTATAGATAATTTATATGTGTTTTTATTTTATCAATATCAATAAGTGCTTCTGAGTGCATTATTGGTCAATTGAGAATTGACATTCCCCCCTATTTCCTTCTGTCAACTTATCGGCGTAAATTCGCAACCTGATAAATATATATATGCAAGACCAACAGAATCCCGAACAACAATTAAACATCGAACTTTCTGAAGAAATGGCTGATGGCACCTATGCCAACCTAGCTATCATCACTCATTCTTTTGCTGAGTTTGTGATCGATTTCGTGAATGTGATGCCTAATGTGCCTAAGGCAAAGGTAAAATCGCGTGTGGTAATGACCCCACAGCACGCTAAAAGGCTAATGAAGGCCCTGATCGATAATGTGAAGCGTTTTGAGGCCCAGTATGGTAACATCAAGGAGCAGGAAACGCCACAGATGCCTTTCAACTTCGGCACGCCTACAGCGCAGGCATAATATTGACAATCACTTTGCACCTTTTGTGCATAGCGTAGTATAAAACAATTGAATGAACGATAAGATACTGATCCTCGATTTCGGGTCGCAGTACACGCAACTGATAGCCCGCCGCGTGCGCGAGCTGAACGTGTATTGTGAGATACAACCCTGCACCAAGCCTGTTCCTTATGATGATCCTACATTGAAGGGGGTTATATTGGGAGGTAGCCCATTTTCTGTCAATGACCCTATGGCGCCCAAGCCGGATATAGCTGCAATGGCGGCTCACCTGCCGGTGTTGGGGGTATGCTATGGAGCACAGTTGATAGCGATGCAGTCGGGAGGTGAAGTGGGTAAATCTACGCATCGTGAATATGGTCGTGCCCACGTCCATGACGTGAAGCATGTAGACCTGTTCGCTAATATAGCCAATGAGTCGCAGGTATGGATGAGCCACAGCGATACCATCAAAAAGCTGGCACCCGGTTTTGAGATCATAGCCACAACGGCGAGCATTCCTGTTGCAGCCTTCAAAGCACCTGTAAGTTACGCAAAGCACACTGTATATGGCATCCAGTTTCACCCGGAAGTGACACACAGCACAGACGGCAAGCAATTGCTCAAAAACTTTATAGTAGATGTATGCGGTTGCCGCCAGGACTGGACACCGGCTGCATTTATAGAAGAGACCGTTGCTGCCATCAAGGCGCAGGCCGGTGGTAAGAAAGTAGTAATGGCGCTGAGCGGTGGTGTTGACTCCACTGTAGCAGCCATGCTAATCAACAGGGCTATTGGCAAAGACCTTTATTGCATATTTGTAGATAATGGTCTTTTACGCAAGGGTGAGTTTGAGCAGGTACTGGAAGGCTACGAGCACCTGGGCTTAAATACAAAGGGCATCAATGCTCAGCAGCGCTTCTACAGCGAGTTGGCCGGTGTTGCTGACCCTGAGCAGAAAAGAAAAATAATTGGCAAGCTATTCATAGATGTATTTCACGAGGAGGCTGTAAAGTTGCAGGATGTGTCCTTCCTTGGCCAGGGTACTATATACCCAGATGTCATAGAATCACTTTCAGTACATGGCCCTTCGGCTACCATCAAGTCGCACCACAATGTGGGTGGCCTACCGGAGATCATGCACCTTTCGCTGATTGAGCCGCTGCGTTCATTGTTTAAAGATGAAGTGCGCAGAGTAGGAACCCAAATGGGTATCGATGATATTTTCATCGGCCGTCATCCGTTCCCGGGTCCGGGTTTAGGTATTCGTATACTGGGCGCTGTAGAAGAGAGCAAGGTGAAAATGCTGCAGGAAGCAGATGCCATATACATACAGCACCTGCGCGACAGCGGCTGGTATCACCAGGTGTGGCAGGCCGGCGCAATACTGCTGCCGGTGCAGAGTGTAGGTGTTATGGGCGATGAGCGTACCTACGAGTTTACCTGTGCATTGCGAGCAGTATCATCGGTTGACGGTATGACCGCTGACTGGGTACACCTCCCTTACGACCTGCTGGCACGCATCTCTAATGATATTATCAACAGGGTGCGCGGCATTAATCGTGTGGTGTATGATATCAGTTCCAAACCTCCGGCAACTATTGAGTGGGAATAATTTAATTACGGTATTCTATGTCAAAGCGTAAACTGCTTACTTTCTTACTGCTCGCTGTATTGTCATTCTCTGTTACCGACAGAGCCGAGGCTCAGTTCCTGAAAAAGATCTTTGGCAAAGGCAAGCATCATAAGAACAAAGCTGAAGCAGCGACTACCGATACAAAAGCGGAGGAAACTAACCCGGAGGATAACAGAGAGAGCACCAGTGCGCCAAAGGAGAGTAAGAAAGAAAGAAAGAAGCGCCTGAAAAAGGAGCGCAAAGAGCAGAAGGATAAGGAACTAAAAGAGAAGAAGGAAAAAAAGGAAAAAGAAAAGCAGGGGAAAAAAAAGAAAGGCAAGAAAGATAAAAACGCGGCACAACCGGCGCCTGCTGAGGTGTCTGTAGTGAGGAAATGGTCTGATCTGGAATATGCCCCATCGCAGCGCAAGACACACTACCGTGTAGATATACTTGCTCCGCTCTATCTGGATGAGCTGGTAAAGAATGGCTATGTGGTAAAGGACATACCTGAGAAAGCGATAGCGGGCCTCAATTTTTATAAAGGCGTGCAGATAGCCGCCGACTCGCTGAAAAAGGCAGGGTTTGACGTGGACATATATATACATGATGTGGCCTCGTTGCTGGAGTCCACTGATCTGCTCATCAGTAAGAATGCCCTGGACTCAGCCGACCTTATCATCGGCGCGGTGAATGCCAAAGATATACCTGCACTGGCGGCATATGCTAAGAGAAAAAAAGTCAATTTTATCTCTGCATTATCAGGTGCAGATGGTGACGTAAAGGATAACCAGTACTTTACCGTGCTTACACCCACACTGCGCAGCCATTGTGAGTGGATCAATAATACACTGGAAACTAAATTGAAGGGAAAAAAAGCGTTGCTGCTGTACCGTGCAACATTGCCTGCTGATGATAATGCTGCAAAATGCCTGATGGGAACCGCAGCTACTGCAACGCAGTATAGCCTTGTGTTGTGCAATACACTGCCAAAGAAAGAAGAGTTAGCCAAGTTCGTAGACACCGGCCGTACTAATACAGTAGTTATACCTGTGCAGGATAATAATTATGCAGATAGCCTGCTGAGGATATTAAATATTTATTTTCCACGGACTCATTTTGAAGTATATGGAATGCCGGGGTGGAGTGGTATGGCCAATATCCGTAAAGGCAATATCTACAATAACATCGCTATTAACATTACCACACCGTATAATTTTGATCCTACATCAGAATCAGGTAGATATGTGGAAAAAGCCTTTGAAAAAGAATACGGCGGGAAGCCTCAGGAATTCGTATACAGAGGGTATGAAGTTACCTTTTGGTATGTAAATATGCTCAAGCGCCACGGCACTATATTCAACAAGCAATATGACGATGTAGCTACTTCACCCTTCACCAAATTTGACATCAGGCCGCAGTGGGATGAGAAGGGAAATGTGTTGTATCACGAGAACAGGTGTCTGTTTGTAAATACATACGGAAGTGGTGCTGTAAAGGCAGGTTCTAAGTAGTTTTTACAACTATCACACTTTATTCAATTTAATTTTTGATTTTAGCTTATTTTTGCCGCTCAATTTTTCATCATGACCATTCATCGCGAAGGATACAAATACATTGCCATTTCCACAGTACTGTGGTTGCTATTGGGTTACCTCTCCTTTCATTTCATTACCGGCTGGTGGTCGTGGGTAGCAGATGTGCTTAATCTGGCCTTCTTTCTGTTATGGTTCTGGGTAGTGGCTTTCTTCCGTTTGCCATCGCGCAATATGGTGCATGGAGAGGATAAAATGATATGCCCTGCCGATGGTAAGGTAGTGGTGATAGAAGAGACTTATGAGCCGGAGTATTTTAAAGATCAGCGCCTGCAGGTGTCGATATTCATGTCGCCTATTAATGTACATGTGAACCGTAACCCTGTAAGTGGTATTATCAAGTATATGAAATACCACCCTGGTAAGTACCTGGTGGCATGGCACCCTAAATCTTCTACGGAGAACGAGCGTACCACCATCGTGATCGGTAATGACAATGGCGATATCCTGATGAGGCAGATAGCCGGTGCATTGGCTCGCCGTATATGTTTCTATGTTGGTGAAGGTGATACCGTGAAACAAAACGAAGAGTTTGGCTTCATCCGCTTTGGCTCACGTGTAGATATCTATCTGCCACTGGGTACCAAGGTTGATGTGAAGATAGGCGATGTGGTAAAGGGCGGTGTTACGCTACTGGCACATCTGTAAACGGACATTGAATATAAACGAACAGGTCGGGTATATACCCGCCCTGTTTTGGTGACTAATCTAACTGGAATTTGATCGGCAACTTGTAGTATACTTTTACGGCTACACCGTTCTGTTTTCCCGGCTTCCATTTAGGCATTGCCTTTACTACTCTGGCAGCTTCTTCATCACAGCCAGCGCCTATACCATGCTCTATAGTGATATTGCTTATGGAGCCATCTTCATTCACTACAAACTGTACGAGCACCCTGCCCTGCACGTTCGCTTCTCTGGCCTGCTCGGGATACCTGATGATGCTTGCTATAAACCGATTCATGTCTCCGGCAAATACCGGCATTTGCTCAACCACCAGAAGTGGCCCATTGGTTTTCGCCGGTACTACTGCTGTAGAGGTTGATGTAGCTGGCCCTTTGCCACTTATGCTGGCTGTGCTACCCGGGCTGCCGCTGTCTACTGTAGTTGGTCCGGGATTGGCATCGGCAAGCTTTTTCTCCTCTATCATGTGCTCGTCAGGCTTAATGTCATTATCGGTAATAATAGGAGGGGTTTTGATCTCGGTCTTTACGGCTGGGGGAGGTGGTGGTGTGCCTGGAGGAGGAGGTGTTGGTGGAGTGACCGGCGGTGGTGGAAGGATTTGGGTGATCACGGTACCACGTGTATTTTCCATCGGCAGCTTAGGCGCATTGGCGCGCACCACAATAAAGGAGAAGCACAATATGGCGCTCGCTCCCAGCAGCGCCATTGCTCCTGCTTTTTTTGCCCGCCTGTTGTAGTTTTTACGCAGCTCGTAGCCACCGTAGTTTTTGTTGCGATCATCAAAGATGATGTCCAGATAATCGGCCTGTAGCAATTTGTTCGGGTCCATAAAAGAGGGTTTATTAATGAGAAGCAGATCTTTTGCTTTTCCATAACAAAAGAGAAAAATTATTTTTTCAGCATTCCTTTTTCATCAGCCGTAAGGTCGGTGATGGCATAGTAAGGGACATCCCCGATGGTCATTTCATCCAGAATAGAAACCAGGTCTGCATAGCTGCTGCTGGCATCGGGTTTTATGAGCACATGGAGTTTATGTGCTTCTTTAGAGAATGTCGCAGGTAGCGCGGCAGCTGCATTTTTCTTATCCAGCAACACGCGGCGTATGCCAACCATGGGAACTGTTTTAATTTGCTCTTTGCTCGCCAGGGCGCCATTGTAGTAAACTACTTTATGGCCGCTAACAGGTATGAGCGTGACGGTGGCATCAGCAATGTATGGTGTGGGTCTATCAGTAGAATCGATACTGTCTGGCATCGTTATCTGTAATGCCTTAGGGTTAGCCAGTGTGGTGGTAAACATGAAAAAGGTGATCAACAGGAAACCCAGGTCAACCATCGGGGTGAGGTCGATCCTGGGCGCCTGGGTTTTTCTTTTGCCGGTCTTTGCCGGCGTGGTTATCTCAGCCATAGCATAGTGTTTATTGTAAGATGCAACGGCGAATGATTTCCACAAACCGATTGAGGGGTTATCTCTTTCCGACAGCTGTGTGGGTCTTGCTGTCTTCCTTTCCGGTTGCTACTACGGTGCCTCTTATATGCAACGTCATGTTTTGTTGCTCGGCATTAGAGGAGATGTATATTTCTTTGGAGATGGGGCCGGGGCGGCCTTGGGTGTTGTACTTAACATGTATAATGCCTTTCTTGCCCGGCAGTACGGGCTCCTTAGGCCATTCGGGAATCGTACAGGCGCATGAACCGTGTGCCTCAGTTATGATGATGGGCCGGTCTCCTTTGTTCTTAAATACAAAGTCGTATTCTGCCGCCGGGCCTTCAGGCACTTCCCCATAATCATGTGTTTCTTCTTTGAAGGCAAATTTTCCTGCCTCTGTTGTTACGGTTGTTTGCGCTCTGGCAGCTGCGGTACCTATGGTCAGGCACAGCAGGGTAATGATCATTTTTTTCATGGTTACTGTTTTTTAGTTGATGAATGAATGTTGGTTGCAGACTGTCTTTTGGCAGCTATGTCTTTCTTTTTTCGTTCGGTCATTTCTACCACACTGTTGATGTTAGAGTGATCCAGCCTTTTGCCTAGTATTATCTTTTTACTATCAAGCAGGTATATGGTAGGGGTGCTTAATACATCATAGTTTACCACCCGGTTGCTGAGGTTATCCGGGTCCCATGTGTTGATCCATTTTTTATCCAGCTTATTGCTGATCAGAAAATCGCTGATCACTTTTTGCTCCCCTTCAGTGGCTATGGTATAGACCTTTACTCCTTTTTGTTTGAGCACAGCTTCATATACAGAATCAAGTAGCGGCAGCTCATGCTTGCAATGGCCACAATTAGGCGAGTAAAATACGATGACGGTATAAGGTGCTGCTACATCGCGCATCACATCTGTTTTGTTGGTCGCTACATCCGGTAACTTCAGTTCAGGTGCCACATTGCCTATTACATTCGGCGCCATTTTTTTTGCCCGGTCTATATACTTCTGCAGCTCTTCGTTGGTCAGCCAGAAGGCGTCTCCCTTCATGTAGTAGTTTTCAACAAAATACACAAAGGCGTCGCTGAGGCCCATTACTTTACTTTCTTCCACGTACCTTGTCAGCCACCAAAGAGAATAGTGAAACACGTCTCTCGATCCCTTTGCTTTCTTTAGTATCATATCGCTTTCGCGAATTACACTGTCTGTTGCAGGGATCACCATCTTGGTCATGTATTCTTCCAGCAGACCGTCATAGAGAGGGGTATATATGAGTCGGTCATCCTGAAAGTCAAAACCATCCCAATAATGTGCTTTGTAGTACTTGTATGCGAATGAGGAATCTGTGGTTTTTCCGTCCTCCAGGAAATGCTGCCCTTCAGGCATCTCGGGCTTCTCCAGTGCGCGCAGTATATTTGCTAATAATGTGCCCGGGTAGTCGGCTTCCATTTTTTTGCGGTAGTCGGCAAAGGCTTTGGCAGACTCACTACCTCTCTTACGTATGGCATCAGTATCGGCTTTTGTTTTTGCCGTTTCCAGTTCCTTTACAAGCCCTTGCTGCGTTTCTCCATAGGCTCTGGCTCGTCCTTGATAGTCCTGAAAGCGGTCGTTTTCCGGCGAGTTGACGAACTTGATACCTTCAGGTAATTTACTCAGCGTTGCGGTAATAGCTATATCGTCACCCTTGTTGAGTAGGAATTCGAAGTTGGTGCTCTTGTTGGCCATCAGTACCATATAGCTGCCACCAACAAACGGGGAGTCGGTACTGCGGAAATCTGCTACCCCATTTTTAAACATTGCGCTGTCTGACATATAGATCTTGTTGCCGCCCTTGCCATAGTAATGCACCAGGTACACCATCGAGTCTTTTGCGTCTGCCACTTTCAGGTGTATATGGTAGTTGAGCGACCCTGCCGCTTTTTTAGGCTGTTCTTTTGCCGGTAGACTTGTAGTCGTTATCAGGCAAAGCAGTGCCAGTAACAGATGAGCATGTTTCATGTGCGTTGTTTTTTATGGATAATGATTGTCTGCAGTGCAGGACATAGTTCGTCTTTGCACCGTGTGTTGCGGTATGTTTTATGGTTGTTTATCAGAAATATTTACTCAAGTACCCAATTGCCGGTCTTGTTATCAAACTTCAGGCTGCGCTCTCCGGTTTGATTGTTACAGTCGGCATGAAATACGCCCGCCAGTATATCTCCTTTCTTTTCTCCGCTTATGTACCTGAACAGGTCTTGCGCAGTAGATGGGGTAGAGTGGTCATTAAGCGTGATGGCCTCGCCTGTGGCTATGCTTGTTATGGTTATCTCTTCTACACTCAGCGAGCAGTTCTTGGCTATCTTGTCTTTCGATTTATAGTTCACCTTCACAGACTGGTCGGGTTCCAGTAAGCTGCAAGATGATATTTCAGCGGGTTTATTCTCCGGGCACTTCATGGTTTGGTTGATGCATATTTCTATCGGGCATGGCGTGCTGTTACATATAGCTTCCGACTGTGCATAGCTTCCTGATGTGTATAGGGCCTTATCATGTTTTTTAAATCCTATTGCTTTTTCGTCAAATTTTATGGTCCTGTGCAGGGCCCCATCTTTCTTTTTAGTTGCACTCTTCCCTTTCACAGCAGGGGTGCCTGGCAGGTCTGTGTCATCACCTATATTTACATTCACAGGGTTGATCTTCACAGCCGATGAAGGCTGTGCTGTATCCTTCATTGTGTGCTCATTTATCGCTGATGCGTTTGTCGCAACGTCTTTGATGCTGCCCTGGTTCACTATATAGTAAGCTCCCCATGAGCATGCGGCTATAAGTAATATAGCTGCTGCTATTCTTTGTATGTTGAAGAAGGGAGTGACGGCTATCTTCTTTGTATCGCCCGCAGACTGTGTTCTTTGTTTAAATCTGTCCCATGCTTCTTGTTCGTCTATTTTGCTGGTTGTCTTCAGCTGTTTACTTTCATTCCACAGCAGCCTTAGTGCGGCAAAGTATTGTCTATGTTCATTGTTGGCATTTATCCAGTCTTTTGCCTGCTGCGCTTCGGCCTCTGTAGCCTCCCCCAGCAGGTATTTCACCAGCAGCTCATCCATATTGTCTTTCAGGTTCATCACAAAAATATTTTTTTCAGGTTCACAAATAGGATCAATAGTATGGGTAGATAGTCAGCCAGCTTTTGTCGCAGTATCCTCAGTGCCTTACCCATCTGGCCTTCTACGGTTTTTATAGATATACCCAGCTGATCGGCTATCATTCGGTATTTCAGCTCTTCATACCGGCTCATCTGGAATATAGTGCGGCATTGCTCCGGCAAGTCGTTGAGCGCATGATCTATCTGTTGTTGCAACTCTTTCAGGGCTGCATTGTCAGACGGGTTTCCTTCTTCGCTGCCCGTTCGCATGGCATGAGCGTTATAGGCAGCTTTTACTTTGGTATGTTTCAGGTAGTTAAGACATTCATAGTATACTGCTTTATACAGGTACGCCGCTATCGATTGTTTGATGTCTATTTGTTCTTTCTTTTCCCACAGCTTCAGAAAGACATTCTGTACCATTTCTTCCCCCGTGCTTTCGTCTTTTACAATGCTCATGGCATACGAGTGCAGGTTCTTAAAGTTGGCTTTAAAAACTTGTTCAAACACCACGGAACTGTCGGCATTGATGAGTTGTATGCCGGACGTGTCATTTCCCATTGGTCTTGCAGGCTGTTGCAGGTTAAAGATAATCGCTCGTGACAATCTATCGCATTTATAGTAGGACAACATAAATGAGGTATACCCCTATTTATTTTATAAAAAAATATTTGTTGTAGCTTTGGCGTATAATAAATAGCTCCTCACAGCGTTATTGATTGCACAACACACTTCATTACTATACGCCTTATGCATACAAAGGTCACCCTTGCTTTTTGTACCCTGCTGTTATTTGCTGCCAGCTGTAGTAAGCACAGCACGAATAACAACACGCCAGCCCCTTTACCCCCACCTGACACTACTACCATAGCAGGGAATCTTGCTTTTGTTGACCTGAGCGATGTGCAACAGACCATCCGCGGTTTCGGCGGATCAAGTGCCTGGCTAGGAGCTTTGCCAGCTGTCGATATGGCCACGTTGTTTGGAAATGCGGACTCTACTCAGCTTGGTCTGACCATTCTGCGGGTGCGTATAGACCCCGCTGGTAGCAGCCAGTGGGGCAATGAATTGCAGAATGCACAAAGCGCTATGGCATTGGGGGGCATTGTCATGGCGTCGCCTTGGTCGCCACCCGCAGCTATGAAAACGAACGATAGCACTAAGAATGGGGGAAGCCTTGATACCTCCTCCTACGCGGCATATTCATTATATCTGGCAAGCTTTGCCAATTATTTTGCGACAAATGGCGCACCGCTCTATGCATTGTCGGTACAGAACGAGCCGGAGATAGCCACCTGGTATGAGTCCTGTGTATGGACACCTGATAACCTGCTCAATTTTGTAAAAAACTATGCTCCGTCAATAGGCACTACCAAACTCATGGCGTCTGAGTCTTTTCACTTCGATCCTGCTTATACCGATCCCATTCTCAATGACCCCGTTGCAGCATCTCATCTCGGCATTGTGGCGGGGCATATCTATGGTAGTGGCCTGTTCCCGTACCCGCTCGCTGCCAGCGAGGGCAAAGAATTGTGGATGACCGAACATATGGATACTTCTACGTCGTGGGAAGGGGCATTGATGACCGCGGTGGAGATCAATCAGTGTCTCGCCAGCTGTAGCTTTAATGTATATAACTATTGGTGGTTAAAGAAAAGTTGGGGGCTCATAGATACTACGGGGGCAATAACTAAACGCGGTTACGCTATGGCTCAATTTGCCAAATATGTAAGGCCGGGCTATCTGCGTGTTACCTCTACCATAAGCCCCGAAAATAATGTATTTGTAAGCAGCTATAAAAAGGGAGATACCGTTGTTATAGTAGCTATCAATATCGGCCCGGGCAAAGTACGGCAACCTTTCACGGTTACCGGTGGTACTACTCCGGCCTCATTCGTTCCGCATATTAGCACAGCTTTCACTAACCTGCAAACCATGGACACCATTACGGCCACCGGAGGTAAATTCACTTATCTGCTGCTGCCGTTAAGTATTACGACGTTTGTGTCTTTCTAGAGGTGCTTGTTAGTTCTTATACGACTACCCAAAAGAAGAAGTGAGGAATTCAATTATGATTTACATTTCTTCGGAACCTTCGAAAGATGGGTTTTGATGGGTATTAAAGATACGCAGGATTATTACCGTCGATCCCTTGACAACATATAAGATGACATATGGGAACTTGTAAATTTTCTTATAGCGTATGTCAGCATACGCAATTGATGCACTTAAAGGAAGCGTCTCGATTTTACCTAATACTGTTTGAACATGATCGGCAAATTTAGCCCCTAATCCTTTTTGTTGTGATTGGTAATAATCTATTCCGTTTTGTATGTCTGAAAAGGCGGTTGGGGTAATTTTTAACGTGTAAGACATCAGTCAAATTTCAATTGATGCTTGACATCATTCCAATTCAGGAGGTAATCAGGATTATTTTTTATCTTCTTGGTCTCCTCTTCTACTAATGCTTTTTGCTCTTCTGAGATAATGAAGTCATCACTTACTTGTGATTCTATTTTCACAAAACTGAATTTACGCAGCAATTCCAGTATAAATTGGAATTTCCCATCAGGAATTTGAATGGTGAGTTGCTTCATAGTACTCAAAGTTAAGAAAAATATCTTTATTGTCTTCGGCGCCGCTTTACAGAGCTACACAAACTCAAATACCGTTATCTCCGGCAGCACACCCAGCCTGCCGGGATAGCCCAGGAAGCCAAAGCCTCTGTTTACATAGAGTTTCTGTTCGCCCTCGCCATATACGCCTGCCCATTGCTTGTACATATACTGCACCGGGCTCCACTTCAGCCACTTCAGGTCTACGCCAAACTGCATACCATGTGTATGGCCCGCCAGCATGAGGTTCACATCTTTGTATTCAGGCAATACCTGTGCATCCCAGTGCGATGGGTCGTGCGACATAAGGATCTTGAACGGTATGTTTTTTTCAGGTAGTCCCGCATAAGCCTTCTTCATGTCGCCATACTTGGGGAAGTTAGCTTTAGAGCTCCAGTTCTCTATACCTATCAGGGCTATCTTATCACCGCCGCGCTCCAGCACTATATGCTCGTTCATCATCAGGCGCCAGCCCATAGAGGCATGTATACTTTTCAGTTTATCAAGGTTGGCTGTTTTTGCTTCTGCACTTGGCCACTGCACGTAGTCGCCATAGTCATGGTTGCCCAGGGTAGAGTATACGCCCATTGGCGCCTTAAGGCGTGAGAATATCTCCTGGTATTTTTCATCTACTTCATCTGAGTGATTATTGACAAGGTCTCCCGTAAACAAGATGATATCGGCCTTTTGGTCCATCACTCGTTCTATGCCGTGTGCCACTGCTGCGTGGTTGTCAAAGCTCCCCGTGTGTATGTCTGATATCTGCACAACTCTCAATCCTTTAAAGGCCCCGGGCAATGATTTGAAAGAGAGTTTTATCTTTCTGACTCTGTAATTGTAGCGATTGCGTATGCCGTAGGTAAAACCTGCCACCGAAAGACCTGCCAGTATAATGGCTGCCCGCTTCATAAATACCGATCGGCCTATATTGTGCGCCACATCATTATTGGCCGCGGAATTGCCAAATGCAAACAGTCCTATCGCCCATGTGAACAATCTGCGCAGGTCGTCGAGTAGCATCACCAGTAATATCAATATCTTTCCTACGATAAAGCCCATCACAAATGCGATGTACACATTGCGCAGCAGGTGCGGCACAGCCGACCAGTTGATCTGCCTGAAAAATATAAAGCCTACCCAGCTACCTAGTGTCAGCGCCACGTACAATGCGGTAAGCGAGGTGCGCCATACAGGCGTCATGTTCCTCACCATCGATCGCACGAGTACAAAGCTGTAATACTCAGCGAGGGCTATTACAGCCAGGATAATGATAAATCTGAAATTCATAGTGGAGATGGTCTAAAATTGAATGAACTCTTTTACTTGCTGATTAATGACGTTCCAGGTTTCTTCTTTTTTTAAAGTGCCTGTCTTATCCATTTCTTCATTAATGCGGGAAAGAGGCATCTTATTATAGAGCACGTTTACCTTCATATAGTGGAGTATGCTGGTCATGTGCTCTATGCCCCGCAGGTTTCCTGCCCGCCCGTCTGATAGGCCCACCAGCATGGCCTTTTTATACCACCAGCACTTTTTTATGTCGCTGTTGTCTATCATCACTTTCAGTATGCCCGGAAAGCTGGCATTGTATTCAGGCATTACGAAAACAAATTTTTCAGCGGGTATCAGGTAATCGGCTTCCAGCGATAACATTGCCGGGCCACGCTCCCACACTTGTTTGTTTTCCAGTGAAAGCAATTCACTTTTTACACCCATGTCATTAAAGAGGTTGTTGTAGAGCTGCGCAGTGCGCAGCGTCATGCTATCTGGTCTATTTGTTCCGGATATTACTGTGATCATTATTTTTCTTGTGTGATATCTTCAGCAAATTACTCTGTTTGCAGGTAAATAGGCTATCTCCTTTTCTATTGCGGCATTTCTTTTATTAATCAGAACTAATACGTACTTATATAATTTAATATAAAAAAAATATTATTCGATTTGCTTTAAGATATTTGATACCTATCTAATATGTATACTGCTTTTTATGCACGTGCATTATTTATAATTAAACATCATCCCAACCAACTTATTATTCTACCTGTCTGTATTATATAGGGTGTTTCTTTGCTTTTCAATTAAATGCTTCTTTTTTGACATAAGCTGCTTTTTTTGTATTTTTATATTTATATTAGCACCCCGCATGTTTTTTTAAGCATGATATTAACAGGATAATAGATAATTATGAGACAAAAATTTTTACTCATTGCAGCGTTGTTGCTCGTTATATGTTCCGGTGCAAGGTCACAGGTGTACATTACTGTTCCTTCAGGTCCCGATACTGTTGTTTGCAATGGTGCCCCTTTAACGCTTCAGGCAGTCAATAACGGCTATCATTCTCATTCTGTCAGTCTTTCTATCGATGACGGGTATTCTGTTTTAGAGCCCATAGGATTCTCATTTAACTGGTATGGTACCACTTATACCAATTTTGTAATATCATCCAATGGGTTTGTGACATTTAATTCGTCTCTCGCATCGGGGGCTTCTCCATGGTCTATAGGTACCGGTATTCCCGGTAATGTTAACTGCAAGAACTCTGTGTTGGGCGTATATATGGATCTGTATTTGCCGGCCGGTGGAACGGTTACTTATGGCGTAGCTGGAGTGGCTCCGAATCGTAAATGCGTGATTAATTTCTGTAATGTGCACTACTTCAGTTGCACTGCTAAATATGCTACTTTTCAGATCATCCTCTATGAAACTACGAATGTTGCAGAAGTGCATATGAAGCACAAGGACTTGTGCACTACCTGGAATAGTGGTGCCGGTATCGAAGGTGTTGAAAACAGTACAGCGCTTACCGCTACTGTTGCGCCTGGCAGAAACTATCCTGGCACTTGGACGGTGACGGTGCCTGATGCACGTCGCTTTACACCTTCCGGTAGTACATACATTTGCGATACCATTCCTTATAATCCTATTCCTGATTCCGCAGCTACTATTTCATGGTATTCAGGTAGTACACTTTTAGGCACCGGTTCTTCAGTTACCGTTAATCCTAGTGTGCCTACTACTTATCAGGCAATGGCGGTAACCTGTAGTGATACTTCTTTGGCTAGTGCCAGTGTAACTATTGGTAACGGGCCGGTTATCTCAGGCTTGCCATTTACAAATCCTTCTGTCTGTGGGGCGTGCGATGGATCTATTACTATAAAAGGACTTGATCCGGGTAGCAGTGATACCATCAATTATACATATAACGGTGTGCCACAGCCTACCGTAGTAGCGGTACCTGATGCGGCCGGTAACGTATATCTCACCAATCTCTGTTCCGGAACTTACGGCAATTTTACCGACAAGGTTGGTTATTGCGTTTCGTCTGTTTACGGACCAGATAACCTTGTTGATCCCCCCTTCATCGTTTCTTTTGCAAGTAGCACGCAGCCCAGTGTTTGCGGTGCCTGTGATGGTAGTATTACATTTACCGGCCTTATCCCTGGTACAAATGATACACTTAATTATAGCTATGGTGGTGTTCCGCAGCCTCCCGTTTACTTCGTTGCAGACGCTTCCGGTACTTATACATTGTCTGGTCTCTGTGCCGGTAACTACAGCAATATCACGTTTAAGATGAACTATTGCATCTCTCCTGCCATTGGTCCCTTTGCTATCATTAATCCGGCATTTGCTATAAGTTCATTTACCCATACCAACACCAGTTGCTCCATGTGCGACGGCACCATCACACTCTACGGGTTACCTCCCGGACAGATCATTACAGTGAATTATGACTTCATGGGTAGCCCGGCAACACCTGTCGTACTCACTAGTACCGCTGCGGGCACTGTAACGCTTACTAATCTATGCTACGGACCAAGTTATGGCCCGGGTGTATATACTAATATAACTGCCTCTGTCAACACTTGTACCACAACACCGGTAGGGCCGATAGATGTGTTAGCGCCGCCATTGATACCAATAGCTCTGATCGGTTCTACTCCGCCTTCAGAGTGCGGTGCCTGCAATGGTTCTGTTACTATAAAAGTCTTTAACGCCCCGGGAGTTATTGATACGGTATTCTACACGCTCAATGGCGTAGCCCAGCCACCTGCATTATATGCCGCTGCGCCTGACAGCACGCTTACTTTGTATAATTTATGCGGTAGCGCAGCTATCGGCGCACCAAGTGCGGTGTATAATAACTTCTTTATCAAGGTAGGTCCTTGCCCTACAACCACACTCAACACCCCGGTCACTTTCGTCGACTCCCCTATGGTGGCGGACTTTACTGATTTTGTTCATTATGGTTGTAACGGTGACACAATTTATTTTGTTAATACGTCACATTCAGCGGGCGCAGCGAATTTGTATTATACATGGAACTTCGGTGATGGCACTTCTGATACGGTCGCCAATCCTATGCACATCTATACTACGCAAGGTACCTATACAGTAACGCTCACCACTTCCAATCACAATGCAGGTTGCTCCAATAGTGTCACACAGGTGTTTAATCTGAATCATCCGATTAAGGCGATTTTCAACACCACCAATACCATTAGCGATTCCGCGTGTCAGTATGAAGCCATTGCTATAAATAACACAAGTATAGGAACGCCGCCTACATATGTCTGGTCTTTTGGTGATGGTAGTGCAACGTCTACTGTAACTACTCCCAGCCACGCTTACGCGCACCCCGGAACATATGTGATACAACTGATCGCGACTAACTTTGTGCCTTGTAGCGATACTGCATATAAGACTGTTTATATTGACTCTCAGAGTTCAGCCACAACTTTGTCTGTTTCTGATACGATTATTTGCCGTGGCACCTATATCACCTTTGGGAATGACGTACTCGCCAACGGTCTGCTGCATTATACCTGGAATTTTGGCGATGGTGATAGCGTACAGAACGTCAACCCTGTTATCTATGCCTATAATACTACAGGTACATTTACCGTTACCGAGACGGCATACTACCATACCTGCCAGACAGTAGTTGCATCACATGAGATTACGGTAGTCCCTCAGCCTACTATTAATCTGGGTAATGATACCAGCATTTGTGAGGGTGGTGGAGACATCATACTAATGGATAATATCAACTCCGGTAACCCACTTGCTGAATGGTTATGGAATACAGGGGCCACCTCTTCCGCCATCTCTGTAAGCACCGCCGGCAACTACTTTGCAACGGTAACTTTAGGCAATTGTTCTGCGTCAGACTCTGTAAATATTGCCAATGATTGTTACATGGCTATGCCTAACGTGTTCACACCAAATGGCGACGGAGTAAACGATTATTTCTACCCAAGGCAATACCTCAGCAGAGGCCTGATGACCTTCCAGATGGATATTTACAACCGTTGGGGCCAACTTGTTTTCTCGACCTCTACTGTTGATGGTCGCGGTTGGGATGGTATGTTTAATGGTACACAGCAGCCAGAAGGAGTGTACATATTTATAATCGATGCTACCTTTAAGGATGGTAAGAAAGAACATCACCAGGGCAATATCACATTATTAAGATAACAACACTTATATTCCTTTTTAGGCCGGGACACATGTCCCGGCTTTTTTTTGGGTATCATGCAATATCGGGTCGCTATTTACACGCCATAGATCCGGCGATCGAGGGCTACTTTTTGTCTTTGCCTTTTGCCTTTTGATTTTTTACTATGCTATCTTTACACACCCATGCGCAGGTTTTTTGTAAAAAATATCCTTTTCATAATTGCCATTAATGTACTGGTAAAACCCATTTGGGTATTGCTGATAGACCGCACTGTGCAGAACAGGGTGCAGGGTGGGGAATATGGTACCTATCAGGCGTTGTTAAGCCTTAGTATCATTTTTCAGATCATCCTCGATTTTGGTATCACCAGCTACAATAGCCGCACAATCGCCCAGGCACCTGATAAATTGCCCACATTGTTCCCGGCCATGCTTACTGCACGGCTGGTACTCATAGGTATCTACATGCTGCTGGCATGCTCATGGGCTTACCTCATTGGTTATCGCGGTTGGGAGATAAATTTGCTCATCGGTATCCTTTCTTTTCAGGCGCTCAATGCCTTGCTGTCCTTTATTCGCAGCAATATTGCAGCCTTGCACCGGTTCAAGACAGATGGGATCTTGTCTATTACAGATAGATTGCTCATGATCGTCATTTGCGGATTCCTGCTCATTAATCCGGCTACGTCGGGCAACTTCAGAATAGAGTGGTTTGTACTTACACAGGTAGCCTGCTACCTCGTCACGGCTATCATTGCATTCATTGTCTTACGCCGTATAGCCAGGGTAAAACTGCAATTCATTTTTCATGCACCTACTGTCATTGGGATCATTAGGCAGAGCCTGCCATATGCCTTGCTCATATTCCTTATGTCCGTCTACAACCGTGCCGATGCCATGATGGTGGAGCGCATATGTCACGATGGCAAGGCCCAGGCCGATATATGGGCTTCGGCTTTTCGCCTGTTGGATATGGCTACTATGTTTGGGCTTATGTTTGCTACTATGCTCCTCCCTCTGTATGGCCGTATGCTGTCTGAGAAAAAGGATGTACAGCCTATAGTGAAGCTGTGTACCAATATGCTATTGCCTGTATCATTCGTCGTCGCCATAGCAGGTATTTTCTTCAGTAACGATATCATGCACCTGCTGTATAAAGGAGCCAAAGGAAGCGGCAGCCATGAGTATCAGGTAGTCTTTTGCTGGCTTATGGCCTCCTTCCCCGCATGGTGCATTATGTATATATACAGCACATTACTTACGGCCAATGGCAACCTCAAAGTGCTTAATTATATAGCTCTGGGTGGTGTTATTCTTAATTTATCGCTCAATTTCTGGCTCATACCGCTGTTTAGCCCTACAGGTGGCGCAGTGGGGGCGGCCATTACTTCCTTCACCACGCAGTCGGTCTTGTCCATTGCATTCATCATTGGTTGCAGCATTATTATTAAACTACCTGTCAATATCCGGTGGATCCTTTCACTCATTGGCTATTTGCTGCTTGTTTTGGGGTTTGCATACATTATTACCGCATTTCTGCATGCACAATGGATGGTTCAGGCGGGTGTATTCTTCATTTTTTGTGTTATCTCTATGTTTGTCTTTCGTTTTGTGTCCGTTTCGGCCATCCGCCAACTGGCCAACAGGGGATAGCCACCCCGCGTCATGCACCCCTCATCAAGGAATTGCGCATTTTAATACTATCTTTGCACCCCGCATAAAATGTTATTATATTAATGATATGCATTTTATGTTTATTGTTTAAATATTCGCATACTCGATGAGTTCTATAATTGATAAACTGGAGGCCATTGATGCCAGGTTCAACGACCTTGGTGTGGCATTGACCAATCCGGAAATAGTGACCGATAACAAGCGTTTTTCGCAGGTAAGTAAGGAATACCGTAAGCTGGAAAAGATAGTATCTGTATACAGGGTATTCAGAAATTGCCTGGATAGTATTTCGTTTGCCCGTGAGATATTGGAAACAGAGAGCGACGAAGAGTTGCGCTCTATGGCCAAGGACGATCTGGAAACCATGGAGGCTCAGAAAGAACAACTGGAAAGCGAGATACGCACCCTCCTCATACCTAAAGATCCGCAGGACGAAAAGAATGCCATCATAGAGATACGTGGCGGTACCGGTGGCGATGAAGCCAGCCTGTTTGCCGGCGATCTGTTGCGCATGTATATGCGTTACTGCGAACGCAGAGGCTGGAAGGTGGCTCTGTTGAGCGAAACCGAAGGTACCGTAGGGGGCTATAAAGAAGTACAGTTGGAAGTGGTAGGAGAAGATGTGTACGGCATCCTGAAGTTTGAAAGCGGTGTGCACCGTGTGCAGCGCGTACCGGATACAGAGGCCAGTGGCCGTGTACACACATCGGCAGCTACAGTGGCAGTCATGCCTGAGGCTGAAGAAATTGACTTTGAACTGAAAGAAAGCGACCTGAAGATGGAAACTGCCCGAAGTGGTGGTGCCGGTGGACAGAACGTGAACAAAGTGGAAACAAAGGTTATTCTTACCCACGTACCTACGGGTACCGTGATCACCTGTCAGACCGAACGCTCACAATTAGGTAACAGAGAGAAGGCAACAAATATGATGCGTACGCGTTTATACGAGGAGCAGGTACGCAAACATGAGGACGAAATATCCCGCAGACGTAAGAGCCTGGTAAGCACAGGTGACAGGTCAGCCAAGATACGCACGTACAATTATCCTCAGGGGCGCGTTACCGATCACCGCATCAACATGACTATTTATAATCTCGATGATTTCATGAATGGTAACATACAGGAAATGATCGAGGCACTGCAGTTTGCCGAGAATGCAGAAAAAATGCAGGCAGGCGAAACAGTCATATAATGAAAATTGGTGATAATATTGTTTCAGAAAGTGTTGATAAGTTTGATTTTTAAAAATAAAATATCCCCCCAATGCCTACACCTACATTTGATCTGCCCGCAATAGTTGCCTCTGTGAGGCGGCGGAGCCGGCTCGTTGTCACGGTCACATTGATCGCTGCAGCAGTCGGAGCATTATTTTACTTCGTGAGCCCGCCGCATTATACAGCTCATGCAGAAATATTGTTACGTAACCCGTTATATAGCGACCGTAACAATCTTTATAATTATGATGGTAAATTTATTGACTATTTTGCCTCTGAAGATGATGTGAACAGATTAGTGGCTATGTCTTCGTCCAGTGCCGTACAAGGTCGGGTGATCAGGAATATGAACCTGGCAGAGGCCTATAAAGTTGATACTACACTGCCGGGCGGGATGAACAAAATGTATAAAAGGTTTGAACGCAACCTGAATGTGATGCGTACCGAAAATAAAGACTTGACCCTGAGCTATACAGATCAAGATCCTGTGCGGGCTGCAGCAGTAGCTAACAATACTATCGAAGTACTGGAGGAAACCTTCAACGGCTTTTATAAAGAAATGCGTGGGAACATGTATAAGACAGTTACTGATAAGATACATTATGAGGATAGCGCTATCAGGGTGCTGACTGATTCTATTGTCGCATTGCGCCAGCAATACAGCATTTATGAGATCATAAGCCCCACTCGTCATAACATAATGCTTAGTTCTACCAATAAGACAGGTTCTAAAGAATATGCACGTGGGCTGGAGGAGATTCAGAATATTGAATCGATAAAGGACGAAATGGTATCTGACAGGGCTCTGTCCCTTACACTTGCCAATCAGTATGCATCTGGCCAGCAGAAGGGTGATATGCCTATGCTCAAAGTCATTACTCCCGCTGCTACGCCCCATAACAGGGCCGGGCTAAGCGGTTTACTTATAGTTATTGCCAGCGGCCTCGTGGGGTTGTTCTTTTCAATCATACTCGTATTGATCGCTGACAATTTCTTTTTACCGAAAAACAATTGATAACAAAAAGCACAGACAGCACATGCCGACTCCTACTTTTGATCTCATTGACGTAATTAAAACCATTCAGAAACAGAAGCGTTTGGTGATATTGATAACCATTGCTGCGGCGCTGCTGGGAGCAGGGTTCTATCTGGTCAAAAAGAAAAAGTATAAGGCGACAGCTGGCTTCCTGGTCAATAATCCGCTATATGGCGACAGGAGCACACTCTTCCGCTCTAACGAGACAAGGTATGTAGATTATTTCGGCGGCGATGATGACCTGGATAGGGTTACCTCATTGCTTAACTCCGACACCGTAAAGGACCGTATCATACGCAATTGCCAGTTTCAGGTAGTGTACAATCAGGATATCAATACACCTAAGGGACATGCACAGCTGATGAGCATCTTCAATAAGAACTTTAATGTGAAGCGCTCAGAGTATAAAGACATGGAAGTGTCTTATATAGCTTATGACTCAGCTACTGCCGCCAACGTGGCCAACATGGCCATCAAAGTACTGGAAGAAACCTACCGGTCATACTACGCGGGTATGAAGGATAATATCTACACTTCTATCAGCGATAAGGTGAAGCAATTAGATACTGCAATAGATATGTATACCGACTCGCTGGCTAACATGCGCGACCGCTACAACATGTACAGCATCATAAGCCCATCCAGGCAGAATGTGATGAATGGAGACATGAAAGGCGGTGGTAAGGGCTTTGGTAAGGCGGTAGAGCAGATACAGAACATTGAGTCTATCAAGGATCAGCTGGTGATGGATCGTGCTCATTATATATCTACCCTCAACGAATTCTCTGCCACTACCAATAAGGCGATGCAGTATATCAAGGTGATAAGCCGTGCTGTTCCACCTAATGGCCCTACAGGTCCTACCCTGATGATGGTGATGATCGTGGCCGGTGGACTGGGCCTTTTCTTTAGCCTTGTTTTTGTGTTGATACTTGCTTACTACCGCTTATTAAATTCCGTGCAGCGTTAATGGATCTGGTACTAAAAAATAAATGGTTCAGCCTTGCGGCATTCAGTGTACTGTTCCTTACGGTCATACTGTTTGCGTGGACGGGTAATTACATCCTGTTGGCAGCGCCGTTTGCTTTCCTGTACTTTGTATTGATGGGTGTTAACTGGAAGACAGCCTATTGGATATTCCTGTTCACTATACCTGCATCTATACAGATCAATTTTGCGGGCGATACCATGTCCATCACCTTGCCCGATCAGCCCATCATGTGGCTCTTCCTGCTGTTGTTCATCATAGTATGGGCTAAAAATCCTATGATCATGCCGCAATGGTGGTGGCGCGATAAGCTGGTATTCATTGTGGTCCTGCAATTCATCTGGACGATTATATCGGTCATCTTCTCCAAGATGGTCTTCTTCTCAGCAAAATTCCTGCTGGCCAAGTCGTGGCTCATGGTGTGTTACTTTATCTTCCCGGTGTTCATCTTTCAGGACAAGAAAGACTATATACGTGCGTTCAAAATACTGGTGGTGCCTATGCTCATGACGGTCATCGTCATCCTCATACACCACGCTATGCTGGGCTTCCGCTTCGATAAAGTGCAGAAGTCTATGAGTGGCCTGTATTACAATCACGTCGACTACTCTGCAGTTATCTCCATGTTTTTCCCGCTGTTGCTTATTGCCTATCCCTTTACCAAGGGTAGAAGCGCTGTGACACGTGGTGCGCTCATCGTCACCATTCTTTTGTTTATTGCAGGTATAGGGTTTTCCTATGCTCGTGCTGCTGTCATAGCGGTGGTTTTCGCGTTAGCCGTAGGTGCGGCTATTCGTTTGCGCTTTGTGAATGTGATCATGCCGTTTATCTACGGCTTGCTCGTGCTGCTGTTTGTATACATGATACCCAACAACAAGTATCTCGACTTCCGTCCCGACTACAACAATACGTACATGCATAAGGATTTCACTGATCACCTGATATCTACGTTCAGGGGTAAGGATATGTCCAGTATGGAACGCGTGTATCGCTGGATAGCTGCCATACGTATGAGCAAGGACGAACCATGGACCGGTGTCGGCCCTCGTGCATTCTATTACTATTACAAACCTTATGCGGTAAGCTCTTTTCAGACATACGTTAGCCGGAACAATGAACACTCTACCACGCACAACTATTACTTGTATATGCTGGTAGAGCAGGGGTACCCTGCTATGATCCTTTATGCCTTGTTGATACCGATGATATTTGCTAAGGCGCAGAAAGTCTACCACAGGTTCAAGGATAGGTTTTGGCGTGCGGTAACGATTGGCCTCGCTATGTGTATCGCATCCGGCTTTATCAATAACTTCTTCTCAGAGCTCATCGAGACACACAAGGTAGGTGCACTATTCTACATCCCTGTTGCCCTCCTCATCATCCTTGATAAAAAGAGTAAAGACCTGGAAAAAGAAGAATTTGCCAATCCGGCTATTTGATGATGATTCAGCAATGCTAACTGTATTGTGATCACATGCCATCACATTTCTTCCATCCCGATAGCTATCGGGATCGCATTAACATGGAGTCATCAGGCCATTGACCCATTCTCCACCCACGCACCATGTTCTTTCAGCAGGTTGATCAGTTCATCCACAGCTACTTCGCTCGGTACGTTCTTCTTCATCACGTCCTTGCTTTTGTATAGTGTTATCTTACCAGGTCCGCTGCCCACATAGCCGAAATCGGCATCGGCCATCTCGCCCGGTCCGTTCACTATGCAGCCCATGATGGCTATTTTCACGCCCTTCAGATGGTTGGTGGCCGCGCGTATTTTGGCGGTGGTCTCTTGCAGGTCAAACAGCGTGCGCCCGCAACTCGGGCAGCTGATGTATTCTGTCTTGCTGATGCGGGTACGCGTAGCTTGTAGTATAGAGAAGGCAGTATTATTCAGGAATTGTTCATTGCTCTTTACTTCCATATAGGTGTGGCCAGCCATGCGTGCATTGGCTGGTGCTGCGCCTTTGTTGGCCAGCCATATGCCATCACCCATGCCATCCAGCAGCAGCCCGCCGCTCTCGGTGGCAAAGTGTATCAGCTGCTCATCTATGCTGCTGTGCTTGCTGTTTACCTGTAGTATCACAGGCGTAGTGATGCCTTGTTGCATCATATTGATCATAGCATGGCGCACAGCCATCAGCGCTTCTGTCTTATTGCTGCGCAGCACGGCCACTGCATGTGCATCGCCTTTCAGGCGCAGCATTAGTGCTTCTGTTATATGGTCGGCGTCTATGCTTACAAAATGCAGTGCGCTCTTGCCAAGGTCGGCAGTCAGGTAGTCTGCCTGCGTCACCAGCGGGTGATACTTGTTCTTGTCTGTAGTTGCTATCCACGTGGCATGATCGCAGATCACCTGCAGCGTACCCGGCAGTGCAAAGTCGATCGTCTGGTCACCTGTGTATATAAAATCTGCAGCGCCATCGCTTATCGCCCACTTGTCGCTTGCCGCGTCATAGGTATAGCCTATGTGCTCTATGCTTTTTACATCAGTGGCTTTGTCGCTGTGGTCAGCTACTACCACGGGCACATGGCCTTTCCCTATATGCTGTACGGTGGTCGTATCTCTCCGGTTGTAGGTAAACGGGTTGTAGGGTAACACTAGTTTTTGTTCCCCGGGTACTACAAGGCCGCTCTCGCGGTGCTGGTAGCGTTTCACTATATCGCGGCACACGGGCACTTCAAATTCGGGGTCTTCCGTCAGTGATACCCTTATAGTATCACCTATGCCATCTTCCAGCAGGGTGCATATACCTATGGCACTCTTGATGCGGCCATCTTCGCCATCACCGGCTTCCGTCACACCCAGGTGCACCGGGTAGCACTCGCCGAATTCCTCATCCATCTTCTGCACCAGCAGCCGGTAGGCCTGCACCATCACCTGCGGGTTGCTGCTCTTCATGCTCAGCACTATCTGGTGGTAGTTTTCATCACGCGCTATGCGCAGAAACTCCATCGCGCTTTCCACCATACCTATAGCGCTATCCCCGTAGCGACTCATGATGCGGTCGCTCAGCGAGCCATGGTTGGTACCTATGCGCATCGCCGTGCCATGCTCCTTGCATATGCGCACCAGTGGTGTAAAGCGTTCGCGTATGTGGTCTATCTCCTCGGCATATTCTGCGTCGGTATATTCTATTAGCTCAAATTTCTTTTTGTCGGTATAGTTGCCCGGGTTCACGCGCACCTTCTCTACTATGCGGGCGGCTATCTCTGCAGCATTGGGGGTAAAGTGTATGTCCGCAATTATTGGCGTGGTATATCCCTTCGCACGTAGCTCATTTTTGATATTCCGCAGGTTCTCGGCCTCATTCTTACTTGGCGCAGTTATGCGCACCAGTTCAGCTCCCGCCTCTATGCAGCGTATGGTTTGCGCCACGGTTGCGGCGGTATCCATCGTGTCGGTAGTGGTCATGGTCTGCACCCTTATCGGGTGGCCATTGCCCAGCAGCAGGTCGCCTATTTTTACCTCACGGGTAGGCAGGCGTTTATATTCAGTCAGCGATACGCAATATTGTTGCAGCATAATTAGGATATCTGTTAAAAAGCAGATCACCGGAAACTGAGCCCGAATATTTTCGGGGGGTAGAGGTGAATGTGCGTAGCAAAGTTAATTGAAATGGTATGGACATGATCAACAAGGCAAGTGATGCTTTTGGATAAATCATCCAAACATTATGCTGAGGGATCTGTTTATTTTACAAAGCTGGTCTGCCTCTACCAGACGTGGGGGCATTCAGACAATCTTTTTTAGTATCCTCCTCAATACATGATACTTTGTCGAATATTTTATTTACATTCACATTTCATCTCATATAAATAAGCTATGAAAGCAAAACATTTACTCAGATCATTAGCCATATTGCCAGCTTTATTTGCCGCCAATGCACAGGCGCAGATGGTAGATTGTAATGTATTTCTGCAGGGCCAGTATGTAGAGGTCGGCATTAACTGGAACGGAGCATTTGGTTCCAGTGTGGCTGCTCCGGCTGGCTATCACCCTAATCTGGGAGGCACCACAACGGCATCAATATACGATGCCCCTGCATGTGGAGGCACGAGCACCCCCTCACCTTCGCTGCTGGGTTTTGTGGCCGATCCCGATATGGATGGCTGGTCTGCAGGTACACCGGCCTACTACGGTGATTACTTCGTGCCCGGCGACCCGCAGGAAGGATGGAGTTTTTCTGCTGATACTTTCCGGATGAACGCCTGGAATCAGGATGGCGCTCTTGACAGTACTATCATGGGCGGCAATATTTCATACACCACTTCAGGCGGCGTTTCCACCGGTGTGTGGCAGGGCAGTTTCGATAGTGTGGCCATCGTGCAGATCACCACACTGGACACGAGCGCTCTGTACTTTAACGTACAAGTGATCATGACCAATCTGGCCAGCACGCCACGCAACAATGTTTACTACCTGCGCACTGTAGACCCTGATAACGAAGAGCCTTTGACCGGCAGCTTCAATACCAGGAATGTTATAGAGCATCAATTGCCTAATACAGACAACCTGACAACAGTATCTGCAGCCGGTCTTACCTATTCAGCGGCATACCTGGCTTTAAGCACCAATGACCTTCGCGCTAAAGCATTCATTATTGATTTGGGTCTTACACCTGGTACATATGCTTTATCTCAGCTTTATGACATGAGCACCACATACTACTACACAGAAGGTTTTGTAGATTCAGGTGATGTTGGTATCGGTCTGGTGTTCAATATCGGCCACCTTTCATCTGTAGACTCGGTAGGTGCGGTAGATAGTGCATTCCGCACCACAGCGGCAGCTGCGCCTAACAGAGCGGTGATCAACTACCGCTATGCATTCCATTATGCCGCAGGTACTACAGGCATTAAAAACATTACAGAAAACAATATTAAGGTGTATCCTAATCCTGCTAAAGATCAGCTCAGCGTCACCAATCTGTACGCTACAGATCATGTGCAGCTGTTTGATATGATGGGCAGGGAAATGCAGGTAAACCTTGGCATGGCCCACGATGGCAACAATACGTTCAGCATCAGCGGCCTGCCTTCCGGTCAATACCTGTTGCAGGTGAGCGATAAACAGGGTAACGTCAGGTCAAAGACTCCGGTTCAGAAATTATAAGTAAACACACTGCATTTTTAAAGGGTGACAAACGAAAGTTTATCACCCTTTTTTGTGGTGATACTTATCCACTGCACAACTCAGTGGCTTCCTTCATGATGAGCTGTAAACAGCCTATTTTAGTGGATATCTCTTTTTGGTAGAAAGCAAAAACCACCGCATTTTTACATAGTAGATAACCTGCAAAAGGTTTGGCAATAGGATGTCTGGTCACCTGCGGCAACGACGCCGTGCTTGCGCCTCCACTTGCCTTTATCAAGCGGCTATGGTAATACCAGATTTTGCGCCTCCGCGGTTCAACCTTTTCAGCTTCCGCTCCGGAAGAACCGGAAGCAATAATTTGGATACTAACCGCCTCATTATCAATAAAAGCTCAAAATCTATCCACCTTCCGCTTTTTAAAAAAATGATAAAGGAAAAGCGGAAGCGGGCACAGCGGCAAATAATCATAGTTCATCCAATAACCAAACGGATCATACTCCTCCCAACCGCAGGTCGTGGAGTTCTGACAAAAACGGAGTAGTTACTTCCGCTCCGGAAGAACCGGAAGCAGTAATGTGGATACTAACCGCCTCATTATCAATAAAAGCTCAAAACCAATCCACCTTCCGCTTTTTAAAAAAATGATAAAGTAAAAGCGGAAGCGGATACAGCGACAAATAATCATAGTTCATCAAATAATTAAATGAATCATAGTTCTGACAAATATTTCCAATAATTTTAGCCCACAAAACAAATCAATGACCACCACTTCAAATCCCGATATAATATTAATAGGCGCAGGCATTATGAGCGCAACCCTTGGTGTACTGCTTAAAGAGCTGCACCCCGAAGTGACGATAGCCATATATGAACGCCTGGATAAAGTTGCTGCCGAAAGCAGCGATGCGTGGAACAATGCTGGTACCGGACACTCAGCCCTATGCGAGCTCAACTACACGCCTGAAGGTAAAGACGGCAAAATAGATATATCCAAAGCGCTGAAAATTACCGAGCAGTTTGAGGTGTCGCGGCAACTATGGTCTTACCTGAAGAAGAAAGGATATTTCCCGCAGGAAGGATCGTTCATACACAGCGTGCCACACATGAGCTTTGTATGGGGGGCAGAGAATGTGCAGTACCTGAAGAAGCGCTACGAGGCCATGAAAGCACACCAATACTACAGCAGCATGCAATATAGTGAAGATCATGAGCAGCTGCGCGCATGGATGCCGCTGGTAATGGAGGGCAGGGATAAAGATCAGCAGGTAGCCGCAACAAGAATAGAGATAGGCACCGATGTGAATTTCGGTATGCTCACCCGCTCGCTGATGCAGCACCTTACTGCGCAGTCGGGTGTATCACTGCATTTGCAGCACGAGGTGCACCACTTGCATAAAGAAGGCTTGGAGCAATGGAAGGTAGGAGTGGAAGACATGGCTACTGGCACGAAGCAAGATGTAATTGCTAAGTTTGTATTTATAGGTGCAGGCGGCGGCTCATTACCGCTGTTGGAAAAGTCACATATACCGGAGAGCAAGGGTTTTGGCGGTTTCCCGGTGAGTGGCCAATGGTTGCGCTGCACGAATGCTGCTATCACAGCCCGCCACCACGCCAAGGTATATGGCAAGGCTGGAGTAGGCGCACCGCCTATGTCAGTGCCGCACCTCGATACCCGTATTATAGATGGCAGGCAGGAATTGCTGTTTGGTCCTTATGCTGGCTTCAGTACTAAATTTCTGAAAGAAGGTTCCTATGGCGACTTGCCAAAGTCGCTGACACTAAGCAATATTATGCCCATGATAGATGCCGGTCTGCACAATGTACCGCTCACCAAATACCTCATAGGGCAGGTCATGCAGTCGCGGGAAGACAGGATGAAAGAGTTGAGAGAATATTATCCCGATGCCCGCAACGAAGATTGGGAATTGAAGATTGCCGGCCAGCGCGTACAGGTGATCAAGAAAGATGATAAAGAAGGTGGCGTGCTGGAGTTTGGTACCGAGGTCGTTTGTGCTGCCGATGGTAGCATCGCTGCATTGCTGGGTGCCTCACCCGGTGCCAGCACATCGGTAGCTATTATGCTTGATCTCATGCACCGCTGCTTTGCCATGCAGATGAACAGCCCCGCATGGATAGCTAAACTGAAAGAGATGATACCTTCCTACGGACAAACCCTCGCCAACAATGAGTCCTTGACCAAGCAGGTAAGAGCAGAGACCAACAACGTGCTGGACCTGATGCGTTAACAAAACTTTGGCACAGTTATTGCATTAAGGAAGTATATCCGTTTGCCTAAAACCCTCCTTATGAGAAAGATCTTACTCGTAGTAGTATGCTTATTGACATTCCTTTGCGCTAAAGCGCAAACTTATTCGTCTGGTCATCTTCATGTGGCATTAACTGATAGCATGTTACATGACTCTACTCAATGTAGCACCCAATGGACTATCAATTATAGTATTACTGTTGACAGCTCGTTTGCCGGAGACTCTGTTCTGATCGTGGATACATCCGGAGGATGGTTAATGTACACTGAGCATAATACCACAGGTGCCTCTCCGTGGACGTTCCTTTATCCTTATAGCTCAAGTGAATCAGATTGCTTTACCACTGGTCTGGTCTATACATGGGTGCCTGTTGTGAAGGTCGTTGGTACGGTAGATACGGTTTGGAATATATATAGGCAGGACAGTCTGCTAGTCACCAATTTATGCCAGTGCGGCCAGGTTTCGGGTAAAGTTTATATTGATAACAACAGCAATTGCACATATGATGCAGGCGATAGTTCACTTGCTATTTATGTTTGGCCTAGTGTATATGAAAGTCTGTCAAGCCCCTCCACAGCTGCTACCTACGGTTTTGCCTATACCTGGACAGGTGTACAATATACGATAAGAGCAATACAATCGTGGATGACGAGTTATACTGTCTCTATTCCTGCCGAATATGCTTTTCTATTCACGTTTCCTTCCTGTTCTGCCGGCTCATATAGTTTTACAAGCCTACCACAGGATAGTGTCGATTTCCCGTTACTATGCACCAGTAATGTAGATGTTGAGTGTTACTTGGGTGGTCCGGTAGCAGTGAGACGCTTTAAGCCGTTTTACCTGCAGACAGAAGTCGGTAATTTGGGTTGCGATACCGTTTCAGGTACGCTTACTTTGATCAAAGACAGCAGGGTTACATACGACTCTTCATTAAGCACTTTTCCGCCAACAACGATAAACGGCGACACACTTACGTGGAGCTATACCGGCATTACAGCTCTTTCGGGAGGTCTATATTATTGGAACAATGTCATGTCGAACCTCTATATGATACCTGATAGTTCATTGACAGTGGGTGACACGGTTTGTTTCAGTATATTTACGGGAGTGCCTCCGACTGACATCAATCCTGCAAATAACAGTTACAATGTTTGTTTGCCAATAGTGTATTCTTATGATCCTAATAGCAAGGATGTTAGTCCAAAGGGCGATGGCTCGGAAGGGTTTATTGCTCCCGGTACAGATACACTCACGTACACCATCAATTTTCAGAACACAGGTAGTGATGCTGCATATAATGTTACCGTCATCGATACTCTTGATCCGCATTTAAATGCAAGTACATTTAAAATACTGGGTACCAGTCATTTCATGGCCCCTCAGTGGCTCGCGCCTAATATTGTACAATTCTCCTTCGACAATATAGATTTGCCTGACAGCGCAAGCAATGAGCCCGCAAGTCACGGTTATGTACGTTATTACGCAGTTCTGAATTCAGGTCTTCCTGTAGGCACGCAGATCAAGAACACAGGTTACATCTATTTTGATACTAATCCGGCTGTTGTCACCAATACTGCCATTAACACTATACATGTTCATACAGCGTCCGTAAACCCTATTCCTTCACCTTTGCAGGTGAAAGTTTACCCTAATCCCGCATCTGACAATATATTTGTAGAAAATCTTGAAGGCGGTAGCTTGTCTATACTAAATGTGAACGGAACAGTTATGCTGCAGAACAATATCAACAACAATAAGACTGCGATTGACATTAGCAACTTGCCAAATGGTGTTTATTTGCTGCGGACCTCAAGTGACGTAGGAACAGTCACCACGAAATTCATAAAATACTAATGAGATAACTGAAAGGTGTACCCAAGCTCGTGCAGGCTGCCATGCAGCATAGAAATTCAGTGATCAGCTAATAACCAATGCCCCGGGCACTGGTTATTAGTGTTATATGGGGTTCGATACTATGTGTAAGCCATCTACATTGAACTGCAGACGTATTTGAGCTAAAAATATTAACCAACAAACAAACGCACTCGGGTCTTTTATCTGTCTCAATTCATGGATAATTGTCTCATTTTTAAAAGTATGCCATGAAAAAATTATTACTCGGTTTTTTATGTTTTTTCTTTTCGTTTTTCGCTAAAGCACAAACTCCGGTTTCTGATACTGCTGGTCATGTCATAGCAACCGTTTTCCCTGTTTTTAGTCATGACTCTACAAGCTGCCTTTCTACCTGTGCCATCAATTTCATGGTGACTATCGACACTTCGTATATGGGTGATTCTATAATGGTGGTAGATACCATTACCCATAGTTTGATGCATGTAGCCGTAAATACAACGGGTGTGAGCCCGTGGACAGCGTATTTCTCTCTGTCTACCTATTTGTCAAGCGTTTCTGATGCTAATATTAGCGGTGGTGGCGTATTCTTCCCCGGTCCGGTAACTAAGGTGATCCGCGGAGTAGATACTGCCGGGTACTTCAATAACAGCTACGCTCATTATGTATCGGGCCCTTGCAATTACGGAGATATTTCCGGTAGAGTGTACATAGATAACAATGGCAATTGCACATTTGATGCTGGCGATGTTGCACTCAATGGGGTGTATATCTCCAGCCCCGATTACCTCACAAGCCCGGTATCTCTTATTACCTCGACTGGCTATACTGACTACAGCGGTAATTATGTTATACACCAGCAGCAATCCTGGATGAGTAATTATGTGGTAACAGTACCGTCATCTTACCTCTTCATATTCCCGCTGTCGCCTTGCTTTACCGGTTCGTACGCTTTCACCACCCTGCCACAGACGGGTGTTGACTTCCCGCTGCAATGCGGTAGCAGCGTAGATGTGCAATGCTATGCAGAATCTAACAGTGCCGTGCGTTTGCACACGCCATTCTACATTCATCCATATGTAAGTAATACTGGTTGCGACTCGGTATCGGGTCAGCTAAGGGTGGTCAAGGATAGCAGAACGGTTTACGATGCAGCACTAAGCACTTATCCGCCGGATATGATCAGTGGCGACACATTGACCTGGAACTACACCAACCTCACCAATCTGACTAATGGCGCTTACTGGAACACCATGATGAGTGACATACACCTTACTGCAGACAGTACAGTGGTTGTGGGAGATACGCTTTGCTTCCGGGTATATACTGGTGTGCCTGCGGGCGATTTGGATCCCTATAACAACGATCTTACCTTTTGCCTGCCCGTAGTATATTCCTACGACCCTAACGAAAAAGACGTACTCCCTAAGGGTGCGGGTCCGCAAGGATATATTTCACCGTTGACAGATTCGCTGATCTATACCATACATTTCCAGAATACCGGAACGTCATCTGCTTACAATGTAAGCGTTGTTGATACACTGAGCAGCAACCTGAATGCAAGCAGCCTTAGAATATTAGGAACCAGCAATACCATGGTGCCTGAATGGCTGGCGCCCGGGGTTGTTCGCTTTAATTTTTATGGCATCATGTTGCCCGACAGCATGTCTAATGAAGCTGCCAGTCATGGAGACATAAGATTCAGTGTAAAACTGAACGCAGGTCTTGCTCCGGCTACACAGATCAAGAATACGGGCTACATCTATTTTGACGCCAATCCCGCTGTAGTGACCAATACCACGCTGAACACAATTATGATACCTACTTATGTGAATGAGACACCAGCTGTCAATCCTGTAAAAGTTTATCCTAACCCCGCTGCTGATAACATAACTGTCGAGAACCTGGAAAGCGGCACCTTATCTATACTCAACATGAACGGTTTGGTGATGCTGGAGCGTACTATTGCCAACAACAAAACGGTAATAGACATCAGCAAGTTGCCTGCAGGAGTATACATTCTGAAAACTATTGATAATAACAATACCACAACAAAAAAGTTCACAAAATACTAAGCGCCATCCAAACCGTAGTTCCTTATCTGTCGTATATAAATTACACAGGCTAGAAAAAGTACTAAACGGAAGAATGTGTGTGATAGAGAGTAGATAGAAGCTGCCCCTTTAAACAGGGGCGGCTTTCTATTTTTTGCAAACTTCGCTCTTTTGATGGCCTTGAAAGTGCACGTCATCAATAGATCCCTTACCGCAGTTATTATGCTATAATGAAAAATCCCGCTGCAGTATATGCAACGGGATTATACACGTGACCATTTGTTTTAGAATTTATATGTAGCGCTCAATTTCAGAAAGAAAGGTGTACCAGGTGTAAAGCAAACATCTGTTGTGCTGGCGGATTCCAGGGAGCCGTTAGCATACTTGAGTCGGGTCTGTGTATCGAACTGCGCCTCATTCCACTGCACATTGAATAGGTTTTGTATCTGCATCCCAAATTCATAGTGCGGCCTGCTGTAACTTATTACAGCATCAAATACGGTATAGCCTGATGCCTGCCTGCTGTTGTCTTCGTTAGCCGGTCTATCGCTGATGTGGCGGTAGCGCAAGCTGGCCAGCGTGTTCCTGGTAACTTTTACTGTTGCACCCCCTATCGAAGTAAAGGTGGGTGCCAGCGCTATATAGTTGTGGCCTTGGGGTTGGTCTATCTCGCGGCCATGAGCCCAGTTAAGGTCCAGGTCTACATATAACCATTTGAGTACTTCATAGCGGCCGGAAAAGTCTGCACCGTACCGTCGCGTAGGTCCTGAATTATTGACTACGGCCTCATCGCCGCTATATGTATATTCTTCCTGCAGGTCCAGACGCCAAAGTGCAGCAGAGATCAGCAACTTGCTGTAAGGCTTGATAACGATACCCAGGTCATTAGAAAAGGCCAGGGGTATGGTATGGTTGAGTACCACAGGGCCGTTGATCTGCTGACCCAGCGCCAGTGTGCGGGTGTCATTAGTGTGGAAACCAGTACCATAGTTATAGTAGATGCGCGCCTTGTCACTGATGTTATAACATAATCCTGCTTTTGGGCTGAAGTGTGCATTGGTAAAGGTGCTGGTAACAGGGTTGTCGGCATTTATCTTATTGTCATACTGTTGTATAAACACATCATAACGTGTGCCGAGAGTCAATACCAGCTGTGGTAAAATATTGATCGTCTGGTTTACATAACCGTAAAAGTTGGTCTCATGTATGTCACCCAACTGTGGGTGGAATAGGGTATCGTGGAGGGTAATGGTTCTGTTGAGTGTATGGCTGAGTTCATCATTCATGATGTCATCATAGCGTATACCTAAGCCGAACTGTGTTTTCATTTTAAGGTGAGCGAACGTATAATTGGTGCCATATTCGCTATTGTATCCGCCAAGCACTCTGTTTTCTGCCTGCCTTATCTGATCACCGTTTACAGAGTCTACCGCATAGTAGGTAAAGTCTGAGTAAAGTTTGAATTTGTAATAGCTCAGGTAGATGTTTGACTTGATATAACTATTGTTATTTATGCTCTGGAAATATTGCATATTCATGTTGTAGCGGCTGGTAACACCGCCTTCTGGGTCTAAATTGCCATACCGGTCTATGATGCCCTCTGATACTGCCCGGGTTGGTATTTGGCCCGAAGCATCCCAATAGGAATTGAAACCTGAAAGTGTTATCGAAAGTATTTTGTCACTCGAAATGTAATCGGTGTATTTCGCCATCAGGTTGAAGCGATTGAAATTTTGCGACATGTCGAAATAGCCCCGGTTGTAAGCATATTCTCCCATAATGTAAGCATCCTGGTGGCTGTTATCGTCCTTGGCTCTGTTCAGCAGGCTGATGCCCGCTGTGGTGCGGAAGTAGTCATACATGCCACCTTCTGCTTTTATAAAACTATTGTCGAGCGAATTGCGCGTTTTAAAGGCTACAAAGCCAGCAGTGCAGAAATCACCTTTATCTATCTGGTAGGGCCCCTTGCCATAATCTACGGCCTGCACAGCCTCAGGTATAATAAAGTGGGCATCGGCAAATCCCTGGCCATGAGCATGAGATACCATGTTTACAGGCATGTTATCAACAGTCACATTTACGTCGGTGCCATGATCGCAATCGAAGCCGCGCAGAAATATCTGCTCGGCCTTACCGCCTCCCTGATGCTGTGCGGTAAATAGGCTCGGCACCAGACGCATGAGGTCTTGTGTATTGTTCACAGGTCTCAATTTCAAATCGATGCCGCTTACGCTGCTGAGGTTAAGGTCTTTCTTTGCATTAACAGATACCGAATTCATTTGCACAGGAGCAGGTGCCATATAATAGCTGACATCAGTGGTGATCCCGTCTTCTACCTTTACTTCATCTTGTTTATTCTCATAGCCAAGATGGCTAAGCTCCAGATTGTATCGTCCCGGTTTAACCTCTTTAATTAGAAATTTCCCGAAGGCGTCGGTTACAGCACTATGGTCTCCTGCCTTTATGTGGATGCTTACTCCCTCTAGTGGTTTATGGCTGTTGCCATCATACACAATGCCTCGTATGCTGCCAAGGTGGGCAAACGCAGGGATACAGGTGGCAACAGATAATAGCAGCAAAATAAAATGCCTGCTTAAAGTTAAAAGTAGTTTTGTGCTCACGCCTGTGTGGTTAAGAGTGTACACAATACTTACGTAACAGCGGAGCTTTAGGTTTTAAATGACAAACGATCGCCGGATTTTTTTACTTGCTATCCCTGAAATATCTTCATGACATTATCCAGATAAAGCGCGCTGATCGGTAGCTGCAACGCTCCAAGCGTCGCAGTTTTATTTCTCACTGAGGTTACCTTCTTCACGGGGATAATGTAGGAGCGGTGTATACGGATAAACTCATGCTCTGGTAGCAGTTGCTGTATGGCTTTCATTTGTATGCGCACAAGGTGGTGGCGTCCGTTTTCCAGATGTATTTTTACATAATTGTCCTGGCCTTCAAGGTAAGTGATATCGGAAAGTGGGATCTGGGTGATGCCGTAGTCCACTTTTACAAAAAGGTATTCCTGCTTTTCCGGGGCCTTGTGATGTATAAAATTACTGTATTCTTTGGCCTTTCTTACTGCTTGCTCAAAGCGCTCCATTCCGAATGGCTTTAACAGATAATCTACTGCATTCAAATTGAAGCCTTCCACGGCATACTCGCTATAAGCAGTGGTAAAGATCACCATGGTGTCAGGCGGCAATTTTTCGGAAAATTCCAGCCCTGATATTGTGGGCATATTGATGTCGAGAAATATCAGGTCCACCGGGTTTTGTACTATGTATTCCAGCGCCAGCGCAGGCTTGGTAAAGGTGCGCGCCAGTGTCACATAGTTGATGCGGTTGCATAATGCTTTGATCAGTTCCAGCGCCAGTGGCTCGTCGTCTATTGCAATTGCGTTGATCATCGGAATTGAATTTTCAGTGATACAGTGAACGATCTGGAATCATTGTTGGTAGCAAGTGTGTACTTGCCCGGGTATAGCAATTTCAGACGTTGACGGGTAGTTTCAATACCCAGGCCTATGCCTGCTTCTCTATCCAGCCTGATCGGTACTATGGTGTTGGATATATCCATCGTCAATTCATCCCTCGTTGCACTTGCAATAATAGTAATTACTGAGCTATTCTCACCATTAGTGCCATGCTTAAATGCATTTTCTACAAAGGGTATCATGAGAAAGGGAGGGATTTTTACATCATTTTTTTCCCCGGAAATATCCAGGCTGATGATCACCTCGTCAGTTAGCCGTAACTTTTGCAGATCCACATAATTACGTATGTAGGCAGCTTCGCTGGCAAATGATACAAGGCTTTTGTTGCCCTCACTCACAGAGTAGCGCATCATGCCCGATAGTTTAACGATAGCATCAGGCACCTTGTCTGACTTGGCTATTGATAGGGAGTAAATGTTATTCAGCGTATTGAATAGAAAATGAGGGTGTATCTGAGCGATCAGAAAAGACATCCTGGTGCTCAACCGGTCCTCTTTTATTCTTTCGAACTGCTTGTATAGACAGATGATAAATGAACAGGTGTATACAATAATGAGCATGAAGAGATTAAAGCTGTTGCCTAGTGGGTTGAACATTGGTGAGGCTTTGATCTCCGGTGGAGCTAGTAAATAATTGAGGCAGTAGAAGATGCCGAATGTGATCATTATCAATATAGTCAGCAACAGGTATCTGCGTTGGAAATACAGCTGAGGTATAGCAATATATGAATTGAAATAAAAGACAATTATGAGGAATAGCCCATTAACCCAGCGAGGAGGCTCTTCCATATCCAGTACAAAGCGTGATATTCCCTGTCCATGGCGGGCAGGATTGAAGAGAGCCGGCAAAGAGAGAAATATAGCCCATAAGGCTATGTGTATCAATATCAATGCTATCTTCTTCCCGCTATCTGCTTTGCCCACAAACTCCTTTCTTGTGTTTTCTGCTTTGTTGGTCAGGCTCATGTATCGGTACATTGGGTGGGCAGCGTCTTGCCATTCATGGCAGACACAATTTGATCAGGCCCACACCAACAAATATAAACGAATAGCAATTTGCACCTATTAATTGGGGTGTTTGATGGTTTTTCTGTGGTGGAGTAGCTAACTCACGAACAAAATGCGCTCAACAGTCCACCAGGAAGCTACAAGGGCTATTATAAGGCTCACGGGGATCACCAATCGCTTACGGTACCATAGTTGACTTGAAAATGGCTTAGCTACGAGAAAAAACAACAATAAGATTATGGATAGCTGACCCAGCTCTACGCCGATATTGAAACTGATGAGCGCGGTAGCAAATGCATACTGCGGCATGCCTAACTGAGAAAGAGCCCCGGCAAACCCCATGCCGTGTACCATACCAAACAAAAATACCATTACGAGGCGCCAGGGCTTAACTTTCGTGGAGACCATATTCTCAATAGCCAGTACCACAATGGATATGGCTATGAGTGGCTCAATAATATTGGACGGTGGTTTGATGATCCCGTACATGGCCAGCCCCAGTGTAATGGAGTGGGCTAGCGTGAACATGGATGCCTGAATGACCACCTGTTTTAAACTTGTATTTAAAAAGAAGACGCATGTGATGAACAGGATATGATCAAATCCGAGTGGTATGATGTGCTGAAAGCCAATGAGCATGTATTTCCAGAATACAGTATCGGTGCTCATTTTCTCTAGCTCATAGTTGATCACATGCGCCTGCGTGCTACTTATCGTGGCCAAAAATAGTAGTAAGAAAAACGCCAGGTGCTTTTTCATTAGTTCTTTGTTACAGCTACTACAGGTCTGGTTTGCGCTATCAATTTCTGATCCAGGTAAGGGCATATAGCAAGTGCATCGGCGGTAAGTTGATTCCCTTTTGCTGACATACCTGCTGATGTATATATAGCACCTGCTTTGTACAGTGTCACTGGATTTTTGGTATTGGTAACAAGCATTTTATCTGCGTATGTTTTGGCATTGGCATAGTCGCCCTTCAGATAGTATATCCATGCTGTCAATTCGTTTGCATCTATATTAGCCGGACGCATAGCAAGGTCTTTCTGAGCATATTTAAGAGCATCATCCAATTTGTTGGCATTCAGGTATGCGGTCGCTATTTCGCGGTTGGCATTATGTTTCACGATAGCATCTTTCTCGTTTTTCTGTCCTTCCAGCAGCAGGCTGATGACATCATTTCTTGTTTCCATGGCTTTTGCCATGTCTCCTTTCAATTCATAGAGGTCGCCCAGATAAGCTACAAAGGCCACTTCGCTCAGTGTCTTAATGGCGTCTTTGGTATAAGTTATGGCGCCATCATAGTTCTTGTGTGCTTTTTCCACGCGTGCCATGCCTATGGTAGCAAACGGATATCCTGGTCTATATACCAATGACGTACGATAGGTGAGTGATGCGCTGTCTATCTTGCCGGCCATCAGATACAGGTCGCCCAGTGTGGTACGGGCCCATTCGGTATTCTCAGATCCCGGCATACCCGCTTCTACTGCCATTTTCATAGCTTCGATCGCACCCGCGGTCTGGCCATATATCTGGCGTATGTACGATGCTCTTGAATAAGAGCGCAGATCGGGTCTTATGGCCATCATCTTATCGCAGTCTTTTACAGCTTCATCATAGTTGCCCATTTCCACGTTGGCGTCTACAAGCGCTCCGAATATACCTGCGTTAAAACTATTAAGAGCTGCTCCCCTATTAGCCACATCCAGCGCATCTTTAAATTGATGCATATTAAGCAGGACAGCGGATTTTACGTTAAGAGCCTGAAACATAATGTCATTGTTGGCTGTATTGGTTTCTGTTACCTTATCCAGCATTTTCATTGCGGCATTGCCGTAGTAGGTATTGTCGCCAGTCACGCGGCCTTCTGCGACAAATACACTAGCCAGGTTCACATATTGCTGCAGGTCGTCGGGGTTTTTCTTGAGCGCGTCCACTGCTTTTTTGTAGGCGGCAACAATAGTAGCCTTTTCTTCATCAGAGCCAAGGGTCTTTTTGCGTTCCAGCAGCGCCGGAATAACGTCTCTCTTTTCAGTACATGAGTACAAAGACAAGCTTCCTGCGCATAGCGCGAAGAAGATCAGGAGTAAAAGTCTGTTTTTTTTCATGATATTTTTGTTTGGTGCTATTATGTACGTAAGAATCAGACAAAATGTTTTCAGTATAACTGTTTTTTTTGTTCGGCACTTTCGGGTGGGGCGATAAATGACGATGGCCGGACATTGTCCGGCCATCGTGGCAATTAAAAATCAAACAACTTGTGCTAGTTCGTCTTCACTAATTTCAGAGATTGCATCTTTTGGCTGTTAGCATATAGGGTAACGATATAGTTGCCCGCCGACATGCCTGATGCATCGCATTGGATGGTATAATCACCTGAAGTTTTATGTCCTTCGTTGATCATCTTCACCGTTTTGCCAGTGATATCGCTTATCTGAATCAAGATATTGGCGTCGATGTCGAGTTTGTAGCGAATGGATACTTCATTCATGAATGGATTAGGGAATGCATTCATAGCTATCTCAGGAGCACTCAGTGACAGATGATGCACCTGGTTAGGACCAACGTAAGTTGAGCCTGAGAAGCCTGGCCATGGATCCTGTACATAAGGGAAGCATGTCTTGAATGTAGTATCGTTGTGCGTAACACCTGCGTTGAAGGTAAGCACCCTCAACAGGTTAGGTGTAACAGGCGACGTACTTGTGCCCGGGATATAATCATCATACCAAAGACCGATAGCCGCCAGCACAACACCTGATACCGCTTGCAACTCAATAGTAGTTACATCATCTTCCAGGCGGCGCCCGTTAGGGAAACCATCCATGTTAGGGATGAATTGTATTGCGGTTGTGGTGTTATAAGTAGGGTTGGTAAGACCCAGAACTGCTGCCTGTACGAGGCCTAGCGAACTGAAGTTAGGATCTGTACGTGAAGTAACCGGTACCGCCATGTTCAAACGGATCATATCACAAAGTGTAGGCAGGAAGTTATTGATGAACGGTTTACCATTCGCCAGCGGATTGCCGCCTACTTTTCCGGTAGCCAATTGGTACGGAGCGAGGTTGGGTACACCTGTGTAGAATATAGGTAGGAGGTCAACCGCACGTGGGCTTACAGAATCGGGAAGCAAAATTGTGCCGAAAACTGCGTCGTCAAGTGCTGTGCCAGCCACTGCCGGAGTGCCCTTCAGAGGCCAAAGACCTTTGTGGCCATTACGGAAGTCAAATGAGCCTAAAGAAGCTGCCTGGATGCGCAAAGAATCCAGACCCGGCACTGCAGGGCCGAAAGCTGAATTGTCCATATATAGAGCCAGTTCAGGATTCTTGAAGTAAGAAGCGAAGTTCAGATCCTGAGTATACGGGTCGGCACCATTCCACCGGTCTTTAGCGCCTATAGCTATCACTGCCTCGTTGGTGAGTGGCATACCGATACGAGATATCTGTACCCATGCACCTGAAGTAGAAGGAGCGCCACCAGTGGTGCTGAGGGTAGTCATTGCAGGTCTGCTTGCAGAAGCCCAAACACCTATAACAAAGTTAGGATCAAGGATATTGGCAGCAGATGCAGTGGTCAGGCCATCTTTCTGTAGTGTGCTGATCGGTATTTCCATAGCGATAGTATGGCAATTGAACTTAGCCAGACCATCACGGCCTACGCTGCGGAAGCCACCTACGTCAAATGCACCACCGAGGTCAACGAAGAATGGATCGTCAACCGGGCCGCAGAATAATTTCTCACCGGTTGTAGCCGTAGTTATAGCTGCTGTGGCCAGATCATCATATCCCGCAGTGTGGTTAAGACCTACTGGTCCGCTGATAGAACGTGGTCCTATATTTTGTGGAGTAACTATACCACCTGTTTTGATGGTTGTCCAGGTAGTGCCACCATCCATACTGCGTTCGCAAGTATAGGTTGTCTTCATGTTCTGCATACCCAGGCGGATATTGAAGAAAGTGGTAGTATCCTCATTTACCTGTGTAAACGTGAAACGATAAGTGATATCGTCCGTTGTGGTTGTAGTCTTGTTTTTGATGTGTATCTCATAGCGGATGTTAGGGCCGAAAGAGAAGTAATTAGGGCCGCCGGCAGGATGCTCGAACGGTATGTAGTTAGCGATGATCACGATCTTGTTCGTGTCGCACGGACTTCTGAATACATACAGGTCAGTATTGTCGGCCTGCGCATCAAAGGAGATCAGGGGTGCTTCCCTGTGCGACGAGGCCAGAGCCTGTACCTGTGGCAATAAGCACACAAATACCGCCGCTATTAGTTTGTTTATAATACTTTTCATGTCTGAATATTTTTAGTCGTTTAATAATGGCTTTAGAATCTGGCTTGTAATGTGTAATCATAACCACGCCAAGGTTGCTGCACGTAAGGGAATGATGCCTGGAAGGTGGTGTCATTATGCGTGATACCTGCATTGAAGCCCAGTACATTGAGCAAACATGGAGTAAGGGGAGATGCAGGAGCTGTATAATCATCATACCACAAACCTATTGCTGCCAGCGCCACACCTGATACTGCCTGTAACTCAATGGTGGTCACATCATCTTCCAGCCTGCGGCCATTAGGGAAGCCATCCATATTAGGTATGAACTGTATCGAAGTATCGGCATATGCGGAGTTAGTAAGGCCAAGGACTGCAGCCTGAACAATACCGAGCGAGCTGAAGTTAGGGTCATTACGCGGTGTAACCGGTACAGCCATATTCAGACGCAGCATGTCACCCAGTGTAGGCAAGAAATTATTGATAAACGGCTTGCCATGAGATAATGGACTGTTGGTAGGTTTGCCTGTAGCCAGTTGGTAAGGCGCCAGATTAGGAACACCTGTATAGAATATTGGTAGGATATCTACAGCGCGAGGACTCATAGAATCCGGAAGCAATATGGTGCCGAAGATAGCGTCATCAAGCGCAGTACCTGCCACCGCTGCCGAACCCTTTAAAGCCCATAAGCCTTTGTGGCCGTTGCGGAAGTCAAATGCACCCAGTGAATTCTTCTGTATACGCAGGGCGTTCATAGAAGGCACAGCAGTGCCGAAAGCTGAATTGTCCATATACAGCGCCAGTTCAGGATTCTTGAAGTAAGCAGCAAACTGAATGTCGTTTGACGGGTTACCCGCATTCCACTTGTCTTTCATGCCTATAGGTATCACTACCTCGTTGGTCAACGGCATGCCCAGGCGAGATACCTGTACCCAGCTTCCTGAGTAGGCGCTACCTGTTGCAGATAATGTCTTCATTTGCTGGCGGCTTGCAGAAGCCCATACGCCTATAACGAAGTTTGGATCAAGGATGTTAGCAGCAGATGATACGCTAAGTCCATCCTTCTGCAGCATATTGATCGGTATTTTCAGTGCAATAGTATGGCAGTTAAAACGCGCCAGACCATCTTTAGCTACATTAGTAGTGCTAAGGCCTGCCGGACGGAAATTAGCCAGGTCAAATGCACCACCGAGGTCAACGAAGAACGGATCGTCAACGGGACCGCAGAATACTTTTTCGCCAGATGTTGCAGTAGCTATAGCACCTGTCATCAGCGACATATAGTTAGGTGCACCAAGGCCCACTGTAGTATTCTCTATAGAGCGAGCACCAATGTTTGGAGGTGGCACTATACCATTAGTTACTACAGTTGTCCAGGTTACACCGCCATCTGTACTCTTTTGGCAGATGTAAGTGGTTTTCAGGTTTTGCTGGCCCAGGCGGATGTTGAAAAACGTAGTCGTATCCTGGTTTACAGCGGAAAAGGTGAAGCGATAGGTGATATCATCACCGGGAGTAGTGGTCTTGTTTTTGATATGTATCTCGTAACGAACATTGGTGCCGAAAGTGAAGTAGTTGGGGCCACCTTCAGGTGATTCGAACGGGATGTAGTTGGCAATAATGGTGATCGTATTAGGATCATCGGGGCTGCGGAACGCATACAGGTCAGTGTTGTCGGCCTGTGGGTCAACGGAGATCAATGGAGCTTCCCTATGGCTGGAGGCATAAGACGTCCCCCCTAATGCCATAACTCCCAGAAAGACAGGTAATATCCGTAGTCTTTTGAGTAAGTAATTTACTTTTCGCATAAAAGATAATTGAATGGTGAACAATGAATGCTGTTTTATAGAGCCTTATGGCTGCGATAAATACTTACGCAGTAAAAAGAGGAATGGTTTGGAGTAACAAAAAGAAATGCGAAAACCCGCTATAGAAGCGGGTTTGGGAATACAGATTATTTGAGCCTAGTGGGTGTTATACAGGCAGTTATCTGGTGGCAGCCACAAAAAATGTCACCACTATGGGTGACATTAAGTTTGTGTTATGTATCTGCGAACAGCGGTTATTGATCTTCATAATTTTATTTCATCTGGCATGAACATCGCTGCATTGCCACCATTACGGATCACATCGCGCACAAGGGTAGATGAAATAGTAGAGTAGAGCGGAGAGCAGGTAAGAAAGATGGTCTCTATCTGCGGTTCCAGCATCCGGTTCATATCTGCTATTGCTTTTTCATATTCGAAATCGCTGATATAGCGAATGCCACGCAGAATATAGCGGGCACCTATCTCTTTGCAGTAGTTGACGGTAAGTCCCTCATAGCCACGCACTTCTATGCGCGGGTCGTTCTTAAATACCTCCTGTATCCATTCCACTCGTTTTTCCAGCGAGAACATGGGTTGCTTTGATGAGTTGATGCCGATACCAATGATCAGTTTATCAAACAGCGACACTGTTCGGTTGATCACGTCTACATGCCCCTTGGTGATGGGGTCAAAAGTGCCGGGAAATAAACATATGCGTTCCATGGTCATTCGCTGGGTTGAGTGAAAAATGTAAATACAGTTGTGCCGTAATTTTTGATCTTTATAAAATTGGGATGACGCTGATAATCATTTCGTTGTGTGTGTTCCAGTACAAATATACCATCCGGTGCGAGTAATTGTTTTTCGAAGACAAGTTTAGGTAGGTCATCCATCACATCGAGTGCATACGGCGGGTCTGCAAATATAAAATCGTATTGCTCCGTTGCTTGCTTGATGAATTTGAATGCGTCCCCCGGAATGACCTTGACCTTCTCCTTTATACCTAAGGCTATTACTGTCTTTTTAATGAAGTCTATTGAGGCGCTGTCGCGTTCTACTACTGTCATATTTTCTGCTCCTCTTGAGGCTAGCTCGTAGGTAATGTTGCCTGTGCCGCCAAAGAGTTCCAGTGTTTTCAGTCCGTCAAAGTCTATCAGGTTGTTGAGCATATTGAAAAGGCCTTCTTTGGCCAGATCGGTAGTAGGCCTTGCCGGTATGTTGGCAGGTGGGCTAAACCTTCTGCCACCAAAGGTGCCTCCCACTATGCGCATGCCGATAGTTGTTGTACCAGGGAGATGACAGGGTCCCAAATTGATTGTATGCTCTTGCCGTGGCCCGTGTAAATGGAATTGAAGTACTGCGATAGGTTATTAGCCACATTATACTCTCCAGCACTCATTATGTTGCAGGCCACATCCAGGCGGGCTGCATTGATGTTGTGCTCCTCACACACCAGTCTTATGTTATAGGCTATCTCTTCTGCATTGCTGTACTCAAATACCCTGTGCCAGAAAAGCTTATTGTTTTTATACCAGACCACAGATGCCTGCTCCGGGGTGATAAAGCACTGCAACTGTTCCTTTTGCCCGCTATAGTTGCTCAACTGGTATACAGGGAGCGGCATCAGTTGTGCATTCGGGCAGTTGATGGCTATCAGCTGTTTGATGTTTACAGGTATGGCGTAGGTATAATAGAGATATTCTTCTTTTACCCTGTAGTTGATGATGGTATCGGTCAGTTCCACAAAGTGTATCTTCCTGAACCATTTTTCGGCCTCACTGGCATCGTACAGTTCATCAGGTATGGCCAGGTTGCGCTCCGTACAGAAGAATACCTTGGTCACCTTATCACGCCTCATCAGCAAGGGCTCCTGGTCAAACAGGGGCTCAAAGAAGTCCAGGTCCCATACGGGTCGATCATTCTTATACCCTACATAATGAATGGCCAGCAATTCGCCGGATCCATTGAAACCAGCCGCTAAGATACCCCTGCGGGTAAGCACGCAGATCACCTCGTCTGTATAGACAAGTATGGAGTCATCATTACCTGCATTATATACCTGACGGTATATACTCATATCATTAGTAGCCATTTGCGGGAGTAAATGTAGTAAAAAAACGGTAGCGTCAGCTTACAAGCGGAGACAGGTGTGGGCTAAGTTGGCCATAGCTTTTTACCCAAGCGAAACTAGGATTTTCCTTCTAAAAGGCGAATAGGTGTCGTCAATGCAGAGAAAAATCCTAAAAAAAAGAATGCTACCAATGGGATTGCGAGGATACTTTCTACATAATACTGCGTGTTTTCATCGAAAAGTGCACCTAGTAGGAAGAATATCTTCCCCCTTACAAGTAGCGAAAACTCATATGTAAATTCGTTGAAAAGCCAAAGGGCTGCAAAGAGGAATAGTACTTTTATAAGGTTTAGCTTGATATGCTGTGCCGAGGTAAGGAAATAAATGACCAGAGCGAATACTATCAATGGGAAATAGATCCTTAAGGTAAATAGCATAGACGAAGTCCATTTTTGCAAGGCTGTATTTGCTATGTTGATATCAGTATAGCTGTTGCATCTGAATAAAAAATAATCAATAGCACTGGAGATCATTAACGCTAAAAAAAGAAACAAAATGTCTTTTGCACGCAAGGTGGCTAAAGAATGAATAAAAGATTGAGGCCCATCGCTTCCGCCTGTTCTTACAAGGTAAATGGAGAAAACGGAGACTAAAAAGATGAATACGGTTTTGGATAGATCTACGATACTATAGATATTCCTCGCGCTATAGCGGGCAAGGAAATAGCTCAGCAAGCTAAATTGCTTTTTCGCGCTGTTTAGTTCAAATGTGCTGAACCTGAGTAGCAGGGCGATGATAATGAAGCACATCACCGAGTAGATCAAAGCAATACCAAATGTTTTTGAAAAATAGCGTTTGTAGCTATCAACTATGTCAGACAACACACTTTTAAGGTAACTGGCGAAATGCATTTTAGTATTTTTTGCGGTGTCGTTAAATTTATCAAATTATCTCTTTAGTTCGCACTACCCATATGTCGTTTCCAATGTATTTATTCAATAAATTTGCCAACTTGCATTTAGAATGCAATGTGCGGTGATATTACGTTGCAAAATCACCATCGAAAGGCTGTAAACAAAACATGGATAAACTAAGCGTCTCTACTACCAATAAAGAAATAATTAAGCTGGCGCTTCCTATTTCAGTTGCATTATTCATTCCGCAGGCTAATTTTTTTACCAATAACATTTTTATGGGTATGCTGGGTCAGCGCGAGTTGGGGGTAAACGGCATTACGGGTGTATTCTACCTCATCTTGTCTATGATCGGTTATGGGTTTGCCAGTGGTGTGCAGATACAAATGGCGCGCAGGGCAGGGGAGGAAGACCGCAATGGTCTTGCTGAGACCTTCATGAATGGTATCATGTTGTCGGTCGTATTTTCGCTCGCGCTCATGTTGCTGACGCTTTGGTTTGTGCCGCTGTTATTTGGCTTCAGCCTTAACGATGGCGAGAACTTTTCCCTGAGCGTCAATTTTATGTACATCAGGGTGTGGGGGCTACCATTCCTGGTTATGGCTCAGTTGTTCAGCTCATTCTACATAGCCACCGGTAAGTCAAGGCTGCTGATATACGGTTCGCTTGTGGCCACGCTGCTCAATATCCTGTTCGACTACCTGCTCATCTTTGGTAAATTAGGTTTTCCCGCATTGGGTTTCAAAGGTGCAGCCTATGCCTCAGTAATAGCAGAGGTGGGTTATGGTGTTACTATGATCGGTATGTTCTTCTACCACAACCTGCATCACGATTACCCTATATTCCGTTACAAGAGCTTCGATTTCGAGTTATCGCAAAAATCATTGAAGGTTGCCTATCCGCTTATTATACAGTTCATGTTCAGCATAGGTGGCTGGCTCATTTTCTTTTTCTTTATAGAGCACCTGGGTCAGCAATCATTGGCGGCTTCGCAGATGTTGCGCAGCATTTTTGGTCTGGTGGGTGTGGGCACATGGGCGCTGGCTACCACCTGCAACACCATGGTGAGCAATATCATAGGGCAGGGCAAACCCAGGCAGGTGATAGGGGTCATATTAAAGATCGGCAAGCTCAGTTTTGTGTACGCCCTCATCCTTTGTGTGCTGTTGCTGTTGTTCTCCGGCGAGTTCTTGTCACTGTACTCTAAAGACGCATCACTCATCAGTTTCACCATTCCGAGCCTCAGGGTCATCGTTGTGGCTACATTGATCATGTCGTTGTCTACTGTGGCCTTTAATGGCGTTGTAGGTACGGGCAATACACTGGTGAACCTGACTATGGAGATAAGCTGCGTGGGCGCTTACCTGGTATATTGTTACTTCGTCATCAACAAGTGGCATAGTGAATTATACCTGTGCTGGGGCTCTGAGTTCGTCTACTGGACCTTGTTGCTCATCGCATCCGCATTCTACCTGAGGAGTGGCAGGTGGAGAGGCAAAGAGATATGACAATGCTTAAGGCGAAACGTCCTGCACTGATGAAGTGCAGGACGTTTCGCTTTTCAAATAAACCGGTTAAATATTTTCAGCAATATCAGCCATGCTGATACCATTGTGTGTTTCTTCATAGGTGCACTCACCGTTCTTGATCAGCAGCACCTGCGGCGACTCATGATGTACTTTATATACGTCAGCTACCTTATTCGAGATATTGCGGTATTGCAGCAGGTCCAGGTAGTAAAACGAGGTGTGCTCGGGCGGCGTCTCCCTGTCCAGCCTGCTCTTGGCCATTGAGCTTATAGAACATCTGGTGCTGTGCTTAAAAATCACTACGGGGTGTGTCTTGCTTTCCTCATTGATACGGTCCAGCTGTTGCTCGTCTGTAAGCGCTATCCAATTCATGATACAAAAGTACGCAGCCACCGGTAAAATCGCCTGATATATGTATAGCTATCATAAATATGATGGGTATTCCACATGAGTTGATAAGTAGGCTTTCACTTTCTATCATCGTTCCTTACCTTCGCGCAATAAAAAAATAACAATAATGAAACATGCGTATGTATTTCCGGGACAAGGTTCGCAGTTCCCGGGCATGGGTAAAAATCTCTACGAAGAAAACTCAATAGCAAAAGAATATTTTGAACAGGGCAATGAGATACTGGGATTCCGCATCACTGATGTGATGTTCAGCGGCACCGAGGCCGACCTGAAACAAACCAATGTAACCCAGCCTGCTGTTTTCCTGCACTCTGTTATCCTGTTCGAGACGGCCAAGGATGCAAAGCCTGATATGGTTGCCGGCCATTCGCTCGGTGAGATATCTGCGCTGGTAGCCAATAAAGTATTGACGTTTGAAGACGGGCTTCGCCTCGTAGCTAAGCGCGCCGCAGCTATGCAGCGTGCCTGTGAACTCAACCCATCTACGATGGCGGCAGTACTGGGTCTGGCAGATGAAAAGGTAGAAGAAGTTTGTCGCGAAGTAATGCAAAGCACAGGTGAGGTGGTAATACCTGCTAACTATAATACCCCCGGCCAATTGGTAATAAGCGGCAGCATGGAAGGTATAAGGATTGCAAGTGAGCAGCTTAAGGCAGCAGGTGCCAAGCGTTGCCTGCCATTGCCTGTAGGTGGTGCATTCCACTCTCCGTTGATGTTGCCGGCTAAAGAAGAGTTGGCGGCAGCTATTAATACGACAACATTTAGCCTACCTACCTGCCCTGTTTACCAGAATGTAGATGCTATGGCATATACCGATCCGGCTTCAATAAAGACCAACCTGATCAATCAGCTTACCTCTCCTGTATTGTGGACGCAGATCACCCTGAAAATGGTAGCTGACGGTGCTTCACATTTCACGGAGTCGGGCCCGGGCAAGGTGTTGCAGGGATTGGTAAAGAAGATAGCGCCGGAGGTAACAACTGATGGTATAGGGCAATAAAAAAACAACGAAAATGAAAAATGGCTTGAGATACCTCAAGCCATTTTTCATTTTGTATATCGTTTTGTATAAGATCAACGCAGGTCCACGAATTCAACGCCGGGATGATCTTTCTTTTCAAAAGTAAAATAAGTATCAGGTATGCTGGCGTTAGGCATAAAGTTACTTACCGTGTATTGGTATTTGTTGCCGTTCTTTTCCCAGTAGTTGCCACCTACTATTGTAGAGGTTGCCTTATCCACCAGCAGTTCTATCTTCATCAGCTTCTTCTTGCTGTCTATTGGGGTCAGTTCTACCACATCGCAGTTCTTACCGCCTTCCTTCCTTTCGCCTTTGTAAGTGTATTTATATTCTTTGTCCCAGAAGTTGGTCAGCAGTTTCGCAGGAGAGATCGTTTGCTCTGATGGATTGTAAGAGCTCACCTGTACTTCCTTGGCTTCTTTATTGTATGTCCATATGATCTTGGTATCGCAGATGATCTCCTGCCCGCTCAGCAGCACGTGGTATTTCTGTCCTTTCAGGGCTACTGTTCCTTTCTTAGAGTCAGTTACTTTGCCGCCTTTACCACCGGTAAGTGTCAGGGAAAAGTTGGCTTTCAGCGATTTAAGGCTGCTTACTTTCTTGCTTACTGCATCAAGCACAGCTTTTGCTTTTGCATCTTGTGCAAATGCAGAATTGGTCATCAGGCACAACGCCAGCGCACATACTGATAATAATTTTGTCATCTTTCTTTTTTCGGTTGAATTAATGATTTTTCGACTGCGATTTATTTTTCAGCGGCGAAATTACTGTAAAGTACCCAAAAACTGTTCCAATTCTGATTCAGTCTTGAAATATACCTCTCTCGGCTTGCTGCCGGCGGCGGGTCCTACTATGCTTGCAGCTTCCAGTTGATCCATGATACGGCCTGCCCTGTTATAACCCAGGTTAAAGCGGCGCTGCAGGTTAGAAGTAGAGCCCGATTGGGTCTGTACTACGGTCCTGGCGCACTCTTCAAATAGTTTATCCCTGTTTTTGGCATCAAAACTTTTGTTGCCGCCATCTTCGTCATCCATTTCCGGTTCCGGTAGCGGGTGCGCTTTAGGGTAGCCGCGTTGGTTGCCAATGAAATTAACAACATTTTCTACTTCTGGCGTGTCTACAAAGGCGCACTGCAGGCGCAGCAGTTCGCTGCCATGCGATATCAGCATGTCGCCCCGGCCTACAAGTTGCTCTGCTCCACCAGTATCCAGAATGGTGCGGGAGTCCACTTTAGCAGACACCTTAAAGGCGATACGCGCCGGGAAGTTTGCTTTGATGGTACCGGTGATCACATTCACCGATGGGCGCTGTGTGGCAATAATAAGGTGTATACCTACTGCGCGCGCCAGCTGTGCCAGGCGGGCTATCGGCATTTCCACTTCCTTGCCTGCCGTCATGATCAGGTCGGCAAACTCATCTACTACCAGCACTATGAATGGCAGGTATTTATGTCCGTTCTCAGGGTTCAGACGGCGGGCAATGAATTTCTCGTTGTATTCTTTGATGTTCCTTGCTCCGGCATCTTTCAGCAGGCCATAGCGGTCATCCATCTCATCGCATAAGGCCTTCAGGGTATAGATCACCTTTTTAATATCGGTGATGATCGGTTCTTCCTCATTAGGCAACTTGGCCAGGAAGTGCTTTTCTATAGTGCGGTACACAGAAAGCTCCACCTTTTTAGGGTCTACCATCACAAATTTTAGTGTGGCAGGGTGTTTTTTATACAGCAGTGATACGAGTATCGCATTGATACCCACAGATTTACCCTGTCCTGTAGCACCCGCCATCAGCAAGTGCGGCATGGTAGCAAGGTCTACTATATAGTTTTCGTTGTCTATCTTTTTACCCAGTGCTATGGGCAGGCTCATCTTATTATCAACGAATTTTTCGCTCGATAATAGTGTCTGCATGAATACGATCTGCTTATTGGCATTAGGTACCTCTATACCTATGGTACCCTTTCCCGGTATAGGCGCTATAATGCGTATGCCCAGTGCCGCAAGGCTAAGCGCAATATCATCTTCCAGATTCTTGATCTTTGATATACGCACTCCTTTCGATGGCACTATCTCATACAGGGTTACCGTAGGGCCTACGGTCGCGCTGATGTGTTGTATCTCTATACCAAAGCTGCTGAGTGTAGATATGATCTGGTCTTTATTGCGCTCCAGTTCTTCTTTATTCAGCGATATAGCCTGCTGTATCCTGTTTTCCAGCAGGTCCAGGGTCGGGTGCTTGTAGTCCGGCAGGTCCAGTTCTGGTGCATAGGGCTCATTGTCGGCTATAGATATATGCGCGCCATGCTTTATCGCCGGGCGTTCATTCTGTTGTTTTACTTCCAGCGAAAATTCAGGCTCATGTTCATGCACTTCAAGTTCTCCTTCCTCAATTTCCTCTTCAGTTTCTTCTTCATAATCTTCTTCTGCAGCCTCACCGCCATCCACGCGGTCCAGGTGCTTCTCTATCACATCCATTTCCCATTCGGTAGCTTCCTCTTCAAGGTCGCCGTTGATGATCAGAGTGGTGTTGTCAATAGGTTCCTTTAATTTGTTTCTTTGCGGTGTGTCAGAATGCCGTGTCAGGTCGCCCTCTACAGGGTCTACCAGCATGGGGGCGTGCTCCTTATTATTGGCATATATTGCTCCTTCTTCTTCCTCATCCAGCTCTTCTTCTCCTTTTATCTCCTCAGGTCGCGCATCTGCTGCAGTGTTGAACTTTGGTATAGGTTTCAGCGACTCTGCGAGCCTGTTGGCTCTTTCCTTCATGCGCTTGTACCACGGGCGCAGATCCAGTGCGAAAATGACGAATATGAAAAAAAGTATCGTTGATAGCAGCACCATGCCGGTTCCTGCAGTTCCCAGCATGCCATTAAAATAGGAGATCGCCACATTACCCAGTGCCCCACCCAGCGGAAAACCCGACGTCGGAAAGAGGTAGGTTAGGGTAGGGGCCAGCAGCAGCAAGGCTACCGATACCCACCTTATATAGCGCATCGCGGGCGATGCCTTCTGACCATAAATGAGGTTAAGGCCCACTGCGCCAATAGCCAGCCCGATAGCTAAGGCAGCTATACCTGCGCCTTTGAACACCAGCACATGGGCCAGTACTGCCCCTAGTCTGCCACCCCAGTTAGTAGCGGCCGGACCATGAAACAGGAAGTTGAAAAAACCTTTGTCCGAGAAAAAATTGTCCTGATCGGTCTTCCAGCTATCATTAATAAAGTAGCTGAAGATGGAAAGCGTGATAAAAACACCCGTCAGGCACAGAAAAATGCCACCGCCCAGACGTATCTGTCTTTTTCGGTCTATGTGCAACGGCAATTCATCGGGTTGTGGCTCCGGTGGGGCTGCTTTTTTAGTTTTTTTGGTCGTGGCCATTTGAGGCAGAAAGGTTATTAAGTATTAAGGTACAATATTAACCTCAAAAAATCTTATTTGCATGTAGAGCACAATTATTTTGCTTACTATTGCGAAAATATTTTATAAAAAACTTATCTTTGAAGGCAATTATTATCTGAGCAAACGTTTTGATAATTTTTGATGTCTATTATTGTTAAGGATGTAATTTATGCATAAAAAAGTACTATCATACAATAGCCCTTTCGTCTATATCATTACGTGTCTGATAATGATGTGCTCGCTGTTTACTCAGTCATCATCAGCGCAGTTAACGATGACAGGTGGTTATACTGCCAGCCAAATGGCTCAAAAACTTGCCGGACCGGGAGTTACTGTTTTCGGTGCAACGCTTAATTGCCCTTCGAATGCGTACGGTGAATTTGTAGTTGTTGCCAGTACATTAGGTATAGACAGCGGTTTAGTGCTTACATCGGGAACCGCAATAACAGCGGGCACTACTTATGGCGTAAATGGTCCCGCAAGTGACTTCGCTTCAACCAGCAACGGCACTGGTGGAGACCCGGACCTAACTGCATTGGCAGGTGATTCGACTTATGATGCTTGTGTGCTGGAGTTTAATTTTAAACCGGCGGGTGACACGATCAGGTTCAATTATGTATTCGGATCTGAAGAATATACTGGCTACGCTTGCTCACCGTTTAATGATGTATTCGGATTCTTTATTACCGGTGGTTCTTATACCACTCCTACCAACCTGGCTCTAGTTCCAGGCACTACTATTCCTGTTTGTATTAATAGTGTGAATTGTGGTGCCAGTGCAGGTTACTCACTTTCTACTTGCACTGCATTAGGTCCGGGTTCACCGTTCTGCGCTTATTATGTAAATAATGTGGGAGGCACCACCGTAACTTACGATGGACTCACAACTGTACTTACTGCAGAAGCTATCGTTAGTCCATGTGATACTTACCACTTGAAACTAGGTGTAGCCGACGGTACGGATCATGTATTCGACTCAGGTGTATTTATCGAAGCGGGAAGTCTTACTTCCCGTCCTCCGGTAGCTATCAGCGGTGTTGGGCTCACCGGTCTTCCTTATTGTGTGCGCGGTTGCGCACCGGGTACATTCCAGTTCAACACACCTGTCGCGCAGGATACACCGATAGTTGTGCACTACAACATATTAGGTACCGCCGTTAACGGTTATGATTATACGACCTTGTCGGGCACAGTTACCATACCACCATTCTCTACCAATATCAACGTTGTGCTCAATCCGTTGATCGTACCAGCTGCAGGCCCCAAGACAGTAACGCTGCAGATACTTATTGAAGATCCTTGCCATCCGGGTTCATTTACCGTTGGCGCTACTTCTACCCTCACCATTCTCGATTCTTTTACTTATCATATCATTACTCCGGATACCCCAATATGTAATGGCGAATTTGTGCATGCAGTTGCCGTAGGGGATACCTTGTTCAGCAACATTTTGCATTACACCTGGACCCCTCAGCCGGGTATCACTTATGATACAGCATTATCTACCGATATTACCCCAACTGTCACTACTACTTACACACTTACGTCGAGTACTATCGCAGCAGTAGGTTGTCCTAACCAGCATCAGTCATTTACAATTACGGTATACAACAGGCCAACGCTTACCCTGGACTCTGCAGGGGCAAATACTTGCGTCGGTATCCCTGTGCAACTGCATGTATTTGCTGCCCCGGCAGACACACTTTATACCTACTCCTGGACACCCCCTGCTGATCTGAGCAGTACCACTGTTTTCGATCCGGTCGTTACTCCGTCAAATCCCGGTACTATTTACTATAATGTGGTGGTTTACCCCACTCAGGTGCCATCGTGTACAAGCAGTATAAGCGATAGTGTGCATGCTGTAGGCGACTTTACCCTCAATACTCCCAATGATACTATCTGTCTCGGTCGCAGCATCAATGTTAGTACCACAGGCAGCAGTGAGATCAGCTATTCATGGACACCTGCTGCGGGCGTGGTTTCATCTACAAGCCAGAATCCGGTGATCACACCCACAGAGCCTTGCGTAACGACTTATACGGTATTCGGTAACTATGCACATTGCCCTGTACCCATGTATACCCATAGCTTCTTCGTAGAGGTGGATACCCCTGCGCATGTGAGGAACGTGGTAGACACGATTTGTCTGGGTATGAGCGATACATTCAATGTCGGTGTCGCCAATCAGGACACAGCGTGCAACTTCTACAGTTATTCATGGACACCTACCACTGGTGTGGTGTCATCTACCAGTTCTAATCCGGTGATCACCCCTACCGCCATCGGTACTGTTACTTATTCAGTAACTATCACGCCGCATGCTGCTTGTCCGATAACAGATCTTTTCCAGATACAGGTACTACCTAATGCCATCACGATATCTCCAACCGATACTGCAGTGTGTAAGGGTGCAGTAGTGCAGGCTATCGGCACGGGGGATCCTGCATTTACTTATCAGTGGCTACCCACAACAGGAATTGGCGTTTCAAATGTGTTGAATGCATTGATTGATGCCGATACCTCTGTCGATTATGTAGTTACTGCATCGTTCCACAGATGCCCTGATATGACCGCTACACTTCACCTCGATGTGCAGCCTAATCCCACTGTATATATAGGTGGTAATCGATTCCTCTGCAGGTATGATACTTTACATATCAATTCGATCGTAAATCCTGATTGGTACCCTGCCTATATCTATTCATGGACACCGGCTACGGGACTTGACAACACAAATACCCCGACTGTTGTGTACAGCGGCACTACCAGCGAAATGGTATATCTCACCGTTACAACTTCTGCCGGCTGCACCAGCAACGACTCTGCATTTATTACAGTTAACAATGGCCCTGGCACTACCATCATACCGAATATGAGTTTCTGCCCTCACGATACTGCGATCTTAAACGTGTCACCTGCCACCGGATCTTATCACTGGTATCCGTCAGTATACCTTAGCGATAGTATGAGCGGCGCACCTATCATCAGGCCTGTTACTACGCAGACTTATACCATAGTGGGTACTACGGCACAGGGCTGTAAGGACACGGCGTCATTTACGGCTACAGTATATCCAGCTGCGGTGATGTTTATGCCTGATTCTGTAACCATTTTCGCCGGAGATAGCTACAATATTGAACCTACAACAAATTGCAATACGTTTTCATGGTTTCCTCCTGCAGGCCTGAGCAGCACCGTTATTTCTAACCCCGTTGCCACACCTTCAATAAGCACAAAATATTTGGTAACAGCCACTACTGACTGGGGTTGTGTAACCGTTGATTCCATCAATATTCTCGTTGACGACGGGGCTATAATGGCCATGCCAAATGCCTTCACTCCGGGCAATGGAGTAAATGGTGAATTTAAAATTATTAGCCAAGGTATTGCTAGTTTGAATTATTTCCGTATTTTCAACCGTTGGGGGAACCTTGTATTCGAGACAAAAAACATCAGCGATGGTTGGGATGGAGCCTTTAAAGGCCAGCCTCAGCCATTTGGAGTGTATATCTATGAAGTGCAGGCAGTAGCTAACTCAGGTAAATTAATAACTAAACAAGGGAACATAACATTAATCAGGTAATCTAACGATAATTTCATAAAATGATCAGTAGAAATATTATCACCCGTCTCAGCATCGCAGCGCTTTTGCTTTCTGCTCCTGCTTCTTATGCGCAGGATATTCACTTCACCCAATTCGATATGCAGCCGTTAGTGGTCAACCCTGCATTTACGGGTATGTTCTACGGAAAAGCACGTGCTGATGTTATTTACAGAAGTCAGTGGAACAGCGTAACTACAGGTTACAAAACCATAGGTGCATCAGTAGATCTGCCTATCTTCAGCGAGCGCAGCGGTGACTATCTGGCAGCGGGTTTACAGATGTACAAAGATCAGGCTGGTGATGGTAACCTTCAAAATTTTACAGGCTTGCTGTCCCTCTCTTACCACAAGTTGTTTGGTAATGGAGAAGATAATAAAGGTGCAGACCTTGCCGTTGGCCTTCAGGGCGGTTATGCCCAAAAGAGCATCGACTTGTCAAAGTTGTATTTCGGCGATGAGTTCGTAAACGGACAGTTCGTACCGGGTACTACACAGGAGTATCATCTGGGTCTGGGTAACTCGGTAAATTACTTTCTGGTAAACGCCGGTGTTTCTTATGCAAAGTCTATCAATCAGAACTTTAGCTTCGTATTAGGTCTTGCTGCCAATAACCTCAACCAGCCTAATGAAGCGCTGGCTAAAAAGCAGAACAGCGAAACAGGCCTCGATATGCGCTACACCGGTGAACTGGGGATGATCATCAACCTCAACGATAAGTTCAGCTTACGTCCGGCAGCATTGTATCAATACCAGGCAACTGCCAGCGAGATCGTTGTAGGAAACGAGTTTCACTATGCATTAGAAAGCAAAAGAGCTGACGTTGCCTTCACTCCGGGTATATTCCTTGGTGGCTGGTACCGCACTGGTGACGCAACCATGATAACTGCAGGAGTTGAATTCTCTAATATTCGCGTAGGTGTCGCATATGACTACAATATATCTACTTTGAATGCAGCCAGCAACGGAAATGGCGGTTTCGAGATCGCGCTTAGGTATATTGCTCCATATGGCAAAAGGATTCCATACAGGACTATACCATGTAATCGCTTTTAATTTAATACATACATATTTTTTGGAAGGGCTAAAATTTATTTTTAAAAGCCCTTCTTTTTTTTAAAACCAATTTATACTTTTATATCCAAATATCAACGATTGCGCACATGAGAAAAAATTGGCTGTTCCTAGTTCTAGCGACAACATTTGTTTTTGCAAATTATAAAGTAGATGCCCAAAGTCCTGTACGTACTATAAATACCGGCGATAAAGAAATAGCGCTTGCTGACGTTCTTTTTGGACAAGGAAGCTATTTTAATGCTATTGATTATTATCAGGATCTGAAGAACAAAGACGAAAGGAACCCTTTCTATACTTATATCATTGGTGAGTGTCTTCGTTTTACCCGCGACTATGTGCCTTCGGCACATTACTACGCGGAAGCATACTATCTGGATAAAAATGACTTCCCTGCTTCTGCATTCTATGCAGGTCAGATGTACAAACAACAAGGGGAGTACCAGCAAGCTATTACCTGGTTCAAGCAATTCCTTGAGGATAACAAAAAGACTTCAGGTGGTGCATCACGTAACGATCCATACCATAGAAAACTCAGTCAGAAAGATATCAAAAAATTTAAGAAGTTAGCTCAGATCGAAATTGATGGTTGTATTATGGCAATGGCATCTATCAAGGAGCCACAACCGGTAAACATCATCAATTGTGGCCCTAATGTTAACACTGCATACACCGAGCTTTCTCCATATCCACTTGGCGATACTGTTCTGTTGTTCTCAACTATGAACCAGAACAATGTGATCTACACAACCAAGGGTACTCGTGGTTCTGAGATCAAAGAACACTTCATGACTTCTCACAAACAAATGAGGACTGATGTGGTTGACTCTTTCGAATGGCCTTTAGCTTTCCGCGATGGTGACTTTAATGCGCCTGGCTTCCACACAGGTAACGGCTGCTACAGCCCGGGTGGGGACAGGTTCTATTATACACGTTGTGGCGAGGGTGACTCTGCTAAAATAATATGCTCTATTTATTACTCACAGTTCGGTGCTCATGGCTGGGAGCCTTCAGTTCTGGTTGGCGGTAACGTTAACGAACCGGGTTCTTCAAACACCATGCCTTTCGTAGCTAAAGTGGGCAAGAAAGAAGTACTGTACTTCTCTTCTGACCGTAAGCTGCAAAGCCGCGGCGGATATGATATCTGGTACTCTATTATCGACCCTCGTAGCGGAACTTTCCGTCGTCCGCAGAACTGCGGTAAGCAGGTAAATACTCCTTCTGATGAGATCACTCCATACTACGATACACGTGTAGGCAAACTGTACTTCTCTTCAAATGGTAAGAAGTCATTTGGTGGTTTCGATATCTATTCTGCAGATGGTGGTCCTTCACGTTACACCAACATCCAGAACATGGGTTATCCTATTAATACCTCTGCAGATGAACTTTATTATATCAAAGATCCGATCGGCAAACCCGAAGGTTACCTGGTATCTAACCGTATAGGTACTATTGCACTGAAGAATCCTACTTGCTGTAATGATATCTGGCGCGTACAGAACGAACCACGTCTCGTGATCATCGGTAAAGTAGTAGATAAGAAAACACAGCAGCTGTTAAGTCAGGATGTGGTTAAGATGACAGACCAGAAAGGCGAATTGGTTACTTTCAATTCTGACGACGGTAACTTTACTTTTCAGATGACACGTAATCACTCTTATGTGATCACTGCTGATAAGCCTGGCTACACTTCATCCCGCGCCACAGTAAGCACAATGTCTGTTAAGCGTTCTGATAAAGATGACACAGTTAACGTAACTATCTTCCTCGATACTATTAAGAAGAGTTTTTACGTAAGCAACATCTACTACGATTACGATCAGGCAACATTGCGTCCTGAGTCTGTGGCTTCTTTGGATACAGTAGTTGCTTTCCTCAAGGATAACGCATCAATATCTGTTGAGATCTACTCTTACACTGACGGTAAAGGTACACCTGAGTATAATGAAGCACTCTCTCAGCGTCGTGCACAGTCAGTGCTTGACTATCTGGAAAAGAACGGAATTGAAAGGGCACGTATGACTGCCAAAGGATTCGGACAAAGAAATCCGGTAGCTGCAGAAACAATGGATGGCGGTCAGGATAATCCTGAAGGTCGTCAGCTGAACCGTCGTACGGAATTCCGCATCATAGGTGATCTGCCTACACGTCGTGTACTGTTCAATAGCGCTGTAAAGGGGACTATGGACCAGCAAGAGAAAAACTTGAAGCTGGAGCCTGAAGCGGAAGACGAACCTGCATCGCCCGGAGTTAAACCTGCAAAAGAAGACGCTGAATAGTTAGTGATGATATACATATACAAAACGGGCTGCAACTTGCAGCCCGTTTTTTTGCTTCTATAAAGCATTCTCTTGTCCGGGGCATTGTCTACCCCTATGCCCGGGCTTCTGACGGTGGCCATACCTCATTTGCCAATGAACTTGGGCTCTTCGCGCTTCTGCGGTTAAATTAATTACATCATGCTCTTCACTATATTACCCAGCTTCTTCAGGGCATTATCAACGTCTTTCGTCCACTGCATCCCATAGCTAAGCCTGATGCAGTTTTGGTATTTCTCCTGCAAGGTAAACATGGTGCCCGGTGCTATACTTATCTTATGTTGCATAGCTTCCTGGTAAAGGTGGTAAGCGTCTATCTTCTTATCCAGTTCAGCCCACAGTATGAATCCACCGCCCGGGTTACTCAGCTTTATTTCCTCTGGAAAATACTCGCCTATAGCACGGGTAAATTGCAGGCTGTTAGAGTGGAGGGTTTGCCTCAGTTTTCGCAGGTGATGTTCATACCTGCCCGTAGCCAGGAAGCTGGCAATGGCAGCCTGTTGTGCGGTAGCGGTAGTAATGCTGTGGTATAGCTTCATCTTTTTTATCTGCTCCATATATCTGCCGGGTGCGGCCCAGCCTACCCTGTAGCCGGGTGCCAGTGTTTTAGATATAGAGCTGCACCAGAGCACATTGCCCTCCTCATCAAAGCTTTTGCACGATCTCGGACGCTTCTTTCCGAAGTATACATCGCCATACAGATCGTCTTCGATCAGTGGTACTCCATTTGCTGCCAGTAATTTTACCAATGCTTCCTTCTGTTCATCGGGCATGCAATAGCCAGTAGGGTTGCTGAAGTTGGTGACGAAGAAGCAAGCTTTGATCTTATGTTGTTGAAGTGCTTTCCTTACATCGTCCGGGTCTACTCCGGTATCGGGGTCTGTGGGTAGTTCCAGTATTTTCAGCCCTATGCTCTGTGCAAAGCGCAGTACACCAAAATATACGGGACTCTCAACGGCTATAGTATCTCCGGGCTTTGTAATCGCCATAAGGCAATAGGCAATAGCGTTCATGCAGCCCGATGTGGTGATCAGGTCATCCGGCTGCAGATGCCCTCCCCAGTGCATACTCCACCTGGCCACTTGCCGCCGCAGTAATTCATTGCCCTGCAGGTGTTCGTATTGTGTGCCGTTGGCAGGCAGGTCGCGCAGCGCCTGCATCATCGATTTATTAAGACGGGCCAGGGGCAGTATCTCCGGTGCCGGCACACTCAGCGAAAAGCGGGTGACGCCCGGCATCGAAAAATCATTATACACCTCGGCGATGATGGCTTCTACATTCTTTGTTCTCACTCCTTGCGCCGGGTCGCTCTTTTCAATTTTTTGTGGAAAACGCGAAGGGTTGAAACGCACATAATAACCCGACTGTGGCCGTGACTCTATCAGCCCTTTACCTTCAAGATGATAGTAGGATTGCAGTATTGTACTGACACTGATCCCGTGCTGCTTACTCAGAAGCCGCACCGATGGTAGCTTATCGCCGATCTTCAATACCTCGTCCATTATCTGCTGCTGAATAGTTTCTGCTATTTGCAAATACAGATGCTCGTTCTTAGCCTTGCTCAATGTTTTCATAAAACAAACTGTTATGGTCAAAAATACGAAAATTGTGTCTGTTTTAAATCGGAGTTTTTTTTCATTTTTGTAGCAGAATGGTAACCGGTCACATGAAATCACCAACCAAGGCATATATAGCGCTCATATTCATCTGTATTGTATGGGGTACTACTTACCTGGCTATAAAGATAGGTGTGGCCCATTACCCAGCGTTTCTGTTTGCCGGCGTCAGGCAAACGATATCGGGTGTCATCCTTATATCTGCAGCACTTATCATCAACCGCAAGACAGATCTATCTGTAAAGAATATTCTCCGACAGATGCTCGTAGGCTTTCTGATGCTCACCGTCGGTAACGGCTGTGTCACTTTTGGCGAGAAGACGGTGCCGAGCGGCATCGCGGCTTTGATTTGTTCATTCATGCCCATTTTTGCGGTATTGTTCAACCTCATGTTCTCCGGAAAGGAAAAGTTTAACTGGCTCATTGGTACAGGCATGATTTTAGGTACTTGTGGGGTAGGCATGATATTCGGACATGATATGGGCGATGCTTCGTCGGGGTCTTATCTCGTAGGTGTATTGTGCACGTTGTTGGCCACGTGCTCCTGGGCATTAGGCAGCATAGTAAATAAGAAAAACGTTAATCCGGTAAACGCCTTCCTCAATTCAGGTATGCAATTATTGTTTGGCGGTTTATTTATGCTCGTCATAAGCCCTGCAGTAGATGATCTGCACCACGTGGTAATATGGAATCGGGAGGGATTGACAGCCTTGGTATACCTTATCATTTTTGGTTCAGTGCTGGCATATGCAGCTTACATGTATGCGCTTAGTAAGCTGCCTGTGGGCATTGCCACTATATACGCATATGTCAACCCTATGGTCGCAGTGGCAATAGGTTTTTTTGTGGGAGAAAAGTTGAATATATACATAGGCATGGCATTCGTAGCTATATTGCTCAGCGTGTTCATGGTAAACAAAGGCTATAGGATACAACATAGACAATCAGTACCCGGAAATAAAATGGTGGATGCTTTTCCTGAAGAAGTACCGCTGGAATCTTAACCGTCTAAAAACAAATCGTATGGAGTACAAGATCTCGATCACCTCGCAGGAGCAAAGAGCAGTTACTGACACCAGGAAAATACCTTTCGGTAAGGTGCCTACTGAGCATATGTTCATAGCTGAGTATAAAGATGGTGCCTGGCACAATGCCCGCATCACACCTTTTCAAAACCTAGTCCTGAGCCCTATGGCATTGTCGCTGCATTATGGCCAGACGGTATTTGAAGGTATGAAAGCGTTTTTGATGGACGACGGACGTGTCAATATCTTCAGGATGGAGAAACACTACGACCGCTTTATGAAGTCGCTGCACAGGATGTGTATGCCGCCCGTGCCTAAAGAACTGTTTATGGAGGCCATGCATCAGCTGGTGCAGCTCGATTCCAGCTGGGTGCCTGACGAAGAAGACGGTGCACTATACATCCGCCCGTTCATGATAGCAAGCGAAGATCGCATTGGGGTAAAGATCGCAGATGAATACTTGTTTATGATTGTATGCTCTCCGGCATATCAATATTACGCACAGCCGCTTAATGTAAAGGTAGAGACCAAATACGCACGGGCTGCAGAAGGCGGTACAGGTGAGGCTAAGTGCGGCGGCAACTACGGTGCAGCTTTTTACCCTACGCAGTTGGCTAAGGAAGAGGGGTTTGATCAGATATTGTGGACGGATGCCAAAACACATCAGTTCATAGAAGAGTCAGGTACCATGAACGCCATGTTCTGTATAGACGGCACGGTCATCACTCCATCTTTGTCAGGAACTATACTTGATGGGGTTACACGCAATTCTCTGCTCGCTATTGCCAGGGAAGCCAATAGGAAAGTAGAGGAAAGGCCTGTAAGTATTGCTGAACTGAGGGAGGCATTTAAGTCAGGTAAGAAGGTGGAAGCTTTTGGAGCGGGTACCGCAGCGGTGATCGCGCCTATCAAAAGTATCACTATTGACGGCGAAAAGTTTGAATGCTATACGGGTGACGATGCAACCATGTACCGTCTGAAAAATGAACTGTATAGCATAAGAAAAGGGCTGGTGCCTGATACTCATCACTGGAACTACATCATTTAACAATGGAATTGCTGAACATTAAATATAATGATTACCTCATCACTACCGATAAGGCTATGATGTATCCCGATGATGTGTATCAATGGATATCTGGTGTGTCTTACTGGGCTAAGCATATGCCTTACGAAGTTTTTAAAAGGTCGTTTGATAATTCGTTTTGCATTGGTGTTATCATCGATGGTAAGCAGGTGGGTTATGCACGTCTCATCACCGACTATGCCACTTACGCTTATCTCGCTGATGTGTATGTGCTGGAAGAACATAGAGGTAAGGGCATCAGCAAGGAAATGATGTCTGTCCTCTTTGATATCGAATGGGTAAAAGGGTTGCGACGCATCATGTTAGCGACAAAAGATGCTCACGATCTGTATAGGAAAGTCGGGTTCAGGAACTCTAACTTCCCCGAGCGGATCATGGAGATAGCACGGCCCAACATTTACGGGGATATGGAAACCCGTTGTTAGTAACTTGTATAAATCGACTGACCATGATAGAATATTTGAAAAGCGCCAAACGACAGTTTCTGATGTATAAAGGTCTCGGCGAAAAGGCAATGGCGCAGATGAGCGACGAAAGCCTGGGCTGGCAGGCTAACGAAGACAGCAACAGTGTTATTTCTATTGTCAAACACTTGTGGGGTAATATGCTCAGCCGGTGGACAGACTTCCTCACTACCGATGGCGAAAAGCCTTGGCGGCAGCGCGATGCAGAGTTTGACAATGATAAGTGGAGTAGGGAGGAGTTGCTGAAAAAGTGGGAAGAGGGTTGGCAATGCTTGTTCAATGCTTTGGATAGTATTAGTGACGATGACCTGGAGAAGATCGTCTACATACGTAACGAAGGACATACGATACTTGAGGCGATCAACAGGCAGATATCGCACTATTCTTATCACGTAGGGCAGATAGTATATCTGGCAAAACTCACCTCCAAGAATGATTGGCAGAGCTTGTCTATACCACGCAACGCATCGGCAGTATATAACGCGGGTAAGTTTGCTCAGGAAAAGGAACGACGCCATTTCACGGACGACTTCATCGGAAAGAAATGGGAAAATTAAAAGACGGTTCTTCACCCGAAGAACCGTCTTTACTTATAGGATATTTGTTTGTCGCCGATCACATGGGCTCTGCGCCTCTGCTGTTAGCTCTCAATTGATGGTCATCTCATTCAGTAACCATCCTGCACCTCCGAATTTATCAATGATGAACAGCGTGTAGCGGATGTCAACAGATATGTTTCTGCATAGTTTGGGATCAAAGAGATAGTCGCTCATAGTACCCTCATAAGCACGATCAAAATTAGTGCCTATTAATTCGCCTTTTGCATTCAGCACAGGGCTGCCGGAGTTGCCGCCAGATGTATGATTGGCAGCAACAAAAGCTACTGGTACAGTGCCGTTCACGCCCCACCGGCCGTAGTCTTTTTTTGTATACAGGTCTTTGAGTTTCTGCGGCACTTTAAATGGCCGCAGCGAGGAAGTGTCATCCAGTGCTACTACTTCATCCAGCGTGGTTTGGTAAGAGTATCTGTTGTCGGCTTCCGGCTTTATGCCTTGCAGTTTGCCGTAAGTGAGCCTCAGTGTCAGGTTGGCATCAGGGTAAAATTGTTTATGTTGATCATAGGCCATCTGTGCATTCATGTACAGCCTGTTCAGGTAGTGTTTCTGTGTGTTATAGTCTGTCAGTCGTGCACCTATCTTTTCTTTCTTTAGCGTGGTTATAGTATTGTAAAGTTGCCAGGCGGGGTCTGCTAGCAGGGTAGTGCTGTCTGCTGCATCAGCATTCGCGGCAAATGCGGTCAGCTTGGCTTGCGATGCGAACATAGAGGAGTCATATACAGCCTTCGCCCAACTCTTTATACGTTTTCGGTTGGCTTTGTATTGCTCGCGGTAATAGGTGGGAGTAAAGCCCTTACAGTTCTTAAGATACAGCGGCATCAGCTTAGTGAAGATATCTTCATCGGTGGTCGCGTCATAATTTTTATAGAACCACGCAAGATTGGCCACTACTTTTTTCAGCGAATCCTGTAGTGTATTTCCAGATAACTTAGCTCTGAAACATGCCATTAGTTTTTCCGCTGCAACTCCTTGTTGTATCAGTTCTATGCCCATAAGGTCTTCTCTTATGTGCTGGTCCAGGTAGATGAGCGAGTCCACTTTCTGCGCTTGCGCGCTCAGCTGTGGCAGTAGTGTTCTGGCGTACGGCATCGACTCTTCCTTATCTGCCCATGCCTGAAATCCCATCTCATAAACTTTCTTTTTTTCAATGGCATTATTGGCTTTAAGCCCCAGCATTTCTCCCTGCCATTTCTTCCAGCCATTGGCTACACCCGCTCTTTTAGAGGTATACTTGATAAATATGTCGCGGCTCGCATTCATGTGCTTGTCCCAGGTCTTCAATTTCAGCGTGCGAGCGGCTATGCTTATTGGGTCTGTGATAGAATACACCTGGTTGAGCTGGCTCGATGAGATGTATTCCATTGTCGTACCGGGGAAGCCATACACCATCGTCAGGTCGCCTTCTTTATAGCCCTTTATGTTGATGTTAAAATACTTGTTGGTGCTGTAGGGCTTATTGGATGCTGCATAAGGTGCAGGCTTGTTGTCTGCTCCGGCATATACCCTGAATACGCTGAAATCACCGGTGTGCCTCGGCCACACCCAGTTCTCATCATCGCCGCCAAACTGGCCTATGCCATTGGGTGGAAATCCTACCAGCCTTATATCTCTGTATGTTTCTGTGATCGCCACCCAATATTGGTTACCCTCATAGTAAGGCTTAATGGTGGCATCCATTCCCGTCTTCACTTCATACTCCTTTTCCAGTCCTGCTATACGCACAGCTATAATACTGTCTCTTTTGGTATCGCTCATGGTGTCTTTTATTCCCGGCAATACTTTGTCGGTCACATTTTCCATCCGGCGCACGAAGGTTACCGTGAGGCCGGGGCATGGTATCTCTTCCTGCAAATTCTTAGCAAAGAAGCCATTGAGGAAATAATCTTTATCGGTGCTGCTCAGGCCTTGCACTGTGCCATACCCGCAATGATGGTTGGTGAGCACCAGCCCCTGCGATGATATCAGTTCTCCCGTGCATCCCCTGCCAAATAGGACGACGGCATTATTCAGCCCGGTTCCGCTGCTGTTATAGATTTCGTCTATAGGTATTTCCAGCCCCATGGCCTTTAGCGAATCGGCATGGCTTTTAAGTGTCGCCGGTATCCACATCCCCTCCTTGCCCGACGCTATATACGAACCCAAAATTGATAAAATAAAAAAATAAAATAATGTAACAGTTGATTTTTTGGCGCGCAGCATACAGATTGTCAGATTTAAAGAAATAAATGTACAATTTTGCTTCAAAAGTCGCTACTAAACATTATATTAGCGGAATATTACGGACCTCTTCTTCAGGAATATGAAAAAATCTCTGCTACTAGTAGCTATATTAATATTATCGCAACTGAACGCTCTGAAGGCTCAAACCCTCTTTAATGCACCGGATACGGTGTGCGTTTTTCAGCCGGTAACGCTTACCAGCAATGTTCTGAATGCTTCATCTTACTACTGGGGATTTTGCTCGGGAGATATCACTGCCGATGCACCAACCGGTAACAATCTGGGCAGTAATTTCCAGTTCCATGGCCCTTCAAATATCGAAATAGCCAGGGATTTTGATGGCAATTACTACGGTTTTGTAGTTAATGCAGATTCTGATCAGTTCCTGCGCCTCAACTACGGTACCAGCCTCAGCAATATTCCTACCGTTACTAATTTCGGCAACCTTACAGAAGGTTTACCACACCATCCTCAGTCACTTTATGTGGTTTATGATACCGCTGCAAGCAAGTGGTTTGTATTCGTTTCAGGTGGTTATACACAGTCTGAATCTACCGTAGGTCGTATAGATTTTCTAGGCTCTTTAAGCAATCCTGCACCCAACATTGCTAACTTCGGCAACTTCGTAACCTCCCCTACTACCAAGATATTCAACTGGCCTAAAGGTTTATTCATTGCGAAAGACCCGCTTAACTCACAATGGTTTGGTTATCTGGTGAATAGAGCTACAAATGAGTTGATCCGTATGGACTTCTCTTACAACATCTCTAACACACCGATAATGCATAACCTCGGTAATGTGGGTGGTGTATTAAGCCAGCCAACCGATCTGGCAGGTATCTACGACAATAGCCAGTGGTTCTTCTACATTACCAATCGCGCTAACAATACCGTTTCTTTTATACATCTGGGTAGAACACTCGATACATTAACTCCTTATGGCGAAACAGGGAGGAACTTCAACTTCAGGATACTGGAACCATCTTCAGTATCGCTCACCAGGGATTGCGGTAAGATCTACGCATTCATTACAGATAGCAGCACCAGTCAGCTGGTAATGCTCGGTGGCCCTTCTGCTACCGTTATCACCGACTCTGTAGATTATAGCGTTGTCGGCGGGATGAACTATCCTACAAGTATCTCTACTATCCTGCGCGATCACGATGACCTTACTGCATTCGTGACTAACTCAGGTGATAGCTCATTAACTAAGATCAACATTTCACACTGCACTAACTCATCTATACCTTCATTTACCGAGGTCGCTCCGCCAAATTATGTATATGATGCACCTGGCGTATACAACGTATATATGGTGATCAATCAGGGATTGCCAAACATGCAGGTACAGTGCAAAGAAATAACTGTATTGCCTAAGCCTACCCTGTTCTTCAACAACGATACTACACTTTGCCAGGGCGATACACTGCACCTGTTTGCAGTATCTAATACAGCCGATTCTTTTGTATGGGGCCCTGCTTATAACATTGATACTGTCTATAACTATCATGACTCTGTAAGGGTATATCCTACTCATTCTACCAATTATACTGTTGAGATATTCTATCCCGATGGTTGTATAGTTGATACGGTAGTTAAGGTGCATGTGAGCACAGTAGTTGCCGACGCCGGTCCCGATCGTGTTATACTCGATGGTAGCTCGAGCACTATCGGTGGTCCGAACACGTCACTGGGTGGTAACTATACCTATCTGTGGACGCAAAACCAGTTCATCAGCGACACCAGCGCACCGTTCCCTGTAGTGGCTCCTCCTTACGATTATACTTATGCGCTCACGGTAACTGAGTATAACGATGCCTACCATTGTCAGGCTTTTGACACGGTGGTAGTGCATGTGGAGTGTGGCGATTTCTACCTGCCTAACGCATTTGCTCCGGGCAGCGGTCATTCCGGTGCCGACGTGTTTGGTATCCTCAACAAGCAGATCACCAACCTCAATTATTTCAGAATATTCGATCGTTGGGGTCAATTGGTATTCCAGACAACCGATCCTACCCAAAGATGGGATGGCACCTACAACGGTCAAAATCAGCCCGAGGGTGTGTATGTATGGGAAGTTGATGGCTTCTGCGTAAGCGGACAAGCATTGAAAAAACACGGTAACGTAACCCTGATAAGATAAACACATATGCCTGCCTACTTATTTCAGCTCGAACTGCCCGAATTTACCGAGGAGATCGTGGCTGTGATTCCCAGGCATAGACTGCATATCAATAAGCTGTTCTCCGAAGGCAGAATATTCTCGTACAGTTTATCTATTCACCGCAACATGATCTGGTGCGTAGTAAATGCAGAAGATGAACCTATGGCTATGGAAATGATACTGGAGTTCCCGCTCTATCCCCACTTCACCGAGATCAGTTGCCATCAGCTGCTCTTTCATAACACATTGCCGGCATCACTGCCTGGCATCTTTCTCAACTGATTCCATCATTTTTCAACGACATAAAAAAGGGTAAACGATCATCGTTTACCCTTTTTCTATTATTTAGCGTCGGTAAGCAGTACAGTGGCTCACTGTGTTAACAGCTTTGCGCCTTCGCGTCTCGGCAGTTTAATAACGACTACAGTACTTCTATGCTCACTATCTTATCACCAGCTACTATCTGATCCACTACATCTACATGCTCTACCACTTTGCCAAAGCAAGTATGGTTACGGTCGAGGTGAGCGGTATTGTTTCTGCTATGGCAGATGAAGAACTGTGAACCGCCCGTGTTCCGGCCGGCATGAGCCATCGACAGTACACCCCTGTCATGATACTGATTGTTACCATCCAGTTCGCAATTGATTTTGTAACCCGGGCCGCCAGTACCGCTGCCGTTAGGGCATCCGCCCTGTATGACGAAATCAGGTATCACCCTGTGGAAGGTAAGGCCGTTATAAAAACCTTCTGAAGCCAGCTTCTTGAAATTGGCTACGGTATTTGGGGCATCCGCATCGAAGAACTCGACAGTCATATCGCCCTTTGCTGTTTTAATGATCGCTTTTGACATATTTTTATTTTACTTTTTAATTTAGATTTTAATTCTGGAATATCATCTCCCCCTTGTTTGGAGAGGGTCGGGGCGAGGCCGAGTTTGTTTTTTTATTTTTTGAACCTACGGCCCGCAATTTTTACTTTTTAATAGGCGTAATCGGCCAGATACTCATACTTCTTCGTCAGCTTACCATTGGCGCATATAGTAGCACGCGTCAGTATGTCACTTTCCGCCTTCTGTAGCTCGGGCAGTATATACTTCTCAAAATGTACGCCAAAGTATTGCGATGCATCGCATGGTAGCTCATTAGGCAGGTTATCCACTGCCATAATGTCAATGGTGTCCTTACTATCTATAAACGGTGCCGTACGTGCACCGGTAGCCCTCTCTATCCCGTATACCGGGTCCGCAATGGTCGATGACCCCAGGTTTATCGGCACCGATCCGTCTACATCGCAGGTAATGTCTGATATCACGCTGATGCGCCAGTCGTTGCGTCGTATATCTTCCTTGTCAAACAGGCGCGGTATGCGCTGCTCCCAGTAGATGCCGTTCATCAGTATGTCGGTCTGATTGATAAATGATGAAAACAGGCACCTGTAACTCTCCGGGTTGGCATGAAACCCATCACGGTGGAAGAGGTGATTCTCTTTATGGGTATACAGGTCTGCCCCCTTCAGGTGGGTGAACACAGGGTACTCATACTGATGCGTCAGGAAGTCCAGCGGCTCTACCGATTCTATATCCAGCTGCGTCAGCACCTCATGCACACCCGCCGCTACCTTGCCCGATCCCGTCATCACTATTTTGATGTTCGGTATCTTAATATGCTCATAGGCGGACATCAATTCTTGGAATGTGCGGACACTATGGGCCGCCGGCAGGGTAAACAAGCCATGCTTCTTACCATAGGTCAGCAACCCGTTGTGGGCGCCTACTATGCCGGCATACAGTCCAAAGCCCAGTATACGTTGCTCATCGCTATGGGTCAGGCACTCGTAGTCTATCATGCGTATGCGCTTTTCTATCAGCGCATGCATCAGTTTTTTATTGTGCGGTTGTTTCTTTTTGGTGTGCGAGAAGAAAAAGTAGGTCTTACCAGGTATCAGGTAGTCTATAGGCACTTCTTTAATGCCTAGCAGTATATCGCAGTCTTCAAGATTGCTCGTCAGTTCTACCCCCTCGGCAGCATATTCAGCATCCTTATAGCAGCGGATAGGGGAGGGTTCTACTACTATCTGTATATTAGGGTGGTGCGCATTTATATGTGCGCACTGTTTAGGTGTAAAGGCTACTCTATCGTCTTGCAAATTCTTTCTTTCTCTGATCAGTCCTATACGGAGCATCTTTTCGTAATTTTGCCGCAAAGATAACAAATACCTTTTGGGGAGTGGGCATTACATATAAGGGCATTGAAAAATACCTTTGATACGTATAATGTCAATTGGTTATAAAAAATAACAGTTCTTCTCTCAAACACCCTGCGCGACTGCGCAGACATTGATCTTCCTCGCCGCTTTAGGGAGAGCCTGCCCGAACGACGTTCAGTCGGGCGGGGGTTGGGGGTGAGGGTAAATAGGGGAGCGTGTTTTTTGATACCTAATTGATGTAAAGTCTGAGCCCAACCCGTAACTATTATTGATATATCACTATGCAAAATTATTTCGAATTTTATGACCTGCCCATTTCCTTTCATCCCGATCAGGCAGCCGTCAAGGCAAAATATTACGAGCTCAGCCGCACCTATCACCCCGATAGGTATGCCAATGCCGATAATACCCGCAAGCTGGAAGTCCTCACACTGGCGTCGCAAAACAACAGCGCCTGGAAGACACTCAGCAATGCAGATGCGACAATGGCCTACATCCTAAAGCTGAACGGGCTGCTGGGTGAGGAGGAGAAATACGCCCTGCCACCCGCATTCCTTATGGAAATGATGGACCTCAACGAGGCCATCAGCGAATATGAGATGGATCCCGGTAATGCGCAACTCAGGCAGCAGTCAGTAGATGTGCTGGAGGACCAGTTTAAGGAATGGAACACCGAGGCAAATGCACTTACAGCCCGTTTCGATAGTGGTGAGCGAACTGAATCACTGCTGATTAAGATAAAAGATATGTACTTCCGTAAAAAATACCTATTGCGTATTCAGGAAAGGTTGAATAAGCACACATAAAGAACGAAAAGTATTACCAAAATTAGTACCACCTGTTCCTGTCCCTGTTTCTTCGCGCTCTGTAAATGCGCGCGGCAAATAGCGAGATTACTATAACGACAGGCACTACGGCCGTGAATATGTTACTGTTGGTCGACGAGCTAGTGCCTGCATCGGTGCTATTTTTAAAGCTGAATGATAAGAGGTCGTCAGTTATTTTTTTTCTGTCATTTGCGTATTCCGCAATTTCTTTGGGCGCTATATTGTCCTTGAAATATTCCAGCTCATAATCTATAGATAATTTATTTCCCGTTGTTTCTAGGTCGCAGGAGAAATGATAGGCATCGCGAAAAATTCGTTCATTTTTTGGGGGAATTGTCCAGCCGTTTGGCGAAATCACATGCACGGTGTAATGTATTTTATAGGGGTAGGCTACAGCAATAGGATACTTTTTGTTATTATCAGTCTGTGGCATCTGACGGGAGATCATACTTGCATAAAAGTCCGCGCTATATTCATGATTGCTGTTGTCACGATCATAAAAATCAGTGATGACATATTTCTCGATGGTCTCTAAGGTGTCGCCCTCTTTATTATCTATGATAGCAACAGAGTCTGTACTTTCTAAATGAGGGTATATTTTTGTATAGTAACTCTGGTAGCTTTTTTCGAGCTCAGCTTTACTTTGATCAGCCACATATGTGCGCATATCGTCTGCTTTGTTTCCGGTGAAAATGGTATAAACAGTAAGTGATACCGGTTTAGACTCATCGCCTCCTGTAACATAGTCCTCAGTATACCTTATCTCGCCTCCGTGCTTTTCAGGGGTGGCTATAACATCGGTGGTAGCAGGCGATAATATCAGTGCCTTGCTATAGCAGGGAAAGTATATGTTGGTACCCTTACCACCTTGGCCTGCTATGGTAGCATCGATCCATACATCTTTGCCCTGCACATGAGCAAGAGTCACTGCATGGTTGAATGACAAAGGGGAGGGAAGATAGTCTTCGATCTTTATTTTGTCTGTATTAACGATCGCCATATCCGCCTTTATGCCCACGCTATGCAGCATAGACACCAACAGTAGTGATTTATCTTTACAGTCTCCATACCTTTGGTTATATACTTTGCAAGGGTCATTTGCCTTGTGCGAGTAAGGGCCCATTTCCACACCCATATAGCGCACCTCATTCTGCACTATCGATACTATTGCTCTGAATAAACCTGTCGTATCAGTGCCATATTTTTCTTGTAGTTCGGAAATGCGTTTACCCAGCAGGCCATTCGGTTTATCGTTGGGTTTATTAATGTTATAGCCCCATACAGCTACTTCGTGCCAATTCCCGTATTCCGATATCTGCACAAATTGAAAAGGATCGAACCATGCAGGTGCGTTGCTGACGTTGGGTGCTCCGGCTACAGTTCCCAGGTCCCAGTTGTAGAGGGTAGCGCTGCCGGTGGTTTTTATATCGGGTTGTGGAGCATCGTTATAAGATTTGAAGTTGAGCTTTCGCGTTGTGGGGGCTATTATGCTATAATGTATCTGGCCAATAGGTTCGGTACCCTGAAAATAGTGGGAGGAAGCAAATTTTTTATTGTAGATCGGGTTACTGCCGCTTATGGTATAATCATATTCCAGCCTATCTCCCTTCCGTATATCGTCAAGGATGATATAAGCTGAGTAGCTGCCATGATAGACAAACATGGCTAGGTCTTTTTCATTCGCGAGAACTTTAAAGGCATTTTTCTGCATTTTATCAATTTGCTTTCCATCTCTCCAAACGCTTATATGGTGTATCGTTAGGCTTTCATACAGAGGATCAAAATTGATGGATATATCAGACACATTTTGCACACCGGCGTCAGTTGTTATCTCTTTTATCATATGCGAGTAAGCCTCGTCTTTGATCAGGTTTACCTCGTCTTCATACAGTCTTAGATAATAGCCATCATTTACATCTCTCACATTGATGTGCGATTCATTTTCTTTCACTGGTATCACCCACGACGGGGTAGGTCCGAAATGAATGGTGGGAGCTGCATCCGCTGTAAATGACAATAGCAAGGTAAGTACTACCAGGAGGGCAGATAAATTATATCGGGTCATAATAAATATAAGATGAAAGCCAAAAATAATCTAAACTGGTAAGAAATAGACATAATATACGGAATTGCAACCTATAACAGAAATTGGCAAAAAATACTTGTTGCGTATTCAGGAAAGAATTGATAGATTTGCAGCCCGCTAACAAAGCGGTTGGTGCCCGCCCGCCCGGATGGCGGAATTGGTAGACGCGCTAGACTCAAAATCTGGTTATCGCAAGGTAGTGCAGGTTCGATTCCTGTTCCGGGCACCTAAACCACTAGTCAAAACCTCAGACCTGCCAAGGTTTTGAGGTTTTTTCTTTTTCATTTTGGGACGAATTTGGGACGGATTTCAAACAAATAAAGGAAAACAGCCTGAAGTTTGATGGGAATATCGAGCGACTTTTTTTGAGGTTTCCACTCGGAAACGGAAACGGCAATAAAAATTAAATTTCTTTTCAAGGGACTTTTACCTTTGGAGAGTGACCGTCTCAAAAGAAACCGGCATAAAACGCAGCATTGTGCACATACTACATATCTTGAATAGCCGTAAAGAAAATACAACATAACTCTCCATTTTCAATGCAAGATTAGCGGTATGGCCTAGTGCTCAATGGGGAGCAAGATGACATTGAATTCCACCCAAACAGTTGCTTCCTGCGCTGCAAAATCAGTAAATGGTATCTTTTGCTGCTTAAGAGTTTTGCCGTTCCCGTTTGAGCAGGAAACGATTGCGGTACTGTCTTCGTGTCGGAGTAGTTTCCAGACCTGAAATTCTTCATTTGTAAGTTCTGGCTGATAGCTGACAATTATATCCAAAAACCAGTAGCAGGCAAACATTTCACATAGTGCTCTGACACCATCGGTGAAAACAGCCCCCAAATTGTGTTTGTAGTAATTGTCTGAAAAATTATGTTCTCTTAGTTGGTCATTTGCATTCATCGGGAAAGAAATTTTGTGATTGGAAGACCAGATTTTAGGACTTCTTCATGGCTAATATCCAATGAAAAACGATACGGAGTTACTGATGTATATTTTCTATTTTGCTTACAATTAATGAGCAAAATATCCGTATTTGTATAATTTTGGCTTATGCCTGATATTTCAATATTCATTCGTAAACTGTCGAAGCTAAAGATTGACCGATCTAAAGGTGCGCCTGCACCTCATAAAGCTGTACTGTTAATATCAGTAATACAATTAATAGACACCGGATTCATTAGCGATAATAGAATTCTCATTACACCGGAACTAGTCGCTCGGTTTAAGGACAATTGGCATTTCCTTGTTAAAAATGATAGATTCAATCCTAACTTTTCCTTGCCATTTTATCACTTAAAAAGTGATGGCATTTGGCATTTAAAGACGATTTTAGGCCGGGAAATCTTGTTGACTTCATCGCATTCCACCCCGAGATCACGTTTACTTGACTGGCACCGGACAATTTACCTGCTTCTACTTGTCCCCTGAACTGTTTTCATCTATTGGGTCTAAGAACAACAAATAATTGAGATATTGAAGCCAAAACAAAAAGCTGAATTCCACTCCTGATTGTTCGTTTTCAAAAAAAGCAATCGCTTAATTTTGCCTATTGGTATGATCAATTTTCAATCAAGAACGGTTGAAAGTATTTGACGCAGATTTATTCACCTAATCTATTTTTGTTTGACTTTTATTTGAAAAAAGTGCGGTTTATTTGAACAAGCTATTTATATCAATTAATTTCAAACAAAACAGACACTTTCTCAAATCAATTGTTTATTTTTTCCAAACTAGGCGAACTGAATTGCTAGTTAATCCCCTATGATGTAATCAACGAAACCATCCAGTTCATAGTAATTATGCCCTTCAATATCAAAGCCACCTTCATCTTCCAAATCTGTCAATTCTACTTCCCAATCAAGCCCTTCACAAAAAAGATATTTTCCATAACAATCTCGAATTGAAATTATTTTGTCACTACCTTTCTCGTTTTGTTTGAAGTCTAAGAGCATACTTCTGAGCAAGCTAGAAAGTGTTTTATTGTTTGATTTCTTCAAAAGTGAAATACAATCATTAAGGGAAATATATACGTTGATATTAATCCATTCACAAACAAAAACTGATGAAATTGCCGCGCATACATACGGTTTGCTTGATCTAATAAATTTCAATTCGGCAACATAACAATAGGTGAGCGACAAATATTCCGGGAGTGGTTCAAACTTCGTGGTGCGTATATCATCTACAAAATTCACATTGGCGCTTGAGCCACTTCTCTGTTCTATCTTTTTGCTTTTAACAAAATCCGTCCAATATTTTAATCCAATGTGTTTAACTTCTTTATCAAGTTTTCCTTTCAAAAGCAATGCAGTATCTATTCTCTTCAAAGTGAATAAAGGTATTTGATTGCCCTTCATCATTTCTTCCAAAATCAAGTCTATAGCATAGTGATCTGAATAGAACATTGATTCGTAAAGAAAAACATTGTAGCTGTTTGCATCGAATGCTGTTTGAGGTAAAATATCGCCTGCAACTAAGTTGTTTAACTTTCCTTCACAAAATATCTCAATGTCACTCTTCGCAGGTGAAGACAGATATTCAATTGCTTTGGCCTTAAGCTGTTCATAGAGTTCACCTACTTCTTGTTCGCTGATTGTTTCATTCCAACTGAATAAATCCAAAATCCCTCTGGAATTTTCGGAATCCGGTAAACCAAACTTTTTGAGGATTTCAAACTCAATGTCCAAGACTTCAATTAGTAAGTCTTGATTTTGATGGTAATCATTTAACCTGTGTAATTCAGTTGATTTATGATAATATTCATAAACACTTTTATTGAACAGACTTAATCCTTCTGTCAATTCTGAATTTTCAGACCTGAGTTTTGAGTTTGACATATTGTTTAATTCATTTAGTCTAATAATAGACGAATGTCATGGCGAATATCCAAAAAAGGAATTAAACTAATTTATATTCCAAAAGCTCTAAGTTCTCTGGTCTTAAACGTGGGTTTGCTGGATGAGCTGGATTTCGGCCATCTTCCGTAATTCCAAAGCAAAATAGTTTCTTATCGGGAAACAATTTTGTAACTTCTATGTCCCTTCTATGAAGTACACCATAGTCGCCCCACATGCAGATAATTTTTTCGCATTTTGCTACCATTTCTTTTAAATAATAATCATTGTCTTCGCCTACCGGTTGCTTTGATTTAAGTAAATCATTTGGTTTAGATGCTACAAATGCAAAGAGATTTCCAATATAATAGCCGCCATATCTCTCACTTTCCAAGTTCCGGACAAATTCTGTAAGCTTTCGCAAGGTTGGGTCGTCCTTTTCGCCATCTCCATTTGAAGGGTTTAAGCCTATAAACATTGCCAGCGGCTTTTTTTCATCCCATATTCTCCATAGTTGATACCTGTAATGAGAAAAAATTGCGCCACTACCTTTTGTAATTGTAGTCATAGAAGATATTGATTGATATAGTCCAAACTTACGCACAAACTCAATTACTCGTACAGGTAAGGGTGATATATTTTTCAAATCATTGATTATTTGCTGAAAGCAAATTCAGTGATTAAGCCATCTCATACTGCCATTGAAGAATACGTGATTGATGCAGTCAGGCAAAAGCGGATTGAGAAAGGTATCTCTCAAAAGGAACTCGCATTTATGCTGGATTTGTCAATTGGCTTTATCGGGGATGTTGAAAGCACAAAGTCTAGGGCAAAGTATAATTTGAACCACATTAATAAACTGGCTGAAATATTTGAATGCTCACCGAGGGAGTTTTTGCCCGATACTCCGGTTCAAAGGGTGAAGAAGAAGAAATAGGTCATTCAACCGGGTGTTCTTTGCCATCATTTTTGCCTGATTTGCCCTTTCCTGCCCAATTCCCTGCTGGGATAAATTGACGGCTAAAATCAGGCCGAAAAAAGCCCGCTCGAGGTGAACGGACTTGATAAGATATAATTGGATTTCGGGCTGTAATTATCTGTATTTGTTCAATATGTAAATTAGCGTTCCAACTGTGTACCTATATTCCTTTTTCATGCAGGCAGTATATTGCTTGTCGCATATGCTGTAATTGTATTTTGGGCTGAATTGACTGAACTCGTGAAATTTCTCCCTTCCTTGTTCGCCAAAAACTTTTGATAAAACACAGCCTATTTGAAACCACTCAATGTATACGTTGGTAATATCTATACCTAAACCTTTGATCTCATCGAGTATTGACAACACTTTCCCTACCTCATCTTTACTCATTGAGGGGATTACCGTTTTCATTACTTTAGCAAAGTAGATGTATTTGTTGAGAGCCTCAGCATTGTGGTTGAAATACCCATCCTGATCATAGCTGATAGTCCTTAACCTACATACATCTTTACATGCCACATCTATTACAAGTCCCTCGCTCAACGCAAAGTAAATGTCGGCAGCATTGAAATGAGCGCTATGATGCTCAGGGTGAGCAATAGGAAGAATAGCAAATACCCCCTTCCCTGATATAGACAAGCCGCAATATGCTATGTTTTTAGTGTGGGACAAGCGGTGTTTCAGCTCCTCCCAGTCTGTAACATGTGGATTGTCCTTGGCATCAAAATCAATACATAGCAAGCCTGAATGCTCTTTAAGGTTTTCCGAACTTCTTGTCGGATAGAATATTCCGCTCGGTGTTATTGCCGGAAGCTGTTTTTTTAGATGTTTCTTTTGGAGTTGGCTTTTGCATTCCCGGTATTTCTGCACTTCATTTTCAAATGCTGAGTTCTCTAGCCATGCAACAAGACTAAACTCTGCATATTCGGGGGAGGAAGTAATGCAATTTACAAATACACTTACATTCTTGTCTAGCCTAGCCCGTTGATCATGGCCTCAGTTATTTGTTTGCGCTTACTGCCGCTGCCGCTGGTTAGCACGCCCTTGGCACCCTCTGCAGAGTAAGATGCTGAAATCAGGAACTTCATCATTTCGTTTTTCTATTTTTATCCTACTCCTATGGCTTTTCGGATCTGCCCCGTTTTTTACTGTGATGGCTGGACTTCACATTGCTGTTACAATAATAGTCATAAATGTTTATTTATCATAAAGCTATGCATTAATTAAAAATTATTTATCTACTGAAAATTCTATAGTTATCTCCTATAGAAGAAAACGGTACCGCACATTCCGGTAACTTGTATCGCGCTCGATTTACTTCTATTTGCTTTGCCTTCGCAGCAGAACCTCTTCGATACTGTCATGCAAATTCACATGCAAATCATAAACACCCTGCATTTGACTCTGAAATGACGATGACGCCCCAAAAAAGCAGCCCCGCATTTGCGGGGCTGCCATAGATTTCATTTTATCGGTATCCTACTTGATACCCAATTTAGCTTTCACCATTGGAGTGATGTTGTAGTTATCCTTACCGAACAACAGGCCACCTGCATTAGCATCAAATATGTAGTCGAAGTTCTTGTCTTTAGCAACTGCCTTGATCGCCTTATCTGCCTTCTCAAGTATCGGCTGATACAGTTCTTGTTTCTTATTGCCAACCTTCTCTTGTGCGCTCTGCTGCAAGCCTTCTATACGTGCCTGCAGATCCTGAATTTCCTTCATTTTCACTTCCTTGATAGGATCTGTAAGGGTTTTGCTCGTAGCTTCAAAGGCCTGGCCTTTCTGCTGGTATTCCTTCATCATCGACTCTATCTGGTCCTGGAATACTTTAGCGTATTTTGCAAGGTCAGAATCAGCCTTTACCTTTTCAGGCATTGCAGAAAGCAGTTCGCCTGAGTTAAGGTAACCTATTTTCATACCGCCCTTGCTAGCGCTTTCATCATCAGATGAAGAGGTAGATGTAGCAGGTTCAGCAACTGTTTTTGCTGCTGGTTTCTGGGTCTTTTGAGCGAAAACGATGTTGCCTGTTATAATAGCACAAGCGAAGATCAGCAAGAATTTTTTCATTATTTTTTTTGTTATTTATTTTTATAAGAATTGCAAAGTAAATGCCATTATTTGTTTATTCCAAGAATTTTTAAAACATCGTCGCTATGGTCGAGCTTAGGGTCGGCATAGAATAGCGTTACGCCGCCTGCCTTATCCAATACCATATCAAATCCGTTGCTTGCTGCCATCTTCTGTACGGCGTTAAATACCCTATCCTGTATAGGTTTGATCATTTCCTGACGTTTTTTAAACAGATCACCCTCATAACCGAAGCGCTGTTTTTGCAGGTCTTTCGCGGCTTTTTCTTTTGCCACAATTTCATCTTCACGTTTTTTCCTCATTTCATCTGCCAGCATAGGGCGCTCAGCCTGGTAGCCTTTGTACATTTTGTCTACTTCGGCCATTTTAACGTCTATCTCGTCCTGCCATGCTTTAGAGATATTGTCTAGTTGGGCTTGCGCATCCCTGTAGTCAGTCAGCTTTTCCAGTATATACTTAGAGTCGATGATACAATAATGTTGTTGCGCCTGAGCCGCAAAACCCATTATTGATACGAGAAATAAAAAGATCAGTTTTTTCATATCGGTCATTTTAAGGTTAAACTGGTGATACAATAGTTTCTTTTTTACGCCATTATTCCGGCTCGAATCCTAGCATAAAGTTGAATTTAGATATATCCTTCACGCCTGTAGTACCTGTAGCCGGGTTATATCTATCAATTCCTATGCCATAGTCAAGACCCAGTAAGCCAAACATTGGTAAAAATATGCGAATACCCACACCTACGTCCCTGTTCAGCTTGAATGGGTTGTACTCACTAAAATTGTTCCATGCATTAGCCGCATCAGCAAACATGATACCATATATGGTGGCTGTAGGTGCCAGCGAGAATGGATAACGCAACTCCATAGTATACTTGTTGTAAATGGTAGCCGAGCTCGCATACACTTCATATCCACGCTGCGAAACGATGTCCTTACCAATGAAGTAAGAATAACCCGAAAGACCATCGCCACCCAATTGGAAGCGCTCGAAAGGAGAGAAGCCGATACCAGCGTTGTAGTAACCCAGGAACCCATATTTAGAAGCCATCCTTAATACAAGATTACCTGCTATCTTCTGATAGAAATCGGCTGTAAACTTGTATTTGTGGTACTCAATGAATTTATACTTCTGGTCTGTTCCTTCTGTGCTATAATCCTTACCGGTAAACGCACTGAATGGTGGTGTAACCTGAAAGGTCAGTGATATGTTGGAACCACTCCTTGGATACAATGGCTGGTCAATACTATTCCTTGAAAGCACGAACTTAAAGTGAATGTCGTTGGCGTAACCATTGGTAAAGTCAGTCGTTAAAGCATAGTTGTGCAACAAATAGTTATTATAATAAAGACCATAGTTGAACACAAAATAGTTATCAGGCCACTGCAGGCGCTTACCCATAGATATACCACCACCAAACATACGCAGGTAAGACAGGTTAGGATCTGAACCTACTGCGGCAGCAGAGTAGCGGCTATATGTAAGGTTAGCAGTAAACGAGTTGGGCTTTTTACCACCTAGCCATGGTTCGGTAAATGAGGTAGTAAGTGAGTTGTAATAAACCCCGTTTGAAGAATAGTTGATACCAAACTTCTGTCCGTCGCCTACAGGCAGTGGGTCCCAGTTTTTGGGCTTAAAGATATTGCGGATAGAGAAGTTGTTGAAAGTGATACCCACGTTACCATAGAAGTTAACACCACCACCAAATCCGGCAGAAAGCTGTAACTGGTCGCTCGACTTTTCGATCACTGTATAGTCAATGTCCACAGTACCGTCTTCAGGGTGTGGCTTAGGCTGGATGCCTATCTTTTCCTGGTCAAAGAAACCTAGCTGTGCAATATCGCGCTGAGAGCGCACCAACAACTGGCGGCTGAACTTGTCACCCGGTATGGTGCGCAATTCACGGCGCAGTACATGCTCGTTAGTACGGTCGTTGCCAAATATATTTACGTCCCTGATGGTAGCCTGGGCACCTTCAGTGATGCGCATTTCATAATTGATCGTATCTCCTACAATAGATATTTCTACCGGATCTATGTTGAAGAACAGGTAACCGTCATCCATATACAAGCTGCTCACGTCTTCGCCACCTTCAGGGTTCAGCTGACGGCCTATGCGTGTTTCCAGTAATTGCTGGTTATATACATCACCCCTCTTGATAGCGAGTACCTTAGAAAGCACATCTGCAGAATACTTGGTGTTGCCCTTCCAGGCTACATCACCAAAGTAATACCTATGGCCTTCCTGTACTTTAATGTCTACATTAAGATTACCATTCTCCACAGGGTATACCGTATCGGCAACAACAGCCGCATCACGATAGCCCAGTGTATTGTAGTAGGCCAGCAACGACTGCTTATCAGTCTCATACTTCTGCTGGTTGAACTTTGACGATGCAAATAACTTAAACCTGAAATACGGCTCCATGGCAGCCAATGTAGCCGATGGAGAAAGGAATCCAAAGTTATCAATATACTTCTTGAACGACCGCTTAGGCTTAGGATACACGCACTGCTCGGGATCGGGATGCAGCGTCAGGCGCATCATCTCTTTTGTCGATTTCAGTGTATGTTTCAGCTTAGCTTCCGATGCATGTTCTTCACCCACTATGTTGATCTGATTAATGTGTGTTTTAGCACCCTTATCGATAGTGAACACCAGCGATACTTTGTTAACACCACCTGTATCCGTCTTTTCAGCTACCCTTACTTTTACCCGGCCGTATCCCTTGTCTACATAGAATTTGCGGATACGCACTATCGCTTCTTTCTTAGTGGCCTCTGTAACCACTTTATTGGTCACCAATGGCAGTTTACCCTTTATTTCTTTAGCCTCAGATGCTTTAATATTCCTGAACTTGAAATTGCTAAGGCGCGGGCGCTCTTCTACTATCACCAGCAAAAACACCTTATCGTCAATGTAACGGGAGATCACCACATTGACATTAGAAAACAGCTCCTGTTTCCACAATGCCTTTATAGCCTTGGCTATAGCCGGATCGTTGGGCAGGTGCAGTTTCTGCCCTACTGTAAGATTAGTAACGGCAAGGATAAGGTCATCGTCCAGGTATTTGGCTCCGGTCACGGTTATTCCACCCAGTTCATATTCCTTAGGTTTATTGTTGTCAGCCAGGTTACTCTGCTGCAGCATTTTGCCCAGGCTTCCGTCCTGAGCTTGCGCTCGTCCCATGCACAACATGCACAGCATCACTAGTAGGTATCGCAGGGAGGTTTTATACATGCGGGGTTATGTTCTTTTGTATTTGTTCACTTGTCTTGCCAAAACGGCGTTCGCGGCGCTGGTAATCGAGCAGCGCCTCGTATAGGTCATGCTTGCGAAATGCAGGCCAGTGTACCGGTGTAAAGTACAATTCTGCATAGGCAAGCTGGTACAATAAAAAATTACTTATCCTGTTCTCACCGCTCGTTCTTATCATTAGTTCCGGGTCGGGAAATGCGCCCGTGTTCAGGTGTTGGTGAAAGGTAGCATCCGTGATATCGTCTACTTTCATTTCTCCTGCGGCCACCAGCTTTGCCACTTCCCTTGCGGCCGTCACTATCTCATTTCTGGAGCTATAGCTCAGTGCCAGCACCAGATTTAGCCCGGTGTTCATAGCCGTCATCGCCATACCTTCATTCATTTCTTTCTGGCATATCTCAGGGAGACTACTAAAGTCACCAATCACATGCAGTCGCACATTGTTTTTCTTCAGCTCATCTACTTCTTTCCTTATGGTATTCACCAGCAACTCCATCAACGCGTCCACCTCAGCTTTCGGTCGGTTCCAGTTCTCGGCAGAGAAGGCATAAAGAGTGAGGTAATCAATACCCAGATCACCACAGGCATTCACTATCTCGCGCACACTTACTACGCCCTCATAGTGGCCATATACCCTGTCTTCTCCACGTTCTTGTGCCCACCTGCCGTTACCATCCATTATGATGGCGATATGCCGGGGCAGTCTGTTGCGATCAACCTGTGCCAGTAATTCCATCAATATACGTTACGAAAAGTGTGCAAAGGTACAAAAATAGGTGGTAGCATAGTGTTTACACCCCTACCCATTTAGTTTAACTCGATTTTAACTGCATATATATAATATCATAAATTATTAGTCTAAACATAGCCCATGCAACCGTCATATTAATTGATAATGCCACACAAATGTGTGGCATTATTACTATTTATTTGTTTTGAAAGTTTCATCAGATAAAAATTATCCTTTCAGCACCGTACGGCTGATCACTATACGCTGCACCTCATTGGTACCCTCATATATCTGGGTGATCTTCGCATCACGCATCAGGCGCTCTACGTGGAACTCCTTTACATAACCATATCCGCCATGTACCTGTATCGCCTCGTTGGTCACTGTCTGTGCTATATCCGATGCGAACATTTTAGCCATAGACGCAGACAACGTATAATCCATATGGTTGTCTTTCTGCCATGCAGCCTTCAGGCACAACAGCCGTGCAGCTTCTATCTGCGTAGCCATATCAGCCAGTTTAAAGGCGATAGCCTGGTGGTTAGCTATTTCAGTGCCAAAAGCTTTACGCTCTTTAGAGTATTTCAGTGCCAGCTCATAAGCGCCACTGGCTATACCCAGGGCCTGTGCAGCTATACCTATACGGCCGCCTGTGAGCACCTTCATGGCAAATGTAAAGCCAAAGCCATCGGCACCTATACGGTTTTCCTTAGGCACCTTCACATCCTGAAACATGATGCTGTGCGTATCACTACCGCGTATGCCCAATTTATTTTCCTTAGCACCCACGGTCACGCCCGGCGTATTCTTATCTACTATCAGTGCATTAATGCCTTTATGGCCTTTTTCAGGATACGTTTGTGCTATTACCAGGTAGGTAGAAGCTGAATTACCATTGGTGATCCAGTTCTTCGTACCATTTACCAGGTAGTGGTCGCCCATGTCTATAGCCGTTGTGCGCTGCGAGGTAGCGTCAGACCCTGCTTCAGGCTCACTAAGCAGGAAGGCACCTATTACCTTACCGCTGGCCAGTGGCACCAGGTATTTCTGTTTTTGTTCTTCAGTACCGTATTCTTCCAGTCCCCAGCAGACCAGTGAGTTGTTTACGCTCATACATACTGATGCAGAAGCATCTATCTTAGATATCTCCTCCATAGCCAGCACATACGATATGGCATCCATGCCGCTGCCGCCGTACTTAGGATCTACCATCATACCCATAAAACCCAGTTCACCCAGCTTTTTCATCTGCTCAGCGGGAAATTTCTGGTGTTCGTCGCGCTCTATAACGCCCGGCAGTAATTCTGTCCTTGCAAAGTCGCGCGCAGCCATCTGCACTGCTATCTGTTCTTCAGTAAGTTGAAAGTTCATATATTATTAGAATAACGGCACAAAATAAGGCGAATTTTTCGAAAAATCAGGAATTATTCGTCATGAGATACTATATAGTTTGTATCTATATTGCCCCCGACCTGCTGTTGGGGCAAGCCGATTGCCCGATAACATTGCCATCGGGTAACGGCTTTTGGTAATTAGCTGTTTTTCAATGGTTTATATTTTTCTCATTGCCTGATCATTGCCTGCCCTGTCAGGTAACCGGGTATTGTCTTTTTGTCTGAATCCCGTCTGTCCTTCCGGGCGTGCGCAGATCAAATTGATGTAAAGATTTCGCAGAAGGATACGGACGGCGTGTCGATATCTCCTGAAACACCTTCATTTCCCGCTGACGGGTGGTTGGGGCAAGCTGATTGCCCAGTAATACATGAATCGGGTAATGATTTTCATCAATTAGTTGTTTTTCAATGGTTTGCATTTTCCTTATTGCCTGATCATTACCTGCCGAAAGCTACCGGGACAGCTTGACCATTACCCGATGGTATTGCCATCGGGCAATCGACATACTGATTGTGGTCGATCCGAATTGCAGCATTTTTATTTTTTGTGCAAATGTGCAGTTTTGACAATTAAGTAATTGATTGTCAATTGTTTTTGATTGCAGTTGTTTGCACCGGGCTTCCGATTTCTGCACAAATGTGCAGAAATGTGCAGTGACGTTCGACAAGCTCACGTTGACAATATTAATCTTGTAGGTTTTTCAAAGAGCTCTTTGTTTTTACTGGTGGCACGTTATTCGCTCCTTCGGCAAGCTCAGGATAAACTTAGCTCAAAATGACAGTCGTCGTTCCACCAGGTGCTTTTTTGTATTGCAGTATAAAGTTGAGGTGCGTTTTTGAGATGAGCAAAACGGATAGGCATGATGACCGGGAAAGTGGTGCATGATGACGTGAAAACTGCACATGATGCCCTATTTATTTTTTGAAAGCGAGACGGGATGTATGTGTAAGTATGTGGAGGATAGGGGAGTGGTGGCAGCATTGTTACTAAGCCCGCAAGTTATTTGTTGGTCGAAAGGAAGACCAACAAAGGCGGAAAGGGACCAATAAGTCGCTTGAGCAAATGATGAGAGTGGTAAACTGCTCATCATAACTAGCAGAAAACATAAGGACGTGCACTTTATAAAGCGCTGGGTGTGTTTTTTCATTTTGGTGCTTTTTAGAGTTATAAATTATTTATTGATCATAATTATGGCATTCAATTTCTTCCCTGATAATATTGCTGTCAGATAGTATACGCCTGTTGACAGCTCACATTTTATCTCTATGGGCACGTTTGTTGATGAAGTCGTCTTCAACAGTTCATCACCGGCTGAATTATAAATAAAAACTGTGGCTTGCTCCCCATGCAGCGATCGGATATAAGTGGAGAATATTCCTTGAGATGGATTGGGATAAATAGTAACACGATTGTCCAGTTTTTGCACATCTTGCAAATAGGTTGAGTTATCTATGTACCGTACCCTGCCATTTCCGAAATCACTTACATAGAGATTATTCGTAGCATCTATTGCTACACCTGTTGGAACTGCTAGTTCTGCATTAGTTGCGGGGCCATTGTCACCACTAAAGCCCAACGTTCCGTTACCTGCAACGGTACTAATTACTCCTGTTCCACTTGTAACTTTACGAATGCGATTTTGATCAATATCCGCAATATATAAATCTCCAAAATTATCAAATGTAATACAGGCGGGGTTTGACAGGCGTGCGGAATCTGCAGGTCCGCCATCACCTAACAATACACCTCCTCCGGCAAATGTTGAAATAACTGTCGAATGGTCAATTTTTCGAACAACATTTTCCATATAGTCGGAGAAGAATATGTTCCCGCTCCCATCTAATGCAATACCGTATGGTTTATTTATTTCAGCTGAATCGGCCGGTCCGTTGTCACCTGTATTACCAGCGATTCCATTTCCGGCAATGGTTGTGATTTGCCCCAGACTATTTATTTTACGAATACGATGGTTATCACAATCGGTAATATAGAAATTACCAGTTGAATCCAGCGCAACACAATGGGGCGCGAATAATTCTGCCGAAGTCGCCTGTATATCATCTCCATTAAAGCCCGCAACACCGTTACCGGCAATGGTACTGATAACACCCGTGGTACCGATTTTTCTCACTCGATTATTTAGTTCATCGCAAAAATATATGTTACCAAGACCATCGGAAATAATACCAATTGGGAAATTGATTTGTGCAGCTGTTGCCAGTATATTGTCACCATTAAACCCTCCGACTCCGGTACCTGCAATTGTAGTAATAACTCCGGCAGAACTCACCTTTCTGATACGATGATGATACCCGTCTGCAATTAATAAATTGCCTGATGGATCTATTGCAATATCATATGGACCAAGAAGTGACGAATTATTTGCATTACCACCATCGCCCAAACTTGTATCATTACTACCTGCTACTGTAACAATAGTCTGTGCATTCAAACTGGACTTGCAGGTAAAAATGAAGATAGACAGAACGATGTAAAAAATGTTTTTCATTCTATATAATTGAGTACTTATTTTTAGGACGTAAAAATAAAACCTAGTGAAAGCATCTCTTTATTTGAATGCAAATAACGATGTCTACTTTCCTATTTCCAAAAAAAGTTCACGAACGGTCGATTTTGTTCACGAACGGTAGTTTTTTAGAGAGAAAGGGATATGACAAGACAAAGTAGAGGGGTATCTATGCAAGCAAATGCTTGCCCGGTTTGGGGTCTAAGGAAATCCTTAGACCAGTGAGGTATTGTTTATTTAAATAAATCCTGCATTTGCTTTTCCAGCGCAGGTCCCCGTAAATCTCTGGCGATGATGATTCCTTCAGCATTCAACAAATAATTACATGGGATAGAATTAATTTCATAGTCTATGCTAGTTTGTGACGCCTGACCCTTTAAGTCTGAAACATTATCCCATTCTTCGATTCGATCTTTTTGAATAGCATTTAGCCAGGCATCTTTATCAATATCCTGAGATACGCTCAGCACTGCCAATCCTTTATCGTGGTATTTTTCATATATTCTTTTCACGTACAATGTGTTTTCTGTTCGACATGGAGAACACCAACTGGCCCAGAAATCAACGAGTATATAATTACCTTTCAGTTGGGATAACGTCACCATTTTCCCATAATTATCCGGAAGTGTTATATCGGGAGCCTTGCTTCCGATTTTTAAAAAATCAGATTCGCTTTTTAATGATGCACTAAATTGGCGAGCGTATTTTGAGTCAGGTATTTCTTTTTGATAGCGTTCGTTCATTTTTAAATAAAATGAATGGAACAAGTCTTGTGGCAAATAGGTCATCGCTAATAATGAAATATAGGGGTCGGTCACTGTGTCTGCAAATTTTTTTATATCTTCATAATAATTTGTTTTTAACGCCCCTTCACTTATTTGAGAGTTTATTGCTTTTAATGAATCGTCATAGCTTAAGGAGTTGCGGTCAATGTTTTTTCGTCTTGATACCAGCTCATCGATCATTTCTACATATCTTTTCCTAATTAAATTCAGGTTAGAGATGAGATGATTTTTCTGATCTGCTTTTGTGAAAAATAATTTTTGGCCTACCTGATCAGGGTGTGTAACTAATTTTATTTGTGAATGTTTATTGAGAAGAAAGAAAGCGAAATTCTCGTGTGTCCCTACCATATTTATGGCGCCGGGGTTGTACATAGTTGTGTTCACAACATTTAATCTATAAAAGGTATTGGGCTCAATGACACCAGCATTGGTAAATTCAAAATATCCTTTTATATCAATAACTGAGCTGTCTACCACGCTTAATCTGCTCCCCGAAAAAAGTTGATCGAGACTATTTATTTTCAATAAGTATACCTTAATACCGCTATCCTGATTGCTATACGTCAATATTCCTGACAATGAAAAATTTTGAGAAAAAGAAACAAACGTAGAAAATAGTATAAGTGTCAAAATCGAAAATGCAGCTTTCATTATGTGTTGCTTTTAGCTATTATTGAAATTATTGACAAATGGTGTCTAAAAAGCAATTTCCCAACTACTGATTAGTGCTATCTGTCTGGCTTAATTGAACAGTTCAAAAGTGGCCCTAAATTGTTGGTATTGGTGAACGTTCCCATTTGCGGAGTTGTCAGCAAAATAGTAATTATCAGGGTATTTCTGCAAGCCAATGCTTGTGAGATTTTGGATCTAAGGAAACAGTGATAGGATGCATACTTACATTCCCAATTTGAACAAATTGATGTGCTGTTTTTCGGGGGTTGTAAGGGTGATACTGCTCTCTCCTTTTTCGGCATAGTCGGTGAGTCCGGCGGCCTTCAGCGCATCTATCTTATACTTACTATCGGCAGCAAAGTAGGTAATGGCGGGCATAGTAAATTGTGTGGTCTGGTGCAAGCCAATAACGCTAATACCATCTGAAAGTATGGCCCATGGGTATGGCGATGTGAATGTGGACAAAGGTTCAAAACCCAGTGGCTTCCAGTAAGCAATAGAGGCCTGCAGGTCCTTTACAGGATGCGCCAACTCACCAAACATACCGCATACTTTATTGGGGTATGTTTCAGGGTTGAAGTAATCCTGCTGGTTCATCTTCAGCATAGTAGGGCCCGTAGGTTGGTAAAAACCGTCTACTATCAACACGAGAGATATATTTAATCCGTCGGGCGAGCGGAAGATATACCGCTGTATCATATCATCAGCCTTTGGTCGTAGTGTAAAGGTGATGCCTTTCTGCTCCAGGTCGGCAACGACGGTATCTATATGTTGCACATAATAGGTGAGCGCCAGGTAGGGTTTTGGGTCTTTGCGCAGCATGATGAGTAGTGCGCTATCGGTTATCTGTATCCACGGAAATGGCCAGTCGGCGCGGAACACCTCTGTAAACCCCAGCTTTTGGTAATAAGCAAAAGAGGCATCCAGATCAGGAGTTGTTATAGTAAGTGCGGTGATCTCGCCAAGTATAGGAGCAGGGAGTTGCATATCAGTCTTCTTCTTTAGGTGCCGGTGGATGAATAGTGAGTTTTACCCGTGCTATGCGCATCTTATCCAGCGCCAGTACGGTGAACTCGAACTGCTCATATTTCACCACATCGTTTACCGCGGCAAACTTACCACGTATCTCCAATATAAGCCCTGCCAATGAGTCGCTCTCGCCTCGTACGGCATCGAATGTATCAGAAGGAAGACCGAGCACGCGGCACACGTCATTGATAAGGGTTTTGCCTTCAAAGGTATAGTTATAATTATCTATCTTTTTGTAGTGCAGGTCGTCCTCATCAAACTCATCGCGTATGTCGCCTATCACCTCTTCCATGATGTCTTCAAGCGTCAATATACCCGATGTGCCGCCGAACTCATCGACCACAATAGCAAAGTGGATACGCTTCTGCTGGAACTCCTTCAAGAGGTCTTCAATGAGTTTGCCCTCATGCACAAAAAACGCAGGACGGATCAGCTGGTGCCAGTCGAAAGCATCGTTATCCAGGTGTGGCAGAAAGTCCTTGGTATGCATCACCCCGGCTATTTTATCCAGCGTTTCCTTATATACGGGTACACGGGAATAACCGGCATCAAGGCAAAATGCGCGAACCTCAGCGAAGGACATGTCATAGTCTACGGCGCTTACATCCAGGCGTGTGCGCATGACCTGCGTTGCGGTGATATTGCCAAACTTAAGGATACCCTTAAAGATGTTCACCTCTTCGCGCGTTGCTGTATGCCCCACAGTCAACTCTATAGCATGTTCAAAGTCTTCGCTGCTGATGTTATTAGCAGGCTTTGACGATATTTTCCCTTCAATAAACCGTGTGGAAGATACCAGCAGATTGCTTACCGGCCTGAACAAGCCCGATAACACCTTGATGAACGGCGCTGAAAATAAGGCCATCCGCAGGTTATTCTGCGTGGCATAGACCTTAGGCAGCACCTCGCCAAACAACACAAGCAGGAAGGTGACACTAACGATCTGAATGAGGAAGGAGATAACAGGGCTTACGCCATGCAGCAACGGCCCCATGAGCACGTTGGTAGTGATAACAATGGCTATATTGATGAAGTTATTGGCAACAAGTATGGTGGCCAGCAGCATCTTAGGCTGATCGAGCAGTTGAGACGCCTGGCGGCCACTGCCGCTTTCCTTTGTCTTTAGAAAATGTATGTCTTTTGCAGAGAGCGAGAAAAAGGCTGTTTCGGCGCCTGCTATTACCGCACTCATGAGCAGTAATATGAGTATAGCAATAATAAGTATGGTGGCGTTGGAAGTAGAGACCCCACTGGTAGCCTGCAGCAGTAAGTGAGTGTAATTCGTATCGCCTTCGGAAATGTCCAAGTGTGAAAAAAGTTTGGTGAATGTATCAAAATTAAAAAAAGGGACGAAATAAAGAACCATTTCTCCCCTTTACTATTATATAAATAATATGCCGCTAAGGAATGACGGCGAAAAACGCCCTTTAATCCAAAGCCTCATCTTCCGGAACATCAGCATCGTCAAATGCCTGATCGTGCAAGCCGGCGGCCTCAGCAGGCAGGTCCGATGCTTCCCTTCTCTTATCTAATAATACTATGTTATCGGCCACTATCTCGGTCGTAGATCTGCGGATCTTATCCTTATCCTCCCAGGTACGGGTGCGCAATTTACCCTCTATAAACACCTGGCTACCCTTGTGCAGCAGCTTTTGGGCCACATCTGCCAGTTTTCGCCAGGCTATAATGGTGTGCCACTCTGTTTGCGATGTTACTGTTCCGTTCTTGTCTGTATATGTCTCAGTAGTGGCTAATGTAAACTTGGCCACGGCCACATTGCCCTTGGTGTATTGGATCTCCGGGTCGCGGCCCAGATTGCCCAGGAGCATTACTTTGTTAAATCCTTTCATAGGTAGTTAAGGTTGAGGTATATTATGAATTTCTATTAAAAGTAAAGATTATTTTTCAAAAAGGAGACCAGCGTTTTCGGAAAAGCTATTTTGCCGAGGTCGGCCACCGGCACCCAGGCGCCATCGGCAGGCATAACGGTTGGTTCATTTTTCAGTGATACTGTAAAAAAAGCGCTCTGTACGATGCGATGGGTGAGCCGTTGAGTAAGTTTGCCAGTGGGGGTTATGCTTGTTACGGTCTTGCCCAGCGAAGTAAAAGCAGGGTGCTGCTGTATATCCTGCAGGGTAAGCTGCGAGGTATGCTCTATAAGCAGGGGCTCATGCAGCCCAGCCCATATGTCGTTATCGTCCCGCTTGTGTATCCATAGCTTATCGTCCCAATGGAGGAGCAGGTAGTGAAAGTATCGGGTTGCGACCTTGATCTTCTTATTTTTAACCGGTAGAAGGTCGGTCATTTGCTGTTTATGGGCCATACAGTGCTTGCTGAGCGGGCATGATGGGCACAAGGGGTTGCGCGGAGTGCACACGGTAGCGCCGAGGTCCATAATGGCCTGATTGTAGGCAGCACTGTTCTTATTATCCAATAGCTGCTCTGCCAGTGCAGTGAACAGGTTCTTTCCCTGTGTGCTATCAATAGGCGTATCTATGCCAAAATATCTGGATAATACCCTATATACATTGCCATCGACCACCGCATGTGGCAGGCCATAGGCAAAAGAGGCGATAGCCGCAGCTGTATAGGGACCAATGCCCTTGAGCGCAATAATGCCATCGTAGGTAGCCGGGAAAGCGCCGTTGAGCTCATTGGCGACGTAGCGGGCGGTAGCCAGCATATTGCGACAACGATTATAATACCCCAGCCCCTGCCATATGCGAAAGACATCGTCATCGGCCGCAGCAGCCATATCACTGATGGTGGGGTAGGCCTCAATGAACCTGAGGTAGTATGGCTTGCCCTGCAAGGCCCGGGTTTGCTGTAATATGATCTCCGATAGCCATATCTTGTAAGGGTCTTGCTCACTTTTCCAGGGCAGGTCACGGTCATTATCGTTGTGGTGCCAGGCAAGTAGTTGCGTTGTAAAATGCTTTTTGACGTTATCGGCGGTTTTCATGCTAGGCAAATTTCGGTAGTATCGGAGATATTTCACTCAAACAGCGCAGAGATTATGCAGAGGGGGCGTAATCGGGTTACCGACGTGACAAAAGGCAGCTTCATACATTGCTTAATTTTGATTGGAATAAATGGATGCTAAACCCTAATTTTGCGTCACAATTTCAGGATAAAATATGGAAAACACCAACCTCGTTCAGATGGCTACGCAGGTGCGCCGCGATATAGTGCGCATGGTACATGCCGTGCAAAGCGGCCACCCGGGCGGCTCGCTGGGCTGTACAGACTTCTTAACTGCGCTGTACTTCAACATTATGCAGCGTAAGCCAGGCTTTGACATGAACGGGACTGGCGAGGATATTTTCTTTTTGTCGAACGGGCATATATCGCCGGTATTTTACAGTGTGCTGGCGCGCAGTGGCTACTTTCCGGTAAGCGAACTGGCTACCTTCCGTAAACTAAACTCCCGCTTACAGGGCCACCCGGCTACACATGAGCATTTGCCGGGTGTACGTATTGCCAGCGGATCGCTGGGACAGGGCCTGAGCGTGGCATCAGGTGCAGCACTGGCTAAAAAAATGAATAATGACGATCATATCGTTTATTCATTACACGGCGACGGTGAGATGCAGGAAGGGCAGAACTGGGAAGCGATGATGTTTGCCGCACACCACAAGATAGACAATCTCATAGCTACTATAGACTATAACGGCCAGCAGATAGACGGATCTACCAAGAATGTAATGGACCTGGGCAACCTGAGAATGAAATTTGAAGCATTTGGCTGGACTGTATTAGAAATGGACGGCAACAATATGGATAACGTGCTGAAAATGATGGGGGAGGCTAAGGCTGCAGCCGGTAAAGGTAAACCTGTGTGCATGCTGATGCACACCATTATGGGCAAGGGAGTATCGTTTATGGAAGGCACACACGAATGGCACGGTATAGCCCCGAGCGACAAGCAGCTTGCAGAGGCACTTGAAATGCTGGGAGAGACCACTTACGGAGACTACTAATAGCTTTAACAATAATATTTGAAAATTATCGTTAGATTTGATGTACTAAACTGTGTTGCAAGCAACTATGTTTGGTACATCATTTTTTATGGCCGTATGCCAATGCTATCATGAAGTACCCTATTATCATATCAAGCCTTTCACTGATCACGTTCATCTGCGTGTTGCCGGCATGCAGGAAAGATACACTAGAAACGCAGTACACGCGCATAGAGGGGAAATGGAAACTGGTGAAGCAGGCACTTGATGACAATGCTGACGGGACGATAGAGAGTAATGAGATCCATGCGGTAGACCCATCGATAGATGACGAAATCCAATTCAATAAAGATAAGACCGGAGTTGAGACGGTAACGGCAGGCGGTTTCGCTACGCCTTACTCTTTTACCTATTCTATAGGTGCCGGCAATATCATACAGCGCATAGGTGTGGGCTATGATACGATCAATTACTATCTGTTCAGCGTATCTTCATCTGATCTGGAGTTGACCGTAAATGCATCATCGGGCCTTGCGGCTTATTTCTACCAAAAGAAATAGGCTCATCTGTATTAAAGATGAGCCTTTCCTATTCGTTATGATTTTATTGTACTTATTCTTTCACCAGTCGTTGAACCACTTTCCGGTCTCCTGATGTGATCTCTACCATATACATTCCTGAAGCAAGATGATCCAAAGGAACAATGACGTAGCCATTTTGCTGCGCTCCGAGGTCTTTGTTATACACACTTACTCCAGAGATATCCGTAATATTGATCATTGTGTTTTCTTTTTGCCTGGCTGAGAAGCTCACCTTTACCTCTTCGCTGGCAGGGTTCGGCTGCATAGACACCTGCAATGGTAGCTGAGGCACCACCGTTTCAGGCAGTTTCGTAGTTATTTCAAACCTATTGTCACCTTGTGTGTTCTTGTCTGCAGTTATAGCAAATTTGTATTCAGTTCCCTGAGATAATTGCGTGAATTTATTCAACAACTTATCATGCAGGTACATATCTCCTTCTTTTACTGAAGCCATTCCATCGACCTTAAAGATAAACTCCTGAGCTATGCTGCTGGTAACACCCAGTGGTATTACCTTATCTGCTTCATATGGCCTTGTATCGATTGCCATTTTCTTATTATCAGAAGACAATGAATAGAAGTTCAAATCGGCAGGACCACTAGGTTTAAGTGCATCATAATCGTTGTCTTCTGCCTCGGTAGCAGCATTATTAAACCTTAGCATCAACTTATCCCACGGGTGATAGTTGACATCATATACAGAGATGGTAAGGTAATCTGAAGCGGACGTTCTTAACAATGTATTGCTCGAAGTTTGTGTTTTGTAGCTTTCATAGAAATTGAGTGAGTCGCCGTTGTGTGCTGCGCGTACCTGGAACGAAGCACAAGCCTCGATGCTGTAAGGTATCGTACTATCAATAGGTATTGCCTGGAACTGACCCTGAGCACCCAAATATGGATTCCATACGTATATGGCACTACCTGTGATGTTTCCGGCAACCTTTGCGTTATGCACCACTGTGCCAATGTCTACAGGCGATGCATATGGATTGGCCACCATGTTGTAATCACTGTTAGCTCCGGTTCCTTTTTGCAAATGGATGGTAAGACTACCCTGGTTAAGCTGCCCGCTCATAGCTACAGTAACCGGAGAAGGAGTGTAGGAGATACCATCAAGGCCTTCGCCTTTAGCACCTCTGATAAACAAACGTATACCCTGGTATTGGTGGAATAAATTAGAGTCTGCAGCGCCTGAAGTTGCTGTGAATGCCTTCCATCCCGGATCATAGCCTAATGATGAATTAGCAATTAACGGGTTGTATCTGAAACAAGATGGCGCATTGGTGATCGTTGTGGTAAAGCCGTTAGCTGCACCTCCACTACCTGTTACGTCTATGGATTTCTCCAGTTGACTAATCGGTATCTGCGCATTGAAAGGATGTCCGAAAAAGCGGAATGCCCTGTGTCCGCCTGGTATGTAGTGGCGAACGAGTACGTTACCTGTCACTCGTGCATCAACAGACACTATCGTATTTAACCGTGCTGTACTAGCTGAATCAGAGTTAAGAACAAGGCTATCATTAGTAGCGAAAGTACCGTGCGACAGACTCAACTCATTGCGGATAATAACACGCGAAACTGTATCAATAGTAACACCAGACGGGTTGTTAATATTTAGATTGCTGATGTTACCAAAGCCAGAGATCAACTGAACAGAAGCACCCATCATTGATAAGGTACCACTTCCATTGACATTGGACCTATTAGTTAGTTTTCCCTTAACATTAAGCAAAGATGAGCCATTCATAACGATGCTGACACCTGAATCTACTATCAAACTATTAACGGTGTCAATAGCCGAACTTGCGAGCGTCGGGGTATGCGGTGTGCCTGCAGGAATACGCACGTCATTTGGTGCTCCCGGTACAAATCCACAACTCCAGTTAGCAGCATTATTCCAATTGGAATCAACAGCGCCGATCCATTGCATTTGCTGCGGAACAATAGTTGAATCGATACCTATGGATGTACTACACGTTGCTGTATGAACATCGATAAGGTGATAATGGTGTGAAGTGGTCATAGCAACGGTAGGCAAAGTGAATGTGCCGCCAGTAAGTACTGCATGTGCCGTTGCGCCGCTATCTACAGTATAATCAATTGTTGCTCCGGATGTACCAGTAAATACTATGTTGGTAGCATACCCGTTACAAGGCCTTACAGCTGAAGTAATAGATGCGACAGGAGCAGCATTTACAACAACACTGATCGCCGCTGGTGAACTCTGACAAGTACCGTTGGAGACGGTGAATGTGCCGTTATAAGTACCTGACGGCGCTAAAGCCGGAACAGCCTGAGTGATCGTTCCACTGGAAAGTGTGGCAGCTGTCACGTCGGTAAAACCTGCTGCATGAGCAGTTGCATCATATACTATGGTATAAGTAACCGGAGTGCCGGCCGTAACAGTGTAGGATCTGGACGCTATGGTAGTACCCTGACAAACAGCAGGCGCAGCACTAATGCTGACAGCAGGTAAGCCGTTGACCGTAAGTACCTTTGAAGTAGATGCAGAGAAGCAACTGTTAGACTTGGTGTAAGAGATGGTAACAGAACCGACGGACATTCCTGAAACCACACCTGATGAAGAAACCGCTGCGATAGTAGTATCCGTGCTTGACCAAACACCTGATGATACAGAGTCGGTCAACGTAGTCGTGCTGCCCAGACAAACCGCGGAACTACCTGCGATAGGCCCAACAGTAACCAAAGATGCAACACCGATCAGCGCAGTAGCAGTGGCCGTGCAGCCATGTATATCTGTACCGGTTACAGTATAGGTAGTAGTAGTACCCGGTGTCACGGAAACAGAAGAACCTGTACTAGCTGACAAAGACCCGGCCGGTGCCCATGAATATATACCTGCGCCAGCTGCTGAGAGCGACACGCTGCCGCCAGCGCAAATACTCATTGAAACAGGCGTGCATGTAACAACAGGTGATGCAGTAACGCTGATCAAATTAGTTGTGACACTTGCGCAACCATACGCGTCAGTACCCGTAATTGTGTAAGTAGTAGACACCGTTGGACTCGCTATAACTGACGCACCGGTGGTAGCACTGAGGCCAGCTGACGGGCTCCATGAATAAGATGCAGCGCCAAAAGCCGTTATACCCACCGCAGATCCGCTGCAGATTGTTGGAGAAGTTGAAGATGCGCTAACAAAAGTATTTGCTACAGAAAGTGCTTGAGTAACTATCGCAGTTCCGCAGGCATTTGTTTTACTATAAGTCAGTATAGTCGTTCCTCCAGCCAGTCCATTTACCAGACCGGCAGCATTGATAGTGGCTACGGACGGATTACTACTGCTCCAGAAACCACCTGTTGCGGTATCGGTAGCTGTAGTTGCAGAACCAAGACAAATAGCCCCGGTGCAGCTAATTGCTGATAATGTGATCGCCGGAGTACAAACATTAATAGGAAGAGATTGAGTAGCACTCCAATGACCGGCAGTGTCACAAAATCTAATATATGCCCTGTGAAATCCACTAGTGAGACCTGTTGTTGGCACAGAGAGACTTAAAGCAGCGGAATCTGCGGTAGCAAATGCCGGCAACGCTGTACCATTACCCTGACCCGGGTCTGTATCAATAAAATATTCTCCTTTACGAATCGGCGCGGAAGCGACCTCTGTAAAGCCCGCAACACTTGTCACAGTAAATAGAGCAGACTGAACTTGTCCCCAAGTACCGGCACTATCGGCATACCTAACATAAAGTATATGCCCACCAGCTGATAGACCGGTAGTTGATATAGAGAATATGGTCTCGGATACGGAATCTGCTGCAGCGATAGAAGACACTGTGCCATGACCTGCACCCGGATCAATATCAATAAAATATTCTTTTTTAACGAGTCTCGGAGACTGCACTTCAGCAATAGGAGTAGCTGCAATTACATTGAATGGCAGGGATTGTACCTGTCCCCATCTGCCTGCGCTGTCTGCATACCTTATGTATATTCTATGACTTCCTATGGCCAGACCTGTCGTAGGTATGGAGAGTGTAGAATCGGTAATAGAATCAGCAGCCGATATCGCTACAACAGTTCCGTTACCCGGACCCGGATCGGTATCGACAAAGTATTCTTCTTTAACCAATCGCGGAGACTGTGTTTCTACAAATGGGCTGGCACTGATTATTCTAAACAAAGCAGTTTGGGTTTGTCCCCATGTGCCGGTGCTATCCGCATATCTTACGTACAAAATGTGTCCTCCTGAATCAAGACCGGTGGTAGAAATGGCCAGGATAGTATCTGCAACAGAATCTGCTGCTGCAAACGATGTCACGAAACCATTACCTGGTCCGGGATCAATATCGATAAAATATTCGCGCTTAACTATCCTTGGCATTGCCACCTCTGCAGGAGGGATAGTAGAACTCACATTAAAAACAGCTGACTGCACCTGACCCCATACGCCCGACGTATCTGCATAGCGGACATAGATAATGTGCCCGCCCGAAGCAAGACCTACGGTAGATATAGAAAGAATAGTATCGGCAACAGAATCTGCAACAGGTAATAGCGTAACCATACCCAAACCTGGTCCAGGGTCTGTATCAACAAAATATTCTCTTTTACGAATCTTAGGCATCGCAACTTCTGTGTAGGTAGTTGCTCCGGGAATAGTAAACACAGCCGCCTGCACCTGACCCCAATGACCGGTACTATCTGCGTACCTGAAATAGATAGCATGGTTGCCAGCTACAAGACCGGTGGTAGGAATTGCAATAACAGTATCAGTAACAGAATCAGCATACGCCTCTATGGTTACTATGCCGTTGCCAACTCCGGGATCTGTATCAATGAAATATTCACGTTTGCGAATCCTGGGTGACAGTACTTCAGCCGGAGCAGCCATGCCGCTGATAACAAAAGATGCAGGCTGCACCTGTCCCCACTTACCCGCAGTATCTGCATAGCGTATGTAAAATGTATGTGGTCCGGCAGCAAGGCCGGTAGTAGCAATAGAGAGCATGGTATCAGCAACAGAATCTGCTGCCGCAATTGAAGACAATGTTCCATTGCCTACTCCGGGATCAGTATCTATAAAATACTCACGTTGGATAATAGCCGGAGAAACGCCTGCTGAATACCCACTGCCGACGATAGAGATTGTAAAGGGATGTGATTGAACCAGCCCCCAGTTGCCTGCGGTGTCGGCATACCTGATATAAAGAACGTGTCCACCTAGTGAAAGGCCGGTGGTAGGAATAGACATGATGGTATCGGAAAGAGAATCAGCTACAGTTGTTAACGAAACCGTACCCAAACCTGGACCTCTGTCCGTATCAATAAAATATTCCCGCTTGAAAAGCGGAGGTGACGGAGGCAATAACGCAACAGTTGACACCGTAAAAGGCTGAGATTGAACCTGGCCCCAAACACCTGTAGAGTCGGCATATCTTACATAAAGCATATGCGCACCTAATGGCAGTCCGGTTGTAGATATACCAGTAATAACATCTGTTACTGAATCTGCTATAGCTAAGGTCGCGACAGTTCCGTTGCCGGCACCGGGATCAGTATCGACAAAGTATTCGCGCTTGCGAATCCTTGGGGACTGAGTTTCGGCGATTGTTCCGGTTACCGCAAAAGAAATGCCCTGAACCTGTCCCCATGTACCAGCTGTATCCATATACCTTACATAAAGCATATGAGAGCCCGTGGCCAGACCCAATGTAGCAACTGATAATATTGTATCTGCAACAGAATCTGAAACGGCTATTGTAAAATCTACCCCAAAGCCGGGACCGGGGTCTACGTCAATGAAATATTCTCTTTTTCTAAGGCGTGGTGCTGCTACCTCTGCGGGAGAGGCAGCACCTGTAATATTAAAAGAAGCTGATTGTACCTGACCCCATTTACCAGCAGAATCGGCATAGCGGATATATAGCGCATGCCAACCGGGCGTGAGCCCTGCAGTAGGTATTGATAGAATCGTATCGGCAACAGAGTCTGCTACAGCAGTGAGCGAGACAATGCCTGATCCCGGACCGGGATCAGTATCGATAAAATATTCTCGCTGGCTTATCCTTGGAGAAGCGACCTCAGATGAGGGAAGCGATCCTGTAACTGCAAAACCAGTTGACTGCACCTGCCCCCACACACCCGTAGAGTCTGCATAGCGCAGGTAAAGCGTGTGGCTCCCGGCTGCCAACCCAACTGTAGATATTGAAAGAATGGTGTCTGCAACAGAATCACTGATTGCAATTGAAGCCCCGATGCCATTACCGGCTCCGGGGTCAGTATCAATAAAATATTCCCTTTTGGCAAGTCTAGGTGCAGCCAGTTCCGCAGGTGCAGGCATTCCTGTAATAACAATGGAAACAGCATTTACCTGTCCCCATTTACCAGTTGTATCTGCATAGCGGAAAAATAATAAATGCGGACCGGCAGATAACCCAGTTGTAGTAATAGCAAAAAAGGTATCTGTAGCAGAATCGGCAACTGTTGTTGGTAATAATATACCATTACCCGGACCCGGATCAGTATCAAAAAAATACTCGTGCTTAGCAAGCCTCGGCGATGAAACCTCCGCTATAGAGCCTGTAATTGTGAATTGAGCACTCTGTACCTGCCCCCACTCACCCGTAGTATCGGCATACCTTACATAGACTACATGCGCGCCGGCAGTAAGGCCAGTGGTAGGTATCGATAAGATCGTATCAACGATCGAATCGGCAGCAGACAACAGTGCTATAGCACCATGCCCCGGACCGGGATCAGTATCTATAAAATACTCTCTTTGGCGCAACCGCGGACTCTGACCATAAGAGGCCACAGTAACAAAAATGAGCAATACTGAAAGAATGAATTTCTGCATGACTATTTCTTTAAAACAACAATTAGAGCCTTTTTCAGGCACAAGATTACCCTCACCGGGTGCCGGTGTATTCGATCAGTCCCTAAAGGACATTTGCCGTGTTAAAGAATTAGTTTATCTTCTTAGCACGAACAGTAACGTTAACCGGAGTGCCGGGAGCAACGACTGTACTACTTGTGATATTGATACTGCGTACTGATGGAACCGGCGGCTCACCCGTAAGAACAGTGTTGGTAGATAAATAAACAGGGTAGCGACCACCTGTAGCACCTATACTTGTACCATCGGTAGCAGCAGAAAGGCAAGGTGAGCCAGTAGCAGGACGTATATTGTCTGCATTAAAATCAAGATAAACATTGGTAGCACTTGAGAATATAGTTGTGAACTGAGGATCTGTGTTATTGATATTACCACTACCGAAGTTACCAGTCTGCGGCATAGTAGACAATGTAGTACCTGAACGGAAACAGATGTTATTATTGAAATAGTTACCAGTGCAAGATGGGAGTATGGTTGCTGAAAAAACAGGTAAGTTATAGAATATGTTGTTGGTTATGATAGCGCTATTGCACCTCATAAAACCGCTACCTGTAGCAAATGTAGAACCTGTTACCGATCCGTTCTTTCCGTTGATGAACGTATTGTGATCGATCGTATCAGTTGCTGCACCGTTTCCTATATACAGTTTGTAGGCACCAGCCCCTATGTCACCGATAAATACATTATTCTTTATGTTAGTAGTTGTAGTAGTAGTGTTCATCTGGAACTGACCATATACAACACATTCAGTCATCAACAGATTGGCCATTGTATAACCATTGTACATACCATTACCAAAATAACACCTCTTGAAAGTGATATTACTCAGGTTGGCGGTAGAAGTAAGCTGAGAAGAAAAGACCAGGCCCATGAAAACTGAACCTGTACTGCTCGCATTAAGCGTAACTGTGCCTGACACTATAGTTGTAAGGTGATCTGAGTTTTGAGGATTGTAGCCGGCACCTATGAATACCAATTGCTTGCTTACTGTAAATCCGGCCACATCATATGGCGTGCTACCAGCGATCATCAATGTATCTCCAGCAGATGCGGCTGTAATTGCTGCGCTAATGGAGTTGTATTGTCCGGGATTGGGATAACCCGAAATTCCGGCATTAACGGTTCTAACAGTTGCCGAGCCATTCAATGCAGCTAAAATAGCAACAGACGTCATTAAACTTTTAATTGTGTTTTTCATAAAAATTTATTTTAGATAATTGGTTTCGTTAACAATTCAATTGCAAAGTAATAACAAATGTTTGAAACAAACAAACCGAAATGTTGCTAATTTGTAAAATAATTGTTAATGAAATAAATTTCAAAGCATTGTTTTACAGTCATTTGCATAGTGAATATTGCATTATTCGAAAAAAAATTGAGATTTTAATGTTATATTTTCCTAGCAAATAAGATAGTGATTCCGGGGTTGTATAAGACATGATTAATAACAAAATAGCGACATAAGGTTATTATATGTATAATTCTATTATTGTAATATCATAAATTTTCAGTTCGCAACTTTCGAGAGAAAGCTGAAGTTAACGCATGGTCACCGAGGTCTAAAACGGAAGGAGCCTATGCTTTTTTACGCCAAAAATATTCAGGGACGTACTACCTCCTATATCCAGCCCCAAACGCACAGATTCCTTTCAAATATATAAGAGCATGAGCGTTGTCGATACTGCGAGTTATCTTTTTACGGGGAGTAATACCGCAGAGCAATTGCCACCGGATATCAAATATGATCTGCCTTTTGCCTCCTACCATAGCCAGGTAAGCTTCGAGCAGGGCAACCTATTGAGAATAGTTACCGAATATAAGCAGAAGTCGGGTGTATATCCTCCTTCGATGTTTGCGGAATTTGCGAAGATGATAAAAGACATAAGTAACTACCACGCCTACGGAGAAGTAGTGCTTGCTGTAAAGCCATAAGTCTTAACCCATCACCTGACGCACCAATGGTGCCACCTGCTCACCAAACAACCGGATAGAATGTAGTTGTTTTTCGTGGGGTATGTCTCCGGCAATGGTTTGCGATAAGAACCTTGTGTTGTTGAATAGCTTATGCTCGGCGATGATCTTATCAGCTACCTCCTGCACATTACCCACCAATAATGGCCCCTCCGGCGAACGTAAGTACTCAAATTGAGCCCTGTTCATCGGCGGCCAGCCACGTTCCTTGCCTACTCTGGTCATCAAGGTAGAGTAAGTAGGCCAAAACTCATCAGCAGCCTGCCGGGAGTCATCTGCTATATACATGTGCTGATTGATGGCCAGTTGCAATTTATTGGCATCATGCCCTGCCTTCTCCGCGGACTTGCGGTATAAGGCTACCAGTTGCTGGAACTGAGCAGGGTTGCCACCAAGAATAGCAATAGTAAGAGGTAAACCGAGCGTGCCGGCGCGAACTACTGAAGCCGGCGTACCACCTACAGCTATCCAAACAGGTATTTGCTGCTGATAGGGTCGGGGATATACACCCAGATTGTCTATAGGTGCACGATGGTGTCCTTTAAAAGAAACCATCTCGCCAGAATTGATACGCAGCAGTAATTCCAGTTTCTCGGTGAATAGCTCATCATAGTCGTCAAGGTCATAACCGAAGAGAGGGAACGACTCTATAAAAGAGCCGCGACCGGCCATGATCTCAGCCCTGCCCTTAGAAATTAGATCAAGTGTGGCAAAATTCTGAAATACACGAACAGGATCGGCAGAGCTAAGCACCGTAACGGCACTGGATAGCTTTATGTGTTTGGTGACAGCTGCTGCCGCGGCAAGTATTACCTCAGGCGACGACACCACATAGTCCGGCCGGTGATGTTCACCCAGGGCAAACACATCAAGCCCTATCTCATCAGCCAGAATAGCTTCTTTTATCAACTCGTCAACGCGCTTTTGTGCTGTTACAGCACGACCAGATATATGCTCTATAGGTATCTCCCCGAACGTACTTATTCCTAATTCCATGATGACAAAGGTCGCATTTTTCGTATTTAGATCGTCTCTTAACTTTTATTCAGCATTGCAGTTTTCATAAAAACCTATCTTTGAAAGGTTGCAGTTGAAGAGCCTGCAACTTATTAATTATATGGAACCGGTAACGATATCATGCGAAGTATTCGATCAGTCTTCGCTGGATAAGAGCCCTCTTGCAAAAGGGGAATATGAACAATGTAGCTTTACTAATTGTGATCTGTCGAACGCCGACTTCAGTGATATGAAGTTTCTGGAATGCACATTTACCGGATGTAACCTTAGCATGGTAAAATTCAGGAAAACTGCGTTGAGGGTCGTATCATTCAGAGATTGCAAGATGCTGGGTTTGCGCTTTGACAGTTGTGAGCCATTCGGATTTGAGATCAGTGCAGACCATTGCATCATGAACTATTGTTCATTCTACCAATGCCGGCTAAGGAAAATGCGATTCAGCAATGTTACGCTTGTTGAGGCTGACTTTACCCAAAGCGACCTCACCGACGCTACTTTTGACCAATGTGAACTGGCGGGCGCTACTTTTGATAACACCATACTTGAAAAGGCTGACCTTAGAACATCCTTCAATTATTCTCTGGACCCAGAAAAGAATAAGATAAAAAAAGCGAAGTTCTCTTTACCTGCGGTCACAGGATTGTTACACAAATATGACATAGAAATAGACCACTAGCCGCATGCAAATAAAAAACAGTGGCATCAAATACTTTTTGCTCTTCGGCGTGCAGGAAGCGCTGTCGTGTGTATTCCCCGTCATTGTATTTGCGTCACTAGGGCTGTCGCACTACGTAAAAATTATCCCTCGTTACGACTTTATGCTGCTGGTATGCCTCGCGGCGCAGGTATTATTGTACCTGACCAGGGTGGAATCAAAAGACGAGGTAAAGGTGATATGTATCTTTCACCTACTGGGTCTGGCTATGGAATTATTTAAAGTACACGTTGGCTCATGGTCATATCCTGAGGCTGCCTATACCAAGGTAGCAGGAGTGCCGTTGTACAGTGGATTCATGTATGCCAGCGTGGCAAGTTACCTGTGTCAGGCATGGCGCAGATTCGATCTGCAGGTGCTGCAATGGCCTCATCATGTGCCGGTGCGGATAGCGGGCGCACTCATCTATCTTAATTTTTTTAGCAATCACTTTATGCCCGACCTGCGTTACTTATATGGTCTGTTTGTCCTTGTTCTGTTTCGCAGATCGGTTGTGGTGTTCCACCTTCAAGGCAAGCCATTTCGTATGCCTGTCACCGTATCTTTTCTGCTTATCGGGTTCTTTATCTGGCTGGCCGAAAACATAGCTACTCTGCTGGGCGCATGGAAATATACTTATCAGCATACCAGCTGGACCATGGTAAACTACCAGAAAATAAGTTCGTGGGCATTCCTCGTAATTGTGAGCTACATTATCGTAGCCGAAATGAAAATGCTGAAATCCGCTGCGGGATCTGAAAAACCTATTAGTAATAGTTCTTCTCTTTCTTAGCCCAGTTCCATGAGAACGGAAGTATAAGTAATGAAACGTTTAAAGAACTGGAGCCCTTGGTTGTCACATCCATGGTGCCTACAGGTCCCAAAGCATTGTAGGAAGAAGCATTGGTAGGATCACCGCCGGTAAGGCTCATCAGGTTAAGGTTGCCGGAATAGTAAGTGGCACGAATCTTCCATGCGATACCGGTGAGTACGCCAAATTCCACCATAACAAAACGTCTTGTAACAAACGCGGCATCTACATCATACATCTTAGAGATGGAGAAGCCCGGGGCTATACCCACACCAAAAGAGAAAAGAACATTATCCCGCTTGCTCAGCGACATCTCTCCACCCGACTTGTAGACAAGCGCGATAGGAACGGATATGATCTCCGTGATACCATCTTCCTGCACAGTAAATGAATTACCGTAGCTGATAGGGGCAGTGCTGTATTGGTAAGCCTCACCATTCACCGCTATATCCAGGCCCACACCACTATTACGGCTTGTTGCCATCAGAGGGCAAAAAGTACCTGCAGTAGCGCTGAAAGATTTAGAACTATTAACAGAAAATTTCTTTGTTACATCCGTTGCATCTACTGCCGGCGTCGATGATGCATCGCCCGATGATACGTAGTGCGCTGTTACGTCAAAGCTCATGGACTGTATGCCATAGCCAAAATAATATCTCTTAAGGCGGGTTTTGTGCTTCTCGCTAAAGCCATTGTAATTGCGCGAATAGTAGGAGATGCTGCGTAATAACTGTCCGTTAGCATGCATAGCAAGAACCAGGACTACAAATAAAAGGGTGATTTTTTTCATAATTATCTTTCGTATGCCGCTAAAAATATATCGTTAGAATGATATTGTATAACAATCCGATAGATAAAATTAATAAATAAATGTTGCCGAGACAGTTAATGCTACCTAACTGAAACAGTGAAGGGCTTTCCAGATAGAAAAGCCCTTGTATCATTATTGTCGTAGATACGGAACCAATTGGTTATTCAGGCCGGCCTATTCCTGTGGTCAAGAGTTGTGGTAAACTACCCATCACATGCCCCGTCCAGCCTTGCCGGCAATCGTTGTAACAGGCAATTTCCGGCACCAGTCCAATATGGGTGAAGTCAATTTTCGTTCCACCATTTTCAGGAGATAATTCAAATACAACCTGAGTTCCATTCCACTCCTTTTTGTCCTCCAGCCAATCCAGGTTGCAGTCTGTTACTGACCAAACTATCTTTTTATCGGCAATTATTTCAGTCAGCTTAAATGTTACATTGGTCTTGCCGAAATGCACGGTAAATACATCTCCTGTTTTGTCAGAGTGGCCTTCGTAGTTTTTTGCCCACCAACCCGAGACATTGCTGATTCCCTTAAGTGCTTCATGCGCAGTGACGTCTACAGTAACGCTGCAATTAAAACTATGATCTTTCATGTTGTTTGTTTTAAAATACAAAATGTAAATACGTAACTTAAAAGTTACACAAACATACGTGTAACTTTTAAGTTACCCAAATTTTTCCGAAAAAAATTACATCAGTCCTGAAGCAAGGCTGAAAAGAAATGTCATTCAGATTTATAAAATGGCCTGTTTTTTAGCTACCTAATAACTCAGTTACGAGATAGGGAGCCAGGTAGGTAAGACGGGAAGCATTTTCTAATTGCCAGAAATGGATCAGTTTATTCACATTACCGCCGAGCAAGGGACCCATTACATACAGGTTAGGTGCAGCCTCAAATCTTTCATTGACTTCAAACCCCTTGCCTGACATATTCATTACTGCTATTTTCTTATGAACGAGATTGTATAATAAGCGGGAGGATGACCTGTCGAGATCATGAGAACCTGTGCAATTGATTATGACGTTGAATGTAAGCGGGTAGGTTTTTGTTTCCCCTGTTTCCACATCCTGATAGTTGAATGTACTACCGGCCGAATCCGGGTTCGTTCCTATAAACCTGCCTTTCAGCAAGGTAGCCTGCTGCAGGTCTATCAATACCTGGGAGCCGTACTTGTAATCAGGTCCTGAACGCCTGAACATGTCTCTAAGCTTCAACCCGTAGTTGCAATAGAATTCTTTCTTAGCGTATTCCCCCAGGGGTTCCATCATCTTCAATGTAGTGCTCACAATAGTGGCTACATAGTCCATATTCGCCCCGTTCACCATTGCAGATTTTATCTCCTTTGCGGCAGCATCACATAGTGTCTTTATATCGTAATTGCCATCGGTTTTAAGCTCGTCTAAATGAGGGATCGGATGCGTAGGCAATACCTCTGTAGATATGTGATAAGGCAGCATTCCGCTTGTAGACACTACAACCACCTTATTGATAAGTTGTCGTAATGCAGGCATGCCTTCCAACAGGTATAATAGCTCAATACTACTTGCATTAGAACCTATCAGCAGAACGTTTCTGCTTTCTGCTGCCGTAGTACGCTCGAGTAGCACTTGCAGTGCCTTAAAGTTTTCTTTTGCCGATGGCTCATAAATATCATTTATGTACAGCACATTGCCATCGGCAGGGTGATGCATTGTCTTCACGGGAGCAGAGCCGGTAGACAATACGAGCTTTTTAGTCAGGATGGTTGATGTGTTACCACCTTCATGCTCTAGCACTACCTCGTGCAGGCCGTCTGTCATCACATTGATATCTATTGCTTCAGCCGTTATTTCAGTTACCTCTATTAGGCCCTTTTCTTCTGCAATTTTACGCAACCTGTCTAGCTTTTCAGCCATATAGTTGCCATAGAGAAACCGAGGTGTATATACGGCGTCCCATTGTCCGGCATCAATAAGAGGCAAGTTCTGATCGAGCCATCTTGCGGCGGTGATGCCCCCATGTTCCCTGCAGTATGCCGCCCAGGTATTCTTATTTTCCCTTAGCCATGCAAAGAAGGCAGGACGCTCTGATTCGTTGGTGAAATCGAGTACACTGGTGATAGTTAGTGCATTTACGGACGAGCGGGCCCCATACGGGATACCTTTCCAGAATTCACCACTGCGTTCTGCAACGCATATCTTTATTTTGTCTGCCGGAGGCTTGTTCAGCAATCTGTCCAATACCTCGATCAACGTTATAGTGCATGCAATGCCGCTTCCCAGCAGCGTGATATCCTGAACTTCCATTTATGGCAGTGATTAATAGTTATTCAATATATCAATTACCTGCATGATCTCTTCTTCTGTATGGCAGAAAGAACATGGGATGCTTAATGTTGTGTTGTGTATCTCATCAGCAACCGGGAAATCCATGCCTGTAAACATATCCTCTAATGCCTTTTGGCGGTGAGGAGGTACGGGGTAATGAATAACAGTGCCAATGCCCTTTCCCTGCAGGTATTGCTGCAGCGTATCACGCTCCGGAAATCTGATATTGAAAATATGGTACACATCAAAGTAGTCTTTGTCTTTAACAGGCAAAATGAACTTTGACGATAGGTTAGCCAGATACATATCCGCCAGTTTGTTCCTGTGTTTGTTCATCAGGTCCAGGTGCCTGAGCTTAACGCTAAGAAAAGCGGCCTGCATTTCATCCAGGCGATTATTATAGCCTACTACATCATTATAGTATTTACGATCAGATCCATAGTTACGCAATTGCATGATATTGTTTATGTACTGCTCATCATTACATATAATACCGCCGGCATCGCCCAGTGCGCCCAGATTCTTTGTTGGGTAAAAACTGAATGCACCCAGTTCACCAAACGTGCCTGCAAGTTTGCCTTTATAGGTGCCTCCGTGTGCCTGAGCACAGTCTTCTATCAGGTACAGGTCATGCTTCTGTTTTATAGCCATAATGGCATCCATGTCGCATAACTTACCATATAGATGTACGATCAGGAGCACCCGTGTTTTCGATGTTATTGCCTCCTCGATCTTAGAAGGATCAATGTTGTAAGTATGTATATCGGGATCTACCAGCACCGGCTTAAGGTTGCACGCGACAACAGCAAGTACGGTAGCAATGTAGGTATTAGCAGGAACAATAACCTCACTGCCTTCAGGTAAATTAAGCGCCCTCAATGCAATGATCAATGCATCAAGACCATTGGAAATGCCGGCACAATATTTAGTAGAATGATAGGCTGCAAATTCCTGTTCAAACACTTCCAGTTTGTGGCCAAGTATATAGTGGCCTTTTTCCAGTACCTCATCAAAACCTGCCCTGAATTCGTCTTCAAATGGCTGGTTAAGTCGCTTCAGATTTTCGTATGGTATCATTGCTCAATGATGGGTTCTACGTGGTTATAGTCATTGTGATCGTAATTGGTTGATGATACGCCCATCAATATCGCTCCGGGGCTGAATGTGTGTATCATGTGCCAGTCAAGCGGCTCCACCACAAGGCATTGATTACGATCGTTGAGGAAATACTCATTGATTGTCTTGCCGTTGTTGATATAGACTGTGAAGCTACCATAGACACAGAAAATGGCCTCCACTGTAATGTAGTGCAGGTGCCCGCCACGCTCGGCATCGTTAGATACATCGTCTATGTAATAAAGACGTTTGATATCAAAAGGTAGTACACCGTCTACTGGTGTTAATCGACCTCGCTGGTCGGTGAAAGTTTTCAGGTCGAGCATGTATGCCATAAGACGCAGTAGTATTGAATTTAAAGATTATTTGCTTTATCAAGCAGGTCAAATATTTTTTCGTCGGTATTAATGTCAAACTTGCGGCCAAAGAGTGCGTCAGAAGCCATTATGCGATCATAATCGGCAGCAACAAATACATTAGGCCTGCTGCCTACCTCGGGCCAGTTGATGTAGCGGTAATTATTATTGACAACATTTGCTTTGAAAGGAGATGCCATAATGATGGTTTGAAAAATGAACTCATCACTACCCCATGTGTATCTCAGGAACCGCCTTAGTTTGGGGTTGCTATCAATATAGTCAACCACATACTTAGCGCAATCCAGGCTCAGGGTCCAGAATGTTTCTTTACCGCACAATGTCATGTTGAGCGGGAACTTACGTTTTGGCGTCAGCAGATTAACTACCTTCTCCAGCCTATGCCTGCCTTTGAAATTGAAATCATTGAAATGATAGCGATCTACCCTTGAAATAGCTTCGGTCCATTCGGTATCAAAATATTTATACAGCATGAACTCTTTACCTATATTATCGGCCAGGAAGCCTGCTATATGATCTGCAGATTTAACAGGATAATCCTGACCAGTAATGAGGTTGACAAAATCGTATTTTATCCCGGATGCTACAATGGCTCTTATGCCGCTGAGTGCAGCCTCGGCTGTGGTATATCCGGCCCATCTGATGTCTATACGATCCTGAACAAAGAATACATTAGGAACATCGAACAACTCTTGATGCGTTTCCATGGCCACCTTTTTGTCCAGATGGATGTAAAAGTGGAATTTGCCATTATTAAGGCTGTCAATCAGCCTCTTAGTTTGCTTAGCAGAGGAATAGGTAACAATTAGTATAGCAAATTTCACAAGAAATGTATGGTCGATTTAGGACGGCGTAAAAATATAAAAGCATTTCATCAAAAAAGAAATTATTAACCTATGATTAATAATATTTTTACGTAAAGTCCTATTTAATAGATAAATGAGTGTCAAGGTAATCTAAAATACCCGCGTCAACTTCTTCATTGAATTTTCGGGCATATAACTTGCCCGACCCCATAAGCTCCTCTGCATTATCAATAGTATAAGTAACCGGCCTGTATCCCTCGTTAAGCCGTATGTGCCGCAAATTATCATTAAGCAGCTTCCCCTTTAAGGGGGAGTTGCAAAGAATGGTCTGGAAAAAGACCTCATCTACCGCCCAGGTCATTTTAAAGAATCGCTCAACTGCGGGGTTGTCTTTGACAAATTTCAGGGCGTAAACAACGCATTCAGAAGTGAGCGTCATCCATTGCGACCGGCCGTAGGCAACCATCTTACGAGGCAATTTTCTATCGGGGAGCAGTTTACTGACAACTTTTGATACATGATATCTGCCTTTAAACCCATAGTCACCAAAGTAGTAGGTGTTCATTCTGGCTTGTCCGTGCGACCACTCGTTGAATATCTTATCGTAGGCAATGAAACTGGTGTCGTTATTGGCAAATAGAAATTTGTGGACGGTATCTGCGCTTTGCAGCGGGTAATCATTACCGCTTAGCAGGTTGATATGGGTATATTCTTTGCCCGACCGCATTATTTCCTCCATTGCATTCAAGGTGCCCTGAATGGTGCTGTATTCACACCAAACCATATTGACCCTGTTTTTCACGAAAAAGGTATTGGGAATGAGGTTGACCGCCTCAAATTGATGGATGTCTGCTTTGGTATCTAAGTGTATATACACGTCTGCGTCATCATGACTCAGATGTCTGACCAGGCGAGCGAGTTGCGCCGGATTATTGTGTGCTAAAATGAGATGAGCCAGACGCATACCGCAAAATGCTATAAATAATGTGAGATACTGGCTGTTAGACTAATAGATATAAAAAAGGTTTAAAAAGTATTTTACAAATAGCCGAAAACACAACTGAAATGCCTTTCATTTTATATGCGAAGCTAAAGACGATGAGGTTCTGCCAACGTCATGGCATCAGAACGGCAACCGAATTTTCTTATGAAGATAATTTCTAATGCAAGTAATGGCATTTGACTATTCTTCATCTACCGAAACATCTGTATTGTTAAAGGAAATGTCGAAGTGAGGCATCGTTACGCCTCCCGTCTTGATATTGTCGATCCGGGCAAGCATTTTGAGTTTTTTGCCCTCGAGTTTGTCAGCATAGTCAAATATCGTGGTGTCGTCAACGTTGTAATGCTCAAAACAAAATATAGCTGTGCCATCCGCATTGGCTGCACAAACGAAAAACTCTTTCTTTCCATCTCCTTTACTTACGTAATTGAAGATGCCGTCTTTTTTATACTGTAGCGACGGGGTGATGACAGATTTGCCTTTAAAAGACTTCACCTTGGCCAAGGCCGTCTGTGGGGTATATTCCTTTGCGGCCAACCTGGCACCTATACATCTGATGTACATGTATCGAATAATATCTGCTGCATAGGAAGTATCGTCGCCTCCCTTGAACTTGCTGAGGTAGCTGAGTGATATCTTTTCGGCTGACTTCCAGTCTTCAATGCTGAGCGGTTTGATCACTGCAGCCCAATCGCTGTCTGACATGCGTGGCTGTGCCCCTACGCGTGTACTAGCTAAAAGAAAAACCACCATAGTGATGGCAAGTATACTGACTATGCGGTGCAACATAAGATGTAGTAATTTTAAGAGATGTATATCGGCTACTAACGTACATCATTTATCGAATATTATACTCTGCCCGCAAATATTTGCTGCAGCGCAATAGCCGCGGGGAAGCACTATAATTATGTATAAAAGAGATATTTTATGAGCCGTTTACGAACATCTTTGCGCGGTGTACCAGCGAAGACGTTCGGATTTCTGCTATCATTTAAGATTGTATTGTACAATCAGGTGGTTGGCTTTTAGTGGAGGTGTATCTTCGTTCGCAAAATGTGGTATGCCCGATATTACAAGATTATGGGGCATCAGGTGCATTAAAAAAGGGCCCTAAAGGAGCCCTTTCTAAATATTTTATTGGTGTAATTACTTGGAGTCGCCGGTAGAAGGGGTAGAGTCGCTGCCGCTGTCGTCAGATATCAAGGTTCCCAGCTTATCGAAGTCGAACAACAGTGAGAAGCGAACTGTATTGGACAATGGATTACGGGTGATACCGCTACCCTGAGGTATGATATAAGAAGCATTCACTGTAAATACGTTGTAACGGATACCGAGGCCGCAGGTAATGTATTTACGATCGCCATTGGTAGGGTCTTCATAGAAATAACCTGCGCGAACTGCGAATTGGTTCTGATACCAGTACTCGAGGCCCAATGATGCATCCAGTTCTTTTATCTGATCTCCTTTTGCGAAAGAAGAAGTGATGCCACTGATAATAGATATCTGGGTATCTCCGTTAGCCAAAGGCGGAACCAGCAGTTTGTTGAGGTCTAAGGCTAATGTAAATTTGTTATACTCATCAATCTGTGAAGTATAAGCGATACCAACACCAAGGTTCATCGGAATGAAGTCTTTGCGGCTGGCATTGTAAGAAATTTTAGATCCAATGTTGCTGGCTACAGCTGCAAAGCTGAAGGTATTAGCCTTGCCATTGTCCAGTTCTTTGGTCTTGGTGTAGTACATCCCCAGATCTGCACCGAATGCATTGCCCGGGCGATAGTCCACATTACCTACATCGCTTACTCCAGAAGCGATGGCAGAATGTATATACCTCATGCTGGCACCTACTGACAGGTTTTCGGACAGCTTCTGAGAGTATCCGAGGTCGAACGAATATTCGCGAGGCATACCTGTTCCGTTGGCATCACCCGTATTGGTAGTGTAGTTAATATTACCCAGAGAGAAATAGCGCATAGAGGCGCTTATAGCCTGATTATGATCTTTACCGAACTTAGCGAAGCCAGAGATATACGCCAGGAAGATATCCGGAACGAGGTCTTTAAGCCACGGAGTGTAAGTAGCAGATATGCCATAAGTCTTTTCGCAGAATGGTATTTTAGCTACATCCCAATATTGTGCGTTAGCATCCGGAGTAACAGCCAGTGCCGCATCTCCCATAGCACCGGCACGGGCATCAGGCGATATCCTTAAGAAAGGTACTGCTGTAGTTACGAAATTAGATGTAGTTCCGTTGTTGTTTTGTGCGCTGGCCTTTGGGGCAGCGAAACCAGCCAGTAAAGTAAGTCCTAATAGAGCAAAGCGTTTTGCCATTCTGTTATTATTGTATTTTTTAAAGTTTTGCAAAAATATTCAATTTTGATCAGTCTGTCAATTTTTAAATGAAGCCTGATATCCTCTTTAACGTACAATTACCAGTTTTTGGTATGCGGATGACCGATAACCTTTATCTGTAGTTAATAATAATTGATAAACGTATATGCCAGAGGCAAGTTTATTGCCATTGTTGTCAGTGCCATCCCAGGTAATTTCGGTGCTGCGGCTGCCGGATGGGGTGAACGTCTGTTTAATATTCTTTGCCAGCTTACCATCGGTAGCATAAATATTGATCTGTACATCCAACTGCTCATCCGGGTGATTATGTTCGAAAACGAAATGGGTGAGATCGCCAAACGGGTTAGGATAGTTGCCAAGATTTTGAATATCCACCATTGTTCCGTCGATAACTATAAAGTCAACGGAACCCTCTCCTTCATTATTATTAACATCCCATGCCTTTACGACTATAGTGTGCCTACCGTCTGCAAGGCCCTGCAGCGGATAATTTACGTAGCCGACCTGATAAGAATTAGGGGCGGTTTCGTATGAGCTGTTGAGGATATAAGGCTGTTCGGTATTGCCATCCAGTACGGCAGTGAGGTCGTGACCTATGGTATATCCTGAAACATTGATCCCGGTTTCATCAAACAATGAAACAAAGAGTGATGTATTTGACCCTGTGATGCCACCATTTATGAACAGGCTGTCATTAATGTATGGTTTTACAATAGGTTTTGCTGTGCTGGTGATAGGATTATCTGAGAATCCTCCTACTGCAACAGACGTATCAGACCCGGCAGCATCGGTAATGCCATTTTCGGCATAGGTGCTGATCTTGGCAGTGCCATAGTAATAGTTGATATCCTTAGGAGTGATAAATGTGAAGCGAAATACGCCATTAATTACGGTGCCTTTTCCTTTGTATATCAGGTTGTCCTGCTCCTGAAATGTGCGCTGGCCCCAATATGTCTGGTCAGTAATGTTGCGCGGTTTATCAAAGAACGATATATATACAGTGCCGTTGAAGTCGGACATGATCGTGCTGTCATACCCCCTTACGCTGCCTGTGATCACGTATTTACCCAACGCCTTTATCGTATCTACATGCTCAAATGTTGAGCCGTCTGAGATGCTGTCGATACTTATGTTGTATTTCGGAAAATCGGGAGTGAGTGCCGGGTCGCCCAGTAATACAAATTTTCTGTAGTTGGCCAGTTGTCCTTCATCAGTAGTAAGGACATATGTGGCATTTTTTGCCATAGCCATTGCTGTTCCGAATGTATTCCATTTACCGTTGCCTACGGGTGTGTATTGAGCGTCAATATAGTCACTGTTCATTACTTTATTGAAATCTGCAAATACGGCCTTGGTTGTTGTGATCATGGCAATAACACCGCCACCGGTGCGGTCTATCAGTTGCTCGGCTGCAGATACGAAGTCAGGATGGTCGAACTGGCCGAAGTCGCAGGTGCCCGTTATCATGAACGGAAGCATATGTGCATTGTTCCAGTTGTTGTAGTCGTCTTGAGTAAGTATTCTCTCAGAAGCCCATACCTCGGTATTGCCATGCCCATTATAGTTGACCATGAATGTGCCTTTGTATATCTGATCGTCTATGGCTGCATTGGCATTGGGTGCCCTGGTGCCTGCCGGCGTTGAGATGATGGGTATGTCATCGAGGTATACCTTCTGGAAATTATAAATGTTGTTGCCGCTTTGCGTAGTGGCCAGTGCGGCATACTCAGCGTGGTCCTGATGAGGACCGGCATCGTCACCATTATCTGCAACAAACATATCTGATATCCTCCATGGGCCGAGGGTAGGGGCCAGGTTGTAGTTAGTTACTTTGCTGGCCAGATTATTAGCATCGGCTACGTTGCGTGCGGGCAAGCGGCCTATACCAATATCCAGTGCATTCAGCTGCGTAGGATCTTCGATATATTCATTGTCATCCAGAAAGCCATAGAAATCATCGCTGGAATAGCCTGTGATGTCACCTGAATCGTCGGCTGTTTCATAAACGGGGACAAGGTTACAATTATTAGGCAAGCGAAATTTATAATCGTAAGAAGCGCCGCCAAACAGCAGCAGGTACTTTGGTCGCTCTATTGAATCTGTACCCGCTCTCTTATAGAACATGCGAACGAAATCTCTGATCCCGGAAATATCCTGTGCGCCTGATGAGAACTCATTGTATACTTTTGTGGTAGTTACGACAGTAGTGCGCATGTTGTCGTGGCTTGCGTGGTAATTAGCTACTGTATTTGCCGCATCGATAAAGGCGGGATTGGTGACTACGATAAGATCTGTCTGAGGGAGTGCATGCAGGTTCTGATTAGCTACTTTTTCAATAAATTTTGCTGTAGCAACATTGGCACCATTTAGTACTGCATACTGGTGCAGCATTTGCGCATCACGTGCAAAAGTATAAGTGCTGCCACTCAGCGAGCCCTGCACTACCACCGGCAATTGCGGGTTAGTTACATCCCATACCTGGGTAAAGCTATTAGCTCCCGTCAGGGAGAAAGAAGCGACATTGCCGGATCCAACTGTTTGCCAGTCGCGGAACCCCATTTGGGCGCCTGAGATAGAGAGCGGCCTGCGTGTATTTATTTCTATATAATCGAGGTAGCCTACGGAATTTGGATCAGCGGGTGAAAAGTTGACGCCGACATTGACTGTAGAAGAATTGCAGGTGCCTGTCCATGTGTTATTGCAATGCCTGATGAGTATACCGCCAAGGGCAGCTGTAAGATTCATGGTCGCAGACCCTATGGTGTTGCCATTAAGTGTTGCGCTGACCACGTTGCCTGCCGATCCGGCGGTGGTAGCAAAGGCGATATTACATTTAACCTGAGTGACATTAGCTCCGACATCAAAACTGAATACCTGTGAATTAGTGCCGGCATAGCTGATGAACTGCTCGCCATACCAGGTTTTACCCACGGTAACGGAGGCAGGGCTTACTAAATCGAGGTCGTGAACATCATAATAATCAAAGGCATTTGCGGTGACATTGGCCGTGGCAGATGCTACCTGCTGCACCTGTTTGTTAGCGCCCTTATCGAAACAAATAAAGTAATAGGCTGTATCGGAATAAACGTTCTTCTGATGATAAAAACTTTGGTTAATACTATCCTTGAACCATGCTGTGGGGCCGACTGCATAGAACATAACAAAATCGCCGCTATTGAATACATTGTTGGCGCCGCCGCTTACCCATACTGCATTCTCAATAAGGTCGGCGGGACGCGTTACTGCATTATTTTCAGACAACATATTGCCTCCATTGCCGAATACGCGGACATTAGCCGGGTTGACGCTGTTAGGATCTACCCCGAGTGACGTAATGAAGCCGGCATCCAGCTTACAAAACCCGGTATTGGTAATGCCTATTTTATACCATGTGCCTGATGAGAGCACAGAATTGTTGGTATCGGTAAAGTTGCTGGTTGTTTTATGGGAGGAAACGGGAGCCTCCTCAATATCGAGTGCAAAGCTGGACACCTGTCCGGGTGCAGCGCCATTAGCGCCGTTCTTGTAGGCGGGTATCCTGACTACTGCGAAAGGGCGTTGCTGCTGCATACCTATGTTAACAATAAGGTTTGATGGGTCGGAAATAGTTATTCCTGCCGGTAGCGTATCGCAAGAGATGTATTGAACATCAGAGATAGTGACGGTGGGCAGGGCAAAGGAATTCAACCATATTTTCTCAGTGACATACCCGTTATAGATGTCTTTAGGCTGAACGGTGAAATTATGAACGCTTGCAGATAAATGGGTGGCTGCAGCGGAAAGGCATATCAGTAAAGCGTATATATAGGATATTGTTTTTCTCATTTTTAACTAAAATATAAATTTAATAAATATTAAGAGTGAACTGAGCCGTATACCAAAATTAACGATTAAACATCATAAAAAGCTTTGCCCGCGGCTATCTGAATGTAATGATAACGTGAAATTTTGTAGTATATTTTATAATGATTCAATAAAATATTTATCGGTTTTTTCTTTTTTTAGGGGAAATGCTAAAAAAATTGAAAAGAAAGTACTAACATTGTTGCTTCTTTTAACAGTTTATCAAACTATTAGCCTAAAATATTTTAGTTTAATTATGAAAAGAAAACTCATAGGCATTACCTTGCTTTGCTTAGGCGCTACGACGTTTTTTCCTTCTTGCGAGTCATCTTCGCGCAAAAAAGGGAAAGGGGAGGGCGTATCTCCCGTTACTGGATGGTTTTATAACGACGGCCGTTACGGGGGCTACGATGTAGCAACTCAGTATCAGGGACAGCAAACCCCGATAGGTATGGTACTGGTGCAAGGTGGTCGCTTTACAATGGGAGCAAACGACGACGAAATGGTGACTCTTGACGCGAACAATACGCGTCGTACCGTTACTGTATCTTCATTTTACATGGACGAAACAGAAATCGCGAATGTCAGCTATCGCGAATACATCTATTGGTTGAGCCGTGCATACGGTAATGACCTTCCGGAAGTAGTACAGGGAGCATTACCTGACTCTACAGTATGGCGTTCTGCACTGGGCTACAATGAGCCTTATGTGAAGAACTATTTCCGTGCTGCGGCGTACAACAACTACCCAGTGGTAGGTGTTAGCTGGTTCCAGGCAAATGATTTTTGTAAATGGCGTACTGACCGCGTTAATGAGTTTCTCCTCATTAACAATGTACAGGCTTTGGCTCCTAACTGGAACCAGACCGGTGAGGACGTATTCACTACTGAAACTTACATGGATGGTGAGTACCAGGGAACTCTGGGCGCTCATCAGAAGGCTGACCTTGACAAGAACGGTTCTGGTAGCCGCCCTTACAGCATGTCTGACGGTGTGTTCCAGCCTGACTTCCGCCTGCCTACAGAAGCTGAGTGGGAATATGCAGCACTGGGTATCGTAGGTAATAACCCATCTCCTGAAACTAAGCGTCGCCGTGGTGAGGAAGTATTTACAGATCGTAATACACTGCCATGGGGACCAAGAAATACTTCTCGCTACGACATACATAATATGTTCCAAGGTGAGATCATGGGTAACTTCATGAGGGGCGAAGGTGACAACATGGGTGTTGCCGGTGCACTGAATGACAGAGCAGATATCACTGCCCCTGTAAAGACATATCAGCCTAATGCATGGGGTCTTTACAACATGGCAGGTAACGTAAATGAGTGGGTGCTGGATACTTACCGTCCTAATACTAATCAGGATGCAGACGGTTTCCGTCCGTTCCGTGGTAACGACTATCAAAGGCCTCGTTTTCAGGATGATGGTACTGTAGAAGAAAGAGATAGTACCGGACATATACCAATGCAGCGTGTAACACCTCAGGATCTTGCCGCTAACAACCGCTACCAGACAAGGAAAGCAGACCTGTATAGCTATCATGATGGTGATACCTCTTCAGTAGGTGCCTCTATGAACTACGGTTACTACAAGTATGGTGAGAACTCACTGATCAACGATTCTACTAAGGTATACAAGGGTGGTTCATGGGCCGACCGCGCATATTGGTTGTCTCCAGGTACACGCCGTTACATGCAGGGTAACCTGTCTAGCAATACCATCGGATTCCGTTGCGTAGTTGATCGCCTTGGTAGCCCGGGAGGTAACAATGAGTCTGCAGGTAACCAATTTGGTACGCCAAAAGGACGTAGAAGATAATTTGTTTTTAAGCTTTTTTGCAACCCCTTTCCTGATAAGAAAGGGGTTGTTTATTTTTACAGAAAAATATTTGACGTGCGCATCGACGAACTATATCAACTATACCTTCAATTCCCATCGGTACAGACAGATACCCGCAAACTGAAGCAAGGCGATATGTACTTTGCATTGAGCGGAGCTAACTTTGATGGTAATACATTTGCAGCAGAGGCATTGGCAAAAGGTGCTGTGTATGCCGTTGTAGATAATGCCGCTTACATAGTGAATGATCGCTGCATACTGGTGGAAGATGTGTTGACCACATTGCAACAATTGGCTAAACACCACAGGCAGCAATTCAGCATACCGTTCATCGCCATAACAGGCTCTAACGGAAAGACAACTACCAAAGAACTGATCGCTGCTGTATTGCGTAAAAAATTCATTACCTATGCTACCGAAGGTAACCTGAACAACCATATAGGCGTACCCCTGACCCTGCTGAAAGTAAAGCGGGATGCACAGATGGCCATTATAGAAATGGGAGCTAATCACCAGCGAGAAATAGCAGGATATTGCGAGATAGCACTGCCGGACTATGCGCTGATCACCAACTGTGGTAAAGCGCATATAGAAGGGTTTGGCGGTATAGAAGGTGTGCGCAAGGGGAAAGGAGAGCTATATGACTTTATAAGGGCGCACAACGGCCTTATCTTCCGCAATGCCGACCTGCAATATCTGGAGGACATGGCCAAGGGTATTGCGCGACAGGTAACCTATGGTACTAAAAACGCTGACCACATAGGCCGCCCGATAATGGATGGCGTATTTCTGAAGGCCGCATTGAAAACGAGCAATGGTGAGGAACTGCTTAACACCAACCTGGTTGGTGATTATAACTTCCCGAATGTGCTGGTAGCTGCGGCTATAGGCTGGCATTTCGGCGTGAGTATGGCCGACATCAAAGAGGCTATAGCCGGCTATGCGCCGGACAACAGCAGATCGCAATGGGTGAAAAAAGGAACTAATGAGCTGATACTGGATGCCTATAATGCTAACCCAACGAGCATGCGTGCAGCGATACTGAATTTTGCAGGGGCAATATTGCCTTCAAAGATGCTGTGGTTAGGCGGGATGAAGGAGATGGGCACTGAAGAAAAGCACGAGCACGAGGCACTTATAGACCTGGTGGACATGTATAGCTGGGCGCAGGTGATACTGGTGGGCAAAGAGTTTTATGGCCTGAGTAAAGACTACCAATGGTTTGAAAACTCGCAGCAAGCAGCGGAATATGTGCGCCACCACCTGCCGCAAAATAGCTCGATATTGATAAAAGGATCGAGGGGTAGTAAGATGGAACTGCTGGCAGATGCACTGCCCGCATAACGATAACAGAGCGCAATAAGATAGATAATCAGGCAATTAGCACGGTTTAGGTGACATAAAGTTTTGACTTTCTACATGCTACTGTCTACATTTGTTTCCCAACTGTAAATGATATAATGGATAAGATAACCATATTAAAGAAGAAAACACAGGAAGCCCTGCTGGGTGGCGGAC
>Ga0164297_10000045_pt1 | contig 149417 bp, 145 predicted proteins | sample GEODES058metaG_FD_113539 | JGI IMG/M metagenome (GOLD analysis project Ga0164297, IMG submission 113539) | Dystrophic lake water microbial communities from Trout Bog Lake, Wisconsin, USA - GEODES058 metaG | ecosystem: Environmental > Aquatic > Freshwater > Lake | place: USA: Trout Bog Lake...
GCTGGCCAACGGCACCTGGCGTGGCCGCGCCCCGCGCGCGTCCACCCCCAAGCCCCGCACCAATCCGAATCTCCCTGACCACGAAATCAAACGCCGCAAACTCCACCCCATCCCCCGCGGCCGCCTATGGATCATCCGCAAATTCGGCTGGCGCTCCGCCGCCTACGCCAGCCAGCTCGACCACCTCCTCAACACCCCCGAGACTCAAGCCCTGCTCGCGGAAGCCCCGCCGGATGCCATCAAAAGCCTCGGCCGCACCCTGCGTCCGATGTGCAACCTGTTGGGCATCACCCCGCCCAAACCCCTTCAATCCGACCGCCCCCCACCCATCCGAAAGCCCCGCCCGAAAAAGCCAAGGCCAAAAACACCCAAGCTCCGCCTGCGCACCCCTTATCTCGCGCCCTACCCGACAACGAGTCCCAGGCCCTGGCGGATCATCAGAAGCAAGACGCAAAAATTCTGGGGCTAGCCCGCGTGGGAAACGCGCGGTCATAATGTTACGATTTAGTAACTAAACCGCGCAAAGCGCTTATAGAAAAAGTCTTTTTGCTTCTTTTTCTTCAGAAAAAGAAGGCCTTCCCTGCCTTCAACCCCTACCCAAATACGTCGTCCCAAGCCCCCCGCAACGCCGCGTCCGCCTCCGTCATCGTCACCGGCAGTCCGAGCGCCGCCAGGCTCGTCACCCCGTATTCCGCGATCCCGCACGGCACGATCCCGCCGAAATGGTCGAGTGTCGGTTCCACGTTCAGCGCCACCCCATGCCAGCTCACCCACCGCGTCACCCGCACCCCCAGCGCCGCGATCTTGCATTCCCCCCGCAGCGGGTCCTGCACCCATATCCCGATCCGCCCTTCGCGCCGTTCCCCGCGCACGTTGAACCGATCGAGCGCGCGGATCAGCCATTCCTCGAGCGCGTGGACGTAGCTGCGCACGTCCCGCGGCCTCGCCATCCCGTGCGGATTGGCGAGATCGAGCATCACGTAGCCGGTGCGCTGGCCTGGCCCATGGTAGGTCCACTGCCCGCCCCGCCCGGCCTCATAGGTCGGAAACCGCGTCGGATCCTGCAAATCCGCCGGCGCCGCCGAGGTTCCGGCGGTGTAGAGCGGCGGGTGTTCCACCAGCCAGACCAGCTCGCCGGCGGTTCCCGCCCGGATGGCCGCGACCCGTTCCTGCATCGTTGCTATCGCCTCGGGATACGGCGTCAGCCCTTCGGCGACCCGCCATTCCAGCATACCCGCATTATCATCGTTATCGGTCATTGATGCCCGCAAACTGTTCGGCTATACCCCCGCCCCTACCCGGTGCGGTCGTGGTGGAACGGTAGACACGCAAGCTTGAGGTGCTTGTGGGAGCAATCCCGTGGAAGTTCGAGTCTTCTCGACCGCACCAACTTCCCCTCTCCTGATCAAGCCGCCGCCAGCTCCGTCTCGGCGCGCAGGCGCATCACCTCCGCGAGCCGCTCCAGCCGCCGCGTGATGCTCTCCCCCTCGAACACCCCGCTCCCCTCGCGCAGCCGCAACGTCAGCGTCCGCCCGACGACCAGCTTGGTCCCCGCCAGCAGATCGGGCGTCCCCGCCGACAGCGTATAGGCCAGCCGCAGCGCATGCCCGAGCACCTCGGCGCGATACTGCTCCGCCGGCGACAGCAGCAGCCGCGTCGGCGCCAGGAACCGCGCCTCTGGCTCCGCCTCATAGCGCAGCGCCAGCGCGAGCCCGAGAAACGCCCGCGCCGCGTGATCGAGCCCCACGCCAGGCTGCCGGAAGATCCGATAGAACGCCTGCTCGGCCCGATATTCTGGATGATCCCGGCTGCCGATATCCGACATCCAGCACGCCGCCTCCCGCAGCCGCCGCGACGCCGCCAGCTCCTTTGGGAACAGCGGATCCGTCCACTCAACCAGCGCCGGCGGCAGATCCACATCCCGGCTGAACCGCCGCGCATAATCATGCCCCGCTGCCAGCAGCGGATCCTGCGCCCGCACCTCGGCATCGAGCAGCGACATGTACCACCCCTCGCGGAGACCGTTGGCGCTGAACACCACCCGCCGCGCCCCGGACTGCCGAAGCACCCGCCGCAGCACCACCGCGGCAAACGGCAGATCGTCGACACGCCGCCGCGGCACCCCCGGCATCCGCTCCAGCGCCCGCCGTGACGCCCCGGCGATCACGCCGGCCAGTTCCCGCGCCGCCTCGGCCTCGATCGTGTAGTGATGCACCATCGACAGCGGATAGTTCGACCGCGCCAGTTCGATCCGCGCCAGCGCCCGCCAGGCGCCGCCGACCAGATACAGGTCGCGCCCCTCGCCCTCGCCGAGCCACGACACACCGTCGAGATCGGCATCCGCGATCAGCCGCGCCCGCACCGGATCGTTCTGTGCCCGCTCGGAGAGCCGGATCACCCCCAGCGGCAAGGTCTGCGCCTGCCCCCGCCGCCCGCCCGACAGCCGCACCAGCTCCATCGACCCGCCGCCTATATCGGCAAGAATGCCATCGGCCTCCGGAATCCCGCACTGCACCCCAGCAGCAGCAAAATCCGCCTCCTGCGCCCCCGAAAGGATGCGGATCGGCACGCCGGGCATCCGCCCCTTCAGCAGCCCGACGAATTCCGGCCCATTGCGCGCATCGCGCACGGCCGCCGTCGCCAGCACCTCAAACGGCGCCGCCCCCATCGCGCGGGCGATCGCCGCATAGCGGTTCATCACCTGCAGCGCCTGCGCCACCCCCTCGTCGTTCAGCCGCCCCGTCGTCTCGAGCCCGCGGCCCAGCCGCAGGACCGCCTTCTCGTTGAAGATCGCGATCGGATTACGCGCCCGCCCCTCGAAGACGACAAGCCGCACCGAGTTCGAGCCGAGGTCGACAACCGCCGCGCGGGAGGCCGCCTGGGAGGAAGACTGGGACACCGGAAATTCAGTCCTGGTTGATGCGATCGACCCGGCGTGGCGGCGGCAGGACATGAACCCCCTGCGCCGCCGACCCGCGTCCGGAAAGAGAGGGATTGGTCATGAAATAATCGTGCGCGCTCACCCGCTTCTTGCCGGTGCCCGCCGCCATCCGCCGCCAGGCCCCATCGGCCCCCAACTCCCACGACTGCATGGTATCGCGCAGGTTCACCGCCATGATCTGGTCGAGCACCTGCTCATGCACCGTCGGATTATGCACCGGCACCATGGTCTCCACGCGCCAGTCGAGATTGCGCGGCATCCAGTCGGCCGAGGAGATGTAGATCCGCGCGTGCCGGTTGGGCAGCGCATGGCCGTTGCCGAACACCGAGATGCGGCTGTGCTCGAGGAACCGCCCGACGATCGACTTCACCCGGATATTCTCCGACAGCCCCGCCACCCCCGGCCGCAGGCAGCAGATGCCGCGCACCACGGCGGTGATCTTCACCCCCTCGCAGGAGGCCTCGTAGAGCTTGTCGATCAAGGTGGCGTCCACCAGGCTGTTCATCTTCAGCCAGATCGTCGCCGGCTTGCCTTCGCGGGCGAACAGGATCTCGCGGTCGATCAGCTCCATCAGTGCCTTGCGCGTGGTCAGCGGGCTGAAGGCGAGCGAGTCCATCCCCTCGGGCTTGGCATAGCCGGTCATGTAGTTGAACAGCCGCGCCGCGTCGCGATTGAGATCGGGATCGCAGGTGAAGAAGCTGAGGTCGGTGTAGATGCGCGCCGTGATCGGATGATAGTTGCCGGTGCCGAAATGCGCGTAGCTGCGCATCGTGCCGCCCTCGCGGCGGACCACGAGCGAGAGCTTGGCGTGCGTCTTCAGCTCGGTGAAGCCAAACACCACCTGCACCCCCGCGGCCTCCATTACCCGCGCGAGGCGGATATTGGCCTCCTCGTCGAACCGTGCCCGCAACTCGACCATGGCGGTCACTGACTTCCCCGCCTCCGCCGCCTCGATCAGCGCCTTCACGATCGGGCTGTCGCGGCTGGTGCGATACAGCGTCTGCTTCACCGCCACCACATTGGGGTCAGACGCCGCCTGGCGGAGGAACTGAACCACCACGTCGAAACTCTCGAAGGGGTGATGGACGATGATGTCCTTCGCCCGGATCGCCGCGAAACAGTCGCCGCCGAAATCGCGGATGCGCTCGGGGAAGCGCGGCGTATAGGGCGGGAACAGCAGGTCCGGCCGGTCGTCGACGATGAGCTGGCTGAGATCGGCCAGCCCCAGCAACCCGTCATGCACGAAGATGTCGGCCGTGCCCGCGCCCAGCTGGTCGATGACGAACTCGCGCAGCTCCTCCGGCATCCCCGCGGCCACCGCGAGATGGATCACCACCCCCCGCCGCCGCCGCTTCAGCGCGCTCTCGTAGGAGCGCACGAGATCCTCGGCCTCTTCCTCGAACTCCACGTCGGTGTCGCGGATCAGGCGGAACTGCCCCTCGCCGACCACCCGGTAGCCGGGGAACAGGCGGTTCAGCGACAGCAGCACGAGATGCTCCAGCAGCACGAACCGCGTCGGCTGCCCCTCGGCGCCGGCGGGCAGGCGGATGAAGCGCTCGATCTGCGCCGGCAGCGGGATCAGCGCCCGCATGGAGTGCCCGTCATGCTCGCCGAGCAGGCGCAGCACCATCACCAGGCCCATGTTGGGAATGAACGGAAACGGATGCGCCGGATCGATCGCCAGCGGCGTCAGCACCGGAAACACCCGCTCCATGAACCAGGCGTCGAGCCAGTGGCAGTCCTCGTCCGACAGGCTGGCGGGATCGGCCAGCACGATGCCGGCCTCGGCCAGCCGCCCGCGCAGCTGCCGCCACACCCGCTGCTGCTCGCCCATCAGAATGCGCGCCCGCGCCTCGACCTCGACCAGCTGCTGCGCCGGCGTGCGTCCGTCCTGCGAGGGGGCGGTGAACCCGGCCTTGGCCTGGCCGACGAGGCCGGCGACGCGCACCGAGAAGAATTCATCGAGGTTGGCCGCACTGATGGCGACGAAGCGCAGCCGCTCCAGCAGGGGGTGGCGCGGGTTCTCGGCCTCCTCCACCACGCGATGGTTGAAAGCCAACCAGGAGAGCTCGCGGTTGATGAACCGCTCGGGGTCGCTCCGCCCGATCGCCCCCTGGGGCACCGAGTGCACGAGGGCGCTCGCGCCGCTGGGCACGTGCATCGAGCTGGGGTCGCGGGTGTCGTTCATCGAAGGGCTCCCGAGGGCAGATCAGCCTACACGATCGGGCCCGCTGTGGACGAGGCCTAGATCGACATCCGCGCCCTGATCGGCCAGCGGCCCGATCGCCGCCTCGACCACCCGGCGCGTCACCTTGCCGCCGGCGGCCAAGGCCGCCGCGTCGAGCCGGGCGGCGGCGAGGCGCAACGTCCCCGGCGTGCGCGGCAGGCGGCGCAGCATGTGCTCCTGGAAACTCTCGGCCACCGCCAGCTGCCGCGCCGCCAGCAGGCGTTGCAGCAGCAGCCGCAACAGCTCGTCCTCGGGCGCGCCGATCTCCACGGCGGTGATCGCTCGCAGCCGGCTCGCGAGGTCCGGCAGTTTCACCTCCCACCGCCCAGGCGCCGCGCGGGCGGCCAGCAGCACCGGCTGGCCCGCTTCGGCCGCGGTGTTGAGTTGCCGCAGCAAGGCGAGCTCCGGCGCCCGGTCGGCATCGTCGATCACCACCGGGGCGCTCGGCAGGTTGGGCACCGCGTCGGGATCGAGCGCGCCGCCCTTGATCCGCGCCGTGCCATGCCGGGCCGCCCAGACCTCCAGCAGATGCGACTTGCCGCAGCCGGCCTCGCCCCAGACGGCGAGGCGTGACGCCGGCCATTCCGCCGGGCGGGCCAGCCAGGCGAGGGCGGCCGCGTTGGAGGGGGCCTCGATGAAGTCGGCCGCCTCGAACACCTCGGCGGGCTCGAACGGAAGGGGCAGCTGCGGCGTGTTCATCCGCGGCGCACCACGGTGGCGATATAGGCGGCGCCGGAGGCGAAGGTGGTCGCCGCCGCCAGCCAGATCAGGGTGGCCAGCAGCCACGGCAACGTCTCGCCGACGCCCGTCAGCAACAGGGCGGCGGCCACCAGGACGATCTGCATCACCGTATTCAGCTTGGAGACGAACAGCGGCTTGATCGCCGGCGGCTGGCCCAGCAGCATCAGCACCAGCACGCCGCCGACGATCAGCAGGTCGCGGAACACCACCAGGATCGCCAGCCAGTCCGGCAGCACGCCGACCATCGCCAACATGACGAACATGGCCATCAGCAGCGCCTTGTCGGCGACGGGATCGAGCAGGGCGCCGACATAGGTCGGCCCGTTGCGCCGGGCCAGCCAGCCGTCGATGCCGTCGGAAATGCCGGCGGCGAGGAACAGCCAGAAGGCCGGCAGGAAGTCGCGGTGCAGCACCAGCCACACCGCCATCGGCACCGCGCAGAGGCGGGCGAAGGTGATGGCATTGGGCAGGTTGACCAACGCGGAGGAGCGGGCCTGGCTCACGCGGGTTCCATCAGGCATGCGCGCACCTCGCCACCGCGGCCGCGCGGATTGCTTCCGCCGCCCCCGTATGGTTCTGTCCGCCGCGTTCATGCGGCCGTGCCGCCCGTCTCACCAATTCCACCGTGCCCAGGTCCATCCGAACCTGGCCACTATACACCGAGGACCGCCATGGCCAGCATGACCTATCGCGCGGCCGGCGTTGATATCGACGCCGGCGATGAACTGGTCGAGCGGATCAAGCCGCTGGCGAAGGCGACCGCGCGCTCCGGCGTGATGGGCGGGCTCGGCGGTTTCGGCGCCCTGTTCGATCTCCGCGCCGCCGGCTTCCAGGATCCGGTGCTGGTCTCCTCCACCGACGGCGTCGGCACCAAGCTGAAGATCGCCATCGATACCGGGCTGCACGACCATGTCGGCATCGACCTCGTCGCCATGTGCGTCAACGACCTCGTGGTGCAGGGGGCGGAGCCGCTGTTCTTCCTCGACTATTTCGCGACGGGGAAGCTCGAGGTCGAGCAGGCGAGCCGGGTGATCGCGGGGATCGCCAAGGGGTGTTCGCTGGCCGGCTGCGCCCTGGTGGGCGGCGAGACGGCGGAGATGCCGGGGATGTACAGCGGCGAGGATTATGACCTCGCCGGCTTCTCGGTCGGCGCCGCCGAGCGCGCCAATCTGCTGCCGAAGGATGTCTCTCCCGGCGATGCGCTGCTCGGACTGGCCAGCGCCGGCGTGCACTCCAACGGGTTTTCCCTCGTCCGCCGCATCGTGGCGACGACCAATGCGGGCTGGGCGACGCCCGCCCCCTTCGCCGCCGGCTCGCTCGCCGAAGCGCTGATGGCGCCGACGCGGATCTATGTGAAGTCGGTGCTCGCGCTGCATCGCGCCGGGCTGCTGAAGGCCGCCGCCCACATCACCGGCGGCGGACTGCCGGGCAACGTGCCGCGGGTGCTGCCGAAGGGCACGCGGGCGGTGATCGACGCGGCGAAGTGGACGCTGCCGCCGGTCTTCGCCTGGCTCGCCCGCACCGGCGGTGTCGAGGCGGAGGAGATGTTGCGGGTGTTCAACTGCGGCCTCGGCATGGTGCTGGTGGTCAGCGACCCCGCGGCTGCGCGCAAAATCCTCGAGGCCGAGGGCGAGGCGGTGTTCGACATCGGCCATATCGAGGCCAGCGACGGCGAGCCCGACGTGCGGATCGACCTGCCGGCGGGCTGGCCGCTCTAAGATGAGCGGGGCAAGGCGCCGCGTCGGCATCCTCATCTCCGGCCGCGGCTCGAACATGGAGGCACTGCTGCGCGCCGCCGCGGCCTCCGACTATCCCGCCGAGATCGCGCTGGTGCTGGCCAACCGCCCCGAGGCCGGCGGCATCGCCACCGCCGCGCGAGCCAACATCCCGACCGCCATCGTCGACCACAAGCCCTACAAGCGCGACCGCGAGGCGCATGAGCGGGCCATTGCCGCCGCCCTCGATGAGGCCGGCGTCGAGATCGTCTGCCTTGCCGGCTACATGCGGCTGCTGACGCCCTTCCTGGTCAACCGCTACGCCGGGCGCATGCTGAACATCCACCCGAGCCTGCTGCCGGCCTTCCCCGGGCTCGACACGCATGCAAGGGCGCTGGCCGCCGGGGTGAAGCTGCATGGCTGCACCGTCCATCTCGTCACCGAGGTGATGGACGAGGGGCCGATCCTGGCGCAGTCCGCCGTGCCGGTGCTGGAGGGGGACAGCGAGGACGTGCTGGCGGCGCGGGTTCTGGCACGCGAACACGCGATCTACCCGCTCGCGCTGGCGAATTTCGCCGCCGGGCGGCCGGGAACGGCGCCCTTGGCGGCCGCCGAGCTCACCAACCCCTTGCCTCCGCCGCGCCCTCTCTCCTAGATAACGCCAACGCCCAGCAGCAGAACGAGACCCAGAATGGCCCACGCCCCCAGCTCCGTCGCCAACCCGGTCAGCGAAGACGCCTTCACCGCCGATCGTCAGAACATGTTCAACGGCTTCTGCACCGCAACCGTCGTCGGCATCGTCGCCTCGATCGTCATTCTCGCGGCCATGGGCATCTTCCTCCTCTAGAGCATGATTGATTTAAGTTGAATCGATCATGCTCTAGCAACCTATTGAAGAAGAGCGCGATTCACGCTTTCTGACCCATCGGCCTCAAGCGATCGCGCTCTAGTCGCGCCGAAGGCCGACGTGCGACGCAGGCTCGCCGCGGCCTTCCCACGTTCGCGCAATCGCGTCATACGGGCGGCAGAGGAGCACAGCCATGTCCGATGACACGTCCAAACCCGAGAATGCCGGCGACGCCGAAAATGCCGGTCCGCCATCGCTGAGCCATGCCGGCGCGGTGCTCGACCAGGCCATCAAATACATGACCGAACAGGGAATCGAGCCGCAGGTGATCTCGTCGGCGCTTCTGGGCGCGACGCTGAGCGTGCTGGTCAGCGGCCTGTCCGACGAGGCGGTAGCCCGTATCCTCGAACGCGCCATTCGCGACGTGCGCGCCGGCGTGCTGCGCCGCTACAACGACGAACAACGCAAGCGCACCGGCAAGGCCTGAGGACGCCGCACCCCGATGCGCCTGGCCGTCGGGATCGTGACGATGGGGCGGGCCGCGATCCTGGCGGACACCCTGGCCACCCTCGCGGCCCAGTCGCGCGCGGCGGACCGCATTCTGGTTTGCGCGACGAAGCCGGACGATCTCGCCGGCATCGATACGGGCGGCATCGAGGTGAGCTTCGCGCCACCGGGAACCTCGTCGCAGCGCAACCGGCTGATGGAGGCTGCGGGCGACTGCGACGTCATGGTGTTCCTCGACGACGATTTCGTCGCCGAGCCGGAATACCTCGCTGTCACCGAGGCGGCCTTCCTCGGGGATCCCACGCTTGTGGTCACCACCGGCGCCCTGCTGGCCGATGGGGCCAAGGGACCGGGCATCACGGTGGCGGAGGCCCGGCGCCTGATCGCCGCGGCACCCGAGGTGACCGACGGCTATCCGCGGCCGGCCTATAACGGCTACGGCTGCAACATGGCCGTCCGCCTCGCCACCGTGCGGGCGACCGGCGAAATGTTCGATGAGGGCATGGTGTTCTACGCCTGGTACGAGGATCTCGACTTCACCCGCCGGCTCGGCCGCCATGGCGCGATCCGTCGGCTGCCGGGGGCGCGGGGTGTCCATCTTGGCACCAAGCAGGGTCGCGGGGCGGGCATCCGGCTCGGCTATGCCCAGGTGGTTAACCCCGTCTATGTCGCGCGCAAAGGCGTCTATCACTGGGACCGCGCGCTGCGCTCGATCGCCAGGCATATCGCCATGAACCTGCTGCGCGCGCTGTGGCCTGAGCCCTGGATCGACCGCTGGGGGCGGCTGCGCGGCAATCTGCATGGGCTCGCCGACCTGCTGCGGGGCCATGTCGATCCCGGCCGCGCCGGGCGGCTCTCGCCATGAGCGAGCAGAAACTGCCGGCGCTGCCGATGATGCTGCTCTCGGCTGGCTGCTTCGGGGTGTTCGCCGCCTCGTGCAGCGGCAGCACGCGGGCGCCGTTTCTGATCGACATGGCTGGCGATCTCGCGGTCAGCGTGCCGCTGGTCGCGAACCTGGTGGCGATGACCTCGATCGCCTGGGGGACGGCCTCGCTCGCGGCCGGCGCCGGGTCGGACCGGTGGGGGCGGCGGCCGTTCCTGATCGGCGGGCCGCTCGCGCTGGCGGCCTGTATGTCGGGCGTGGCGTTGTCGCACAGTTTCTGGATGGTCGCCTTCTGGGCGACGCTGGGCGGCGGATGCAGCGGGGTGTTCACCGGGGTCATCTATTCGGAAATCTCCGCCCGCGTCGGGGAGAGGCAGCGGGGGCGGGCGCTGGGGTGGGTGATGAGCGGGCAGTCGCTCACGCTGCTGCTCGGCGTGCCCGTCGCGGCCTGGCTCGGGGCGTCGATCGGGTGGCGAGGGGTGAACTGGTGCGTGGCCGTCCTCGGTGTGCTGGCCTCGATCTGGCTGCTCGCGATCAGCGGCGGCCCTGGCGGCTCAGGTAAGCGGCCGGTGGGCAGCCGGACCGGCATCCTCGCCGCCCTCTCCCCGGTAGTCCTGCGCCTGCTCGGCATGGGGATCGGCGAACGCGTGTGCTACGGGCTGACCGGGGTGTATTTTGCGACCTTTCTGCAACAGAGCTACCACCTGTCGCTCGGCCAGGTCGCGCTGCCGCTGGGCGTGTTCGCCATGGGCAATATCCTCGGCACCATCCTGGGCGGGCAACTCGCCGACAAGCTCCCCAATCGCCGGCTGACCTTCGCCGTGGCAATGGTGCTGTCCGCCGGGTCGGCTCTCGCGCTGTTCGGCTGGGCGCCGGGGATGGAGATTACCGTGGGCCTCGGCTTCGTCTACGTGTTCTTCAACGCCCTTGCCCGGCCGTCGATGATGGCCTCACTGGCCGACGTACCCGAAGCCGTCCGCGGTACGGTGATGGGCCTGCATGTCACCGGCGCCAGCGTCGGCTGGCTCGGCGCCTCGGGACTGGGTGGAATCATGCTGGCGACGTCGGGGTTCTCCGGGTTCGGACCACTGACCGCCGTGATCGCGGTCGGGGCGGCCGTGCTGGCGCTGGCGGGACTGCGCAGGTAAGGCACCGGGCCTGCCTTACCCCTTCGCGAGCAACGTCCTCATCACGTAGTCGGTATGGGCGCCAATCGCGGGGCCGGGCCACGCAACCGTGGCCTCAGGGGTGTCGCCGTTGAACCGCATGGCGGGTCCGAAATGCAGTGTCTGACCGACCAGCGGGTCGTTGATCGGCAGGACGGATTTGCGGGCCTGGAAGTGAGGGTCGGCGGCGATGTCGGCGATGTCGAACAGGCGGGAACAGGGGATGTCGTTGGCCTCCAGCGCAGCTTCGGCGTCGGCGGCGGGGAGAGTGCGGGTCCAGGTGGCGATGAGGCTGTCGAGTTCGGCGGCATTGGCGCAGCGGTCGGCGTTGGTGGCGAATCGGGGTTCATCGCCGAGGGCCGGGTGCCCGATGGTGGTGCAGAGGCGGCGGAAGATGAGGTCGGAATTGCCGGCGATGCAGAGCCATTTCCCGTCGGCGCAGGGGTAGGTGTTGGAGGGGGCAGCGGTGGGCAAGGCGGCGCCGGCGGGTTGGCGGATACGGCCATCGAGCGCGTATTCGGGGAGCATGCCTTCCATCAGGCTGAGGACGGAATCGACGAGGGTGATGTCGACGATGCGACCAATATTGGTGCCGGTGACGTCGCGTTCATAGATTGCGGAAAGCAAGCCGATGGCGGCGTACATGCCGGCGAGGTCGTCGCTGATGGAAATGCCGCAGCGGGGCGGCGGCAGGTCGGTGGAGCCGGCGGGGTGGCCGGTGAGGTGGCGGATGCCGCCCATGGCCTCGCCGATGGCGCCGAAGGCGGGCTTGTCGCGGTAGGGGCCATCCTGGCCGTAGCCGGAGATGCGGGCGATGACCAGGCGCGGGTTGACTGCATGGAGGGCGGCGGGGCCGAGGCCGAGGCGTTCGAGCTGGCCGGGGCGGAAGTTTTCCACCAGGACGTCGGCGCGGGTGGCCAGCGCGATGGCGTCATCACGCCGCTTCTTGAGGTCGAGCACGACGGAGAGCTTGTTGCGGCCGTGGATGCTGAACCAGACGGGGTGGCCGTTGGACCGCGCGCCCCAGCCGCGCACGGGGTCGCCCTCGGGGGGTTCGATCTTGATCACTTCGGCGCCAAGGTCGGCGAGTATGCGGGTGCAGAATGGTCCGGCGATGTAGTGGCCGATTTCGAGGACCTTGAGGCCGGCGAGCGGGCCGGTGCGGCGGGGAGGCGGGTTCATCGCAGGTTCCGTTGTTCGGGTGGTCGTGGCGAAAGTGAAAAAATTGCATTTCCTACGGAAAATCCAGGTCGGGTTAACCGTTTGTAGATCACAGATCCCTCATAGTCCTCCTCGAGGCCATTTGGCTGGCTTCGAGCTCCCTCCTTGACCGCGCGCCAGATGGGCAGACGCGGCACCTCATGGGCGGCACGGTTTTCCGTGCCGCCCCTTTTTTTGTCCAGAGCCGCGGGGCACGATGGGGAGGAACAGTTGGAGGGGCTGAGATGGACAAGGAATTGCTGGCGGCGCTGGCGAAAATCGCCGGGCTGGAAAAGGCGCTGGCAGAGTTTCCCGAGGATGTCGCGGCGGCGGCATCGAGCGCGGGGCTGCATCGCGGCGTGATGCACGCGCCGGAAGATCCCGCGGCCGAGCCCTGGCCACCAATGCGGCCGGCGGCGGGGGCCTGAGCGGTGCAGGATCTTCATTGGATCAGCGCATCCGAGGCGTCCCGCGCGTTCGCGGCGAAACGGCTGTCACCGGTGGACCTGGTGAAGGCGCTGCTGGAACGCATCACGCGGCTCGATCCGCAGTACAACGTGTTCATCAAGCTTGATGCCGAGGCGGCGGTGGCGGCGGCCGCGGTGGCGGAGGCGGAGATCGCGGCGGGGCGCATTCGCGGGCCGCTGCACGGCGTGCCGGTGGGCATCAAGGACATCATCGACGTCGCCGGGCTCAAGACGACATGCCACTCGCAAGTCCTGATCGACAACCTGGCGGCGAGCGACGCAGTGGGCGTGGCAAAGCTGCGCCAGGCCGGGGCGGTCATCATGGGCAAGCTGAGCACACATGAGTTCGCCATCGGTGGTCCAAGTTTCGACCTGCCGTTTCCGCCGGCGCGCAATCCGTGGAACCGCGACCACCATCCCGGCGGCTCGTCATCTGGCTCGGGCTCCGGTCTGGGTGCTGGGTTCTTTCCGCTGGCGCTGGGAACCGATACCGGCGGCTCGATCCGCAATCCGGCCAGCGCCTGCGGCATCGTCGGGCTGAAGCCGACCTACGGCCTGGTGTCGCGCCGCGGGGTGTTCCCGCTGGCCTTCACGCTCGACCACCTCGGGCCGATGACGCGCACCGTGGCCGATAACGCGCTGCTGCTGGATTGCATCGCCGGGCACGACCCGGGCGACCCCGGCAGCATCGCGGCCCCCCGCGGGCACTACGCGGCTCAGCTCGCGCGCGGCGTGCGCGGCCTGCGCATCGGGTTCGTGCGGCACTTCCACGAGGCGGACCTGGTGGCCGATCCAGCGGTCGCCGCCGCGTTGGAAGCGGTGGCCAAGACACTAGCGGCCGAAGGGGCCGAGATACGGACGGTGACGCTGCCGACGCTGACTGAATTTGCCGCGGTGAACAGGATCATCCTCAACTCCGAAGCCTGGTCCATCCACGCGCCATGGCTGCGCAGCAGACCGGGTGAATACGGCAAACTCGGGCGCCAGCGCCTGATGGCCGGCGCCTTCCTGCAGGCTGCGGACTACGTGTCGGCGCAGCGGCGGCGGGCGCAGATGATCGCCGAGGTGAATGCGGCTTTGCGCGACGTCGACGTGCTGATGTGTGCGAGCTCGATGGATCCCGCCAGCCGGATCGACGATGCTGAAACCACGTCGCGCACCTATCCGCGGCAGGCTCGGACACCGTTCAACGTGACCGGGCATCCGGCGATCGCGATGATGGCCGGGCTATCAGCCCAGGGCCTGCCTTTATCCGTCCAGTTTGCCGGACGATATCTCGATGAAGCCGGCGTGCTACGTGTGGCACGTGCCTGGGAGCGCGCGGCCGGGACAGACCGCATGCATCCGACGCTCTGAAGCCTACCTGACAGGGCCGCGTCAGTTTCTGAATCGCGACGGGATCCCGGTCTTCGCGGTCAGGCCGCCATCGGCGATGAATGCGGCGCCATTGACATAGGATGCGAGGTCGGAGGCCAGAAAGAGGGCGACATTGGCCATCTCATCGGGAAGGCCGAGCCGCCCAGCCGGAATTGCCGCGATGGTGGCATCGGCAAACCCGGGAATGGTGAGCGACTTCTGCAATAGCGGCGTGTCGATGGCGCCGGGGCAGATGCAGTTGCAGCGGATGTTGTCGGAGCCGTATTCGACGGCGGCGACCTTGGTGAGGTTGATGACGGCGGCCTTCATCGCGTTGTAGGCGCCTATTCCGTAGTCGGCGTAAAGGCCGGAGATCGAGGCGGTGTTGACGATGGCGCCGCCGCCCTGTTTTTGCATGATCGGAATGACCCGGCGCATCGCCTGCATCACCGCGGTCAGGCCGAGCTGGAGCGTGTGGTCCCAGACCTCGTCGTCGATCTCGGCGAAGCGGGCGAGGCGGCCTTTCTGCATGGAGGCGGGGATGCCGAAGGCGTTGTTGTGTAGCACGTCGATGCCGCCGAAGCGGGCCATGGTCTGGTCGACCATGGCCTCGACGGCGCCGATCTGGGCGAGGTCGGCGGCGATGCCGATGGCGGCAGGGCCAATTTCCGCGGCGACTGATTGGGCAGCCTCGGCATTGATATCGCAGACGGCGACCTGTCCGCCGCGCGCGGCGAAGCCAAGCGCCATGGCGCGACCGATGCCGGAACCGGCGCCAGTGACCAGTAGCACCTTGCTATCGAATTTCATGTTCCACTTCCTTCCCTTTGACACTCAATGTTTTTGGCACGCTTGAACGAATGCTAGCTGTGGCGCGGAAGTTTGTCAGCCGGACGGCACGTGCTGCGCTGCGGTAAAAAATTCGTCGGAATGTCATCTAAGCGCGTGACTCGTTCTCCGAGCGATGCCAGTATTTCTCCCCTGAGCCTTTTCGCGTTCGCTTCCGGCTTCATTCGGCTTCAAAAAGAAGAGGGTGACGATCATGCAGAATGACGATAGCGCCGACCAGGTTTCCCGCCGCAACATGTTTGGCCAAGGCGTCGGCGTCGCCGCCGCGGCGGCATTGGTAGCCGGAACCGCGATGAGCCTTTCGCGCCAGGCGCAGGCGCAAGCCACTGGCAGCAGCAAACTTCAGGAAATCCTGAAACGCGGCAAACTGATCGTGGGCACTGGCACCACGAACCCGCCCTGGCATTTCGAGGACGAGACGGGAAATCTCGTCGGCATGGACATCGATCTTGCGAAGCTGCTCGCCAAGGGGCTGTTCGATGACCCCACCAAGATCGAGTTCGTTCGGCAGAGCCAGGACTCGCGCATTCCGAGCCTGGTGACCAACAAGGTCGACATAGTCGCGCAGTTCATGACGGTGACACCGGGCCGCGCGCGGCAGATCGAGTTCACCATTCCCTACTACCGTGAGGGCGTCGGCCTGCTGGTGCTGAAGAACAGCAAATATCAGAATTACGAGCAACTGAAGGCCGCCGGCGATGGCGCAACGATCGCGTGGCTGCAGAACGTGTTCGTCGAGCAGTTCACCCGCATGGTGCTGCCGTCAATCAAGATCCTTCAGGTCGATAGCGTGGACGCGACCTTCCAGGCGATGAACGCGCGGCGCGCCGACGTCACCGCCTCGGATCAGTCGACGATCCGCTGGCTTGTCAACAAGTTCCCTGACCGCTACCGCGATCTTGGCTTCGGCTGGCTGCCGAACTCCTACGCCTTCGGCGTCGCGCCAGGCGACCCGGTGTGGCTCAACTGGGTCAACGGCGCGGTGAAGGAGGCATTCATGGGCGTCGACTACGACTACATGAAGGCGTCCTACGCCAAGTGGTTCGGCATCGACCTGCCTTCTCCCAAGGTCGGAATACCCACCGAATACGGTCTGGGCTGATACGGGCGCGGCCGGGCCGCGATGCGCTACAATTTCAATTGGCCGGTCATCTGGCGCAACGCAGACCGTCTCTACGACGGTCTGCTGTTGGGTTTGGCGATTGCCATCGTGGCGCTCGCGGCCGGTTGCATCATCGGCATCGCGCTCGCGGCGTGCAGGCAATCACGTAGTCCTCTGCTACGTCTTCCGGCAACCGCATTCGTCGAGGTGCTGCGCAACACGCCGCTGCTGCTTCTAGTCTTCTTCGTCTATTTCGGCCTGCCGGAGCTCGGCATTTCCGCATTCGATAACCTGCAATGCTTCACGCTCACCCTTGCGATCTACAGCGGCGCCTACCTGACCGAGGTTTTCCGCGCCGGACTTGCCGCGATCCCCACCGCCTATATCGAAGCCGGCAAGGCCATCGGCCTCACCTCGTGGCAGCGGCTGCGCTATGTCATTTTACCAGTGTTGTTCAGGATCGTTTTGCCGTCGCTATCGAGCACGCTGATCTCGCTCTTCAAGGACACCGCCCTCGCGGCCGCCATCGGCGTCCCTGAGCTGACCTATGGCGCGCGCTGGATCAACGTCAACACTTTCCAGGTTCTGGAGACCTGGACGGTCACGGCGGGATTCTATCTCGCTGCCAGCTATGTCATTGCCGTCGTTCTCCGCCGGGTCGAGCGGCGCTACGCGATGGTACGCTGATGGATTTGATCGGCCTACGCCATGAGATCTTTGTCGCACGCTGGACACTCCTCAGCGGCTTCACCACGACGATGGAAGTATCCGTTCTCGTCATCATCATCGGGACGATCTTCGGCCTGCTGCTCGGCCTTGGGCTCACCTACGGCAATCGGCCGTTGCGTTGGCTGATCCGCGCCTATGTCGACATCATCCGCGGCATCCCCGCCCTCGTGCTGATCTTCTTCGCCTACTACGCAACATCCCTGATCGGGCTGAATGTCTCACCCTTCGGCGCGGGCGTCTTCGCGCTCGGTGCCTTCGCCACGGCACATATTGGTGAACTCACCCGCGGCGCGGTGCAGTCCATCCCACAGGCTCAGACCGACGCGGCCAAGTCGATCGGCCTCGGATTCTGGAAGCGCCTGGCTTACGCGATCCTGCCGCAGGCGCTGCGCCGGATGCTGCCCTCCTGGGTCAACATCGCCTCCGAAATGGTGAAGGGCTCGACGCTGCTTTCTCTGATCGGCGTCCTCGACCTGTTGCTCGCCGCCCAGCAGGCCATAGCCAGGTCGTTCCTGATCATCGAGTTCTACATGGCGCTCATGATCGTCTACTTCGTCATCAACTTCACCATCTCGCGGATCGGCGCCGTCGTGGAACGCCGCATGGCCTATGTGAGGTTCTGAGTGTCCGACACCGCCCCCCTGCTGACGGCCCGCGACGTGCACAAACGCTACGGCGCGTTGGAGGTTCTGAAAGGCATCGACCTGGACGTGAGCCGTGGCGAGGTCGTCGCCCTGATCGGCTCGTCGGGCTCGGGGAAAACGACGTTCCTGCGCTGCGTCAACATGCTCGAGGAATACCACGAGGGCGCCATCACCCTCGATGGCGAGCAGATCGGCTATCGCGGCGCCGGATCAGGTCGCAAGCGGATCGCCGAGCGTCTGATCGTCGCGCAGCGGGCGCGCATCGGCATTGTCTTCCAGAGCTACAACCTGTTCCCGCATCTGACCGCTGAGGAGAACGTCACCCTCGGCCTGACCAAGGTGCTCGGAAAGTCGAAGGCGGAAGCAAAGGATATCGCGGCCGCCTGGCTTGAGCGCGTGGGCCTCGCGGACCGCCGCGGGCACTATCCTTATCAGCTCTCCGGCGGCCAGCAGCAGCGCGTCGCGATCGCCCGCGCGGTGGCCGCGGAGCCGAAGCTGATGCTGTTCGATGAGGTCACCTCGGCGCTGGATCCCGAACTTGTCGGCGAGGTGCTCGAAGTGATGCGCGGCCTCGCCAGTTCCGGCATGACGATGATCGTCGTCTCGCACGAGATGTTGTTCGTGAGCGCCGTCGCGACGCGGGTGGTATTCATGGAACAGGGGAGGGTCGCCGAGACGGGACCGCCGGACGAATTGTTCCGTCATCCCAAATCGGAGCGGCTGAAGAGCTTCCTCGGCCGCTTCCATCAGGTGTTCCGCTAGATCCCGGTTGCTTCAACCTGGGTCAATCGCTGTCTAGCCACCTTCTGGATCTCCCTCGAGAAGCGCATCATCGGTGCCAAGCAATTGCGCCGCCTCGATTGGATCGGCAGCCTCGATGCTTCGCAGCTTTCGATCGACCGCTCGTGTGCGGACGCGGGCCCGCTCGATCGTGTTGGTGAACGTGCCCGCCTGCTTGCCAAGCGATTCCAGGACGCGATCCATCTGCGTCATCTCAGCACGGGTGGCGCCGAGCAACTTGCCGATCTCGTCGGCCTTGCGCTCAAGCGTCATGGTTATGTAACCGAGGTGGATCGTGCGCAGCAGTGCGGGCAGCAGGCTCGGACCCATCACCATGACCCTGTTCTGCCGTCCAAGATCGTCGATCAGCCCCGGCATGCGCGCGACCTCAGCGTAGAGCCCGTCCGTCGGCAGATACATGACGCCGAACTCAACCGTCTGTGGCGGACAAATGTATTTGTCGGCGATCTTCTTCGCCTCATCGCGCACCCGCCGCTCCAGCGCCCGCCGTGCGACCCGCTCGCCTTCCGCATCTCCGGCATCGAGCGCAAGAAGGAGGCGTTCATAGTCCTCCACCGGAAACTTTGCATCGACGGGTAGATAGGCCTTCGTCTCGCCTTTCATCGGCATGGCCACGGCAAATTCCACCGCATCATCGCTGTTGACTCGTGGCTTCCAGTTAGTCTCGTAGGTGCCGGCCGGCAGGATGTCGTCGAGCAAGGCCCGTACCTGGGTTTCCCCCCAGCCGCCACGCGTCTTCACATTGCCGAATAGTCTTTTCAGGTCGCCGATCTGTGCGGTGACCGCCTGTACGTCGCCCATTGCCTTCTGCACCGCCGCGAACTGCTCGGTCACGCGCTGGAAGCTCGTGGTCATCTGCTTCTCCACTGCTTCGTGGAGCTGTTCGTTGACCGTCTTCTGGATGGCCTCGAGCTTGGCCTCGTTACCCTCGCGCAACTCGCGCAGACGGGCATCAAGCGCGGTGCGCATGTCGGTGATGGCGGTCGTTAGCTCGACGCGCGACTGCCCGGCCGAGAGCGCCTGGCTGTCAGTAAGCTGTTTGAGCTGGCTGGCGAGCGTGCCGTGGATTTCAGTCAGGCGGGCTTCGTTGCCGTCGCGCAGCTGGCCCAGGCGCGAATCGAGCGATGCGCGCATTTCTGCCAAGGTGGTGCCAATTTCCTGGCGCAACTGGGCCGACGTCCCGGCCGTGCTCGCCGTCAGCGCACGCTCGGTATCTGCCAGTGAGGCTCGCAGCGTATCTGTCTCGCCGCGCTGCGACGCAATCACCTGCTCGCCCAGAAGGCGAAGGCGGTCAAACTTGGCGTCCTGGCTGCGCGCGGCGCGCCAAGCAGCAACGGAAAACACCGTCGCGATAACGGCACCAGCCGCGGCAGCGGCGGCAGTCAGGGTCGGGATGTCGAGCGTCACCGGTATTTTCGTTCCACGTGGATCCAGGCCAACAGCGCGGGAATGCCGAAGGCCGCCATCGTGTAGCACAGCCCGGCCGCGCCGTAGCGCCCGATCATGATACCGCAGACCAGACCGGCCAGCGCGCCGGTCAGCATCTGCATGCTGCCGATCAGGGCCGAGGCCGCGCCGGCCATGTGAGGGACCCGCTCAAGGGCAGCGTGCGTGACGTTGGGGCTCACTAGCCCGCGGCTCAGTGTGACCAAGAGCATGAGCGGGACCAGGAATACGAGGGGAATGAGCCCGCTACTCATAAACAGGCTGCCGAGGGTACCGGCGAGCGCGGCGCCCACGAGGCCGAGGCCCAGCGGCCATGCCGGATGCGCCTTGCGTTGCACCGCCAGCCGGTTGAGCGCCGCACCTGCAATCACGCCGGCCGTGATGGTGGCGAAGACCAGGGCAAACTGCGTCGGCGTCAGACCATAGATGCCAAGCAGCACCAGCGGCGCCCCGGCAACGAAGCAGAAAACGTTGGCGAGATTGAGCGCACCGACAATGCCATAGGCGACTGTGCGGCCCTCGCGGAGGATTGCCGTATGCCGCGCCGGCGGCTGCGTGCGGCGTGACTCCGGCAAGCCCGCCGTCACCGCGATCACCAACGCCAACCCCGTTACCGATAGCAGACCGAAGATCGCGCGCCAGCCGTCCGCATTCAACATCAATGCGCCGAGGCTGGGGGCAATGACCGGCGCCAGACTGAACACCATACTGATGGTCGATAGCCGTGCCCGCGCCGCGTCGCCATCGAACAGATCTCTGACAATGGCAAATGCCAGCACCGTACCGCCCGCAGCACCGGCCCCCTGCAACCCCCGCGCAAGCAGGAGCGCGGGCACTGACGGCGCAGCTGCGCTTGCAGCTCCCGCGAGGGCATAGATACCGAGCGACCACAGCAGGACTGGTCGCCTACCGATCCGATCGGAAAGCGGCCCGATTATGAGCTGGGCCAGACCGAATCCGAGCATGAAAAGACTGAGCGTTAGTGCCACCTCGGGGGCGGAGGCATGGAATTCAGCCGCGACCAGCGGTAGCGCCGGTAGCCCCATATCAATCGACAGTGCCGGCAGCCCTGCCAGAGCACCGAGCAGCAATGTGAAGCCTAGCGAGGTCGGGTGAATGCGCATAGAGCGCGAAGATTCGTCGTTTCGTGCGCCGAGCGCAAGGGTTTCAGCGGTGGAGTTATTGTTGTGTTATTTGAACGTCACAACATAAATGAGCAAAAACTTACTTTTCAGAAAGGAATGAGCGCGTCGCGCTTACAGCCTCCGCGAGCCCGAGGCGCACCGGCTGCACGCCCTGCGGGAACGCCGAATACAACCGCGTGGGCGTCTGCCGATCCAGCAACACAAACACCCCCCGATCAGTGGCGTTGCGAATGAGCCGCCCGAAGGCCTGGCGAATGCGATAGCCCGCCACCCGATCGTCGAACGCGCTCGGCTCGCCGCCGCCAAGATGCAACCTCCGCTCTCGATGCAGGATATCCGGCCTTGGCCATGGCACCCGCTCGAAAGCCACCAGCCGCAGCGCCCGTCCCGGCACATCCACCCCGTCGCGCATCGCATCCGTGCCCAGCAGGCAGCTGTCCTCCTCGGTGCGGAACACATCCACCAGCGTCGCATTGTCCATCGCGTCGACATGCTGGGCGAACAGCGGTATCCCCGCCCCCTCCAAGTCCGCCGCGATACGCGCGTGAACCGCCCGCAATCGCGAGATCGCGGTAAACAATCCGAGACCACCCCCGCCACTGGCGACAAACAGCGCCCGATAGGCCGCCGACAACGAGCCGAGGTCGCGCGCGTTGACGTCGGAGATGATGAAGGCGCGCGTCTGCGCCGCATAATCGAACGGGCTCGCCACCGCCACGCGGATCGCCGGCGACGGTAGATGCGTCGCCCCCACCCGCGCCTCGGCGTTCTCCCACGCCGCCTCCGCATCCCCCGCCGCCCCGTCGCGCAACGTCGCCGAGGTGATCAGCATCCCATGCGCCGGCCGCGCCAGCGTCATCGCGAACGGGATCGTCGGGTCGAGCCAGTGCCGATGCAGCCCCACATTGACATCCCGCGCCGTGCCGCCGCCCTCGCGCCGGTCTAGCCTGAGATACAGCACCTGCTCCGGCCGCACCCCCGGCTCCGGCGGCATGGCGGCCGTCGCCTCCAGCATTGACTGCCAGGCCGTCAACGGCTCGATCGCCCGCCGTCTGAGCGAACGCACCGCTGCCTCGATCCGATTGCGCAGCGCCTCGTCCAGCTCCTCCGCCTCGTCCTGCAGCCGCGCCTCCAGCCGCGTAGCCAGCGTCTTCAGCGGCGTCTCGATCCGCGCCAGCGCGCGGCGCAACGCATCCGCGCTCTCCGCTAGCCCCGGCCCAACCGGATACAGGTCGCACTCCCGGCTCCCCGCATAGGCCGTCTCATCGGCCGTCCGCGCCATCACCTGCTGGCGGCAAATCGCCAGGAAAACCTCTGTCGGATTGGGCCGCGCCGCCTCCGACCCGCCGATCTCCGGCATCTCCTCGCCCAGCCGTGTCGTCCACCCCTGCGCCGGCAACGCGCGGGCCGCCTGCAACCCCGCCTCCAGCGGCGTCTCCAGATCCGGCAACCCCGCCACCAGCTCCTCGATCCGCCGCCGCAACCCCCGCGCCCGCGACCGCCCGCCCTCGGCCCCCAACAACCAGCGCCGCAGCTCCGCCGTCTCCAGCCCCGACAGCTCCGCCGAAAACGCGCTGTCCGCGGCATCGAACACATGATGCCCCTCGTCGAACACGTAGCGCGTCGGCACCGAGTTATCGTCGATCCCGCCCCACGCCGCCTGCGCCATCACCAGCGCATGGTTCGCCACCACCAGGTCCGCCGTCCGCGCCCGCCGGATCGTGTGCTCCACGAAACACTTCCGCCAATGCGGACACCCCGCATGAATGCACTCGCCCCGCCGATCCGCCAGCGACGCCGTCAACGTCGACCCGAACAGCTCCGCGAACCACCCCGGCAGATCCCCCCCCTGAATGTCGCCATCATTCGTCACCGCCGCCCACCGTGTGATCAACGCCACGGGGATCAACGAGTGCGGCGCCCCCGCCCCACTCGCCGCCCCCACCGCGTCCTCGAGATTGAGCAGGCACAGATAATTCTCCCGCCCCTTCCGCACGACGATCCGCCGCCGCCGCTCCGCGGGATCCGGCATCAGCCGCGCCAGTTCCCCCTCCACCTGGCGCTGCAAATGCCGCGTGAAGGTCGATATCCACACCGGCCCATGATTCCGCTCGGCCCACAAACTCGCCGGCGCGATATACCCCAGCGTCTTGCCCGTGCCCGTGCCCGCCTCCGCCAGCACCACATGCGGATCGCCATCGACCTCGCGCGGCGCGAACGCCGCCGAGACCGCCGCTGCATAATCCGCCTGCCCCGGCCGCTGCTCGGCATCCGGCCCCAGCATCGCCGCCAGCCGCGTCCGCGCATCCGCCGCCGGCACCGGAAACGAGCCCGGCGGCGGCAACGGCGCCGCCTCCTCCCACTCCGGCAACCGCCGCCACACCCGTAGCGCCTCGGTCGAGGCCTGCGCATGCGGCCGCCCCAAAGCCGCCTTCACGCAATCCGCCCACCCCCAGCCGATCTGCCCCATCCGCTCGGCCAACGCCGCCGCCTCGCGGTTCAGCGGCAAATCCCTGCCGGCCGAGAGATGCGACAACAACGCCATCGCGATATCCGGCAGCAGCAACGCCGCCCCCTCCAGCCCCGCCTCCGGCAGCGTCAGGTCGAGCGCGATCGCCAACCCCCGCGGCGTCGGCGCCACCGGCCGCGCCGGCATCGCGAACGCGAACAACTCCAGCAGATCGAGCGACGGCATCGACTGAATGCCCAACCGCCGCAACGTCGCCGGCCCATGCACCAGCAACGGCGGCGGCCCCGCCTTGATCCGCCGCGCCGCCTCGGCCGTCGGCAGATCCAGCACCTCGCCATCGTCGGTAAAAATCACCGCACGCCCCACCCCGGCCACAACGGCAGGCGCCGCAGGGAGAATCAATCGCGGCGCGGGAACAGAAGCGGACATCAGCCCACTATATGGGCCTTCCCCGCGTCGGCCAGCACCCGATGGCAACAAGAAGCGGCGGCGTGGCCCGGCCCGGACCGTTTGGGCGGATCACGGCGATCGCGGCCTCGACCGGCCGGGGCCTGAATCTTTTCGGATGCTTGCCGACTGCGATTAATGTAAAATCACCGCCATGCGCCGTATCTCCCTGACCGCGTTCCGCATCCTACCCCTCTTCCTCGCCGTCTTCCTCTCGGCGTGCGGCTCCTCGCGCCCGCCCGCCCCGGGCGTTGCCAACGCGTCGGGCACCTCGAACCACGTCCCTGGCCTCACCTGCGCGCCGTTCGCCCGCGAGTTGTCGGGCATCGCGCTCTATGGCGACGCCGCGACCTGGTGGGACGGCGCGTCGGGCAAATACAAGCGCGGCAACAAGCCGGTCGTCGGTGGCGTCCTCGTCTTCCAGCGCTCGTCTCGCCTGCCCTCGGGCCATGTCGCCGTCGTCTCGCGCATTCTCACGCCACGCCAGGTTCAGGTCATTCAGGCCAACTGGGTCCCCAACGAGCTCGAGCAGGACCAGCTCGTCGTCGACGTGTCGGCCAGCAACGACTGGAGCGAGGTCCGCGTCTGGTATCCGCCCAACAACCAGCTCGGCACCCACACCTACTCGGCTTACGGCTTCATCCTCCCGCCTCGCCCGGCGACGCATGAGGAGCTTGCCAGCGCCGCCCAGCCGGCCGCGGTCTATGCGATCAGTTCCCGCGGCCGCCAGCCGCCGCGCGCGCGGACCTTCGGCAGCTAGGCAACGACCTTCCTGGAGACTCGCCTTCGGCGTCAATCCGGGTTACGAAGTCTTCACAAGGGTTCATTCACGCATGCCTTGCGTCCGACGGCCAACCGGGCCATGTCGACTTCGCGAGTTTTGCGCTGCAGGAGGGCGTTATGGGTAGTTTCAGCATCTGGCATTGGATGGTCGTGCTGCTGGTCGTGCTGCTGCTGTTCGGCAGCGGGAAGGTCAGCAACCTGATGGGCGACTTCGCCAAGGGCATCAAGTCGTTCAAGAAGAACATGGCCGACGAGCCCGACGCCTCGATGGAAGCCTCCACCGAGAAGCCTTCCGGCAACATCAGCGGCCCCGGCGCCACCACCGGCGCCAACCAGTCGACCACCGCGCGTCCGAGCTGACCGCTTGACCGGCTGATCCAATCCGGGCGCGGCCGCTGGTCGCGCCCGTTTTTCTTCTCCACCCGAAGGCGCTTGGCTGACGGCGCCGCGCGCCGCACAGGAGCCCGCCATGGCCACGCACCGGATATCCGCGACCCCCGAGACCGTCCGCTGGGGTGTGTTCGACGCCAATATCCCGCCGGTCCTGACCATCAACTCCGGCGAGACCGTCGTCCTCGAATGCGTATCGGGCGGCCCCGATACCCTGCCGCCGGCGACCTCCGGCATGGCCGTCCCCCCCACGCTCCACGCCATCCACGCCAAGGTCCCCCGCGGCCCCGGCCACATCATCACCGGCCCCGTCGCGGTCGCCGGCGCCGAGCCTGGCGACATGCTGGAAGTGAAGATCGAGAAAATCGAATTCGGCACCGACTGGGGTTTCTGCGGCTTCCGCCCCCTCGCAGGCACCCTGCCCGAGGACTTCCCCGAGCGCTTCCTCACCCACATCCCGATCGACCGCGCCGCCCGCACCTGCAAGATGTCCTATGGCGTCGAGCTCAAGCTCGCCCCCTTCTTCGGCGTCATGGGCGTCGCCCCGCCGCCGGCCTACGGCACCATTTCCACGGTCCAGCCCCGCGAGCACGGCGGCAACCTCGACAACAAGGAAATCGGCGAAGGCTCCACCCTGTTCCTGCCGGTCTGGGCCAAGGGCGCCCTGTTCTCCGCCGGCGACGGCCATGGCGTGCAGGGCGACGGTGAGGTTTGCATCAACGCGCTCGAGACCTGCCTTACCGGCACCTTCACGCTGACCCTGCACAAGAAGACCGGCCCCAACCCGGTCATCACCTATCCCCGCGGCGAGAGCGCCACCCACTACATCACCATGGGCATGAACGAGGACCTCGACCTGGCCATGAAGCAGGCCCTGCGCGAGATGATCGCCTTCATCTGCCAGCGCTCGAACCTCTCCCGCCAGGAGGCCTACCAGTTCTGCTCGCTCGCCGTCGATTTCCACGTCACCCAGACGGTGAACGGCGAGAAAGGGGTGCATGGCCTTCTAAAGAAAGGTCTTCTCTTCTAGCACCACGAAATCTTGTGGGAGTCTCTAGAGTTTTCCACAAGTTTTTGTGTATCTCGCGTTCCAGTGCGTTGACCCCACGAAATCCTACGTTACCATATCTGGGGTCATAGCGCGCGGGAGACACTGAATATGGAGTGGAACGAAGAGACGATCGAGCGTCTCCGCGCCCTCTGGGCCGAGGGTCTGTCAACCGCGGAAATCGGCCGCCGAATGGGCATTTCCAAGAATGCCGTGGTCGGCAAGGCGCATCGCCTGAATCTGCCGGCGCGCCCCTCGCCGATCCGGCGTGACGGCTCTGGCGCCACCCCGCGACCGCCCGCGCCTCGCCGCGTCACCGGCCCCACCCTGCCGCCGTTGGCTGCCACGTCGGCGCCTCCGCTTCCCGAACTCCCGCGCACACCCATTCTGCCGAAGCTGCCGACGCGCGAAATCGCCAGCGCGCCACAAAAAGCACCTCTGCGTCCCATGGCGCCGCGGATCGGCCGATCCATCGCCTGTTGCTGGCCGATTGGCGAGCCTGGCACCAAGAGCTTCCGCTTCTGCGATGCCGAAGCCGCCCAGGGCAAGCCCTACTGCGCCGAGCATGCCGCCATCGCCTACGTAAAGGTGCGGGATCGCCGCGAGGACGCCGCATAGGCGATCTTTTCAGCCGAACTGCACGGATTGATTGCATCTCGCCACGACAGCGGCTTATCGTCCCAATCGGCGGATCGAACCGGCGGTCAACGTTGGAAGGTTTCGCAAATAGGGGAAGGTTCATGTCCGCAGGCACCGCTGGCGGCAGGGACCCACGGTAACGATGAGTGTTCGGACGGGCCACGCTGAAGCGCGCCAGGCGACCACGATAGCCGGGAAGTTAGGCGCTTCATGGCAGCGGCTCCAACCGGACGCTCGCAGTCACGAAAGGCGTTTGTCGATGCCAAAAGGCACGGTGAAGTGGTTCAATCCGACCAAGGGTTACGGTTTTATCGCCCCTGAGACCGGCGGTAAGGATGTGTTCGTTCACATTAGCGCGGTCCAGAAAGCCGGCTTGCGGACCCTGAACGAGGGGCAGGTCCTCGGATTCGAGGTCGAACAGCAGCAGAATGGCCGTGCCGCGGCTGTGAACCTCGCCACCGAATAGATAGAATACGCATCCGGATGTGACAGGGCAGCGTTCGTCGGGCCCTCCCCAACGGATGTCGGGCGTGATAGAGACTGCCGCACGCGAGCGAAAGCGTGTGCCGGCCATGGCGTCGTTGCGCGCGTCAGGACGAAAATGACCATGAGCCAGGCCGAACAATGAGCCAAGCCGCCCAGACCGAGCGATCGCCCAGGCAGCCCTCCGCCCTCGACGCCGATGCCGTGCGTGCGGCCTATCGTCGCTGGGCGGGTGTTTATGACGCGGTCTTTGGCGGCGTCTCCGCCTGGGGCCGTCGGCGCGCCGTCGGCGAGGCCAACCGCCTGCCCGGTGCGAAGGTTCTCGAGGTTGGCGTCGGCACCGGCTTGGCCTTGCCCCATTATTCGCCCGACAAGCGTATCACGGGGATCGACCTCTCCGCGGATATGCTCGATCGCGCCCGGACACGTGTGCGCGAGGACAAGCTTGGCAATATCGACGCGCTGCTGGAAATGGACGCCGAGCAAACCAGCTTCGCCGATGGCAGTTTCGACATCGCGGTCGCCATGTTCGTCGCATCCGTCGTCCCGCACCCGAAGCAGCTCATGCGGGAAATGCGCCGCGTTGTCCGTCCGGGTGGCCACATCCTCTTCGTCAACCACTTTGCCGCCGAAAGCGGGCCCCGCTGGTGGGTGGAACGAACGATGGCCCTCGCCTCCCGCGCCATCGGGTGGCACCCCGATTTCGCCATCGATGCCCTGCTCGAGCCCAACGAACGCGCCGCCGCCACGTTCTCGCCGGTGCCGCCGCTGGGTCTGTTCACGCTGACGAGGCTCACTAACTAGGGCTGTAATGCCTTGTTGTCGCAGTACAGCCCTTGATCTCCGCGTGAGGGTCTTGTAGCCCACGACATGCAGTGCGGGACCATGATGGGGCCCGTGCATTCTCAGCGGGATGGATCGGCCGATGCACGTTCTACGGCGGCTTTTCGCCACTTTCCTTACAATCGCCGGCGTTTGCGCGCTTGCCCTGCCAGCAATGGCGCAGGCGCCGACCAACTGGCAAATGGGCATGCAGACGGCGGGCAGTCCAACCGCCGAAGGCATCCATAGCCTTCATACGATGGTCCTGTGGATCATCACCCTCATCACGATCTTCGTGGCGGCGCTGCTGCTCTACGTCATGTGGCGCTTCAACGCGCGCCGCAATCCGACGCCGAGCAACTTCACCCACCATACCGGCCTCGAGATCGCCTGGACGTTGATCCCTGTGCTGATCCTCGTGGTGATCGCGATCCCGTCGTTCCGGCTGATCTTCTTCCAGGACCGCACCTTCAACGCCGACATGACCATCAAGGTCGTCGGCCATCAGTGGTACTGGGAATACAACTACCCCGACCACGGCGGTGTGAACTTCACCAGCTACATGCTCGACAGCGAAAAGCTTAAGCCCGGCCAGCTGCGCCTGCTCGACGTGGACAACCAGCTCGTCCTCCCCGTCGGCAAGAACGTCCGCATCCTCACCACTTCCGCGGACGTGATCCATAGCTTCTTCATCCCGTCGGTCGGCGTGCAGCGCTATGCGATCCCTGGCCGCACCATCGAGACCTGGGTGAAGATCGACCGTCCAGGCGTTTACTACGGTGAGTGCAACCAGATCTGCGGCACCAACCACAGCTACATGCCCATCGCCATCAACGCGGTGCCGGATGCCGAGTTCCAGACCTGGGTTAAGGATGCCAAGACCAAGTTCGCCGCCGGCGAACCGGTTCCGCCTTCGCCGGCCCAGGCCGCCGCCGCGGCCGCCGCGCCGACTACCCTTGCCGCCGCACAGATTCAGCGCTGATCCCCGCATCGGTGCATGAAGGAGACGAATGATGAGCGCTGACTCTCACGCCGCACACGGCCACGACGACCACCACCACGACCACAAGCCCGGGTTCTTCGCGCGCTGGTTCTGCAGCACGAACCACAAGGACATCGGCACCCTCTATCTGATCTTCGCCATCATCGGCGGCCTGACCGGTGGTGCGCTGTCGGTCATGATGCGCATGGAACTCGCCCATCCCGGCGTGCAGTATTTCAGCTCCGGCCAGCATTGGAACGCTGTGATCACCTCGCACGGCCTGCTGATGATCTTCTTCTCAGTCATGCCCGCGCTGATCGGCGGCTTCGGCAACTGGTTCGTGCCGATCATGATCGGCGCCCCCGACATGGCCTTCCCGCGCCTGAACAACATCAGCTTCTGGCTTCTGCCGCCAGCCTACGCCCTCATCATCGCCGGCCAGCTCACTGGCGACGGCGCCGGCCCGGGCTGGACCCTTTATCCGCCGCTGTCCAACGCCACCTACCAAAGCGGCCCGGCCGGTGACTTCGTACTCTTCGCGCTGCATCTCGCCGGCATTTCGTCCCTGCTCGGCGCGATCAACTTCATCACTACCATTTTCAACATGCGCGCCCCCGGCATGACGCTGCACCGCATGCCCCTCTTCGTCTGGGGCATCCTGGTCACCGCGTTCCTGCTGCTGCTCTCGGTTCCGGTCCTCGCCGGCGCCATCACCATGCTGATCACCGACCGCAACTTCGGCACCGCCTTCTTCGACCCCGCCGGCGGCGGCGACCCGGTGTTGTTCCAGCATCTGTTCTGGTTCTTCGGCCACCCCGAAGTCTACATCATGATCCTGCCGGGCTTCGGCATCATCAGCCACATCATCTCGACCTTCAGCCGCAAGCCGGTCTTCGGCTACCTCGGCATGGCCTACGCCATGGTCGGCATCGGTGTCGTCGGCTTCGTCGTCTGGGCCCACCACATGTATGTCTCGGGCATGGACATCGACACCCGCGCCTACTTCATGGCGGCGACGATGATCATCGCCGTGCCCACGGGCATCAAGATCTTCTCGTGGATCGCCACCATGTGGGGCGGCTCGATCGAGCTCGAGGTGCCCATGCTCTGGGCCCTCGGCTTCATCTTCCTCTTCACCGTCGGCGGCGTCACCGGCGTCGTGCTCTCCAACGCCGGCATCGACCAGGCCCTGCACAACACCTACTACGTCGTGGCCCACTTCCACTACGTGCTCTCGCTCGGCGCCGTCTTCTCGATGTTCGCCGGCTTCTACTACTGGATCGGCAAGATGAGCGGCCACCAGTATCCCAAGACCCTCGGCAAGATCCATTTCTGGATCACCTTCATCGCCGTGAACGTCACCTTCTTCCCGCAGCACTTCCTCGGCCTCGCCGGCATGCCCCGCCGCTACGTCGACTACCCCGCGGCCTTCGAAGGCTGGAACACGGTGTCGTCCTACGGCGCCTATCTCGGCGGCTTCTCGATGCTGATGTTCGTCTACATCTGCATCCAGACCTTCCTCTCCAAAGAAAAGGTCGCCGACAACTACTGGGGCGAAGGCGCCACCACCCTCGAATGGACGCTGAGCTCCCCGCCCGCGTTCCATACCTTCGAGGAACTGCCGCGGATGAAGTGATCCGATGACCGAGACCAGCACAGCGCGGCTCGGCGGGAACAGGGGGGGCGATGAGCCCTCCCTGGCTCTGCTTTCGGGGCCTGGAATTTCCAGCGAAACCGGCGATTTTTCGTCGGCCGCCGACTGGATCGCCCTGCTCAAGCCGCGGGTGATGACGCTCGTCGTCTTCACCGGCTGGATCGGCCTGCTGATCGCCCCCGGACACCTCAACCCCATCCTCGGCTTCACCGCCATCCTCTGCATCGCGGTCGCCGCCGGCGCCGCCGGTGCCATCAACATGTGGTACGACCGCGACATCGACGCGGTGATGAACCGCACCGCCAGGCGCCCCATCCCCGCCGGCCGCATCGCGCCAGGCGAAGCCCTCGGCTACGGCATCACCCTCTCCGCCTTCGCCGTCGGCGTCATGGCGCTCGCCACCAACTGGGTCGCCGCCTCCGTGCTCGCCGGCTCGATCCTGTTCTACGTCTTCATCTACACGATGTGGCTCAAGCGCCGCACGCCGCAGAACATCGTTATCGGCGGCGCCGCCGGCGCCTTCCCCCCCGTCATCGGCTGGGCCGCGGTCACCGGTGGCGTCGACACGATGGCCATCCTGATGTTCGCCATCGTCTTCTTCTGGACCCCGCCGCACTTCTGGTCCCTCTCCCTCTTCGCCCACGCCGACTACGCGCGCGCGGGCGTCCCCATGCTCCCCGTCGTCGCCGGCGCGAAACACACCCGCCGCCAGATCATGGGCTACACGATCTTCCTCGTGCCCCTCACCCTCGCCCCCTGGGCGATGGGCCTCACCGGCGCGGTCTACGGCATCGCGGCCGCCACCCTCGGCGCCGGATTCCTCGTCTGCGCCCTGCGCGTGCTGCGCGACCAGCAGAACGACGTCGGCATCAGCCTCACGAAAGACGCCCCCGCCCGCGCCGCCTTCAAATATTCGATCCTGTATCTCTTCGTCCTGTTCGCCGCCCTCGCGGTTGACCATTTCATCGGCTGACCCATGGACCTCCCGGACAGGATCTCGCGCGAGGAATCGCTGGCCATCGGCAAGCGCCGCCGCGGCCGCAACTGGCTCATGCTCGGCGTGCTGGTCGCCCTCGTCGGCCTGTTCTACGCCATGACGCTGGCCAAGCTCGGCAGCGGCGTCTTCGGCCCGCGATGAACGACAAGCGCAACACACTCGTCGCCTTCAGCCTGCTCGGCGTCATCGTCGGCATGGTCGGCCTGTCCTTCGCCGCCGTGCCGCTCTACCGCCTGTTCTGCGCCGCCACCGGCTTCGGGGGCACCCCACAGATCGGGCCGCTTGCTGGCCCGGGTGGCACCACCCGCATGATCACTGTCCGCTTCAACGCCGACGTGAACTCCAACATGCCCTGGACCTTCGCCCCCCTGCAGGCCGAAGTCCGCCTGCCCGTCGGCGACGAGCAGGTCGCGTTCTATCACGCTCAAAACCCGACCAAAATCGCCATCACCGGCACCGCCACCTACAACGTCACGCCCGACAAGGTCGGCCGCTATTTTCATAAAACCCAGTGCTTCTGCTTCACCGAGCAGACCCTCGCCCCGGGCCAGGATATGCAGTTCCCCGTCAGCTTCTGGGTCGATCCCGCCATCGCCGACGACCCCAATACAGCTGACGTTACCACCATCACCCTGTCCTACACCTTCTTCCGCACCCTCGAGGATGCCGCCCGAACCGGTGCCCTCGCCAAAGCCGGCCCCCATGTCGGCCCGGTGGTGCGATGAAAACCCCGGTCAAACGGGGTCAGCCCCTTGATGCAAACGGCGAAATCGCGATGATGCGCCCACTCTCTCGGATGGAACTGGTATGAGCAGCGACACGCACCACGGCACGAGTTTCACACCCTCCGGCCTGAAACAGCCTTACCACCTCGTCGACCCTAGCCCCTGGCCGTTCGTCGGCTCGATGGGCGGCGCGTTGACGCTGTTCGGCATCGTGATTGCCGCACACTTCCATAACTTCCTTCCGCTCTCCCTCGGCCTCGTCATCGTCCTTGCCACGATGTTCTTCTGGTGGCGCGACGTTTTGAAGGAAAGCGCCACCCCCGGCCTGCACACCGTCATCGTCCGCATCGGCCTGCGCTACGGCATGATGATGTTCATCGCCTCAGAAGTGATGTTCTTCGTCGCCTTCTTCTGGGCCTATTTCCACTTCTCCCTGATGCCCGAACACGTCCTCGGCACCGACAGCCCGATGTGGCCGCCGAAGGGGGTCCTCACCTTCGACCCGTGGAACCTGCCCTTCCTGAACACCATGATCCTGCTGCTCTCCGGCACCACGGTCACTTGGGCCCATCACGCCCTCCTCGAGAACGACCGCAAAGGCCTCATCTCCGGCCTCACGATCACCGTCCTCCTCGGCATAACCTTCACCATCTGCCAGGGCATCGAATACTCCCACGCCCCGTTCCACTTCTCGGGCGGCGGCATCTACCCCTCCGTCTTCTTCCTCGCCACCGGGTTCCACGGCTTCCACGTCATCATCGGAACCATCTTCCTTGCCGTCTGCCTGTTCCGCTCGATCGCCGGCGGCTTCACCCCGCAACGCCACTTCGGCTTCGAAGCCGCCGCCTGGTACTGGCACTTCGTCGACGTCGTCTGGCTGTTCCTCTTCGTCTGCATCTACTGGCTCGGCCACGGCGTGATCGCCGGCGAGTGAACCAAACTGCCCCCGCATGGTGGCAGGCCGCACTTCGGTGCACCTGCCCCCGATGCGGGAAAGGACGCCTCTTCCAAGGCCTCCTCACCATCCGAGACACATGCGAGTCCTGCGGCCTCGACCTTCGCCGCCACGACACCGGCGACGGCCCCGCCGTGATCGTCATGTTCCTCCTCAGCGTGATCATCGTCGGCCTGGCCTTCTGGGTCGAATTCCGCTTCAACCCACCCCTCTGGCTCCACATCATCCTCTGGCCGATCGTCATGACCCCCATGGCGATCGGGATGATGCGCCCCCTCAAAGCCGCCATGGTCGCGCTGCAATACACCCATCGCAGTCAGGAAATGGGGCTCTGAAGCCAAGCAAGGCTCCGCCGGCCAAGGGCCTGGAGGCCCTTGGAACCCCTTCCACTCTCGCGGCTGGATCACCAACTTTCAGCTGCCAACCCCGTCCTTAGATCGTGATTGGTTTAGATCAAACCAATCACGATCTAGTAACCTATTGAAGAAGAGCGCGATTCACGCTTTCCGACCGATTGGCCTCAAACGATCGCGCTCAAGCGCCGCAGGCAACCAAACCCAGCGACCCGCACGCACCACCGTGCAGTCCCCCGATTTTCCTGGCTTCGCCCCGCTCCCCATCGAGATCGCGGGCTCCCGCGTCTCCATAGCCGCGAGCATGAACCGGGTTCTCAGGGCCCGTGGCCCTGAGCCGGCGGAGCCTTCCTTCCCTCTCCACTTCATACTATCACCCCCACGCTCCACCCTGATCCAAGGCGGCCCACCCCACAGATGCGCAAACTCCTAGCGCCCGCCATCGCCAGCGCCATCATGCTGGCCGTTCTTCTCGGCCTCGGCTTCTGGCAATACGAGCGCATGGGCTGGAAGGAGCGCATGCTCGCCGACATTGCCGCCGCCGAATCCCGCCCCGCCATCCCGCTCCCCGCCTACCCTCCGCAGTTCGCCAAGGTCCGCGTCGAAGGCACCTTTCGCCCTGACCTTGCCGTTCTCTATGGCGCCGACGGCCGCATGCGCCGCGAGGGCCCCGTCATGGGCGCCCAGCTCATCGTCCCCCTCGAGCGCCCCGGCGCCGACCCCATTCTCGTCGTCCGCGGCTGGGTGCCGTCCCTCTCTGCCACCCAGCCCGCCGGCCCCGTCACCGTCGAGGGCTACGCCCGCCAGCCGGAGACCCGCGGCTGGTTCGTCCCTCCCGACGACTTCGCCACCCGCCACGTCTACACGCTCGACGCCGCCGCGATCGCCCAGGGCATCGGCCTCAAGAAAGTCGCCCCCTTCATCATCGTCGCCCTCGGCCCCCCCGGCGAAACCCTCCCCGAGCCCGCCCACGCCCTCCCCCGCCCAGCCAACAACCACTTCTCCTACGTGGTCACCTGGTTCGGCCTCGCCCTCGTCCTCCTCGTCATGTTCACCGTCTATGCCCGCAAGGTGCTGCGCTCATGAACCACCCCTACGACCGCCTCGCCGCCCGTTTCACCCGCATGGCCACCATCAACGAAGCCGCCGCGGTCCTCGGCTGGGACGCCGCGGCCATGATGCCCCAGGGTGGCGGCGCCGCCCGCGGCGACCAGCTCGCCGTCCTCGCCGGCCTCGCCCACGGCCTCCTCGTCGAACCCGCCACCGCCGACGACCTCGCCGCCGCCGAAGCTGCAGGCGGCCTCGACACCTGGCAGGCCGAAAACCTCCGCCTCATGCGCCACCACCACACCCGCGCCTCCGCCATCCCGGCCGACCTCGTCGAAGCCCAGGCCCGCGCCAACTCGTCCTGCGAAAAGATCTGGCGCGAAGCCCGCGCCGCCGGCGATTTCTCCCAGGTCCGCGATGCGCTGGCCGAAGTCGTCAACCTCGTCCGCCAGCAGGCCGACGCCCTCGCCCCCGCCCTCGGCCTCTCCCCCTACGACGCCCTCATGGACGGCTACCAGCGCGGCATCGGCGCCGCCGACGTCGCCCCCATCTTCGCCGCCTACGAAACCTTCCTCCGCGACGCTCTCCCCCGCGCCGAGGAAATCCAGGCCAAGCGCGGCCCCGCGCTCCGCCCCACCGGCCCCTTTCCCGCCGACATCCAGGAAGCCCTCTGCCGCAAACTCTCCGCCCGCGCCGGCCTGGAAACCACCCACTCCCGCCTCGACCGCTCCGCCCACCCCTTTTGCGGCGGCACCCCCACCGACGTCCGCATCACCACCCGCTACGACGAAGCCGACTTCTCCCAGGCCCTCATGGGCGTCATGCACGAGACCGGCCACGCCCTCTACGAACGCGGCCTCCCCACCGCTTACGCCCGCCAGCCCATTGGCGAAGCCGCCGGCATGGCCGCCCACGAAAGCCAGTCCCTCATCGTCGAAATGCAGGCCTGCCGCTCCAACCCCTACCTCTCAGCCCTCGGCCGCGAACTCCACACCACCTTCGGCGGCGACCCCGCCCCCTACGCCCCCGAAAACCTGGCCCGCCTCATGCGCCACATCGAACGCGGCTTCATCCGCGTCGACGCCGACGAAATGACCTACCCCGCCCACGTCATCCTCCGCTTCCGTCTCGAACAGGCCCTCATCTCCGGCGACCTCCCCGTCGCCGACCTCCCCACCGCCTGGAACGACGGCCTGCAGAAAATCCTCGGCGTCACCCCCCCCAACGACCGCCTCGGCTGCCTGCAAGACATCCACTGGTACGACGGCGCCATCGGCTACTTCCCCAGCTACACCCTCGGCGCGATGGCCGCCGCCCAGCTGATGGCCGCGGCAAAACGCGCCATGCCCGACCTCGACGCGTCCCTCGCCAAAGGCGAACTCGCCCCCCTGATCGCCTGGCTCCGCACCAATGTCCACAGCAAAGGCAGCCTGTTGGGCTTCAACGACCTGCTCCGCGGAGCGACCGGCAAACCGCTCGATCCCGCCGATTTCCAGGCGCATCTGACAGTAAGATATTTAGTGTAAGGCTCCGCCGGCCAAGGGCCGAGAGGCCCTTGGAACCCATGGGCTATCTTGGCTGGATCAACGGCCTTCGGTTGAAATCCCACGATCCCGCCGCGATCGCTGGCGAAGCCCCAAAACAGAGAGCGACCGCACCAGTGTTGGCACGGTCGCTTCGTTGACTTGCCTGCGGCGCAAGAAAGCAGTTCGCAGCCGAAGAACGATCACCCAGCCGCCTAAAGTAACGGGTTCCAAGGGATCGAGCGGACCGTGGCCGAAGGCCGCGTAAGCCGCTCGATGCCCTTTGCCGGCGGAGCCATGCTTTACCGGCTAAACAAACGGCGTCTTCGGCGGCAGCAGTCCCCCGCTCACATGCTGATCCGGGATCGGCGCCCCCGCCACCGTGCTGATCGGCAGCACGCCGCCCCAGATCGGCCAGGTCACGTCTTCCGGGTCATCCCCCGGCGCCCCGGTGCGGATTTTCGCCGAGGCTTCGGTCAATTCCATCGCCAGCACCGCCGTTGCCTTGATTTCCTGATCCGTCACCGGCCGCAGCGCATCCCAGCGCCCGGGAAACAGCCGGTCGACGAAGCCCTTGAGCGCGGCCAGCTTTTCCTCGGGATCGCTGACCAGCCGCGGCGTGCCGAAGCACATCACCGAGCGGAAGTTGATCGAGTGGTGGAACGCCGAGCGCGCCAGCACATAGCCATCCATGATCGTCGCCGTCAGGCAGGCCTCGCCCCCGGCCATGTTCGCCTTCAGCATCCGGCTCGCCGAACTGCCATGCCAGTAAACCGCGTCCCCCTCGCGCCAATGCAGCGTCGGGATCACCACCGGCCGGCCGTTGATGATATGGCCGACATGGGCCAGCGGCGCGGCATCCAGGATCGCGTGAATAGACTCGCGATCGTAATGCCCACGCTCATGCATGCGACGAAGCCGGGTGAAATCGGAGGGTGCTGATGTGCTCATGATCCGAAGCTCGCGCGATATTGGACCGATGCATAGGTCCAGATCGTCACGCCTAGGTCAGTCCAATCAGCGCAGCAAAACCCGCTGCTGCCGCAGAAATCCCAGCAGCGCCATCATCGGCAGCCCTAGGATCGCCGCATGCTCGCCGGTGATCGCATCGAACAGATGCATCCCCATCCCCTCGAGCCGATACGCCCCCACCGACGTCGTCACCGCTTCCCCCTCGTGGGCGAGGTAGTCGTCGAGAAATGCCTCGGAAAAATCCCGCATCACCAGCCGCGGCTTGGCCACGTGATGCCAGATCCGCTCCCCGCCCCGCCAGCACACCACGGCCGTCACCAGCACATGCGTCTGCCCCCGCAACGCCAGCAACTGCGCCCGTGCGGCGGCAATGTCCTGCGGCTTGTTGAACCAGGCCTTCCCGCACACCAGCAGCTGGTCCGACCCGATCACCAGCGCATCCGGCTCCGACCCCGCCACCCGCTGCGCCTTCAATTCGGCCAGCAGAACAGCGGTGTCCTCGGCCGAAATCCCTTCCGCCTGTGCCCCCGCCTTGATCGCCCCCTCATCGATCGCCGCCGCCCGCGCGGTGAACGCGAGCCCAGCCGCCGTCATCAGCCCCCGCCGCGACGCCGAGGCGCTCGCCAGCACCAGCCGCGGTTCCGCCGCCTGCGACGTCACGGTGCGGGCGTCTCCTTGGCCTTGCGCTGCCGCTCATGCCACGCGTCCATCAGCTGCAGCACCGTCGCCGCCGTCTCCTCGATCGACCGCCGCGTCACGTCCACCACCGGCCACCCCCGCCGCGTGCACAGCCGCCGCGCCCACAGCAGCTCCGCCTTTACCGCGTCCTGGTCGACGTAATCACCGCTGCTCTGCCGGATCGGCCCCGTCCCGCTCGCCCCGATCATCTTCAGCCGATGGCGCCGGATTTCGATCAGCACCTCGGCATCCAAGGTCAGCCCGATCACCGGGCAATGCGGATTATCCAGCTCCGTCGTCTCCGTCGTCCCCGGCACCAGCGGCACATTCGCCGCCTTGATCCCGCGGTTCGCCAGATAGAACGACGTTGGCGTCTTCGAACTGCGCGACACGCCGACCAGGATCACATCCGCTTCCTGCAACCCCGGCTGCGCCTGCCCGTCGTCATGTGCCAGCACGTAGTGGATAGCATCGATCCGCCTGAAATAATCGGCGTCCAGCACATATTGCCGCCCCGGCCGCGCCGACGCCTTCTCGCCGAACTGCTCCTGCAGCATCGACATCACGGGATCCAACACGTGCACCACGGCCACCCCCAGCCGCTGGCACGCCATCTCCAGCTCCACCCGCAGCCCCTTCTCCACCAGGGTCGACAACACTGGCCCCGGCTCCGCCTCGATCCCCTCCAGCACCCGATGCAGCTGGAACCGCGTGCGGATCAGGCTCCACCGGTGATACACAATCTCCGCATGCTCGAACTGCGACACAGTCGCCCGCGCAATGGAATTGAGCGTTTCCCCCGTCGCGTCGGACACCAGGTGCAGGTTCAATCGGTTTGGCATGTGAGCGAGGATAGCGGGGATAAGTCGCTTCCGGCAGCCCCCGTCCCGGCGGGATTTTCGGCTCCGGGGATAACCCCCCTCCCGGCAGGTACGCGGGACAAGATTCTGGCTCCGACCGCGTAACCGTGCACCAAACCAAATCCCGTCTTAATACCAGCGCCTTGAGGCAGATCATTGATGTGGACAACCCCGCCGGGTTCTCTGTCCCCCCGTGGGTACCCCGTTATCCACAGTCCCCTCCAAGACTCCCACCAAGTCTTAGATTCTAATCTCTGTTAAGATGACGCCCTGAACGAAGTGAGTGCGACGATGACGAAGCGGATCCTGCGAGTGCTCCAGGGCGAGGCGATCTGGCCCCCGCCGGCATGGCTGATGCGCCAGGCCGGGCGCTACCTCCCCGAATACCGCGCCCTCCGCCAGCAGGCCGGCGACTTCCTCGCCCTCTGCCTCAACCCCGAGCTGGCCGCCGAAATCACCCTCCAGCCCATCCGCCGCTTCGGCATGGACGGCGCCATCCTGTTCAGCGACCTCCCCATCGTCTCCTACGCCCTCGGCCAGGACCTGCGCTACGCCGAGGGCGAAGGCCCCGTCCTCACCCCCATCCGCACCCCTGGCGACCTCGACCGCCTCCGCGTCGACCGCGTCGCCGACGCCGTCGCCCCCGTGCTGGAAACCGTCCGCCGCGTCCGCGCCGGCCTCGGTGACGCCACCCTGATCGGCTTCAGCGGCGCCCCCTTTACCGTCGCCTGCTACATGGTCGAAGGCCGCGGCTCCCGCGAATTCGCCGCCGCCCGCGGCATGGCCTACACCAACCCCGCTTTGTTCAGCGCCCTCATCGACCGCATCATCGAGGGCAACCTGGTCTACCTCCGCGGCCAGGCCGACGCCGGCGCCGAGGCCCTCATGCTGTTCGACAGCTGGGCCGGCATGCTCCCGCCCGAGGAATTCCGCCGCTGGGTCATCGAGCCCACCGCCCGCATCGCCGCCGCCCTGCGCGAGAGCCACCCCCACATCCCACTCATCGGCTTCCCGAGGCTGGCAGGCATGCTGTTGGGGGAATACGCGACCAACACCGGAGTCCAAGCCGTCGCCATGGACACCTCGATGGACCCCGCCGCGGCGCGCGCCCTGGTGCCTGCGAATATCGCCCTGCAAGGGAACCTCGACCCCCTCGGCGTCGTCGCCGGCGGCGCCCGCATGACCGAGCAAGCCCTCGCCATCTGCGAAGCTCTCCGCGGCCGCCCGCATATTTTCAACCTCGGCCACGGTCTCGTCCCGCAAACTCCCCCGGAAAACGTCGGAACATTGCTGCAAGCCATTCGCAGTGCTTGACGCAGCACCCGCCCAAGCCATTTCTCCACCCATGTCCTCTCCCAAGATCGCCGTCGTCCTTTTCAACCTCGGCGGACCCGACAAACCCGAATCCATAAAACCCTTCCTGCTCAACCTCTTCCGCGACCCCGCGATCCTCCGCGTGCCCTTCTTCGTGCGCCCCCTCCTCGCCCGGATCATCGCCCGCGCCCGCGTCAAGCCGGCCACCGAGAACTACGCCCTCCTCGGCGGCAAATCCCCCCTCCTCGAGCTCACCCAGGCCCAGGCCCGCGCCATCGAAGCCGCCTCAGGCGATCTGAACGTCAAATGCTTCGTCGCCATGCGCTACTGGCACCCCTTCGCCGAAGCGGTCGCGAAAGAAGTCCACGACTGGGCCCCCGACCACATCGTCCTCCTCCCCCTCTACCCCCAATATTCCACCACCACGACCGGCAGCTCCTTCACTGACTGGCGCCACGCCGCGGCCAAAGTCGGCCTGATCGCCAACGTCACCTCCATCTGCTGCTACCACTCCGACCCCGCCTTCATCGCCGCCTCCGCCGCGACGCTTCGCCACCACTACGACGAAGCCCGTGCCGCCCTCGATCCCGCCATCCCGCTCCGCGTCCTCTACTCCGCCCACGGCCTGCCGGAATCCATCATCAAATCCGGCGACCCCTACCAGCACCAGATCGAGCAGACCGCGGCTGGTCTCACGGCTGCCAGCGGCATTCCCGCCGCCGATACCGTCATCTGCTACCAGTCCCGCGCAACTCCCCAGAAATGGATCGGCCCCTCCACCGACGAGGAAGTCGAACGCGCCGGCCACGACAAGGTCGCCCTTCTCGTCGTCCCCCTCGCCTTCGTCTCCGAACACTCCGAAACCCTCGTCGAGCTCGATGTCGAATACCGCGAACTCGCCCTCAAGCATCAGGTCCCCGGCTATTTCCGCGTCCTCACCCAGAACGCCGATCCCGGCTTCATCGCCGCCCTCGTTCAGTTCGTCCGCCGCGCCCTCGATGCCGGCCCCGGCCTGTGCAGCTGCTCGGGCATGGGTACCTGCCCCGCCAGACACGGTGACTGCCCCCACGCTCTCGCCCAGGTCCCCGCATGATGGCGAGCACCTTCATGGCCAGCCGCGCCGACCCCCTCCGCCTCGTCATCTTCGATTGCGACGGCGTGCTGGTGGACAGCGAACGCGTTGCCAACCGCGTCACCGCCGAAGTCATCAGCCGCCATGGCTTGCCGCTCACCGCCGAGGAAGCCGAACGCCGCTTCATTGGCCTCAACCTCGAAGCCATGGTGCCCCTCGTCGAAGCCGAACTTGGCCGCCCCTTGCCCACCGACTGGGTCGCCGACGTCACCGCCCGCCTCGTCGATACCCTCGGCCGCGAATCAACCCCCATCCCCCATGTCATCCCCGCCCTTCACGCCATCACCGCCATGGGCCTCCCCTGGCGCGTTGCCTCCAATTCCTCCCACGCCGAAATGGCCGCCAAATTCCGCTGCATCGGCATCACCGATCTCGTCACCGGCCGCATCCACTCCTACACCGACGTCCCCCGCGGCAAACCGGCCCCCGACCTCTTCCTCGCCGCCGCCGCCGCCGAAGCCATCCCCCCCGCCAACTGCGTCGTCATCGAAGACAGCGTCACCGGCGTCCGTGCCGCCGTCGCCGCCGGCATGCCCTGCCTCGGCTACGCCCCCCACGGCCACAACCAATCCCTCGCCGACGCCGGCGCCATCCTCTTCCACTCCATGGCCGACCTGCCCGACCTCATCGCCGCCGCCCCAAAGGCCACCCCATGATCCAGGACACCCTCGTCGCCGCCTACCCCTGGATCAAATCCCTCCACGTCATCAGCGTCATCGCCTGGATGGCCGGCATGTTCTACCTGCCGCGCCTCTACGTGTACCACAGCATGGTCAAACGCGGCTCTGCCGAAAGCGAACGCTTCAAAGTCATGGAGCGCCGCCTCTACAAGCAGATCATCAACCCCGCAATGATGGCCACCTGGACCTTCGGCCTCCTCCTCATGCACACCCCCGGGGTCATCGACTGGCACAGCGGCTGGTGGTGGACCAAGTTCCTCAGCGTCATTGCCATGAGCGGCTTCCACGGCTCGCTCGGCGCCTGGCGCCGCGCCTTCCTTGAAGACCGTAACCTCAAGCCCCACCGCTTCTACCGCATCGCCAACGAAGTCCCGACCCTGCTGATGTTCATCATCGTCATCATGGTCATCGCGAAACCGTTCTGATGTCCTACACCGTCGCCCTCCCCAACGGCTACGAAATCAGCGACGACAAATCCTGCCTCGATCTCGACGCCCTCCACGCCTACATCTCCGGCGAAAGCTACTGGGCCAAAGGCCGCCCCCGCGCCCTCCTCGAACGCAGCATCGCCCACAGCCTCTGCTTCGGCCTCTACACCCCCACCGGAGCCCTCGTCGGCTTCGCCCGCCTGGTCACCGACATGACCACCAGCGGCCACCTCTGCGACGTCTACGTCCTCGAAACCCACCGCGGCCAAAACCTCGGCAAAGCCCTCGTCGCCGCCGTCCTCGATCACCCCGACCTGCAAACCATCACCCGCTTCTCCCTCAGCACCCGCGACGCCCACGGCCTCTATGCTGGCTTCGGCTTCGGCCCCCACCCCGATATCGATACCCAGATGTGGCTCCTGCGCCCATCACCCCGCAGCTGACACGAATTTCCCTCAAGCAGTTGACGCGGTGCCCGGTCGACCCTAGTTTGTAGTGGTGGGCTTACGACTGGCCGTGCCCCGCAGGGCCGTGCCCGCACCGATATCCCCTCCTCCCCCGGGACAGCGCCGTCGACTGGGCTCATCGCGTCCATCCAGGACGAACTGCACCCATACCGGCAACCGAGCACCCGCAGACCAATCCTCTGCCGCTCCTGCCCCTCCCCCCCCGTCCGGCACACCACCGGCATCTTTCGAGGCGACCGAATGCACCTCGCCGCTCTTAAGGCAAAAACCCCGGCAGACCTGCTCAGTCTCGCCGAATCCCTGAACATCGAAAACGCGTCCAGCCTGCGCAAGCAGGACATGATGTTCGCCATCCTGAAAAACCTCGCCGAGAACGACCAGGCCATCCACGGCGAAGGCACGCTCGAGATCATGCCCGACGGCTTTGGCTATCTCCGCAGCGCCGAGAGCAACTACCTCCCCGGCCCCGACGACATCTACGTCTCGCCGAGCCAGGTCCGCCGCTTCGCGCTCCGCACCGGCGACATCGTCGAAGGCCAGATCCGCGCCCCCAAGGACGGCGAGCGCTATTTCGCCCTCCTCAAGCTCAACACCATCAATTTCGAGCCCCCCGATGCCGTCAAGCACCGCATCAACTTCGACAACCTGACCCCGCTCTACCCGGATCGCCGCCTCAAGATGGAAATGGAGAACTTCCAGTCCGTCGCCAAAGGCCCGACCAAGGACCTCACGCCCCGCGTCATCGACCTCATCGCCCCCATCGGCATGGGCCAGCGCGCCCTCATCGTCGCGCCCCCGCGCACCGGTAAAACGGTGATGCTGCAAAACATCGCCACCGCCATCGCCCACAACCACCCCGAGGTCTTCCTCATGGTGCTCCTCATCGACGAGCGCCCGGAAGAAGTCACCGACATGGCCCGCACCGTCAAAGGCGAAGTCGTCGCCTCCACCTTCGACGAACCCGCCACCCGCCATGTCGCCGTCACCGAAATGGTCCTCGAAAAAGCCAAGCGCCTGGTCGAACACAAGCGCGACGTGGTGATCCTGCTCGATAGCATCACCCGCCTCGCCCGCGCCTACAACACTGTCGTCCCCTCGTCCGGCAAGGTCCTCACCGGCGGCGTCGACGCCAACGCGCTCCAACGCCCCAAGCGCTTCTTCGGCGCCGCCCGCAACATCGAGGAAGGCGGCAGCCTCACCATCATCGCCACTGCCCTCATCGACACCGGCAGCCGCATGGACGAAGTCATCTTCGAAGAGTTCAAAGGCACCGGTAACAGCGAAATCATTCTCGATCGCAAGCTGTCCGACAAACGCACCTTCCCCGCCATCGACATCACCAAGTCCGGCACCCGCAAGGAAGAACTCCTCGTCGACCGCGGCACGCTCAGCAAAATGTGGGTCCTCCGCCGCATCCTGAACCCCATGGGCCCCATGGACTCCATGGATTTCCTGCTCGACAAGCTGAAATACTCGAAGACGAACCAGGACTTCTTCGACGCTATGAACACCTGACGCGAAGCGCAGCGGAGCGGCGACGAAAGCGACAGCGGTTGCGCTTGCAACCGCGATAGCGCTCTCTCCTCGGTTCTTCAAGTAAAAGGCCTGGTTCCTGTCTTCCTAGACAGGAACCAGGCCTTCTTTCTTTGAAAAGAAAGAAGCGAAGAAACTTTTTCACGTTTAACTTACTAGCGGGGACGCTGTTGAGCATCCCACCAACTAGAGCGCGATCGCTTGAGGCCAATCGGTCGGAAAGCGTGAATCGCGCTCTTCTTCAATAGCTTACTAGATCGTGATTGGTTTGATCTAAACCAATCACGATCTAGGCCAACCGACGAATCGCGGCCCTAACCCCCTCGGTCTCCGGTGCACAACCATTCCGGACATGCGCGGCCTCCGCACTCGCGCGGCATGCAATAGATCGGAACGAGTCGTCTCGCTCAGGTCGGCAAGAGCCGGGATCACGCGCCCGTCGACCGATACTCTTCAGATAGCTGATGCCCTATCGCGGTACCCGACCCACGGCGACATGATGCGGGGCAGACCGGAACAACACACCCTCCGAACGCGATGCCTCCAGGCCGCTCTGCCAGACCACCTGCTCCTCAGAAGTCAATCGGCTCAGCACCAAGCCCATCGTCGTCTGCCACAACGCTGTGCCATGATCGGCATACGAAACCAGCACATGCGCGCAATCCAGGTCCGTAAATCCCACCTTTGCCATGCGCGCATACAGCGACCGGTCCGCGATCCCCTTCGGTCCCCGCCACTGCGCCGGAGGCGCCGCTTTCGCGCGGATGGCATCGGGCACATCGATATTGAAGAACGCTGTGCCATCGATCGCCCGGACGATCACCGCCACCCGTCCCCCAGGCTTCACCACCCGACGCAACTCGGCCAACACCCGGTCAGCGTCCACCTCCTCCAGAACGGTAACGCTATAGGCATGATCGAATGAACCGTCAGCGAACGGCAGCTGCTCCGCATTTCCCTCCCGGAACACGATCCGCTCACCCAGACCGTCTTCCCGTGCCAACGCCGCTGCCTCGCGCAGCAGGAACGGATTGATATCCATTGCGGTAATGACTGTGCCCGGCCCGAAATGCTGCGCCGCCTGACGGGCCAAGACCCCAGTTCCGCAGCCAACCTCGAGTATCCGCTCCCCGGCACCCAGGTTGTCGAACATATCACGCACCATCCGCTGGTAATTCAGGCTCGCCGCCCGCCCCTCCAGGAACGCCACACCGCCGAGATGTTGCCCGCCGAGCGTGATGACGGTAAAACGTGTCGCCAGCTCCTCGATTGCAGGGTCCCATTGTGAAGGTGCGAGCAACATCGGAAGCAGCACGAGCGCTGGACCCGACCCCGACACGCGATAGCTGATCCCCGCATGATCGCCCGCCTGCCCCAGCCCCACCGGGACGGTCGCTGGTCCCGACAGGCAAGAGAACGCCGCAACCACCTCGGCGGTCCGCTCCGCCACGCAATCGGTCCACGCCTCGCAGGCATAGTCACGCATGACGACTGTCCGGCTACCAGGCAGGTGTGGCGCTCCGCTTTCGATCACACGTGCGAGCGTTCCGGAATCGCCCCCCATAAGTGTCACCCGAGCACTGATATCGTGCAGTCGCGGAGGGTTCAGGCTGAGGGGCGCAAGCAGTGTCAGGCTTGCGAGAGCATCAGGTGCCTCTGCAACGACCCCCTCGATGTCGAACGGCATCTGTGCCGCGACATGTGCGGCCTTCAGTCCAAGATGCGCCCATAACGCATGCAGGCGCGCCGTCACATCGTCACTCATGTTCCAGTCTCCCCTTGCAGCGGCTGTCCCAATGCGACACGCCCGATAAGATCGAACCCTTCGATCGGCGAATAGGGCTGCATGAAGGGTCCGGCACGGACATCGCGATACAGCCGTGACATCGGATGGCCCTGCATGAAGCCACCGCCGCCAACAATCGTCATCGCGCGATCGACAATGGCAATCGCTGTCCGCATCACGAAAATCTTGGCACCCTGGCATTCGGCAAACATCGGTTCGGCCGCTCCGCTTGGTACAACCAGTTGGTGCGCGGCGAAGGCCGCATCGGCCACCTCCGCACAGCGGTGGAGCGTGCCGCGTGCGGCCAAAATGTCGATTTCATTCTCGGCGATCAGATGCCGAATGGCCGGGATCGTTGCCCGGCCAGGCTTCGCCGCATGATCGCGCGCCAGCGCGGCGGCCCGCTCGGCAATGCCCAGAAACACGGCGAGAATGGTAATCAGCGCACTCGACGCCGCCGTCATGTAGGCAGGCGACATCACACCCCACGGCCCGCCATCGATCACCGCGCCCATGGGAACGGCGACGTCCGTCAGCACCACCTCGCCGCTTCCCGATCCCCGCATCCCCATGGCATCCCAGTTCTCCAGGACCTGCACACCCGAGCTGGCCTTGGCAATCGTCACCCCGCCAAATCGCCAGGCGCCGTGGTCGTCCTGATAGCGAAGTCGAAGTGCAAGATGCGTCGCTGCCGGTGTGCCGGTTGCGAAATGCTTTCGCCCGCTGATGCGCCAGCCATCCCCAGCATGAACCGCCGTGGTCATCGGATTCATGATCGGTGTGCCGGCCTCGGTTGCCAGGACAGAGACGATGCGCCGCCCAGCCACAACGTCCCGCAGGCCCTCGGCCAAAGGCGCCGCATGCGGCGCCTTGGCATCCTCCGCGACCCGCCATGCGCGGGCCATCGACCAGATGGCGGTCAGATGCATGTTCAACGCCAGACCCGTCGACCCGTCACCGCGGCCGATGCGGGCAAGCCCAGCCGCGAGATCGCCAACCCGCGTCACCCCAAGGCCGCCGAACGCCTCGGGCACCACGGCGGCAATCACCCCGGAAGTGACGAGATCAGCGATATTGCCATGTGGGAAGGTGCCAGCACGATCATGTTCCGGAGCGCGCTGCCAGAAGCTCGATACATGCTGCTCGCAGAGATCGACGAATGTCCGACCTCTGTCGGTGACTCCCTCCAGATCGTATCCCATTCATACCCCCAGATCGCTTTTATCCCCCAGGTTCAACAACACTCTTCAATGAACGTTGCCGCAAGCACCGAAACGGCATTGATCGTGATTTGTACATTTCTATGCAGAACGACGGCGACCGCACGGGGCTGATGGCATGGAGAAAAAACTCCTTGCCCCGATCCTCTTACTGCGCTAAAGAACATTCCATGAACAAACGCACCCTCACCCCGCACGAAAGGACCGCCCCCGACGCCGCCCGCGTCGCGGCGGCCGAGCTCGTGCGCCGGTTCGCGTTCATGTTCGAGCTCCTCAAGCGCCAGGTCTGGTCCCGTTCCGGCCTCGTCGGCATCTTCCTCCTGCCCATCATGCGCCACCTTTCCCGCTCCGAGCGCATCTTCGCCCGCATCCTCTCCCTCATCGCCGAAGGCCGCCTCCCCGCCGAGCGCGCCCGCGCCCCCCGCATCGCCGCCACCCCTGACGCCCCCATCGCGCCCAAACCCGCGCCCCTCGTCCCCTATATCCCGCTCCCCGCCATCCGCGCCTTCCTCCTCCGCCGCTTCAAGCACGACGCCGCCATCCACACCCAGGCGCTCGAGCTGATGTTCTCCGAGCCCGCGCTCCGCGAAACCCTCGCCCTCTCCCCCACCCTCAAGCGCCGCCTTAGCCCCCTCTGCCGTCTCCTCGGCGCCCCCCTCCCGCCTGACCTGCAGCCACCCTCCCGCGCCAAACCCAAACCCGAGCGCCCGCCGCGCGCGCCGCGCCAGCCGCGCCGCCTCAGCCGCAAGGCCGGCGCCGAAATCCTCCGCTATCCCAACTTCAACAACCACCCGATGAAACTCCTTCCCCCGCGAAATCGCGATTTTTGACCCCTGCCCCTTCGTGCGCCCCTAATGTGACGATAACGAAACAATCTGCACAAAACCCACCCGCCATTCACTTCCCCGCAACCCTCCTCTGTCATACCGAAGCCCACGCCGGGCGGCGAAATCCTTGCAAACATAAAGATACCCTTATATAGCCCGCCGCCGAAACGCAGGAGCGCGACATGACCGACTATAAAGTGAAGGACATCTCCCTGGCCGCCTGGGGCGCCAAGGAAATCTCCATGGCTCAGGATGAAATGCCCGGCCTCATGGCCATCCGCGCCGAATACGGCAAGGCCAAGCCCCTCGCCGGCGCCCGCATCGTCGGCTGCCTGCACATGACCATCCAGACCGCCGTCCTCATCCAGACCCTCGAACACCTCGGCGCCACCGTCCGCTGGTCCTCCTGCAACATCTTCTCGACGCAGGACCACGCCGCCGCCGCCATCGCCGCCGCCGGCACCCCCGTCTTCGCCTGGAAGGGCATGAACGAGGAGGAATTCTGGTGGTGCATCGAGCAGACCCTCCGCGGCCCTGACGGCTGGACCCCCAACATGATCCTCGACGACGGCGGTGACGTCACCCAGATCATGCACGAGAAATACCCCGAAATGCTGAAGGACGTCCGCGGCATCTCCGAGGAAACCACCACCGGCGTCCATCGCCTGTGGGAAATGGCCAAGGCCGGCAAGCTCCTCGTCCCCGCCATCAACGTCAACGACAGCGTCACCAAGTCCAAGTTCGACAACCTCTACGGCTGCCGTGAATCCCTCGTCGACGCCATCCGCCGCGGCACCGACGTGATGATGGCCGGCAAGGTCGCCGTCGTGAACGGCTTCGGCGACGTCGGCAAAGGCTCCGCCGCCAGCCTCCGCCAGGCCGGCTGCCGCGTGATGGTCACCGAGGTCGACCCCATCTGCGCCCTCCAGGCCGCCATGGAAGGCTACCAGGTCGTCACCATGGAAGACGCCGCCCCCCACGCCGACATCTTCGTCACCGCGACGGGGAATGTGGACGTCATCACCATCGACCACATGCGCGCCATGAAGCACCGCGCCATCGTCTGCAATATCGGCCATTTCGACAGCGAAATTCAGGTCGATGCGCTCCGCAACTACACCTGGGACAACGTGAAGCCCCAGGTCGACGAAGTCGTCTTCCCCGATGGCAAGCGCCTCATCCTCCTCTCCGAAGGCCGCCTGGTGAACCTCGGCAACGCCACCGGCCACCCGTCCTTCGTCATGTCCGCCAGCTTCACCAACCAGGTCCTCGCCCAGCTCGAGCTCTGGAACGCCCCGGCCGGCAAGTATGAGCGTCAGGTCTACACCCTGCCCAAGCACCTCGACGAAAAGGTCGCCGCCCTCCACCTCGCCAAGGTCGGCGCGACCCTCACCAAGCTGTCGCCGAAGCAGGCTGAATACATCGGCATGCCCGTCAGCGGCCCCTTCAAGCACGACCTCTACCGCTACTGAGACTGTAAAGGCCGGCAGGAATTCCCTGCCGGCCTTTACCCCGCGTTCAACTTCACGCGGATATCATCGAACTGTCGTGGCGGCGCGCCCAGGCGTGCCCCACATGCAGGCTCGAAAACCGGGCGCCCACCATGTCCGGTCAGGAGCCCGCATGAATTCCGAACCCATCCCCTGGAACCCGTCGCAGCCCTGCACCATGGCCCTGCGCCGCGCCCTCCCAGCCCTCCGCGATCCCGCCCTCGCCGCCGACCTGCTCTTTCTCGAGCGCTGGGAAATCGCCCCCCTCCACGGCGCCGCCGCCGCACTCCGCGTCACCCAGCTCCGCCGCGCCAACCCCGAACTCGCCGCCGCCATCCGCGCCGAACTCGCCGAACTCCGCCGCTGAAAAACACTTGAGTTTCCTTGCCACCAGCCCCTCGCGGTGGCACACGACGCCCCCAGATGAAGCTTTCCCGGAGGCGGCAATGGCAGTGAACAAGATCTACGCGGACGCGACCTCGGCGCTCGCGGACGTGCTTAAAGACGGCATGACCATCATGGCCGGCGGCTTCGGCCTCTGCGGCATCCCCGGCATCCTGATCGAGGCCATCAAGGTCTCCGGGGTGAAAGACCTCACCTGCATCAGCAACAACGCGGGCGTCGACGATGCCGGCCTCGGCGTCCTCCTGCAGACCCGCCAGATCCGCAAGATGATCAGCTCCTACGTCGGCGAAAATGCCACCTTCGCCAAGCAATACCTCGCCGGCGAGCTGGAAATCGAATTCAACCCGCAAGGCACGCTCGCCGAACGCATCCGCGCCGGCGGCGCCGGCGTCCCCGCCTTCTTCACCAAAACCGGCGTCGGCACCCAGATCGCCGAAGGCAAGGAAGTCCGCGAGTTCGACGGCCAGAAATACGTCATGGAACGCAGCCTCTTCGCCGACCTTGCCGTCGTCCACGCCTGGAAAGCCGACACCGAGGGCAACCTCGTCTATCGAAAGACCGCGCGAAACTTCAACCCGATCATGGCCACCGCCGCGGCCATCACCGTCGCCCAGGTCGAACACCTCGTCCAACCCGGCGAGATCGACCCCGACCACATCATCACCCCCGGCATCTTCGTCAAACGCATCGTCCACGTCGGCGACATCGCCAAGCGCATCGAACAGCGCACCGTCCGCAAGCGCGCGGCCTGATAGGGAGAAATAATATGGCCTGGACACGCGACGAAATGGCCGCCCGCGCGGCCCGCGAAATCGAAGATGGCTTCTACGTCAACCTCGGCATCGGCATCCCCACGCTGGTCGCCAACCACATCCCCACCGGCATCACCGTCCAGCTCCACAGCGAAAACGGCATGCTCGGCATGGGCGCCTTCCCCTGGGAAGGCGAGGAAGACGCCGACCTCATCAACGCCGGCAAGCAGACCGTCACCCAGATCCCCACCACCAGCTTCTTCGACAGCGCCGCCAGCTTCGCCATGGTCCGCGGCGGCCACATCAACATCTCCATCCTCGGCGCCCTCCAGGTGGCCGAAAACGGCGACCTCGCGAACTGGATGATCCCCGGCAAAATGGTCAAAGGCATGGGCGGCGCCATGGACCTGGTCGCCGGCGTCAAACGCGTCGTCGTCCTCATGGAACACACCGCCGGCGGCAAACCCAAGCTGCTCAAGCAATGCACCCTGCCGCTCACCGGCGCCGGGGTCGTCGACATGGTGATCACCGACCTCGGCGTCTTCAAAGTCGACTACACACACGGCGGCATCACCCTCCTCGAAACCGCCCCAGGCGTCACCGTCGAGCAACTCCGCAGCTGCACCGAAGCCGAATTCCGCATCCACCCCGAAGCCAAAATCGCCGCCTGACCCCCCGCCGCCGCGGGACACAACCGAGCCCCGCGAAAATGAGCGTCACGAGCCTGCAATCGGGCCCTTGATCGCTCCCCCGGCGGGGGCTATATGCGCCGCTCCCGCGGCCCAACGCGGGAACGAGTGACTGTGGGGCCATAGCTCAGTTGGGAGAGCGCCTGAATGGCATTCAGGAGGTCGTCGGTTCGATCCCGATTGGCTCCACCAGTCCACTGCCGCGCGTCTTCGCGCGGCGACGAGAGCGACAGCGGTTTGCCTTCAAACCGCGATAGCGCTCCACTCCGCAACCGCACCTAGCGACGTCGAAACTGGCGAAGCCCAAAAACAAAGCGACCGCACCTACCTTGATACGGTCGCTCCATTCGATTGCCTGCGGCGCAAAGAAAGCCGTTATCAACTGAAGGCCATCGCCCCAGCCGCTCAAACGGAGTGGGTTCTCAGGGCCCGTGGCCCTGAGCCGGCGGAGCCTTCCTTACCCCTTAAGCCGCCATCTGCCGCTTCTCCGCGGCGACAGCGGCGGCAAACGCGTCGAGCGTCTGCTTCACGTCGGCGGCCGTATGGGCCGTCGAGATGTAGTATTTGCTATCCCCCTTGAGGATGCCGTGCTCGCGGAGAACGGTATTGAACCGCTTCTGCCGTTCGGCGTCCCCGCGCTGCATGCCGCGATAGTCGCGGATCTCGCCGTCGGCGAAGATGATGTCGAACATGACGGGGCTGCCGACCGCCTGGCCGGGGATGCCCGCGTTTTGCAGCATGGTGTTCATGCCGTCCATCAGCGCCTGGCCGGTCGCGTAGACGCCTTCGTAAGCGCCGGGGCGGCGGAGGATTTCGAGGGTGGCGAGTCCGGCGACGGCGGCGATCGGGTTGCCCGAGAGGGTGCCGATCTGCGTCATGAACTTGTCGCCGGCGATGGCGCGGTCGAAGAGGGACATGATTTCCGCCTTGCCGGCGATCGCCGACAGCGGGAAGCCGCCGCCGATGATTTTGCCCATTGTGCAGATATCGGGCGTGATGCCGTAGTGCTCCTGGGCGCCGCCGTAGGCGAAGCGGAATCCGGTGACGACCTCGTCGAAGATCAGGGGAATGCCGAGTTCGGCGGTGACCGAGCGGATTGCCTGCAGGAAGCCGGGGACGGGCGGCAGCAGCCGCTGGAACGGCTCGACGATGACGCCGCCGAGCTCATCGGCATATTCGCGGATCATGCGCACCGCGAGTTCGGTGTCGTTGAACGGGGCGACGATGACCTCGTTCTGCACGCTGCGGGGAATGCCGGGGGAGTCCGGCACGGGCATCGGGAAGTTCGCGAGGCGCTTGGGGGCCAGGCTCATCAGCCCGTAGTCGCTCATGCCGTGGTAGCCGCCTTCGAACTTCAGGATCTTCTCGCGGCCGCGGAAGGCGCGGGCCAGGCGCATGGCGTAGAAGTCGGCCTCCGTGCCGGAGGAAGCGAAGCGCACCTGCTCGGCGCAGGGCACGGCGTCGACAATGGCGGCGGCGAGCTCGATGCCGTGTTCGTTATTGGCGAAGAAGGTCGAGCCGCGCGGCACCTGCGCCTGCACCGCGGCGACCACGTCGGGGTGGGCGTGGCCGACGAACATCGGGCCGGAGCCAAGCAGGAAGTCGACGTATTCGTTGCCGCTGACGTCCCACACGTGCCCGCCGCTGCCTTCGCGGATGATGATGTCGGTGGTCACGTTGCCGAAGCCGCCGCCGGGCAGCACGCGCTTGGCGGTCTCCAGCAGTTCAAGTTCGCGGGCGCTGCGGGGAATTTGCGGCATCGGGTCACTCCGGTTCTGGCTGATGGGCAAGTGCAGCACCGGGGCGCCTTTGGCGCAAGCGCGGAGCCGCGGTTTGCGGTGGATCAATGCCGGCCGCCACCATTCGTCGTTTGATGCGTGCGGAACGGATCCGAATTCGCGGATCAGGGAGACCTGCATGGCCACGATCAACTGGACGACCGGCTACGGCGTTTGGAATGCGGGGACCAACTGGGCCGGTGGTCTGGTGCCTGGACCGGGTGATACCGCGGTGATCAATATCTCGGGTGCCGAACCTGATTTCACCGCGGGCGGGAGTTTGTCCGGGGTCACCGTTCAGATTGTCGCGGGCTTCAAATTCGATATTGCGGGGTCGCTGGCGCCGACGACGCTGGATGCCACGAGCACGATTGCGCTGGACAACAGCGCGGCTTTCACGATCGCGGATGCCGGGATTTTCCGGAACAACGGCGTGATCGGTTATGGAGGTGGCAGTGGTGAAACCGACTGGTACCTGATTCCCGGCGGCGGCGTTACGTCGGCCTTGAACAACAATGGCACGATCAATCTCAGTGCGCCGTTCAAACTGATGGGATTTGGCGACTTCGAGAACAGCGGCCTCTTGCAGATCCGTAACGTGACCGGACTGCCGAATGTCGGCTTCACGGTGTTGTCCTCGACGCAGGCGCTGATCAACAGCGGTACCGTGGTGATCGACGGCCATGACGCGACGACCAGGAGTGACACAAGTGCGACCTTTGCCAGCCTCTACGGCGCCGGTGAGGTTGATCTCAGCTATGGGACGCTGACGTTCAAGGGCGATGTAGGGACCAGCGGGACCAGGCCGGCGATCAACTTTCGCGACGGGCTCGGGACGATGAATCTCGATCTCGCCGGGCATGTGTTCCAGGGCGTGATCAGCGGATTCCAGGCGGGCGACACGATCGATCTCGGGTTGATCTCGGCCGATACCGTTGCGTTTGCGCCGGGCGGGGTGGGGACTCCGGGAACCCTCACTGTGAGCAGCGGTACGGCGACGGTGGCGACGCTGCTGATGGACGGGGCCTACCAGGCGACGGATTTTGGCCTGGCGCTGAATGGCCTGTCGCACGAGATACTGACCACGACGGCGGCGCCCTGTTTCGCCGGTGGCACGCGGCTGCTGACGGCCACGGGCGAGGTTGCGGTCGAGGATCTTGCGGTCGGAGACCGGTTGCCGACACGGCTGGGGGCCGGGATTGCGCGCGTCAAATGGATTGGTCATCGCGAGGTCAATTGCCGGCGGCATCCGCGGCCGTGGGATGTCTGGCCGGTGCGGGTGATGGCGGGCGCTTTCGCGCCGGGGGCGCCGCTGCGCGACCTGTGGCTCAGCCCGGATCATGCGGTGCATGCCGCCGGCATGCTGGTGCCGGTGCGCTATCTGATCAACGGGGCGACGATCGCGCAGGTGCCGCGGGATCGGGTGACCTATTGGCATGTGGAGCTTGAGGCGCACGACGTGGTGCTGGCCGAGGGGCTGCCGGTCGAGACCTATCTCGACACCGGCAACCGGGCATCCTTCGCGAATGCCGATGGTGCGGTGGCGATGGCTCCTGAATTCGCCCGCGGTGCCTGGGCGGCGTCCGGCTGTGCGCCCCTGGTGACCGAGGGGCCGGCCGTGGCTGAGACGCGCAAGGCCTTGGTCGCGCGGGCCGCGGCACTGGGCTTCGGGCTTACCGGCGAGGCCGGGCTGCGGCTGGAGGTCGACGGGCGCGTGGTGGTGGATGGCGTGCTGCCGGAAGGGGCGCGGCGGGCCGTGCTGGTCTCGCGGGCGGCGGTGCCGGCCGAGGTTGATGCGGGTCCGGATGGGCGGCGGCTTGGCGTCGCGGTCGTGTCGGTGCGGCTCGATGGCGAGGCGGTCGCGCTGGACGATGCGCGGCTGGGTGCGGGGTGGCATGCGGCGGAGAGCGGGTGGCGCTGGACCGACGGCCACGGCGCGATCGACGTCACCGGCGCCCGGCGGCTTGAGGTCCGGCTGGCGAACCTGCCGATGCGCTACTGGGACACCGGGCGCATGGGCGCGCGTGACCAGGCGGGCGCGGGGGGCTAGACTTCCGCCGTCCTGACGATCCGCGAGGTTTCCCATGCGTCGATTTCTTCTGGCCGCCGTGTTGTGTGCGGCGAGCCCGGTCCTGGCCCAGGCCCAGGCGGTCACCGTCGAACAGCCCTGGGCGCGGGCGACGACCGCCTCGGCCAAGGTCGGCGGCGCGTTCATGACGCTGAAGGGCGGCGCCGCGCCGGATCGGCTGATCAGTGCCACCTCGCCGGTGGCCGGCGCCGTCGAGGTGCATCAGACGGTGAACGACAAAGGCGTGATGAAGATGCAGCCGGTGGCGGAACTGCCGATCGAGGCGGGCAAGACGGTGGAGCTGAAGCCCGGCGGCTATCACATCATGCTGATGGACCTGAAGCGTCCGCTGAACGCCGGCGAGACATTCCCGATCACCCTGCATTTCGCCCGGGCCGGGGACATCACCGCCACCGTGGTGGTGGGTGCGCCCGGCGCCGGTGGGGCGATGCACAACATGCACCAGGGCCACACGGCGCCGCCGAAGCCGTAAGCCGGAGCGCGATCGCTTGAGGCCAATGGGTCAGACGGCGTGAATCGCGCGCGTCTTCAACAAGAGACTAGATCGTGATTGGTTTAGATCAAACCAATCACGATCTAGTAAGTTATTAAAGAAGAGCGCGATTCACGCTTTCCGACCGATTGGCCTCAAGCGATCGCGCTCTAGATCGCGACGCGGACGCCGAGTTCGACCACGCGGTCGGAGGGGATGCGGAAGAACTCGGTGGCCGAGACCGAGTTGCGGGCCATGACCAGGAACAGCCACATCCGCCACATCGGCAGCTTCGGCGCCGCCGCGGCGACCAGGGTTTCGCGGCCGAGGAAGTAGCTCGCCTGCATGGGATCGACGTTGATGCCCGAAGACTGCAGGGCGGCCAGCTCACGCGGCAGGTTGGGGCTCTCCATGAAGCCGTAGCGCAGGATGACACGGTGGATGCCGGGCGAGAGCTCTGTCACCTCGCTGCGTTCTTCCGGGCGGATTTCCGGCACGTCGACGTTCTGCACGGTGACGAACAGCACGCGCTCGTGCAGCACCTTGTTGTGCTTGAGGTTGTGCAGCAGGGCGCCTGGGACGAAGTCGGGATTTCCGGTCATGAACACAGCCATGCCGGGGACGCGGACGGTGCGGGATTGCGGCAGGCGGGCGAGGAAGGAGGAGAGCGGCAGGCTGTCCTGTTTCCAGCGGTTGAGCAGCAGGTCGCGCCCGCGCTTCCAGGTGGTCATGGAGACCATGATGGCGATGCCGAGGATGAGCGGGACCCAGCCACCCTCCGGGATCTTGGTGGCGTTGGCGGCGAAGAAGACGCCATCGAGCAGGAAGAAGCCGCCGAAGACGCTGACGGCGGCGGGGCGGGACCAGCCGAACTGGCGCCGGAAGACAACCATGGCGAGGACGCAGGTGCACAAGAACGTGCCGGTGACGGCGATGCCGTAGGCGGCGGCCAGGCTGTCAGAGGTGCGGAAAGCGAAAACCAGGACGAGCACCCCGACCATGAGGGCGGTGTTGATCTGCGGAACGTAGATCTGGCCTTCCTCGGTGGCGCTGGTGTGGCGCACGGTCATCCGGGGCAGGAAGCCGAGCTGCACGCATTGGCGAGCCATCGAATAGGCGCCGGAAATCAGGGCCTGGCTGGCGATGACGGTGGCGGCGGTGGCGAGGAGCACCATCGGCAGGCGCAGCGGCTCGGGGCAGAGCAGGAAGAAGGGGTTCTCGATGGCCTCGGGTTGGGCGAGGACGAGCGCACCCTGGCCGAAATAGTTGAGCACCAATGTGGGCAGGACGAAGAACATCCAGGCGGCGCGGATGGGGGAGGCGCCAAAGTGGCCCATGTCGGCGTAGAGGGCCTCGGCGCCGGTGACAGCCAGGACGACGGCGCCGAGGGCGAAGAAGGCGATCCATTGATAGTGGATCACCACGCCGATGGCGTAGGTCGGCGAGAGCGCCAGGAGCACACTGGGGTTCTGCACGATCTCGACCAGACCAAGGACGCCGATCGAGGCGAACCAGAGGACCATGATCGGGCCGAACACAGTGCCGACGCTTTCGGTGCCGCGGTACTGGATGATGAAGAGCAGGACGATGACGACGGCGGAGATCGGCAGCACGGCTTCCTGCAGATGCGGCGATACCGTCTCAAGGCCTTCGACGGCGGACAGGACGGAGATGGCCGGCGTGATGACGCCGTCGCCGAAGAACAGGCAGGCACCGCAGATCCCGACCATGACGAGGGTGCGGCGCAGGGCGGGGGATTCGACGCCGCGCTGTGCCAGGGCCATCAGCGCCAGGATACCGCCCTCGCCGCGGTTGTCGGCGCGCATGACGAGGAGGACGTATTTGACCGTGACGACCAGGACAAGCGACCAGAAGATCATCGAGAGGATGCCCAGCACCTCCCAGGGTTCGGCGACGTGGCCCTTGAAGTGCTCCATGCTGGCCTTGAAGGCGTAGAGCGGGCTGGTGCCGATGTCGCCGTAGACAACGCCCAGCACACCGAGCAGGGCCGACAGTTTGAGGCCGGTTGATCTACCGGCGGTGTCGGCGTGAGCGATCGTCATCATGATGCTCCGGTTGGTCGGGGCCCACTATAGGGGTTCCATAGGGGCGGCGCTCGATACGCTGACCTTCGCTGCGATGCAATATAGTCGTAGTGCGGAACGGTGATGGCTGCTCCGCGCGCTGGACGCTAACCGCGATGCCCGAAGATCGCGGTGCCGACGCGGACATGGGTGGCGCCATGGGCGATGGCGGTTTCGAAGTCGCCGGACATGCCCATGGAGAGGATCGCCAGGCCGTGCCGCCGCGCGCAGGCGGCAAGCCAGTCGAAGTGGGGCGCGGGATCGCCTTCGGCGGGGGGGATGCACATCAGGCCGGTGAGGGCGGTGCCGAAGCGGGCCTTGCAGGCGTCGATGAAGGCGTCGGCTTCGCCGGTGGGAATGCCGGCTTTCTGAGGCTCGTCGCCCACATTGACCTGGACGAAGAGGTCGGGCGCGCGGCCCTCGCGCTGGATGGCGTCGGCGATGGCGTCGGCGAGGCGGGGGCGGTCGAGGCTTTCGATGACGTCGGCGACCTTCACCGCGTCGCGCGCCTTGTTGGTCTGCAGGCCGCCGATGATGTGCAGGCGCATGGCGGGGTGGGTGGCGCGCAGGGCGGGGAACTTTGACTGGGCTTCCTGGACGCGGTTCTCGCCGAAGAGGAGCTGACCGGCGGCGAGCGCTGCGGTGACGGCCTCGCCGGGGTGGGTCTTGGAGACGGCGACGAGGTTGACGCTGTCGGGCGCGCGGCCGGCGGCGCCCGCGGCGGCGGCGATGCGGTCCTTCACCTGGCGGAGGTTGGCGGCGACGTTGCTATACATATAGTCCATGGCGGATGTCCGGGGCGCGGGGTGATGGATCACAAGCTTGTCGCATGGGGCCGTGCGGTCAAGTCGGCGCGGCGGAATGAAGGGGCGGCGTTGCCAGTGTTGTGGCTGTTCACGGACGCGGTCCGGCTGCCGGATCCCTGTGGGGCGGCGGCGCGGCTGCCGCGCGGGCTGTGCGGGGTTGTGTTCCGGCATGATGGGGTGGGCGATCGGGCTGGGTTGGGCCGGCGTCTGGCGGCGATATGCCGGGCGCGGCGGATCGCGCTGGTGGTGGCGGGCGACTGGCGGCTGGCGCGGGTGCTGGGGGCGGGGGTGCATCTGCGGGCGGGGCGGGGTCGCGCAAGCGGGTGTCGGCTGGTGACGAGTTCGGCGCATACGGTGGCGGAGCTGCGGCGGGCGGAGCGGGCGGGGGCGGATCTGGTGTTTCTCTCGCCGGCGTTTCCGACCGCGAGCCATCCTGGCGCGGGCGCGCTGGGGGCGGTGCGCTGGGCGGGGATGGCGCGGAGCGGTGTGGGGTTGGCGGCGCTCGGAGGCGTGGATGGGGGTACGGTCTGGCGTTTGCCCCGGCGGATTTGCCGGGCCGTCGGGGCGATCGGGGCGCTGGCCTAGGCAGTCGTGGTATTTTCGCCACAGTGTTTCGAAAATGCCATGGGGCGATGCCGTACGGGCCGATCTTCGATTGCGGGCGGGAAAAAAGGGCGCCAATACTCTTGGCAGGTCCGGCTGCCCCACCCGTTAAGTGGATTTCCCGCAGGTCTTGCGGAGATCCGGTGGGTAACGGGGCGGGGCCTGGTAAACAAGGAGGATTGCATGCGTAACTATCTTCTCGCCTCGGCGGCGGCTCTCGGCCTGATGGTCGCTGGCGGCGCCCAGGCTGCGAACTTCGCCCCGACCGACGCGTTCCAGAACGCTGGCTCGGCCGGCGCCCCCAAGACCAACCCGGATCCGGGCAAGATCGTCGTCCGCGTCGCCGGCCTGTTCGCCGCCGACCTCGGCTTCGTGAACTCCACCTCGGACAAGTCGACCGCCGTTCCCGGCGCGAAGCAGAGCCCGATCGGCATGGGCGGTTACTTCCGTCTGTATTTCGGCGTCGACGGTCGCACGACCAACGGCATCATCTACGGTGCAAACGCCGAAATGCGCACGGACTTCGCCGGCGCCGGCGCGCGTAACTACACGCAGGGCACTGCCCCCGTGGGCAACCCGTCGTCGAACTCGACGGCGCAGCTCTGGTACACCCGTCGTTCCTACGGCTATGTCGGTGGGGATAGCTGGGGTATCGTTCGCATCGGTCAGGGCGATGGCCCGGTTGACCTCTTCGTGGGCAACAGCACCGGCGAATTCTACGACACCGGGTTCTGGGATGGTGACATCTGCGACCTCGTCGGCAACGGCTGCCTGAACTGGCCGTTCCCTGTGACCGGCAACGAGTATGACTCCGCGAAGATCGCGTGGGTGTCGCCCTCGTTCTCCGGCTTCAAGCTGGGCCTGAGCTGGGCCCCGGGCACCGGCACTGCCCAGGCGACCGGTGGTAACACCGCCGCCGCTGGCCAGGACATCCGGACCTCGACCTCGGCGAACACGAACGACCTCAACCGCACCATGAACATGGTTGAGATCGCTGCTCGCTATCAGGGCAACATGGGCGCCGTCGGCATCGACGCGATGGCCGGCTACACCTTCTCGGGCATGGTCAAGCCGACCGCTGGCGCCGTCTTCCCGGCCGGCACCAACGGCGTGAACAACCTGAGCCTGATCGACGTCGGCGCCACGCTGAGCGTCGCCGGGTTCCAGCCCTTCTTCCATGTGCTGACCGGTAAGGCCAATGCTTCGGGCAACGCGATGGTGCCCCAGCAGAAGCTGATCTCCGGCCGTCACAAGGACGAGCTGGTGTGGACGACGGGCGTGGCCTATGGCCAGGGTCCGTGGATCGTTGGCGTTGGCTATGTCAGCGAAATCAGCCAGGGTTCTGCCGCCGGCACGGGCAACCTGACGGAAACCGGCTTCAACCTCGGCGGCGACTACACCGTCACCCCGGGCTTCGACGTCTTCGCCGAAATCATTCAGGGCACGCGCAAGCAGGCCGGTGTGAACTTCCGCGACGGTGGCGCCGGTCTGGCCACTGCCGACAACAAGATCAACACCACGGCCCTGCTGCTCACGGGTCTCTGGCGCTGGTAAGCGATATCCACGGTTCTTTTACCGTGGGTTGGGAGCGGCGGGATCTTCGGATCCCGCCGTCTTCTTTTGTGGGGCACCGTGTTGATGGTGTTCCTGGATGGCGTCGCTTGGCGAGACACGGTCAAGCGGTGTAGAACGTCGCCGGCCGTCTGGGCCTGGCTGTTTTGCAATAGGATGAATGATGCCGATGCCTTCACGTATTTCGCGCCATCGGCACCTGTCCGTTGTCGCCGCGGTGGCGCTGCTCGCGGCGTGTACGCCGGCCAAGCGTGAGCCGGTCAGCGGCTCGGACGTCAACGATCCGAAGCTGTTGCAGCACAGCACGTCGCCATTGTTCGGCCAGGATGGGATCGTGTTTGGCGGCAAGAAGAACACGGCGGATGGGGGCGGCGGCGGCGGTATTGGCGTGAACGCCTTCCTGTGGCGCGGCACGCTCGACACGCTGGCGTTCATGCCGCTGTCGTCGGCGGATCCCTTCGGCGGGGTGATCATCACCGATTGGTATCAGCCGGCCGGTGCGCAGGGCGAACGCTTCAAGGCCACCGCCTATATCCTCAGCCGGCAGCTGCGGGCGGATGGGCTTAAGGTTTCGATTTTCCGCCAGGTGTTGCAGGGCGGACAGTGGGTCGATGTGCCGGTGAGTCCGGCCACGGTCGCGGATATCGAGGACAAGGTGCTGGCCAAGGCCCGCGAGCTGCGCGCCGAGGTCGTCGGCGCCAGCAACTGAGACAAGGGGCTCGGCGCCCCGGGTGGCTCATCCGCCGGTAGCATACGGGTTGCCGGCGGGGGTGATCTGGCGGATACAGTAGGGCGCTGTTTCCCCGATTTGCCCGCGTGAGAGTTCGATGAACGCCCCGATCCCCGATGCGCCTGCCGCGGCTGAGCCGCGCTATGATTTTGCCAATGCCGAGCCGCGCTGGCAGGCCGAGTGGAACGCGCGCGCGAGCTTCCGGGTGGAAGACGTGCCGACGGACGGCAAGCCGAAGTATTATGTGTTGGAGATGTTCCCGTATCCGAGCGGGAAGATCCACATGGGCCATGTGCGCAACTACACGCTGGGCGATGTGGTGGCGCGCTACAAGCGGGCGCGCGGGTTCGCGGTGATGCATCCGATGGGATGGGACGCCTTCGGGTTGCCGGCGGAGAACGCGGCGCGCGAGCGGGGTGTTCATCCGGCGAAATGGACCTGGGAGAATATCGCCAACATGCGCGCGGAGTTGAAGCGCATGGGGCTGTCGCTGGATTGGGAGCGCGAGTTCGCGACCTGCGATCCGAGCTATTACCGGCATCAGCAGAAGCTGTTCCTGGATTTCCTCAAGGTGGGCCTGGCGGAGCGGCGGGAGAGCTGGGTGAACTGGGATCCCGTCGACGGGACGGTTCTGGCCAATGAACAGGTGATCGACGGGCGCGGCTGGCGGTCGGGCGCGGTGGTGGAGAAGAAGCTGCTGTCGCAGTGGTTCTTCCGCATCACGGATTATGCGCCGGAACTGCTGGAGGCGCTGGACGGGATGGATCGCTGGCCCGAGCGGGTGCGGTTGATGCAGACCAACTGGATCGGGCGGAGCGAGGGCGCGCGGGTGACGTTCGCGCTGACGGCGCCGGCGGATGGGGTGTCGGAGGTCGAGGTTTATACGACCAGGCCGGACACGCTGTATGGCATGTCGTTCATGGCGATCGCGCCGGAGCATCCCTTGGCGGCCGCGGCCGCGGTGCGGGACCCGAAGGCGGCGGCGTTTGTCGCGGAGTGCCGGAGCATGGGCACGAGCGAGGCGGTGATCGCGACGATGGAGAAGCGGGGCTACGATACGGGCCTGCGGGTGAAGCATCCGTTCATCGAGGGGGCGAGTTTCCCCGTGTGGATCGCGAATTTCGTGCTGATGGAATACGGCACGGGGGCGATTTTCGGCTGCCCGGCGCATGACCAGCGCGATCTGGATTTCGCGCGGAAGTATGGGCTGGCGGTTGAGCCGGTGGTGCTGCCGGCGGGCGAGGATGCGGCGACGTTCGCGGTGGGGGACAAGGCGTTCGACGGGACGGGGGTGATCATCAACTCCGGGTTTCTGGACGGATTGCAGGCGCCGGCGGCGGCGAAGACGGCGGTGATCGCCGAGCTTGAGCGCCGCGGGATCGGCAAGGGCGTGGTGAACTGGCGGCTGCGCGACTGGGGCGTGGGGCGGCAACGCTATTGGGGCGCGCCGATTCCGGTGATCCATTGCGAGGCATGCGGCGTGGTGCCGGTGCCGGACAAGGATCTGCCGGTGGTGTTGCCGGATGACGTGTCGTTCGACTGGCCGGGCAAGCTGCTGGATCACCATCCGACGTGGAAGCATGTGAACTGTCCGTCGTGCGGGAAGCCCGCGGTGCGCGAGACGGATACGCTCGACACGTTCGTCGACAGCTCGTGGTATTTCGCGCGGTTCTGCAGCCCGAAATCCGATGTGCCGGTGGATATGGATGCGGTGAAGCATTGGATGCCGGTTGATCAGTATATCGGCGGCATCGAGCATGCGATTTTGCATCTGTTGTATTCGCGTTTCTTCTCACGCGCGATGCGCAAGACCGGGCACCTGAATGTGGACGAGCCCTTCGCTGGGCTGTTCACGCAGGGGATGGTGACGCATGAGAGCTATCGCCTGGGAACGGGCGGCAACGGCATGTGGCTGTATCCGGAAGAGGTCGAGAAGAACGCCGACGGAACGGCGGTGCGCAAGGAGACGGGCGAGCCGGTGACGGTCGGGCGCGTCGAGGCAATGTCGAAATCGAAACGGAATACCGTAGATCCTGGCGCGATCATTGCGAAATTCGGCGCGGATACGGCGCGGTGGTTCATCCTGTCGGATAATCCGCCGGAGCGGGATATCGAGTGGACCGAGTCCGGGGTTGCAGGGTCGTATCGTTTCACACAGCGGCTGTTCCGGTTGGCCGAGGGCGTGTTCGGGCTTTCGGGTGAGCAGCCGGCGAGCATTGGGTCCGCTGCGCGGACGCTGCGGCGGGCGATGCATCGGGCGATCCAGTCGGTGACGGAGGCGCTCGACGGGTTTGCCTTCAACGTCGCGGTGGCGCGGGTTTATGAGCTGGCGAACGCGATCGGCGAGGCTGAGAAGGCCACCGCCGGAAGCGACACCGAGGGGCTGGGCTGGGCACGTCGCGAGGCGGTCGAGATCGCGGCGCGGCTGGTCTCGCCGATGATGCCGCATCTGGCCGAGGAGATTTACGCACGGCTGTATCCGGGGACGGGGCAGGTCGTGGTCGATCTCGATTGGCCGGTGGCGGATCCGGACCTGCTGGTGGCGGAGTTGGTGACGATTGCGGTGCAGGTGATGGGCAAGCTGCGTGGCACGATCGCGGTGCCGCCGGGGACGCCGGAGGCGGACGTGCTGGCGGCGGCGCAGGCCGAGGGGAATGTGGCCCGCGCGCTCGAGGGGAAGCGGGTGGTCAAACGCGTGTATGTGCCGAACCGCATCGTGAACTTCGTGCTGGCGGGATAGCGGCATGGCCGGGTCCGCGCGGATGCGTCGGAGGGCCGTGATGGCGGGGGTTGGCCTGGTGCTGACCGGCTGCGGGTTTCGGCCGATGTATGCAGCGCGCGGCGACGGCACGGCGGGGCCGGCGGAGGAGGGGTTGGCGCAGATCTCGGTGGCGCTGATCCCGGAGCGGGCAGGGCAATTGCTACGGCAGACGCTGCAGAGCCGCTTTGATCGGGGCAATCTTGGGCTGGCGCGGAAATATGAGTTGACCGTGGGATACGCCTTCTCCGGCGAGGTGCTGAGCATCGAGCAGGCGACGAGTGCGCCGACCCGGTATCGGCTCGTCGGCGTGGCGAGTTGGACGCTGGTGTCGCAGGACCCGCAGCGGCGTACGCTGGTGGCGGGGACGGCGCGGTCGATGGATGGGTTGAACCTGTTCAATCAGCAGTTCTTCGCCATGGATATGGAGAGCGAAGCGGTGCAGCGACGGATTTCCGAAGCGGTGGCCGAGCAGATCACGCTCCAGTTGTCGGCCTATTTCAATCGGTTGGCGGCCGGCGGTTGAGGCGGTGAAGCTCGACGCGCGGCAGATCGAGGGTTTTCTGCGCAATCCGACGGCGACGGTTGTTCTGCTGCATGGCGAAGATGCGGGCCTGGTGCGCGAGCGAGGAACCGCGCTGGTCAAGGCGGTGGCGGGGAGCACGGACGATCCGTTTCGGGTGGTCGAGCTTGGGCGGGAGCTGGCCGAAAGCATCGGTGATGAGATGGCGTCGATCCCGATGACGGGTGGGCGGCGCGTAGTGCGGGTGCGCGATGCGATCGACGGGATGACTGCCGTGGTGCAGCGGGTGCTCGATGCCGCGCCGGCGGGCTTCCTCGTGCTGGAGGCGGTGGACCTGCCGTCGCGGGGGAAGCTGCGGGCGTTGGTGGAGAAGGCGAAGAACGGGGCGGCGATTGCCTGCTATTCCTTGAGCGGACGAGCGCTTGAGGACGAGATCCGGGCTGTGCTGGCGACCCATAATGTGACGGTTGAGGCGGATGCGCTGGCGTGGCTCGGCGCACATCTCGGGGCGGACCAGGGAGTGACGCGCCAAGAGGTGGAGAAGCTGGCGCTTTACGCGGGTGATGGCGGGCGGGTTGACCAGGCGACGGCGCGGCTGTGCGTGGGCGATCTGTCGGGGTTGTCGCTCGACGACGCGCTGTTCTCGGCGATTGTCGGCGATGTCGCGGGGACGGATCGGGCGCTGGAGCTGGCGATGGCCGAGGGGGCGAGCCCCGTGGGGGTTCTGCGGATCGCGCTGCACCACGTTCGCAAGCTTGAGCGGGCGCGTGCAGCGATGGCCGGAGGGATGTCGGCCGCAGAGGCGACGAAGGCGACGCGGCCGCCGCTATATTTCAACAAAGCGACGGCGTTCACGCAGGCGCTCGGGATTTGGAGCGAGACGGCACTTGCGGATGCGTGCACGCGGCTGTGGGAGGCAGAGCGTGCCTGCAAGCGGACGGCGGCGCCGACGGAGACGATCTGCCGGAATGCGGTGATCGGACTGGCGCAGCGCGGGTTGGCGGCGCGACGGCGCTGAAGTGGGGAGCGCCCGCGCGGCGGGCAGTTCAGTCGCGGGTCAGCAGTGCGATTAGGCCGTCGAGTTGGTCGAGCGTCCGATAGCGGATGCGTAGAGCGCCGCCCTTGCCGTCAAAGGTGAGGTCGACGCGCAGGCCGAGGCGTTCTGTGAGGGTGCGTTCGACGGCGGCGGTGTCGGCGTCTTTTGGGGTCCGCGATTTGGCGCCGGGGTGGGCTGCGCCCTTGCCGCTGGCCAACGCCTCGGTCTGGCGGACGTTGAGTCCGCGGGCGATGACGGCGAGGGCGGCTTTTTCGGGCTCGGGGTGGGCGAGGAGGGCGCGGGCGTGGCCGGCAGAGAGGCCGCCGTGGCGGACTTCGGCCTGGACGGTGGCGGGGAGGTTGAGCAGGCGCATGGTGTTGGCGACGTGGCTGCGGGATTTGCCGACGGCCTGGCCGAGGGAGTCCTGCGTCATGCCGAATTCGGCGACTAGGCGGCGGTAGCCTTCGGCTTCTTCGATGGCGTTGAGGTCTTCGCGCTGGAGGTTTTCGACCAACGCGGCGGCCATGGCGTCGCCGTCGGCGAGTGTGCGGACGAGGGCGGGGACCTCGTGGAGGCCGGCGCGTTGGGCGGCGCGCCAGCGGCGTTCGCCGGCGATGATCTGGTAGTGGCCGGGGCGGTCGGGGTGGGGGCGGACGAGAATCGGCTGGAGGATGCCGCGGGCGCGGATGGAGTCTGCCAGTTCCTCGAGGGCGTCGGGGGCCATGGGGCCGCGGGGCTGGTAGGGGCCGGGCTCGAGGAATTCGACGGGCAGGGCGGTGGCGCCGGCGGGCGCGGGGGTGGCGGGGGTGGCGGGGGTGGCCGGGCCGCTGTCGCCGAGGAGGGCGGCGAGGCCGCGGCCGAGGCGGGGGTTGGTTTCCTTGGCGCTCATTGGGCAACCTTTGTGCGGGCGTGATCGCGTTCGCGGGTGAGGAACTCCTGGGCGAGGCGGACGTAGGCCTGGGCGCCGGGGGAGCGGAAATCGTAGAGCAGGACCGGTTTGCCGTGGCTGGGGGCTTCGGAGACGCGGATGTTGCGGGGGATGACGGTTTCGAACACGCGGTTGCCGAAGAAGCCGCGGGCGTCGGCGGCGACGAGGTCGGAAAGGTTGTTTCTGCGGTCGAACATGGTGAGCACGATGCCGTGCAGGCGGAGGTCGGGGTTCAGCTTGCGGCGCACGAGGTCGATGGTGCGGGTGAGCTGGGTGAGACCCTCGAGGGCGAAGAATTCGCATTGCAGAGGGACGAGGACGGAGTCGGCGGCGACCAGGCCGTTGAGGGTGAGCAGGCCGAGGCTCGGGGGGCAGTCGATCAGGATATAGGAGTAGCCGGCGTTGGCGATGCCGGAGCCGCGGAGCGCGTCCTTGAGGCGGAATTCGCGGCGGTCTTCGGCGACGAGCTCGATTTCGGCGCCGGCGAGGTCGGGCTCGGCGGGGAGGATGTGGAGGTTGGGGACTTGGGAGGGGCGCGGTTTGGGGGCGGCATCGGCGTCTTCGAGGAGGAGGGCGTAGGTGCCGGAGGTCCGGTCGGTGCGGCTGACGCCGAGGCCGGTGGAGGCGTTGCCCTGGGGGTCGAGGTCGACGAGGAGGACGGATTGCCCGGAGGCGGCCAGCGCGGTGGCCAGGTTGATGGCGGTGGTGGTTTTGCCGACGCCGCCTTTCTGGTTGGCGATGGCGACGATGACGGCGCGTTTGGGGGCGCTGGTGGTCAGCGGCGTGGAGTCAGGGGGAAGGTCCGACACGGGCGATCTCGCTCAAACGAAGGATGGTGGCTGCCGGGTCGGTGGGGCTGGGGAACCGCTCGACGCGCATGTGCCACCGTTCCTGGGCGGCGGTCAATTCTTCTTCGGCGGTGCGGCCCTTAGGGAGGATGCAGATGCCGTCGGGAGTGAGGAGGGGGGTGGCCCAGTCGAGCAGTTTGGCGATGGGGGCGAGGGCGCGGGCGGTGATGAGGGGGACGGGGGCGAGTTTGGCCTGTTCGATGCGGGTGGTGTGGACGGTGACGGGGGCGGCGGTTTCGCGCGCGGCTTCGCGGAGGAAGGCGGATTTGCGCTGGTCGGCTTCGATGAGGTGGAAGTGGCGGCCGGTGGCGATGGCGAGGATGAGGCCGGGGAAGCCGCCGCCGGTGCCGAGGTCGGCGGCGATGGTGGCGTCTTGGGGGAGGAGGGGGACGAGGGCGAGGGAGTCGCGGATGTGGCGGGGCCAGAGCTCGGCTTCGTCCTTGCGGGAGATCAGGTTGATGGTCGGGTTCCAGCGGAGGAGGAGGGTGGCGAAGCGCTCCAGGCGCTCCTCCGTTTCACGTGAAACACTCAAGCCCCTGGAATCGTCGTATTTCACGTGAAACGCTGCTCCTGGGCGGCGCGGTCGCGGCGGGTGTAGGCCATGAGGGCGCCGAGGGCGGCGGGGGTCATGCCCTGGATGCGGGCGGCGGCGCCGATGGAGGCGGGGCGGGTGGCGGTGAGCTTTTCGCGGATCTCGGTGGAGAGGCCGCCGATCGACGAAAAGTCGATTGCGTGGTCGAGCAGAGCGGTTTCGAGCTGGCGGAAGGTGGAGATGTCGGCGTCCTGGCGGTGGAGGTAGCCGGCGTAGAGGGCTTCGGCGCGCAGGACGGCGCGCAGGCGGGGGGAGAGGGCGGGGAACCAGGGGGCGAGGGTGGCGATCGTGGGGTCGTCGAGCTCGGGCTGGGCGAGGAGGTCGAAGAGGGAGCGGGCGCGGCCGTCAGCGCGGGTGGGGATGTTGGCCTGCTGGATGTCGCGGGTGGTGAGGGTCTGGGTGCGGGCCTGGTGGAGGGCGGAGTCGAGGGCCTGGCGGTCGCGGGTGAAGGCGGCGCGGCGGGCGGGGCCGATGCAGCCCCAGGCGTCGCCCTTGGCGGTGAGGCGGAAGTCGGCGTTGTCGGCGCGCAGCGTGAGGCGGTATTCGGCGCGCGAGGTGAACATGCGGTAGGGCTCGGAGACGCCCTGGGTGGTGAGGTCGTCGGCGAGGACGCCGATATAGGCTTCGGCGCGGTCGAAGGTGACGGAGGGGCTGCCGCCGGCGGCGCGGGCGGCGTTGATGCCGGCGAGGAGGCCCTGGGCGCCGGCTTCCTCATAGCCGGTGGTGCCGTTGATCTGGCCGGCGAGGAAAAGGCCGGGGAGGGCGCGGACCTGGAAGCCGGGGGTGAGGGCGCGGGGGTCGACATAGTCGTATTCGACGGCATAGCCGGGGCGGATCATCCGGGCGTGTTCCAGGCCGGGGATGGTGGCGAGGAGGGCGAGCTGGACGTCGGCAGGGAGGCTGGTGGAGATGCCGTTGGGGTAGACGGTGTCGTCGTCGAGGCCCTCGGGTTCGAGGAAGATCTGGTGGCGCTCGCGCTCGGCGAAGCGGACGACCTTGTCTTCGATGGAGGGGCAGTAGCGCGGGCCGCGGCCGGCGATCTGGCCGCCGTAGACGGCGGAGAGGTTGATGTTGGCGCGGATGACGGCGTGGGTGGCTGGGGTGGTGGAGGTGATGCGGCAGGCGATCTGGGGGTTGGTGATCGCCGCTGTCATCGTGCTGAAGGGCTCGGGCTCGGCGTCACCGTGGTCGGGGGCGAGGCCGTCCCAGTCGATGGTGCGGCGATCGAGGCGTGGCGGGGTGCCGGTCTTGAGGCGACCGAGGGGGAGGGCGAGGCGGTCGAGCGTGTGGGCCAGGCCGATGGCCGGCGCGTCGCCCATGCGGCCGGCGGGTTCGCTGTGGTGGCCGATATGGATCACGCCGCGCAGGAAGGTGCCGGTGGTGAGCACGGCGGCGGCGCAGGGGAAGCGGGTGCCGTCGGCGCAGATGACGGCGGCTAGGCGGCCGTCGGGGGCGATGTCTAGGTCCTCGACGGCGGCTTCGTGGATGGTGAGGTTGGGCTGCTCGGCGAGCAGGGCCTGCATGGCGGCGCGGTAGAGCGTGCGGTCGGCCTGGGCGCGGGGGCCGCGGACGGCGGGGCCCTTGCTGCGGTTGAGGAGCTTGAAGTGGATGCCGGCCTGGTCGGCGGCGCGGCCCATCAGGCCGTCGAGGGCGTCGATTTCGCGGACTAGGTGGCCCTTGCCGATGCCGCCGATGGCGGGGTTGCAGGACATCTCGCCGATGCCGGAGCGGCGGTGGGTGATAAGGACGGTGCGGGCGCCCATGCGGGCGGCGGCGGCGGCGGCTTCGCAGCCGGCGTGGCCTCCGCCGATGACGACGACGTCGTGGGATCTGCTCATGGGCGCTTCATCGGCCCTCGCGGGCTATTTGCCAATACAGAACTGGCGGAAAACCGCATCGAGGACGTCTTCGACGCCGACGGCGCCGGTGAGGCGGCCGAGGGCGCGCATGGCCATGCGGAGGTCTTCGCCGCGGAGCTCGGGTAGCGGGGCGGCGGCGGCGGCGCGGATGTGGGCGAGGGCCTCGCTGACGCAGGCGCGGTGGCGGGCGCGGGTGAGGGGGGGCGGGCCGGCGGATTGGGTGAGGGCACGGGCGCGGTCGGCGAGGGTGGCGCGGAGATGGTCGAGCCCTTGGCCGGTGCGAGCGCTGACGACGAGGCTGGTGCCGGGGGCGGCGGTGGGGGCCTGGTCGCGCTTGTTGAGGACGGTGAGGGTCGGGGCATCGGCGATGGTGGTGTCGGCGTCGTCGCCGGGGGGGGCGGTGATGTCGCGGACGGCGATGACGAGGTCGGCGCGGCTGGCGCGGTCGCGGGCGCGGCGGACGCCTTCGGCTTCGACGGGGTCGGTGGTGGCGCGCAGGCCGGCGGTGTCGAGCAAGGTGACGGGGACGCCGCCGAGGACGACGCGGGCTTCGAGGACGTCGCGGGTGGTGCCGGGGGTGGCGGCGACGATGGCGACCTCGCGTTCGGCGATGGCGTTGATCAGGGTGGATTTGCCGGCGTTGGGCGGGCCGACGATGGCGAAGACCAGGCCTTCGCGCAGGCGCTCGCCGCGGGCGTTGTCGGCAAGGTGGGCGGACATGGCCTGATCGAGGTTGGTCAATTCGGCGATGACCTGGGCTTCGACCTCGGGAGGGAGGTCTTCGTCGGGGAAGTCGATGAGGGCTTCCTGTTCGGCGAGGAGGCGGAGGAGGCGGGTGGACCAGCCGCCGTAGAGGCCGGCCAGTGCGCCCTCCATCTGGCGGAGCGCCTGGCTGCGCTGGGCGGAGGTTTCGGCGTCGATGAGGTCGGCGATGGCTTCGGCGGCGAGGAGATCGAGCTTGCCGTTGAGGAAGGCGCGGCGGGTGAATTCGCCGGGTTCGGCGGGGCGGGCGCCGAGGGCGACGAGGGCGTCGGCGATGCCGTCGGCGACGGCGCGGCCGCCGTGGAGGTGGAGTTCGGCGCTGTCTTCGCCGGTGTAGCTGGCGGGGCCGGGGAACCAGAGGACGAGGGCCTGGTCGAGCGCGGTGCCGTCACGATCACGCAATGTTCGCAGGCTGGCCAGGCGGGGCTTTGGGCGGCTGCCGGAGAGGGAGGCCAGGATCGTGCCGCTCGCCGGGCCGCTGATGCGCATGAGCGAGACGGCGACGCGGCCGCCGCCGGAGGCAAGGGCGAAGATCGTATCGTTATCCAATTATTCTCGAAATCCCCAGTGTTCAGGCCGAAGGAAGCAGAAGCGCATGGGCGCGGCCGCCGTCGCGGACGTGTTGTTCCAATACCGCATCGACGTCCGCTGTCGATTCGATTTTATACCAAATGCCTTCGGGATAGATGACCATGCAGGGGCCGAGCTCGCAGCGGTCGAGGCAGCCAGCGAGGTTTACTCGGACCTTGGGGAGGCCCATCTCCTTGGCGCGCACCTTCATGTAGTCGCGCAGTTTCTCGGAGCCGCGGGCGGCGCAGGAGCCGCGGACATGGCCATCCGGCCGGCGGTTGCAGCAGACGAAGAGGTGGGCTTCGAAGTGGAGCGGCGCGTCGTCCGCTGTCCGTTCATTGGTCATGGATAACCCCTGCGCGGACCGGCGGGTTGCCGTGTCCCCTGTCGCTTTGTCGGATCATCCCTATCTGCGAAGCCGCCCCGCGATGCAAGGATGCCCGATGGAACCGGCTGAGAATCTGCTGAAGCACGAGACCTCGCCGTATCTGTTGCAGCACGCCGACAACCCCGTGCACTGGCGGCCCTGGGGGGCGGCGGCGTTGGCGGAGGCGCGGGCGACCGGGCGGCCGATCCTGCTGTCGGTCGGGTATGCGGCCTGCCACTGGTGCCATGTGATGGCGCATGAGTCGTTCGAGGATGCGGCGACGGCGGCGGAGATGAATGCGCGCTACGTCAACATCAAGGTCGACCGCGAGGAGCGGCCGGATATCGACCAGCTCTATATGTCGGCGTTGCATGCGCTGGGGGAGCAGGGCGGCTGGCCGTTGACGATGTTTCTGACCCCTGAGGGGGAGCCGTTCTGGGGCGGGACGTATTTTCCGCCGGAGCCGCGCTGGGGGCGGCCGTCGTTTCGCCAGGTGTTGGCGGGGGTGGCGGAGGCGTTCCACGGGGATGCCGAGGGGATCGCGAAGAACGTCGCGACGTTGCGGCGGACGTTGGCCGCGGCGGCGGCGGTGCATCCGGGGGCGGTGCCCGGGCCGGCGGTGCTGGATTTCGCGGCGGCGACCTTGCTCAGCATGGAGGACAGGGAGCTGGGCGGGCTGAAGGGGGCGCCGAAATTTCCCAATCCGGCGATCTTCGGGTTCCTGTGGCAGAACGCGTTTCGGACGGGGGAGGTGGCGGGGCGGGAGGCGGTGCATCGGTTGGTGCGGGCGATGGCGCAGGGCGGGATTTATGACCACCTCGGCGGCGGGTTTGCGCGCTATGCGACGGATGTGGCGTGGCTCGTGCCGCATTTCGAGAAGATGCTCTACGACAATGCGCAGCTGCTCGAGCTGCTGGCGCTGGTGCAGGCCGATGCGCCCGATCCGCTCTATGCCGCGCGGGCGGCAGAGACGGTGGGCTGGCTGGAGCGGGATATGCGGGCCGAGGAAGTCGAGGGGCGGGCTGGGTTCGCGGCATCGGAGGATGCCGACAGCGAGGGGGAGGAGGGAAGGTTCTACGTCTGGAGCGACGCCGAGGTGGATGCGCTGCTTGGTGGGGATGCGGCGTTCAAGGCGGCCTATGACGTGACGGCGGAGGGGAACTGGGAGGGCAAGACGATCCTGCGGCGGATGACGCCGCTTGGCGATGCGGCGAGCGAGGCGCGGCTGGCGGCGGGGCGGGACGTGTTGCTGGCGGCCCGGGGGCGGCGGGTGCGGCCGGGGCGGGATGACAAGGTGCTGGCGGATTGGAACGGGCTGGCGATTGCCGGGCTGGTCCGGGCGGCGGCGGTGTTCGGGCGGGCGGAGTGGCTGGCGCGGGCGGAGGAGGCATTCGATTTCGTGTGGGCGGCGATGGCCGGTGGGGATGGGCGGCTCGCGCATGCTTGGCGGCTCGGGCGGGTGACCGCGGCGGGATTGCTGGACGACCAGGCGGCGATGGCGCGGGCGGCGCTGGCGCTGCATGAGGCGACCGGGTCGGGGGAGCGGCTGGCGCAGGCGGTGGGGCTCGCCGAGGCGGCGGAGGTTTGGTTTGGGGCGCCGGATGGGGGTTTTTATCTGACCGCGGCCGATGCGGCCGATGTGCCGTTGGGGCCTGCGGCGCGGCCGCGGACGCCGGCGGATAATGCGACGCCGTCGGGCAATGGGATGATGGCGCAGGTGCTGGCGCGGCTGTATCACCTAACCGGTCAGGGCGTTTGGCGGTCGCGGGCGGAGGCGGTTTTGGCCGCGTTTGGCGGGTTGGGCGACAACCTCTCGGCGGCGCCGTCGCTGCTGGCGGCGGCGGATCTGCTGGAGAATGCGGCGACAGTGGTGGTGACCGGGCCGGCGGGGGAGGGGCGTGTTGGCGACCTCCTGCGAGTGGCGCTGGCGGCGCCCGATCCCGCGGTGGTGGTGCTGCGGGCGAGCGCCGAGGGCGACCTGCCGGTTGGGCATCCCGCCTATGGCAAACCGGTTGCGACGCCGGCGACCTATGTCTGTCGCGCCGGGGTTTGTGGGTTACCAGTGTATTCAGCGGCGGCATTGGACGCGGCGTTGCGCGGGCGGCACTGAGGGGTCCCGCTTGACAGGCGGGCGGGGCCGCTGCATGGCGACGCCGTGCCGCAACTCTCGCTTCACACCCCTGTCGGTGACCTGACGCTGTCCGAGGAGGACGGCGCGATCGTCGCCGTTGATTGGGGCTGGGGGCGCGACCAGACCGAGACGCCGCTGCTAGTTGAGGCGCGCGAACAGTTGCAGGCGTATTTCGACGGCGAGCGGCTGGACTTCGACCTGCCGCTGGCGCCGCGGGGCACCGCATACCGCCAGAAAGTCTGGGCCGCGCTGTGCCGCATTCCCGCCGGCGCGACGCGGACCTATGGCGACATCGCCCGCGAGGCCGGCGGTAGCGCGCGCTCTGTCGGCGGGGCCAACGGGCGCAACCCGATACCGATCCTCATCCCCTGCCACCGTGTCGTCGCCGGCACGGGCATCGGCGGCTACTCCGGCGGCGACGGTCTGCCGACCAAGCACTACCTCCTCGACCTCGAAGCCCGCGCCCTGCAGGCCCGCGCCCGGCGTGGCCAGCGGCCGGCGCGCGGTTGATCGCCTTGCGACCTCCCTCCAGCAATATGGACGTCCCATGACCAAAGCCATCCGTATCCATGCCAATGGCGGCCCTGACGTAATGCGCTGGGAGGATGTGCCGACCCCCGAGCCCGGGCCCGGCGAGGCGCTGATCCGCCATGGGGCGGTGGGGCTGAACTATATCGACGTGTATTTCCGCACCGGGCTCTACAAGTCGCCGCTGCCGACGACGATCGGCATGGAGGGCGCGGGAACCGTGCTCGCCGTGGGCGATGGGGTGACGACGGTGAAGCCGGGCGACCGCGTGGCCTATGCCGGCGGGCCGCTCGGGGCCTATGCGACGGAGCGGGTGATCGCCGCCGACCGGCTGGTGATCCTGCCCGACGCGATCGACTTCAACACCGGCGCGGCGATGATGCTGCAGGGCATGACGGCGCAGTATCTGCTGCGGCGGACCTACAAGGTGTCGGCCGGCGAGACGATCGTGGTGCATGCCGCGGCCGGCGGCGTGGGCCTCATTCTCTGCCAGTGGGCGAAGCATCTCGGCGTGACCGTGATCGGCGTGGTCTCGACCAAGGAGAAGGCGGAGCTGGCGCATGCGCATGGCGCCGAGCATGTGATCGTCGGCCATGCGAACCTGCCGGCCGAAGTGAAGCGCATCACTGGCGGCGCGATGGTGCCGGTGGTCTACGACAGTGTCGGCAAGGACACCTTCACGACGAGCCTCGATTGCCTGGCGCCGCTCGGCATGATGATCAGCTACGGCAATGCCTCGGGCGCGGTACCGCCAGTGGATATCTCGATCCTGAGCGCCAAGGGCAGCCTGTTCCTGACACGGCCGACGCTGGCGACCTATACGACGAAGCGGGCCGACCTTGAGCGCGTGACGTCCGACCTGTTCGACGTGGTGGCAAAGGGGGCGGTGAAGATCCGCGTCAACCAGACCTTCCCACTGTCGGAAGCCGCGGCGGCGCATGTGGCGCTGGAAGCCCGGCGTACCACGGGTAGCACCGTCCTCGTTCCGTAAAGGCATCGCCCCTTCCCCGACGCGGCGCGGCGCGCGATGCTGAGGGGATGGATGAGACGGGAACAGCAACGGCGGCACTCACCCGGGCGCGGCGCACGCGCCTGACGGCGCTGATCGTCGCCTGCGCGCTGTTCATGCAGAATCTCGACAGCACGGTGATCTCCACGGCGCTGCCCACCATGGCGCGCGCGTTCGGGGCCGAGCCGACGCATATGAATGTGGCGCTGACGTCGTATCTGCTGAGTCTCGCGGTGTTCATTCCGTGCAGCGGCTGGATGGCGGACCGGTTCGGCACGCGGACGGTGTTTCGCGCGGCGATCGTGGTGTTCACGGTGAGCTCGGTGCTGTGCGGGATGTCACAGTCGCTGGCGTTCCTGGTGTTCGCGCGGGTGCTGCAGGGTTTGGGCGGCGCGATGATGGTGCCGGTGGGGCGGCTGCTGCTGCTGCGCACGGTGCCGAAATCCGAGCTGGTGGCGGCGATGGCCTGGCTGTCGACGCCGGCGCTGCTGGGGCCGGTGCTGGGGCCGCCGATCGGTGGGTTCATCGTGACGTATTTCGACTGGCGGCTGATCTTCGCGATCAATATCCCGATCGGGCTGCTGGGCATCACGCTGGTGACGCTGTTCGTCGAGGACGTGCGTGAGCCGGGCGGAGCGAAGTTCGACTGGATCGGCTTCGCGCTCTCGTCGGTGGCGCTGGCGTCACTGATGTTCGGGCTGGAGACGATAGGGCGCGGCGTGGTGCCGCGCGAGATCAGCCTGGCGATGATCGCGATCGGTATTGCCTCGGGCCTCGGCTACGGCGCGCACGCCCGCCGCCACCCGCGGCCGTTGATCGACTTCACGCTGTTCCGGATCCGCACCTTCACCGTCGCGGTGGCCGCGGGGACGCTGTTCCGGATCGGCATCGGCGCCATTCCTTTCCTGCTGCCGATGATGCTGCAGCTGACCTTCGGCAAGTCAGCGGCGCAGAGCGGGGTGATCACCTTCGCAAGCTCGCTCGGTGCGCTCGTGATGAAGCCCGCCGCCACCGGCGCACTGAAGCGGCTCGGGTTCCGCAACACGCTGGTCTACAACGCGGTGCTGTCCTCGCTGCTGCTCGGTCTGTGCGCCTGGTTTGCGCCCGGGTGGCCGGTGGTGCTGATCTACGCGGTGCTGCTCTCCGGCGGGTTCTTCCGCTCGCTGCAATTCACCGCCTATAACGCGCTGGCCTATGCCGACGTGCCGCGCGAGCGCATGAGCGCCGCGACCAGTTTCTACTCCGCCATGCAACAAGTCTCGCTGACGCTCGGCGTCTCGGCGGCCGCGGCGTCGTTGACGGTGACGATGGCGCTGTCAGGACATTCGGCGCCGCTGCTGGCAGACTTCGCGTCGGCCTTCGTGGTGGTCGCGTTCATTTCGCTATGCGCGGCGCCGCTGGCATTGATCATGCCGAAGGACGCGGCGCAGGAGATGAGTGGGCATAAGCAGGCGGGGTAGGGAGGCGAAGGGCCTCCGGCGGCCAAGGGCTATGCCCTTGGATCCCATTCCATGCCGTAGCTGGACGGGCGACCTTCCGTTGCTCTCCGCTTTCTTGCGCCGCAGGCAATGAGGCCGTTTGACCGCACTGCCGCTCGTGCGGTCGCATGGCCTACTCGGCTTCGCCAGTCTCTGCGGCGAGATCGTGGGATTGCGACCGAAGGCCAGTCATTCATCCGAGAGAGTCCAGGGGATCCAAGGGCCTCGGGGCCCTTGGCCGGCGGAGCCTTCGCTTGCCTTCACTCTGCCTTCGCCTGCTGCGGCCCGTAGACAAGTTCCTGGATTCGCGTCGGATCGGACTGCTCCATCACCTTGCGGGCGAAGCGGGTGCAGTCGTCGATGTTGAGGCCGCGGACGGCTTGTTTCACGCGGGGGACGGCGGAGGCGTTCATGCTGAAGCTGCGCAGGCCGAGGCCGACGAGCAGCGGGGTGAGGCGGGGGTTCGAGGCCATTTCGCCGCAGACGGAGACGGGCATGCGCATGCGCAGCGCGGCCTCGGTGGCGAACTGGACCAGGCGGAGGACGGCGGGGTGGAGCGGGTCATAGAGGTGGGAAACGTCGCTTTCGCCGCGGTCGACGGCGAGGGTGTACATTGAGAGGTCGTTGGTGCCGATGGCGAAGAAGTCGGCTTCGAGGGCCAGGGCGTCGGCGGAGAGGGCGGCGCCGGGGGTTTCGATCATGATGCCGAGCGGGGGGAGTTTATCGGGCAGGCGTTCACCGCGCCGGCGCAGGCGGCGGGCGACGCGGTCGTAGATGTCGCGGGCGGTGCGGACTTCGCCGAGGGTGGTGACCATGGGCAGGAGGATGCGGGTGGGCCCGGCGGTGGAGGCACGGAGGATGGCGGCGAGCTGGGTTTCGAAGAGGTCGGTTTCGCGCAGCAGCAGGCGGATGCCGCGCAGGCCGAGGGCGGGGTTGTGGTCGGCGACTTCGGGGACGAGGCCTTCGCTTTGCAGGGCCTCGATGTCTTTCTCGCCGCCCCAGTCGAGCACACGGATGGTGACGGGGTCGCCGCCCATGGCTTCGATGACGGAGCGGTAGGTTTCCGCCTGGGCTGCCTCGTCGGGCAGGGTTTCGCGGTTCATGAAGAGGAATTCGCTGCGCAGCAGGCCGATGCCGGAGGCGCCGGATTGGGCGATGAGCGGGAGTTCAGCGGGGATTTCCAGGTTGGCCTGGAGCTCGATCGGTTCGCCGTCGGTGGTGATAGAGGGGAGGCGGCGGAGCAGGCCGAGCTTCTGGCGTTCGCGGGCGAAGGCGGTGACCGACTTGCGGGCGGCGACGAAGGTGGCGGGGGTCGGGTTGACGACAACGGTGCCGGCGGCGCCGTCGACGATGATGACGTCACCGGGGGCGGCGGCTTCGGACAGGCCGGCGACGCCGAGGACGGCGGGGACGCCGAGGGCGCGCAGCATGATGGCGGTGTGGCCGTCGGCGCCGCCTTCGTCGGTGGCGACGCCCGCGAGGCGCGAGGGGTCGAGCAGGGCGGCGTCGGCGGGGCGGAGGGATTCGCAGACGAGGACGGCGCCTTCGGGCAATCCCGCAAAACTGCGGAAGGGGGCGCGGGTGAGGTTGCGGACGAGACGACGGCCGATTTCGCGGACTTCCTCGGCGCGGCGGCGGCGTCCAGCGGGGTCCTGGTCGCCGGGCATGGCCATGATGGCTTCGGCGAGGCCCTCGGTCTCGTCGAAGACGGCGGTTTCGGCGGAGACGAGGGTGTCGCCGATGCGTTTGCGGGCGCCGCGGACCAGGCGGGAGGGGCCGATCATCTGCAGGTAGGCGTCGAGCAAAGGGGCAATTTCGGCCTGGCTGTCCTCGGGGAGGACCCCGAGGCGGGCGCGCAGTTTCAGCAGTTGCTTGCGGGACTGGGCGATAGCGGCATCGAGCCGGGCGGTTTCGCCCTGGGTATCGGCGGCCTGGATCTTGCGGCGGGCGACGATCGCCGGGGGTTCGGCGGCACCGAACACGGGGCCGATGGCGACGCCGGGGGATACGGGGATGCCGATCAGCTGGCGTTCGGCGCGCGCGGCCGGGGCCGTCCGCTCCCGCGGGCGTTTCGGTTCGTTGCTGTCGTCAGTCCTGCTCATTGAAGCCGGCTTCGACCAGCGCGGCGAGGGCGTCCATGGCTTCCTTGGCGTCCCACCCCTCGGCGCGCAGCTCGATGGTGGAGCCGATGCCGGCGCCGAGCATCATCAGGCCCATGATGGAGCGGGCGGAGACTTCCTGGCCGTCTTTCACGACGTCGACGGAGGCGCCGAACTGTTCGGCGAGGGCGACGAACTTGGCGGCGGCGCGGGCGTGCAGGCCGCGGCGGTTGCAGATGGACAGGGTGCGCGTCAGGACCGGTCCACCGCCTTCGGATGCTGCGCCTTCGCCGGCCCCATCGGGCGACGTCATTCGCAGGGTCCGCTGATCTTGCTGTGGGGCAGCACGTGGGAGGCGGCGGCAATGTATTTGCGGCCGGCGGTCTGCGCGCAATCGACGGCGTCGGCGAGGGGGAGGTTGGAGCGGACCTTGGCGAGCTTCACGAGCATGGGGAGGTTCATGCCGGCGAGGACTTCGACGCCCTTGCGGTCCATCTGGGAAATGGCGAGGTTCGATGGGGTGCCGCCGAACATGTCGGTGATGAGGACGACGCCATCGCCGGTGTCGACTTCTTCGATGCGGGTGACGATTTCGGAGCGGCGCCCCTCCATGTCGTCATCGGGGCCGATGCAGACGGTGGCGACATTGCGCTGCCGTCCGACGACATGCTCCATGGCCAGCCGCATTTCTTCGGCCAGCCGTCCGTGGGAGACCAGAACCAGTCCGATCATGCGGTGCCCTCAGGGCTCCTCGGTTGTAGGCCCGAAACCCGGTCGGCCGTGTCATCGCCGCGCCGGAGGTCCGCGCGAGAGCTGGTGCTCTCGCGGGCGAGTTCCCGGTGCGACGTGCTGACACGCCAGCCAGAGTCCGACAGATGAGACGCCAATCGCTCAACGATGGTGACGGATCGATGCCGACCGCCGGTGCACCCGACCGCGATTGTTGCGTATTTCTTGCCCTCTTGGATGAAGCGCGGCAAGACCAGACCCAGCATGGCCGTCAGTTGGCCGAAGAATGCCGGGAAATCCGGATCGGCTTCGACATAGGCGGCAACTGCGGGATCGCTTCCGGTTCGCGGCCTAAGCAACGGATCGTAATGGGGATTTCGCAGGAAGCGGGCGTCGAAGACCATATCGGCCTCGCGCGGCAGCCCTGCGGGAAACGCGAAGGACATCAGGGCGATGGAGAGCCCGAGCTGGGGGTTTTCGGCCGCATGCGGACCGTAGCGATGCTCTATCAGTTGACGGAGCGAGGCGAGTGGCAGGTCGGATGTGTCGACCACGAGGTCGGCGGCGCTGTAAAGCGGAGCTGTGATCTGCTGCTCGGCGGCAATGCCGTCGCTGACGCGGCCCTGCGGCGCGAGGGGGTGGCGGCGACGGGTTTCGGTGTAACGGCGCAGCAGGACGGATTCGTCGGCCCAGGCGAAGACGAGTTCCGGGCGGAGCGAAGGGTTGAGGCGCAGGCGCTCGACGGTTTTCAGCACGGCGTCGGCGTCAAAGCCGCGGGAGCGGGCGTCGACGCCGATGGCGATGCGGCGGCCGGCGTTGTCGGCGCTGGTGACGAGGGTCTCGATCATCTCCAGCGGCGGGTTGTCGACGGCGTCGAAGCCGATGTCCTCAAGGGCGCGGAGGATCGAGGCTTTGCCGGCGCCGGATAGGCCGCTGACGAGGACGACGGGGTGGCGCGCGTCGGTCATGCGCGGAAGGCCCCGGCAACCTGGTCGATACGGCCCTGGGCGGTGGAGAGGGCGAGGGAGACGACCTGGGGCGCGGAGGCGGCGCGGCCGTCCACAGCGATGAGAGGCAGGCCGAGCGCATCGTGGCGACGCGGTTCGGGCAGACGGTGAACCGGGGCGTCGAGCTCGACGGCCAGGGCGAGGCGACACTCGGCTAGGAAAGCGAGGCGGATCAAACCGAGGCCACGGACTTCCAACAGGCCCTCGATCGCCGAAGGGGCCCGCGCAACTCCGTTCACGACGTCGATCCTGTCATCGGCAACCAGCATGAATCCACGATCTATAAGCCGCAGCGCCAGGTCCGACTTGCCGCACCCAGGCCGCCCGAGAAGAACCACACCGGCGCCATCGAGGGCAACACAGCTTCCATGAACCTGCATGGGACGTGAACATGCCCGCTTTGCGGTGTCAAACCAAGGGTACCGTTAACGCATCATACCGGCGAGTGCCGCCGCCCCGGTTTACAGCCGATCGTTCGCCATGTCAGCGTCCACTCATGAAACCCGATCAGACCGATATCGCGGCAGCCGCGGCGCGCGTCGCGCCCCATGTCCGCCACACACCCGTCATTCACCTCAACGCGGGTGACCTTGGATTGTCCTATGCGGTGACGTTGAAGCTCGAGCTGCTGCAACATGCCGGGAGCTTCAAGCCGCGGGGGGCGTTCAACCGCATTCTCCGCGCGCAGGAGGCGGGGGAACTGCCGCCCGCCGGAGTAATCGCGGCCTCTGGCGGAAATCACGGCGCAGCAGTGGCCTATGCCGCGCAGGCGCTCGGGCTGGTGGCGGAGATTTTCGTGCCGGAGCAGACGCCGGAGTCCAAGCGCAAGCGGATTGAGGGGTGCGGGGCGCGGCTGGTGCGGACCGGGGCCGCCTACGTGGACGCGCTGGCGGCCAGCCGGGCGCGGCAGGCCGAGACGGGGGCGATGGAGGTGCATGCCTTCGATCATGCCGACGTGCTCGCCGGGCAGGGCACGACGGCGAAGGAGTTCGAGGAGGACGCGCCGGATCTTACGCATATCCTGGTCGCGACCGGCGGTGGCGGATTGATCGGCGGCATGGCGGCCTGGCTGGCCGGGCGGATTCAGCTGGTGAGTGTTGAGCCGGAGGGATGCCCGGGGCTGCATAACGCTCTGGCGGCGGGGCGGCCTGTCGAGTCTCCGGTGGGTGGCATCGCGGCGGATGCGCTGGGGGCGCGGCAGGTGGGGGCGCTGATGTTCCCGCTGGCGCAGTCCTATATCGGCGCGTCCGTGCTGGTGACGGATGCGGCGATCGTCGCGGCGCAGCGCACGCTGTGGGATCGCATGCGGCTGATCGCGGAGCCCGGCGGCGCGACCGCGTTGGCGGCGGCGCTGTCGGGCGCGTGGGTGCCGCCGCCTGGGGCGCGGGTCGGCATTCTCGTGTGCGGGTCGAACACCGATCCGGCGTTGATCACGTCATGAGCCCGGTTCTGCTGGATATCGACGCCCGCGGCGTCGCGCATGTCACGCTGAACCGGCCGGAGCGGGGCAATGCCTATGACGAGGACTTGTTGGCAGCGTTGATCGACGGGCTGACCAGCCTCGCGACCAATCCCGCCATTCGCGCGCTGGTGATCCGTGGCGCGGGGAAGCACTTCCAGGCCGGGGCGGATATCAACTGGCTGGCGCGGGCGGCCGAGTATCCGCCGGATCGTGCCTATGCGGCCTCGATGGCGACGACGCGGGCGATGCAACTGCTCAACGAGTTTCCGCATCCGACGATCGCTGTCATCAAGGGCGCCTGTTTTGGCGGTGGCGTCGGCATTGCCTGCTGCGTCGATGTGGCGCTGGCGACGCCGGAGGCGCAGTTCGGGATTACCGAGGTGCGGGTCGGCGTGTCACCCTCGCCGATCTCGACGCACATGGTGAATGCGATCGGGCTGCGGCAGACGCGGCGCTACGCCCTGACGGGCGAGCGCTTCGACGCGGCGGAAGCCTGCCGGATCGGTTTGGTGCATGAGATCGTCGCGGCGGATGCGATCGAGCAGCGCGTCGCGGACGTGCTGGATGCGGTCTATCTCTCGGCGCCTGGCGCGATCTCGGCGACGAAGGACAGTTTCCTGGCGGCGAACGGGCTGACGCTCGGGCCGCGGGAGATGTCGCAGCTCGCGCATGAGAGCTGGATGCAGCGCAACTCGGCCGAGGGGCGCGAGGGCACGGCGGCGTTCAAGGAGAAACGGCGGCCGGGCTGGTATGTGCCGCCGGCGCCGTTGAAGAGCTAGGCAGCCTAGCGGTTCTGCCAGTCCGGCTTGCGCTTTTCGGCAAAGGCGCGCGGGCCCTCGATGTAGTCCTGGCTGGACGCGTTCGCGCGCTGGGCGGGATAGGTGCTGCGGACGGCCTGTTCGAGAGTGGGCTCGGCGAGGCCTTTGTAGACGGCTTCCTTGGAGGCACGGACGGCCATCGGGGAGCATTCGAGAATCTGGTTGGCCCAGTGGCGCGCGCCCTCGAGGGCCTGGCCGACCGGCACGACTTCGTTGACGAAGCCGAGGGCCAGGCCTTCGGCGGCGGGGACGCGGCGGCCGGTGAGGATCATGCCGAGGGCCTGTTTCTGCGGGATCATCCGCGGCAGGCGGTGCACGCCGCCGGCGCCGGCGATGAGGCCGACGCGGGGCTCGGGCAGGGCGAAGAGGGCGTTCTCGGCGGCGACGATGATGTCGCAGGCCAGCGCGATTTCGAAGCCGCCGCCCATGGCCATGCCATTCACGGCGGCGATCAGCGGCTTGGCGAGATCGAAGCGCGCGGTGAGGCCAGCGAAGCCGGTGCGCGCGGGCGGCCCGCGGCGGCCGGAGGCTTGGACCTTGAGGTCGTTGCCGGCGGAGAAGGCGCGCTCGCCGGCGCCGGTGACGATGCCGACCCAGAGATCATCGCGGGCGGCAAACTCGTCCCAGACCGCTTCGAGCTCGTGGTGGGCCTCGCTGTGCAACGCGTTCATCACCTCCGGGCGGTTGAGCGTGACGATGCGGATGCGGCCTTCGTCCTGGACCGTGCAGAATTGGTAGGCGGACATTTCGCTTCCCCGTTTTGATTGGCGTTGGCGCAGCTTGGGGAGCCTTGGGATCGAGGGCAAGAGTCGCATCGCGCTCGACTTTGCGTGGGAATGGTGAAACTATTTTCGTGTGCGGCTATGGCGGTTTCGTCGGATGATCGCGCCAAGGACGATGAAGAAAAACACGAGGGAGACGACCATGATAAGGAACGGACGTTGGACGCGCCGGCAGATCCTTGGCACGACACTCGTCGGTAGCGCGGGATTGGCTGCCGGGCGGCGGGCGCTGGCGGCGCCGGCGATCGTGAAGGGCTCGAAGCTGACCTTCTGGGGCGGGCTGATCTTCTCCGAGAAGGCGAACAAGCTTCAGGCGGAGACGATCCGCAAATGGGGCGCGGATAATGGCGTCGCCGTCGATGTGGTGATGATCAATCAGAACGAGACGGTGCAGAAAGTGTCCGCCGCGATCGCGTCGAACACGATGCCGGATGCGCTCGACCTCGGGCTCGACCTGTTGCTGCTGTTGTCGCGCCAGGGGGTGTTTCTGCCGATCGACGATCTGTTCGACAGTGTCGGCAAGGCGCAGGGCGGCTGGTATCCGGCCGCCGAAATGGCGACCGATACGCGCAAGGTGGCGGGCGGGCGCACCGGCCTGCCGTTTGGCATCACCGGCAATCTGCTGTTGAGACGGAACGATCTGCTGACGAAGGCCGGCTTCAGCAAGCCGCCGGCGACGTGGGAGGAACTCGTCACGCAGTGCGTCGCGGTGAACAAGCCGCCGTTTCATGCGCTCGGCCTGGCGCTGTCGAACGTGGGCGACGGGAATACGCAGATCGGGGTGTTGCAGGCCTATGGCGGGCGGATCGCCGATGAGACGGGGACGAAGGCGACGATCAAGTCGGAGGGGACGCGGGAGTATCTGCGCTGGGTGAAGGATGCGTGGGACAAGAAGCTGTTCCCGCCGGGCAACACGACATGGGATGGCGCCGGCGACAACAACGCGTATCTCTCCGGGCAGACGGCGTTCATTGCCAATACGGGTTCGGTGGGGATCGCCGCGAAATCGCAGGACCCGGAGTTGTTCAACGCGACCCTGTATTCCTCGCTGCCGGGCGGGCCGAAGGGGAACTATTCGCCGGTGGGGCCGAATGTGCGGGCCATTCCAAAGTCGTCGAAGAACCCCGATGCGGCACGCGCCCTGCTGGAGCATCTCGCGCAGCCGGAGTTCATGAGCGCCTATTACGCCGACGCGATCTATGGGCCGGTGACCAAGGCGCAGGCGAAGTTCAAGGTGTTCGACGGCAAGGACGCGATTCACGCGGGGCTGCTCGACCTCGTCGAGCGCGGCACGGCGCCGGCCTATCCCGACGTGTACAATCCGGCGTTCGCCGATGTGTGGGACAACTTCGTCGTGCCGAAAATGATCCAGCGCGTGGTGATCGATAACTGGGACTTCGACCGCGCGATGGACGAGGCGCAGAAGCAGACCCAGGCGATCTACGACAAATACAAGTGAGCCTTGCGGTCAGCCGGCGCTCCCCATGGAGCGCCGGCACGTCGCAGGCGCGGTTTGCCTATGCGCTGGTGTTGCCGGTGGTGCTGCTGCTGGCGGGGCTGGTGGCGTATCCGTTCTTCTATGCGATCTTTGTCTCCTTCACCGACCGGGTGGTGGGCAATGACGGGCAATGGATCGGGCTGGCGAATTTCCGCTATCTCGCGCAATCGCCAGCCTTCGCCGCGGCGATCTGGAATACGATCGTTCTGGTTGTCAGCAGCGATGTTCTGAAACTCGGGATCGGGCTGGCGCTTGCGTTGCTGGTGAACCAGCGGCTGCCGGGGCGGGGATTGTTTCGCTCGGCGCTGATGCTGCCCTGGGCGATGCCGGCCTTCGTGGCGTTCCTGACGTGGCGGGTGATCTATCAGCCGATCGGCGGCGGGCTCAACCTGGTGCTGACCGGGACAGGGCTGTGGCCGGATGTGGTGGACTGGCTCGGCCAACGCTCGACGGCGATGCCGGCGGTGGTCGCGGCATCGGTGTGGCGTGGGTTCCCGTTCTGGTTCATCAGCATCCTCGCGGCGCTGCAGACGATCCCGGTGGAGCTCTACGAGGCGGCGCGGGTGGATGGGGCGAGCGCCTGGCAGCGGTTCTGGGCGGTGACGTTTCCCTCGATCCGGCCGGTGGTGATCGTCACCGCGCTGCTGTCGTCGATCTGGACGGCGAATTCGTTCGAGAATGTGTGGCTGCTGACGCAGGGCGGGCCGTCGGACGCCACGATCGTGTTTCCGGTGCTGGCCTATTTCGGCATGCAGACGCAGCGCATCGGCGAGGCGGCCGCGGTGTCGGTGGCGATGCTGCCGGTGCTGGCGATCCTGGTGTTCGCGGGCACGGCCATGATGCAGCGCGGCGAGGACGAATGAAGCGCCAGGCAACGCTTTGGCGGATCGGGAGCTATGCTGCGCTGCTGCTGGCGGTGGCGCTCGTGCTGTTTCCGATCTACTGGATGGCGATCACGTCGCTGAAGCTGCCGCGCGAGATCTATCGCACGCCGGCCTTGTGGCCGCATGTGTTGACGCTGAACAATTATCGCCTGCTGCTCGACGAGAAGGACTTTCTCGACAATATCCGCAACAGCGTCGTCGTCGCCGGGGCGGTGACGGTCATTTCGTTGATTGTCTCGTCGCTGGCGGCCTATTCGATGGTGCGGTTTCGCACGCGGTTTCGCGGGCTGATCGGGCGGCTGATCCTGTTCGCGTATCTCACGCCGACGTCGCTGCTGTTCATCCCGCTATCGATCCTGATGTCGCGGTTGCAGCTAGGGAATTCGTTGTACGGCCTGGTGCTGGTGTATCTCACGTTCTCGCTGCCGCTCAGCACTTGGCTGTTGCAGGGCTATTTCCGATCGGTGCCGCGCTCGCTCGAGGAGCAGGGCATGATCGATGGGCTGACGCGGCTGGGCGCGCTGCTGCGCATCGTGCTGCCGCTATCCGGGCCGGGGCTGGCGGCGGTGGCGATCTTCACCTTCACCGGGGCGTGGAACGAGCTGTTGCTGGCGCTGGTGCTGATCACGTCGGAGAGCGCGCGGACGGCGCCGCTCGGGCTGAACTATCTGATCACCAGCGACGTGCTGCCGTGGGGCCCGCTGATGGCGGGCGCGGTGCTGTCGTCGCTGCCGCTGATGATCCTGTATTTCATCGCCCAACGCTTCATGGTGCAGGGCATGACGACGGGGTCGGTGAAAGGATAAATATCCGCAATGACAACGAGGAGGGCTTCCATGGCTGAGAAGGGCATTCGCGTCGCGGTTGGACAGTTTCACGAGCTGACCGAGGACAAGCTGAAATTCGCCACCCAGCTGGGCATCACGGGCATTCAGCTCAACACGCCGAGCCTGCCGGGCGACACGCACTGGGAAGCCAGGGACCTGCGGGGCCTGGTCGACAAGGCCGCGGAATACGGGCTTGAGATCGAGGCGATCGAGAACTTGCCAACGCATTTCTATCACAAGGCCCTGCTCGGCCTGCCCGGGCGGGACGAGCAGATCGAGCACTACCAGACGACGCTGCGCAATCTGGCGCAGGCCGGCATACCGATCCTGGGCCTGCACTTCATGCCGAATTCCGTCTGGCGCACTGAGCGCTTCGCGCCGGGGCGCGGCGGCGCGGGCTGCACGAAGTTCGACATGGCCGTGGTCGAGGCGCATGCGACGGCGGACGAGCTGCGGCAGTATCTGCCGACGACGCTGGGGCGGCTGGAGACGATGCCGGTGTTCGGGCGCAACGAGGCGGTGGTCGATGCCGAGCAGATGTTCGACAACTACCGCTACTTCATCAACGCGGTGCTGCCGGTGGCGGAGAAGGAGGGGGTGAAGATCGCGCTGCATCCCGACGATCCGCCGGTGGAGATGCTGGGCGGCGTCGCGCGGATCTTCCGCGAGCCGGAGAATTTCAAGCGGGCCTGGGCGCTCAATCCGGAAAGCCCGGCCTGGGGGCTCAATCTTTGCCTAGGCTGCTGCTCGGAGATGGTGGGGGGTGCGGCCAATGTGCGGGAGATGATCGAGTTCTTCGGGCCGAAAGGGCGCATCCACTACGCCCATTTCCGCGACGTGCAGGGCACCGTGCCGGACTTCCAGGAATGCTTCATCGGCGAGGGCAATTTCGATCCGGCCGAGGTCATGGCCATGCTGAAGAAGAACGGCTTCAAGGGCTTCCTGCTCGACGACCATGTGCCGCACATGGATGGGGATACCGACTGGAACCACCGCGGGCGGGCGCATGCGATCGGCTACATGCAGGGCCTGCTGCGCATGGGCGACCTGGTCGGCTGATGACGGGCGCAAGGGGACGATGGAAACGATGACGCAAGAGCTTGACGCGCTGGTGGTCGGCGCCGGATTCGCCGGCATGTATCAACTGATCTGCCTGCGCGACCGGCTGGGCCTGAAGGTGCAGGTGCTGGAGGCGGCCGACGGCGTAGGCGGGACGTGGTACTGGAACCGCTATCCCGGCGCCCGCTGCGATTCGGAAAGCCATTCCTACTGCTACGGATTTTCCGAAGAGCTGCTCAACGAGTGGGAGTGGTCGGAGCGCTATCCGGAGCAGCCCGAGATCATGCGTTATCTGAACTTCGTCGCCGACCGCTTCGATCTCCGCCGCAGCATCCGCTTCAACACCCGCGTCGCCGGCGCGCGCTACGACGCGGCCGGCAATCGCTGGCACGTCACCACGACCGACGGTGCGACCTATACGGCGACCTATTTCATCACCGCCGTCGGCTGCCTGTCGTCGGCCAACGTGCCGGAGATCCCCGGCCGCGACAGTTTCGCGGGGCAGTGGTACCACACCGGGGAATGGCCGCATGGCGGGGTCGACTTCCGCGGCAAGCGGGTCGGGCTTGTCGGCACCGGATCGACGGGGATCCAGGCGGCGCCGGTGATCGCCGAGACGGCGGCGCATCTGACGGTGTTCCAGCGCACCGCGAACTACAGCGTGCCGGCGCATAACGCGCCGCTCTCGCCGGAGTTCCGCGCCTGGGTGCGGGAGAACCAGGCAGAGATCCGCCGGGTGATGAAATCGACGCCGAACGGGCATCCCTTCGTGATCGCCGAGCGCAACGTGTTCGATGTCTCGCCCGAGGAGCGCGAGGCGATCTACGAGGCGGCATGGGCGAAGGGCGGGCTGCAGTTCCGCGCCTCCTTCAAGGACCTGCTGACGAGCAAGGCGGCCAACGACACGGCGGCGGATTTCCTGCGACGGAAAATCCGCTCGATCGTCAAGGATCCAGCCGTGGCCGAGAAACTCGCCGATATCGATCATCCCTACGCGGCCAAGCGCCCGCCGATCGACAGCCACTACTTCGACACCTTCAACCGCCCCAATGTCTCCCTCGTCGACGTCCGCGCGGCGCCGATCGAGCGCATCACGCCAACGGGGATCAGGACGGTGGAGGCGGACTACCCGCTCGACATCATCGTCTTCGCCACCGGCTTCGACGCCATGACCGGGCCGCTGCTGCGCCTGGACATCACCGGGCGCGACGGCGTGGCCTTGCGCGACGTCTGGAGCGCGGGGCCGCTGACCTATCTCGGCCTCGGCGTGCCCGGCTTCCCTAACATGTTCACCATCACCGGGCCTGGCAGCCCCTCTGTGCTGTGCAACATGCCGGTCTGCATCGAGCAGCATGTGGAATGGATCACCGATTGCATCGCCCATATGCGCGCTAGGGGCCTGGCCACCATCGAGGCCGACGCCGATGCGGCGACGAAATGGGGCGCGCATGTCAACGAGGCCGCGGAGGCGACGCTGCTGCCGCAGGCGAAACATTCCTGGTATCTCGGCGCCAACGTGCCCGGCAAGCCGCGCGCCTTCATGCCCTACGCCGGCGGCATGGCGCGCTATCGCGACATCTGCGACGCGGTGGCGGCCAAGGGCTACGAGGGGATGCGCCTACGCGCCTGACGCCAAGGACCGGCAGGGCTCGTGTAGCTGGATCATGATTGGTTTAGGTCAAGCCAATCATGATCCATCAACCTGTTGAAGAAGAGCGCGATTCACGCCTTCTGACCGATCGGCCTCAAGCGATCGCGCGCTAGATCATGATTGGTTTGACCAAGACCAATCATGATCCAGCAAGCTATTGAAGAAGAGCGCGATTCACGCTTTCCGACCGATCGGCCTCAAGCGATCGCGCTCTAAAGCCCTCTCCCCTTCGCGATCACCGCCTTGCCGAACTTCTCCCGCAGGGCGTCGATCGCGCTTTGAGTGGCGAGGCGTTTGGGGGTCGTCGTGTCCGCGAGATCCGGCGGATCGGCCAGCTCGCCGGGCATGAGGGGGGCGGAGCCGATGCCGATCAGGCGGTAGGGGGTGCCGTCGATCTCGCGGGCCAGCAGGGCGCGTCCGGTGGCGAAGAGCAGGTCGGGGAGCTGGGTGGGGTTGGGGAGGCGCTGGGTTCGGGTGCGCAGCGCGAAGGAGGCGGTCTTGAGCTTGAGGACGACGCCGCCGGCGGCGAAGTTTTCGCGCTTGAGGCGATCGGCGAGTTTTTCGCTGAGGCGCCAGAGGTGTTTTTCGAGAGAGGCGGCGTCGTGCAGGTCGGTGTCGAAGGTGGTTTCGGCGCTGATGGACTTGGTTTCTCGGGTGGGGTCGACGATGCGGGCGTCTTCGCCGCGGGCGCGGAGGATGAGGGCGGGGCCGTCGTCGCCGAGGCGGCGGCGGGCGTCGCGGTCGTCGAGGGCCTGGAGGTGAGCGAGTTTGGTGATGCCCAGGGATTCGAGCTTTTTCGCCATGGCGGGGCCGATGCCGGGCAGGAGGCGGACGGATTCGGGGGCGAGGAGTTGGGGGGCTTCCTGGCCGATGATGCAGAAGCCGCGGGGTTTGTCGCGGCCGGCGGCGATCTTGGCCATGAGGCGGTTGCGCGCCAGGCCGATGGAGACGGTGACGCCGACTTCGCGTTCGACGTCACGGGCGAAGCGGGCGAGGACGGCGGCGGGGGGCATGCCGTGGAGGGCTTCGGTGCCGGCCAGGTCGAGGGCGGCTTCGTCGATCGAGAGGGGTTGGACGAGGGGGGTGAGCTGTTCCATCAGGGCCCGGATCTTCCTGGCCGCCTCGGTGTATTTGCGGAAGTCGGGCTTGATGACGACGGCGTCGGGGCACGCGGCCAGCGCCTTGAACATCGGCATGGCGGAGCGGACGCCGTAGATGCGCGCCACGTAGCAGGCGGCCGAGACGACGCCGCGGACGCCGCCGCCGACGATGACGGGTTTGCTCATGAGCTCCGGCCGGTCGCGCTTTTCGACGCTGGCATAGAAGGCGTCGCAGTCGACGTGGGCGATGTGGAGCGTATGCAGCTCCGGGTGGCGGACAATCCGCCGGCTGCCGCAGTTGACGCAGACCGGGCTGTCACCCGGCTCAGCGCCACAGTCGCGGCAGAGGGAGGGGGTCATGCGGCCGGCGGGGGCGGTGGGAGGTCGGGGCGCAGCGACAGCCAGAAGGCGAGCGCCGACAGGGGGCCGTTGGCGATGACAAAGGCGCTCTGTTGGGTGGAGTGGTAGGGATGGCCGAGGAGACCTTGCACCACGAAGCGCTCGACAAGAACGCCGCCGACCAAGCCGGCGACCAGATAGCCGGTCGGCCCGGTGGCGTGCAGCCGGCGGAGCAGGGCATGCGCCGGCAGGCCAATGGCGACGACTCCCGCGAAGGAGCACCAGGCAGTGCCGAGCGCGTAAAAAAGGCCGATCAGGAGCGAGCCAAGCAGCAAACCCTGCAGTTTGACCCATCCGTCCAATGACACGTTGCCCGATGGGTGTGTAACCACGTCCACGAGCGCTTCGACATACGGCATCGCGCCGTTCAGGGCAGGCGGCAACAGGAGGGCCCAGAAGAAGGCATCGACCTCAGCCCCGCGATACCGCCGTACCATCATCCAGGCACCGGCCACAACCAGGCCGCGCCACGCACGCCCGAGCTGTCGCCGTGCTTGTTCTTCACGATCGGCGTGTGGACGAAGTCGGAGAACACGTGGGGCACCATCAGCTTGGGCACCTGGTCGTAGAGGTGGTCGAGGTTCGATAGGCCGCCGCCGAGGACGATGACGTCGGGGTCGATGAGGTTGATGATGACGGCGAAGCCGCGGGCGAGCTTGTCGGCATGGCGGGTCAGGGCCGCGATCGCCTTCGCCTCGCCGGCCGCGGCGCGGCCGGGGATGGAAGTGGCGTCGCGCGCATCCGGCCCGTCGCACTCCATGGCGAGGCCGGTGCCGGAGACGTGCAGCTCCATGCAGTTGTAGTGGCCGCACCAGCAGAGCGGACCAGGCATCTCCTCGGGCTTCGCCCAGGGCAACGGCGTGTGCCCCCACTCGCCGGCGATGTGGTGACGGCCGCGCAGCACCTTGCCGTCGAACACGATGCCGCCGCCGCAGCCGGTGCCGAGGATCACCCCGAACACGATCCGCGCCCCCGCCCCCGCGCCATCGGTGGCCTCCGACAAGGCGAAACAGTTGGCGTCGTTCTCGACCCGCACCTCGCGCTCCAGCAGCGCCGAAATGTCGCGGTCGAACGGGTTGCCGTTGAGGGCGATGGTGTTCGCATTCTTCACCAGCCCCGTCGCCGGCGAGATCACGCCGGGAATGCCGATGCCGACACTCCCCCGCCCGCCCATCTTCTGCTCGATCTCGCGCACCATCGCCGCCATGCCCGCGACACTGTCGCGATACAGCTTCGGCGTTGGCACACGGTGCCGGTGAATGAGCGTGCCATCAGGGCCAAGAGCCGCAATCTCGGTCTTGGTGCCACCGAGATCTATGCCAATCCGGAAATCATACGTCTGGGTCATCCCACGATTTAGCGCCGCCAAACCGAACCCCTCAAGAGCACCGCGCCATGCGCGCCATTGAACGCGCCATTCACCGCGCCATTCCAAGCCAACCGATTGGCGCGCGAATGGCGCGGCAATGGCGCATCGAATGGCGCAGTCATAGGCGAAATCAATAAGTTAGGGTATTTCGAGGGGAAATGGCGCAATTGGCGCAATGGCGCGCCAATTGCGCCATTCGCGCGCCTAAAGGACACACGCGGTCAGGTGCGTCCGTGTGCGCCATGCACACCCGCCGAAGGCGGGGTGTCATGGCGCATCACACACCTCGGGCCCTTGCGCTGTACATCTAAAGGGAAAAATCGTACAGAAAGTTAGGTCATAAAAATGACAGAGTCAAGAGCCTGGGGAGCATGGCTGGAAGGCAAGGAAGGCAGATGCTCAGGGGGAATAAGAAAGCAAGGCTCCGCCGGCCAAGGGCCTGGAGGCCCTTGGATCCCCATCCACTTACGCGGCTGGATGGTCTTTCTTCAGTTGCTAACTGCTTTCTTCGCGCCGCAGGCAATCGAACCGTGCGACCGCCCTGACCACCGTTCAGTCGCGCTGGCTTGATGGGCTTCGCCACTCTCCGCGTCGAAACCGTCGGATTTCACCCGAAGGCCGCCTCCCCAAACGCGTTAGTTCCTGGGTTCTTAGGGCGAAGCCCTAAGCCCGCGGAGCGCCTTCCCTTGCCTTCCCTTAATGCCCCGCGTTCTCACCCGAGAAGTCCGGCGCCTCGAGGCCGGACGCTTCGAGTTGCGTGACCAGGGCCGCTTTGAGGCGCTCGAGGCCCGCGTCGCTCGATGCTTCGCAGCGGGCGACGAGGACGGCCTGGGTGTTGGAGGCGCGGAGCAGCCACCATCCGTCGGGTGTGTTCACGCGCACGCCGTCGGCGTCGGACATGGTGGCACCGGCGGTGCGCAGGCGGTTGGCGACTTCCTGGATGACCGCGAATTTGCGGACGTCGTCGCAGTTGAAGCGCAGTTCGGGGGTGTTGATGACCTGGGGGAGGGCCAGGCGTGTGGTGGAGAGTTTGTCGGGGCTGCGGGCGAGGATGCCGAGCAGGCGGACGGCGGCGTAGAGCGCGTCGTCGAAGCCGTACCATTTGTCGGCGAAGAAGATATGGCCGGACATTTCGCCGGCCAGCGGGCAGCCGGTTTCGGCCATTTTCGCCTTGATGAGGCTATGGCCGGTTTTCCACATCAGGGGCTTGCCGCCGGCTTTGGCGATTTCGTCGAAGAGGACCTGGCTGGCCTTCACGTCGGCGATGATGGTGGCGCCGGGGTGCGATTTCAGCACGTCGCGCGCGAGGACGACGAGCAGCTGGTCGCCGAACATCATGGCGCCGGTGTCGTCGACCACGCCGATGCGGTCGGCGTCGCCGTCGAAGGCGATGCCGAGGTCGGCGCCCTGGCGGGCCACCTCGGCGGTGAGGGCTTCGAGGTTCTTGGCGACCGTGGGGTCGGGGTGGTGATTGGGGAAGGTGCCGTCGATTTCGGGATAGAGGATCGTGTGGCTTCCCGGCAGGTGCTTGACCAGGCGGGTGAGCACCTCGCCGGCGGCGCCGTTGCCGTTGTCCCAGACGATCTTCAGCTCGCGCGTGCCGCCGTCCCAGTCCTGGGCGAGGCGGGCGATGTAGTCGGCCGAGACGTCGCGCGTCTGCTCGGAGCCCACGGCTTCCGGCACCACGTCGCCGGCCGCGGCCATGCGGCCGATCTCGGCGATCTGGGTGCCGAAGAAGGGCTTGCCGGCCAGCATCATCTTGAAGCCGTTGTAGTTCGGCGGGTTGTGGCTGCCGGTGAGCATGATGGCGCCGCCGGTTTTCAGCGTGGTGGCGGCGAAATACAGCATCGGCGTGGGCCCGAGGCCAACGCGCGTGACGTCCATCCCCGAGGCGCGCAGACCGGCCACCAGCGCCGTCTCCAGCGCGGGGGAGGACAGGCGGCCATCGTAGCCGACGGCCACCGTGCTGCTGCCGGTGCGGGCGACGATGGTGCCGAAGCAGCGCCCGATGGCGAAGGCGTCGGCCTCATGCAGGGTCTGCCCGACGATGCCGCGGATGTCGTATTCGCGCAGCATGGTGGGATTGAACGTATGGACAAAGGACATGGTTCGGCCCGTCAGACGTAGGATTTCAGGAATTCACGGACCGCGCCGGCCATTTCCGGCCGCTTCAGCGCGAAGGCGATCTGCGCCTCCAGGAAGCCGATCTTGTCGCCGCAATCGAATCGCCGGCCCTCGTAGCGCAGGCCATGGAACGGCACCTGGCCGATCAGCTTGGCCATCGCATCGGTCAGCTGAACCTCGCCCCCCGCCCCGCGCTCGAGCATGCCGAGATACTGCATCACCTCGGCGCGCAGCACGTAGCGCCCGATGATCGACAAATTCGACGGCGCATCCTCGGGCTTCGGCTTCTCCACCAGGCCCTTCACCTCGACCAGGCGGCCATCGTCCTTGCCGATATCGAGGATGCCATAGCGGTTCGTCTGGTCGCGCGGCACCTCGGTGACGGCGACGACGCACCCGCCGGTCTCGTAATACGCCTCCGCCAGCTGCTGCGTGCAGGGCGTCTCCGACAGCACCAGATCATCGGGCAACAGAATGGCGAACGGATCGTCGCCCACGAAGGCCCGGGCGCACCAGATCGCATGGCCCAAGCCCATCGGCTCCTGCTGGCGCACCGTCACGATCGAGCCGGGCGGCAGCTGCGCCTCCCTGAGCATGCGCAGCTCGGCATCCTTGTGCCGGGCGCGCAGCGTCGCCTCCAGCTCATAGGCGATGTCGAAATGCTCGACGATCGCCGTCTTGCCGCGGCCGGTGACCAGGCAGAACTGCTGGATCCCAGCCGCCCGCGCCTCCTCGATCGCGTATTGAATCAAGGGCTTGTCGACAACCGGCAGCATCTCCTTGGCCATCGCCTTGGTGGCGGGAAGAAAACGCGTGCCGAGCCCGGCAACGGGCAATACAGCCTTGCGAAGCGGTTTTGTCACAGGTGCGAGTCCTCAAATCATGCGGGTGGCGAACGGAAACCACGCAGGCCGGGCGGAATTATGGCGATGATGGAAAGCACGGCTTTGGTCAAGGAAGCGCCAACAAAAGCATGGAAGCAAGGCTCCGCCGGCTCAGGGCCGAGAGGCCCTGAGAACCCATCAATTGAACGCGGCTGGGGGCGCGTTCTTCAGTTGATAACGGCTTCCTTAGAGCGCGATCGCTTGAGGCCGATCGGTCGGAAAGCGTGAATCGTGCTCTTCTTCGTTAGAGCGCGATCGCTTGAGGCCGATGGGTCAGAAAGCGTGAATCGCGCTCTTCTTCGATAGCTTGCTAGATCGTGATTGGTTTAAGTTGAACCAGTCATGATCTAGCGCCGCGGGCCATCGGGCCATCGGGCCATCGGGCCATCGGACCGTGCGACCGTACTTGCGACCGTACTGACGTCCGTTTCGTCGCAGGGGTTTCATGGGTTTCGCCACTCTCCACGACGAGATCGCGGGATTGCGACCGAAGGCTGGCGATCCAGCCGAGAGATGATGTGGGATGCAAGGGCCTCTCGGCCCTTGCCCGCCGGAGGCTCTTGCCTTGCCTTACTTCTTCGGCCCCACGCCCGATCCCGCCGAGCCGGTGCGGCCGCCGTCGATGACCATGTGTGATCCGGTGATGGAGCCGGCGAGGTCGGAGCAGAGGTAGATGACGAGGTTGGCGACTTCTTCGGGGGTGGCGTAGCGGCCGGAGGGGATGGCGTTGCGGTTGGCGTTGAGGACGGCTTCGGGGTTGTTCGGGCTGCGTTGCTGCTCGAGGGAGCGCATCATGCGGGTTTCGACCGGTCCCGGGCAGACGGCGTTGACGCGGATGCCGGTGTGGGCGACGTCGGCGGAGGCGGATTTGGTGATGCCGAGGACGGCGTGCTTGGAGGCAACGTAGGCGGACATGCCGGGGCCGCCGACCAGGCCGGCGATCGAGGCGGTGTTGACGACGGCGCCGCTGCCTTGGGCGAGCATGACGGGCAGGACGTGTTTGAGGCCGAGGAAGACGCCGCGGAGGTTCACGGCGATGACGCGGTCGAACATGTCGTCGTCGTAGTCGTAGATGGGTTTGACGAAGCCTTCGACGCCGGCGTTGTTGAAGAAGCAGTCGATGCGGCCGTAGGCGGCCAGCGCGGCTTTCACGTAGTTGGCGACGTCGTCGGACTTGCGGACGTCGGCGGGGATGAAGCTGGCCTCGGCGCCGCGTTGGCGGAGGATGTCGGTGGTGCCTTGGCCGAGGGTGGCGTCGTGGTCGACGACGACGATCCTGGCGCCGCGTTCGGCGAAGCCGATGGCGGCGGCGCGGCCGATGCCGCCGCCGCCGCCGGTGATGAGGGCTACCTTGCCGGTGAAATCCATCGGGATGTTCCTTCGTGTGGGTTAGAGCGCGATCGCTTGAGGCCGATGGGTCAGAAAGCGTGAATCGCGCTCTTCTTCAATAGGTTGTCAGCGCATGATCCGGCGCATACGGGGGTCGAGGGCGTCGCGCAGGCCGTCGCCGAGGAGGTTGAGGCCGAGGACGAGCATCATGATGGCGACGCCGGGGGAGAGGGCGATCCAGGCGGCCTCGACCATGTTGTCGCGCCCGTCGGCGATGATGGAGCCGAGGGTGGGGCGTGGGGGTGGCGGGCCGACGCCGACGAAGCTGAGGACGGCTTCGGCGAGGATGGCGATCGCGAAGACGTAGGTTTGCTGGACGACGAGGGGGGCGGCGCAGGCGGGCAGCACGTGGTGCCAGAGCAGGCGGGCGGTGCGGGCGCCGACGGCGCGGGCGGCTTCGACGTAGTCCTGCGCGCGGGCGACGAGGACGGCGCCGCGCATGACGCGGGCGGTGCGTGGGGTGTAGGCGACCGAGAGGGCGATGATGACGGTGGTTTCGCTGGGGCCGAGGGTGGCGGCGAGGGCGATGGCGAGGAGGAGGCCCGGGAAGGCCATCAGCCCGTCCATCACCCGCATCAGCCACACGTCGATGCCGCGCCACCAGCCGGAGAGCAGGCCGATGATGGCGCCGGCGACGCCGGAGACGACGGCGACGATGAGGGCGATGCGCAGCGAGACCTGGGCGCCGAAGAGGATGCGGCTCAGCACGTCGCGGCCGAAGCGGTCGGTGCCGAGGAGGAAGACGTCGTCGGGGGCGCCGAGGCGGTTGCGGTAGTTGTTCTTGACGGGGTCGAAGGGCGCCAGCCAGTCGGCGCCGAGGGCGGCGCCGATGACGATGAGCAGGAGGATGGCGCCGAAGAGGAAGTTGCGGCGTTGCAGGAGGGCTTTCATGCGCCCTCGCGCATCCGCGGGTCGACCCAGAGGTAGAGCAGGTCCACCAGCAGGTTGACGGCGACGAAGATGAAGGTGGTGAGCAGCAGGCCGCCCTGGATGATCGGCCAGTCGCGCCGCAGCACCGCGCCGATGACCAGGCGGCCGACGCCGGGGAGGGAGAACACCTGCTCGACGACGAGGGCGCCGCCGAGGGAGAGGCCGAAGCCGATGCCGACGACGGTGAGGATCGGCACCATGGAGGCGGCCAGCACGTGGCGCGCGTAGACGCGGGGTTCGGTGAGGCCCTTGGCGCGGGCGGTGCGGATGTAGTCGCTGTTGGCGACTTCGAGGGCGGCCGCACGGGTCATGCGGGCGATCGGGCCGAGCTGGGTGAGGGCGAGCGCGCCGGCGGGCAGGGTGATGCTGCGGAGCCAGCCGAGCAGGTCGGTGGTGGGGGCGACGAAGCCGCCGGTGGGCAGCCAGCCGAGCTTGACGCCGAACAGCCAGATCAGCAGCAGGCCGAGCCAGAAATCGGGCAGCGAGAGGCCGACGAGGGCGGCGCCCATGGCGGCCTGGTCGGGCCAGGCGCGGGCCTTGGCGGCGGCGACGAGGCCGGCGGGGATGCCGAGCAGGCAGGCGATGGTCAGGGCCACGAAGGTGAGCGAGAGGGTCACCGGCAGGCGTTGCAGCACGGCCTCGCCGACGCCCTGGTTGAGCGAGATGGAGCGCCCGAGGTCGCCATGGAGGACGCCGCCGTACCACTGGATCATGCGCTCCAGCGGCGGCTTGTTGAGGCCGAGCTCGGCGCGGACGTGTTCGACGTCGGCGGCCGAGGCGGTGGGGCCGGCGATTTCGGCAGCGATGTCGCCGGGGACGAGCAGGGTCAGCCCGAAGCTGACGAGGGAGACGACCAGCAGGACAGGAACCGCCGCCAGCAGCCGAACGATGAGCAGGCGCAGCATGGCTGGCGGCGTTCCGTCAGGCGATCAGGCGAACCAGCAGTCCCACATGCGGGGGATGCGGTAGGGCGCGTAGTTCATCACGTTGGCGCGCGTCGCCTGCACGATGCCGGCCTCGCCGACCTTCACCGAGATCGCCTGGTCATACATGCGGTCCTGGAAGGTTTTCACCGCGGCGCGGCGATCCTCGAGCTTGAGCTGGTTGGCGAGGCGGGCGTTGCACTCCTCGATCACCGGGTCCGGCTTGATCTGCACGCACTGGGTGCCGCCGAAGAAGCCGACGACATTGTAGGGGCCTTCGTAGGGCTCGATGCCCATCATCAACGGCCAGAGGTTCCAGCCCTCGGGCTTGGCGCGCGCGGTGTAGACCGTCGGCCAGTCCATGACGCTGAGCTTGACGTTGAAGCCGGCGGCGCGGAGCTGCTGGGCCTCGACGGTGGCGGCGTCGAGATGCGGCTTGTTGGAGCTGTCGCAGATCAGCACCAGCTCCTCGTTGTTGTAGCCGGCGGCTTTCATCAGGGCCTTGGCCTTCGGCAGGTCCTGCTTGGTGTAGGCGTCGAGCCCGTCGGCGCCGGGGTAGTAGGTGGTGCCGGGATACTGCCAGGAGGGGCCCATGCGGTAGAGCCCGTCGGTGGAGATGGCCATGATCTCCTCCAGATCGAGCGCCGCCTGGATGGCGCGGCGGATCTCGAGCTTGGAGGTCAGGCCCCAGTTGTTGTTCATCATCAGCGTCATGAACGCCCAGGGCAGCATCGGGTAGGACTTGATGTTCTTGTCGTCCTTGAGCCGCTTGGACGAGGCGACGTCCATCACTTCGAGGACGTGCAATTCACCGGTCTGCAGGCCTGCGGTGCGGGCGCCCGCCTCCGGCATGATGCGGATGGTGACGCTGTCGAAGTAGGCGGTCTTCTTGCCCGTAAAACCGTCGCGCTTCTCGTAGGCCTTGTTCTGCGCGTAGTCGTCGAAGCGAACCATCTTCACGTGGCTGTCCGGCTTGTATTCGACGAACTTGAAGGGGCCGGTGCCGATCATGTTGATCTGGCCCATCGGCTTGTTGCCCTCCTCCTCCGGCATGATGACGAAGGGCGCGCGCGGGCTGCTGATGGCCTCGATCAGTCCGGGATAGATGGTGGACAGCTTCATCACCAGCGTCTTGCTGTCCGGCGTCTCGTAGGCGGCCACCGACTTCAGCGTGTCGCGCGAGGTGCCGACCTTGGCGTAGCGCTCCATGGAGGCCTTGGCGTCGGCCGAGGTCATGGTCTTGCCGTTGTGGAATTTGACGCCCGAGCGGAGGGTGAACTTGTAGGTGAGGCCGTCGGCGGAGATGTCGACACCCTCGGCGAGCTCGGGCTTGGGATTGGCGCCCTCGTCGCGGGTGTAGAGGCTCTCGAACATATGCATCGAGATGTTGCGCGCGGCGGCGGCGGAGGTCGCCTGCGCGTCGATGGTCGGCGGGGCCGCGGTCATGGCGACGATGACATCGCCGCCCTTGCGGCCCTGCTGGCCGACGCTCTGGGCGATGGCGGGCAGCGGCAAGGCCGCCGTGGTGAGGCCCGTGGTGAATGTGCGACGGCGAAGCATGGCTGTTCCCTCCCTTACAAAGCCGGAGCCGGGATGCTGCTGCCAGCGGCAACACTTGGCAAGCCGCATTCAGCGTCGCAGCATGGAAATCCGCCGCCGCAACATCGGGAGATGGCCATGAGCGCGATCCTTCGTTCCCTCTCGTCAACCGATGCCGAAGCGGCGGAGTGGGAGCTGCGCTGCGACATGGCCGCCGTGTTCCGCGAGTCCGCCAAGCTCGGCTGGAACGAACAGATCGCCAACCACAACTCGATCATGCTGCCGCAACGCAGCCCCGATGAGAAACCCACCTTCCTCATCAATCCCCGTGGCTGGCGCTTCGACGAACTCACCGCCTCCAGCCTCATCGTCTGCGACCTCGACGGCAACGTGCTGCGGGGGAAGGGCGAACTCCGCAAGGTCGCCTTCTTCATCCACACCCGCATCCATATCGCCAACCCCGCGGCGACCTGCGTGCTGCACGTCCACCCGCAATACCTGACCGCGCTGTCGCTGCTGGAAAAGCCGGAGTTCGAGCTGTCGCACTTCAACAACCTGCTGCTGAACGACCGCGTCGTCTTCGACACCGAAGCCCAGGCCGGCGCCAGCTCCAACGAGGAAGGCGACCGCATCGCCGGGCTGCTCGGCGAGCGGTCGATCCTGGTGATGGGCCACCACGGCGTCACCGTGGTCGGCCCGGATATCGCGTCGGCCTTCGACGAACTCTACTTCGCCGAACGCACCACGATGTACCAGATGACCGCCTGGACCAGCGGCCGCAAACTCAAACACCTGCCGGAAACCTCGCGACGCAACTACACCGGCCCTTGGGGCGACCGCCTTGACGCCCGCATGCACCTCGACGCGGTGCGGCGCGTGCTCGACAGGAAGGAGCCGGATTACAAGACCTGAACGAAAGGCTCCGCCGGCTCAGGGCCGATCGAGCGGCTTACGCCTGCCTTCCTCGGCGATGCTCCGCGCAAAGGTTGCATCCCGCGGCCATCGCGCCGATTCTGCCCCGTCATTCCGGAGAGGGACCCCCCGCATGGACGAGGATTTCCGCAAGGCTGCGCTCGACTATCACCGGCTGCCCCGGCCGGGGAAGCTGGCGATCGAGCCGACCAAGCGGATGGCGACCCAGCGCGATCTTGCCCTCGCCTATTCGCCGGGGGTTGCGGCGGCATGCATGGAGATTGCCGCCAATCCGGATACCGCGATGGACTACACGGCGCGGGGCAACCTTGTGGCCGTCATCTCGAACGGCACCGCGGTGCTCGGCCTCGGCAATATCGGGGCGCTCGCCGGCAAGCCGGTGATGGAGGGCAAGGCGGTCCTGTTCAAGAAGTTCGCGGGTATCGACGTGTTCGATATCGAGGTGGATGAGACCGATCCCGACAAGTTCTGCGAAGTGGTGGCGGCGCTGGAGCCGACGTTCGGGGCCATCAACCTCGAGGACATCAAGGCGCCCGAGTGTTTCTACATCGAGGAGAAGTTGCGCGGGCGGATGGGCATTCCCGTCTTCCATGACGACCAGCATGGCACGGCGATCACGGTGGCGGCTGCCGTGCGCAACGGCCTGGTGCTGCAGGGCAAGCGGCTGGAGGACGTCAAGCTGGTGACCTCCGGTGCCGGCGCCGCGGCACTCGCCTGCGTCGACCTGCTGATCGCCATGGGGCTGAAGCGGGAGAACGTGTGGCTGACCGACGTCAAGGGCGTGGTCTATGCCGGGCGGGAGGGGCTGGATGAGCGGCTGTCGTCCTACGCCAAGGCGACGGATGCGCGGGCGCTGCCGGACGTGCTGGATGGCGCTGATATCTTCATGGGGCTCTCGGCGCCGCGGGTGCTGAAGGCCGAGTGGCTGCACAAGCTGGGGCCGAAGCCGATCATCCTGGCGCTGGCCAATCCGGAGCCCGAGATCCTGCCTGAACTGGTTCATGCCGCCCGCCCCGACGCGATCGTGGCGACCGGGCGGAGCGACTATCCGAACCAGGTCAACAACGTCCTCTGTTTCCCCTTCATCTTCCGCGGCGCGCTCGACGTCGGCGCGGTGACGATCAACGAGGCGATGAAGCTGGCGGCCGTCGAAGCCATCGCCGAGCTGGCCCGCGCCGAGGCCTCCGAGGTGGTCGCCGCCGCCTATGGCGGCGCCGCACCCGTGTTCGGCCGCGACTACATCATCCCGAAACCCTTTGACCCCCGGCTGATCCTGCAGATCGCCCCGGCCGTGGCCCGCGCCGCCATCGCCAGCGGCGTCGCCCGCCGGCCGATCACCGATTTCGCCGCCTATCGCACGGAGCTGGAGCGCTTCGTGTTCCGCTCCGGCCAGCTGATGCGCCCGGTGTTCGAGGCCGCCAAGGCCTCGCCCGCGCGCATCGTTTACGCCGAGGGCGAGGACGAGCGCGTGCTGCGGGCCGCCCAATCCCTGGTCGACGACGCCATCGCCCACCCGATCCTGCTTGGCCGCCGCGCGGTGATCGAAGCCAAGGTGGCGGAGATGGGCCTCAGGCTGGACCTCGACAAAGCCGTGCAGATCCTCGATCCCGCCCAGGACGAGGCGGTGTTCGCGCCGCTCATCGCCTCCTTCCAGGCCCTTGTCGGCCGCCGCGGCGTGCCGCCCGAGGCGGCCGCCAGGCGTCTGCGCACGCGCAACTCGGTGGCCGCGTCCATGCTGCTGCAGACCGGGCAGGTCGATGCGGCGATCTGCGGCGGCACCGGGGACTGGTGGCGGCAGATGCTCTACATCATGCCGATCATCCCCAAGCGCGCCGACGTCAGCCGGATCTACGCCCTCTCATGCCTGATCCTGCCCACCGGCGCACTGTTCATCTGCGACACCTACATGAACGTCGAACCCACCGCCGAGATGGTCACCGAAATGACCCTGCTGGCCGCCGACGCGGTGCGCGGCTTCGGCATCGTGCCGAAGGCGGCGCTGCTGTCGCACTCCAGCTTCGGCGCCTCCAACTCGCCCTCGGCGCGCAAGATGCGCACCGCGCTCGGCATGATCCGCGCCCGCGCGCCCGACCTCGAGATCGACGGGGAGATGCACGCCGACGCCGCGCTGGTCGACACCATCCGCAACCGCGCGGTGGCCGACAGCAAGCTCACCGGCACCGCCAACCTGCTGATCATGCCGACGCTGGATGCCGCCAACATCGCCTTCAACCTGCTGAAGGCGGCAGCCGACGGGCTGCCCGTCGGGCCGCTGCTGCTGGGCATGAGCAAGCCGATCCACGTCGTCGTGCCGTCGGTGACCGCGCGCGGCATCCTCAACGTCAGCGCGGTCGCCGCCATTCAGGCGCAGGCGCTGCGGGACGCGAAATGACCTCATGTTCGGCCTGATCCTCGGCGCCTTCTGCCTCATCGCGGTCATGGCCGCGCTTGGCATGTTCTCCCGCGCGCAGGTCAACACCATCAAATCCCTCGGCATCTGGGCCGGCGCCATCGGCGGATTGCTGCTGGCGATGATGCTGCTGTTCACCGGCCGCGGCGCCACCGCCATCTGGGCGCTGGTCATGCTCGGGCCGCTGGTCTGGAGCTGGGTGGTCGAGGCCAAGCCGGGCCTCAAGGGCCAGGGCCCCGCCGCCCCGCGGCCGGGCGCCATGACCCGTGCCGAGGCGCTGGAAATCCTCGGCCTCAAACCCGGCGCCACCGACGCTGACATCCGCGCCGCCCACCGCCGCCTGATGCAGGGCGCTCATCCCGATCACGGCGGCTCGGATTGGCTCGCCGCGCGGATCAACCAGGCGCGCGACGTGCTGCTGGGCTAGAGTGATTGGTCTAGATCATGATCGGTTTAGATTAAACCAATCATGATCCAGCAACCAGTTGAAGAAGAGCGCGATTCACGCTTTCCTACCCATCGGCTTCAAGCGATCGCGCTCTAGGTAAAACCAATCACGTTGCGCGCCAGGATCAGGTTGACGCCGCCAGGGCCGGGGCAGACCTCGATGTCGCCGAACCCGCGCAGGCCCAGGAGCGCGATCATCTCGTCTTTCTGCCAGGGATAGCCGCCGCTGCGCAGCACGCGCAGTTCGGCGAGCGCATCCGGCAACGCCACGCCGGCGCGGGTGCGCGTGCCGACCACCAGATAGCCCCCCGGGGCCAGCGCGGCCTGGATCCGATCCAGCGCGGCTTCAGCGACCGCGCGCGGCATGAACGACGTCGGCAGCCAGGCGATGGTGTAGGCCCCCGGCTCGTCGAGCTGAGTGATATCCTGGGTCCTGATCTCGATCCGTGCGCCGTGCGGGCTTTCGCTCACCGCCGCGCGCGCGATCGCCAGCGCCGGCTCCCAGATGTCGAGCCCCACGACGTGCAGCGTGGGGCAAAGCGTCGCGGCCTCCAGCGCGAGTTCGCCGACCCCGGTGCCGACATCCAGGAAGCGCCCGGTGAGCGCTTCGGACAACGCCGGCCGATCCCTGGAGAGCTGCACGAGCGCCCGGGGGAACGCGCGCGATATGCGCCCCTGGGCGATCAGCACGCCGGCATCGCGATAGGTCCAACCGGGCGCGCGCGCCGGCGCGGATACCAGCTCATAGGCTTCGGTCATCTGCAGCGTGACGGTCGCCAGGGCAGCCGCCAGATCCTTGGCATCGAGGGTTTCGAGCGCCCCGGGCAGCGCCGCCTCGACCACGGCGCGCAGGGTTGCATCGGTTTGCGCGTGTCCGGGCTCGGCCGACCCGAAGCGGCTGAGCGCGGCTCCGATCGCCGCCAGTGTTGCCGTGGCCTCCCCCAACCGGCGCAATTCGCCGGTGAGCGTCGCTGCATCCATGAAGCAATCCTCCCTGATGGGGTGGCGTATCAAAAATCCCGATGCCAGCGGAAAATGGTGGCGCTCAATTTCGGCATGTCGGTCTCATCGCCAAGCAGCTTCCCTTTTAGCAGGTTAAATCTGAAGGCTCACAAGCACATGGCTCTTGTCGCACAATCGAGGCATCGACAGGGGGGCCGCAGGCTCTATAACGGCGCTCCCTTTCGCCCTGAGCAGAGCGCGTCCGCATGGCTGATCCCGAGACCCAAGCGATCCCGAAGTCCTGGCCGTTCGAGGAGGCACAGAAAGTCGCCGCCCGGCTGAAGGCGACGGGAAAATCGAGCGCCCTGTTCGAAACCGGCTACGGCCCGTCCGGCCTGCCGCATATCGGCACCTTCGGCGAGGTTGCCCGCACCAGCTGGGTGCGCCGCGCCTTCACCGAGCTGACCGGCATCCCCTCCAAGCTGATCGCTTTCAGCGACGACATGGACGGCCTGCGCAAGGTGCCTGACAACGTGCCGAACAAGGAGATGCTGGCCGCCTATCTCGGCAAGCCGCTCACCCGCATTCCTGATCCCTTCGGCACCCATCCGAGCTTTGGCGCGCACAACAATGCGCGGCTGATGGCGTTCCTGGACTCCTTCGGCTTCGACTACGAGTTCGCCTCCTCGACCGAGTATTACGCCTCGGGCCGCTTCGATGAGGCGTTGCGGGCGGTGCTGGAGAAGCACAGCGAGATCGTCGCGGTGATCCTGCCGACGTTGGGCTCCGAACGGCAGGCGACCTATTCGCCGATCCTGCCGGTGCATCCCAAGACCGGCGTGGTCATGCAGGTCCGCATCGACGAGGTCGATCCGGCCGCCGCCACCGTGCGCTGGCAGGACCCGGAGAGTGGCGAGCGCTTCGAGACGCTGGTCACCGGCGGCGGCGCCAAGCTGCAATGGAAGGCCGACTGGGCGATGCGCTGGCACGCGCTTGGCGTCGACTACGAGATGTCCGGCAAGGACCTGATCGACAGCGTGCGCCTCTCCGGCCGCATCTGCCGCATCCTCGGCTCCGAGCCGCCGGCCGGTTTCACCTATGAGCTGTTCCTGGATGAGCAGGCGCAGAAGATCAGCAAGTCCAAGGGCAACGGCCTCTCGGTCGAGGAGTGGCTGCGCTACGCGCCGCCCGAGAGCCTCGGCCAGTTCATGTTCAACCAGCCGCAGCGCGCCAAGCGGCTGTATTTCGATGTCATCCCCAAGTCGGTCGACGAATACATCGCCAACGCCCTCAAGGCGCAGGGCCAGGCCGACCCCACCAACCCCGCCTGGCACATCCATGGCGGCAGCGTGCCGCAATCGGCCCATTCGCCGCTGAGCTTCGCCATGCTGCTGAACCTCGCCAGCGTGGTGAACGCCGACACGCCGGACATCCTCTGGGGCTTCATCCGCCGCTACACCCCGGGCGCCAACCCCGAGGACATGCCGCTCCTCGCCCGCCTCGTGGAATATGCGCTCGCCTACTACCGCGACTTCGTCCGCCCGTCGAAAACCTTCCGCGATGCCGATGCCAACGAGCGCGCGGCCCTCACCGACCTCGCCGCCAGCCTGCGCACCCTGCCCGAGGGCGCCACGGCCGAGGAGATCCAGAACCTGCTCTACGACGTCGGCAAGCGCCACGCATTCGCCGAGCTGCGCGCCTGGTTCGGCTGCCTCTACCAGGTGCTCCTCGGCCAGCTCGAGGGCCCCCGCTTCGGCCAGTTCATCGCCCTCTACGGCGTCGCCGAGACGGTGGCGCTGATCGAGCAGGCCCTCGCCCGCGCCCCGGCGTCGTCCTGACCTTTCCCATGGGCGCGCTCGGCAAGAAGCTCCTGCGGCAGCTGCCGACGCTCCTCGGCATCGCGCTGTTCATCGGCGCGATCTACGTCGTCCAGCGCGAATTCCGCGGCCTCAAGATCTCCGACATCCGCCGCGCGCTCGGCGACATCCCGGCCGACCGGCGCATCATCTCCTTCATCTGGACCCTGCTGTCCTACGGCATCATCACCTTCTACGACCAGCTCGGCACCATCTACGCCGGCCGCAAGGTGAGCTACGGCCGTGTCTCCTTCGCCTCGTTCTGTGCCTACTCGCTGTCCCACAACCTCGGCTTCGCCGCCGTCTCCGGCGCCGCCGTGCGCTACAGGCTCTACGCACTGTGGGGCCTGACGCCGCTGCAGATCGGCAAGGTGGTGGCCTTCTCGTCGCTCACCTACGGCCTCGGCGGCCTGGCTCTCGGCGGCACCATCCTGTTCTTCGAGCCGGAAGCCATCCCCTTCGTCGGCAGCCACGTGCCGGCCTGGGGCACCTACCTCATCGGCGCCGCGATGCTCGGCATCGTCCTGGCCTACACCTCGCTCTCCCGCCTGCTCGGCCATATCCGCCTGTTCGGCCATGACATCGAGCTGCCGGGCTGGCGCATGGCGATCCTTCAGGTGCTGCTCGCCGCGATCGACGTCGGCGTCACCGCGGCGATCTTCTACGCCCTGCTGCCCGACGTCCCCGGCCTCACCTACGCCCGCTTCGTCGGCATCTACCTCGCCTCCTACACCGCGGGCTTGGCCACCAACGTCCCCGGCGGGCTCGGCGTGTTCGACGGCGCCATGCTGCTCGGCCTCGCGCCCTACATGCAGCCGCCCGAAATCATCGGCGCCATCGTCGTCTTCCGGCTCTACTACTACATCATCCCCCTCTTCCTCGCCGGTGGCCTGTTCGCCGGCAACGAAATGCTGCTGCGCGGCCGCGGCCTGCTCGCCCCCACCGCCCGCCGCCCGACCGTGCAGGCTATCGGCCGCTGGAGCCAGCCTGACTTCATCGCCGCTGCCGGCACCGGGGCAGTGGCGCTGTGCGGTACCCTGCTGATGGCCATAGGCGCCGTCGAAGGCTTCGGCGACTGGTCCTGGTGGGACGACAGCTTCTTCTGGATGGTCGGCGAAGTCGGCGAATACGTGCCCAGCCTGGTCGGCGCCGCCCTCATCGTCATGGCCGCCGGCCTCGCCCAGCGGGTCCGCCTCGCCTGGACCGCCAGCATCGTCTTGTTGCTGACTGGCGTCGTCTTCGTGCTGCTCTATGGCGGTCTGCCCTGGGTCGCGGCCATGCTGCTGCTGACCGCAGCCGTCATCGCCCCTTTCCGCCGCGGCTTCTATCGCCACGCCAACCTGCTCACCGGCAAGATCCGCCTCGCCACCGCCCTGCCGCTGGCGGTGCTGATGGCCTGCGTCGTCGTGCTCGTCGGCCTCGAACCCAAGGTCCGCGAACTCGACAGCAATGCCTTCTGGGAAGTGATCCTCTCACCCGACGTGCCAAGCGCGCTGCGCGTCTCCGTCGCCCTGCTCGTCGTCCTCGCCATGGTCGCCCTCTGGGGCCTGGTCCGGCCCGGACGCATCGCCTCCTCGCCGATCGACGCCAAGGCCCGCGCCCGCTACGCCCTGGCCGGCGTCCGCCTGCCCAAGACCGCCGACGGCGTGGTCTGGGGCGAAGGCGAACGCGCGATGATCGCCTTCCGCCGCGTCGGACCTCTCCTCCTCGGCCTCGGCGATCCCGTCGGCGACGAAGACGACCGAACCTCCGCCGTCTGGCGCCTGCGCGACCTCGCCCGCCAGGAAAACCGCGACCCCGCCATCTGGTCCGCCGGCCGAACCCTCCTCAGCCTCTACAGCGACCTCGGCCTCACCGCCCTCCCCCTCGGCAAAAACGGACTCCCCCTCGCCGACGCCGAAGACCAACCCGGCCCCCACGCCACCCACTACCTCGTCTGCGTCGCCGAACGCGACCTCCCCATCCTCCTCCCCATGCTGCCCTCCCTCGCCACCGAGTGATCCCGAGGGGGGGGCTGGGAAAGGAAGGAAGGCGGGGGCTCCGCCCCTCGACCCCGCCAGGGCTATGCCCTGGACCCGCCAATGGCTGGGGGACCCACGGAATCCGGTTGTTCAAGGACATGGTGTGGAGTGAGAGAGGGGCTGAGGGGATGCCTCTGCACCTCCTCAGCCCCTCTCTCACTCCAAACTCTCTTAAGTGACGGGTTCCAAGAGCCTCTCGGCCTTTGGTGGGGTCCAGGGGCAAGGCCCCTGGCGAGTCAAGGGCAGCGCCCTTGCCTTCCTTCCTCACCAGCCCCCCGACGGGACTACTCAGACGGCGAGGGTGGCAATATCGGTGAGGGCGCGGAGGTCGGGGTCGAGCCAGCCGCGGCGGGCGGGGATGCTGAGGAGGCGGTCTCGGGAGTAGAATTGGAAGGCGATGTTTTTATCGCCGAGCGGGCTGGTTTTCAGGGCGTTGGCGGCGGCGGAGATGGGCGTGCCAGGCGGTTGCTGGTCCAGATAGTGTTTGAGCAGCACCAGGAAGAACTGGGTGATGGTTTCGTGGTAGCCGCGTTCGTCGTTGTTCGGCACCCCTGTGGTATCGTTGAACCGGCGGATGCGGTCCGGCAGGTCGCGCTGGGTAGCGGCCAGGCCGTCGCGGTGGATCGAGTAGCTGGAGACGGCCAGGTGCGTCATGTGGCTCCACTCGCGCTTGGCGAGCGTGCGCGCCTCGAACTCGGCGACGAGCGCGGCCAGGGCGGCGTCATCGGCGAAGTGTCGTGGCGGAGCGCTGTCCGCCACCATGATCATGCTCATGCGAGGATCCAGGAACGAAAGAGGTCGAGGTCGATATTGCCGCCGCAGAGGACGACGGCGGTGCGCTTGCCGGCGCGGCGGGCGCTTTCCTGCAGCAGCGCGGCGAGGGGGGCAGCGCCGGCGCCTTCGGCGAGGTTGTGAGTGTCGGTCCAGTAGGCACGAATGGCGTTGGCCACGTCGTCGTCGCTGACGGTGACGATGTGGCTGGCCCCTCGGCGGATGATGTCGAGCGCCGCGGGATCGGGGATGCGCGTCGCCATGCCGTCCGCCTTGGTATCAGCGCGCTGGGTTTCGACGGGATGGCCGGCGGCGAAGGAGAGGGCATAAGACGGCGCCCCGGTGCTCTGCACGCCGATGATCTCGGTCTTGAGGCCGAGCAGGTCGCGCGCCAGGATCGCCCCGCAGATGCCGGAGCCGAGCCCGATCGGCACATAGAGCGCGTCGAGCGGCGGGGCGGCGCGGAACAGCTCGAGCGCCCAGGTGCTGACGCCGACGACGAGGTCGCGGTGGAAGGAGGGCGCGAATTCGAGCCCGTCGCGTTCGCCGAGGGCGCGGGCATGGACGCGGGCGGCGTCGAAGTCCTCGCCGTGTTCGATCAGCTTCGCGCCCTGGGCGCGCATCGCAGCGTTCTTCTCGATGCTGTTGCCGTGGGGCACGACGATGGTCACCGCGACGCCCGCCCGCGCGCCGGCATAGGCCAGCGACTGGCCGTGGTTGCCGCGGGTGGCGGAGATGATGCCGCGGACATGGGGCCGATCGCGCGTCAGCCGGTCCATGTAGGTGACGCCGCCGCGCACCTTGAAGGCGCCGGTGGGCGTATGATTTTCGTGCTTCACCCACACTTCGGTGCCGACGCGGCTCGCCAGCAGCGGCCAGGCGTAGGCGGGCGTGGCGGGGAAGGCGGCATGAACGAGGCCGGCGGCGGCCTCAAGCTCGGGCAGGGTGAACATGGCCGCAGCATCGCGCTGGCGGCCTAAAAAGAGAAGGGGCCGCGCCCGCTGGTGCGGACGCGGCCCCTCGTTCCGTCAACTGGCCTGGATCAGGCGAGCTTCAGGTTGGTCGCGGCGGCCTTGCCGCGCTCCATGGCGACGTCGTAGCTGACCTTCTGGCCGTCATTCAGGCCGCGAAGACCGGCCGCCTGCACGGCAGTGATGTGCACGAACACGTCCTTGCCGCCGTCCTGCGGCATGATGAAGCCGAAGCCTTTGGTGGTGTTGAACCACTTAACGGTGCCGATAGCCATTCGTAGTGTACTCCTCGTAGTCCCGGGGGATGTTGGTGATAGTTTTCAGGAAGTTGCCGCGTCCCTCACCCCAAATGAAAACGACTTCCGGATACCGCGCGTAAGGCAACGGTCATCGGAAGTCGGCATTCAAGGGAGTGAGATGGCGCAGCGGAAGACCGTATCAGGCGAGCTTGAGATTGGTAGCAGCGGCCTTGCCGCGCTCCATCGCAACATCGTAGCTGACGCTCTGTCCTTCATTCAGACCGCGCAAGCCAGCTGCCTGGACCGCAGTGATGTGAACGAACACATCCTTGCCACCGTCCGACGGCATGATGAACCCAAAGCCCTTCGTGGTGTTGAACCACTTGACCGTACCAATAGCCATAGCTGCGTCACTTTCTCCGTCTCAGGCACCGCACACATCGCGCAGTGCATCAGACAACCGGGCCTTAGGAGTGTCTTACAGGCACCTGGCCCCGGACTTCTTCCCGGGTACCGACGGAGAGCGCAGCAAGCCTAGCCGAAATTCCGATTGCAACCGAGAGTTGGCGCAGAAATGTGGCAATGAGTCAATCATAACCAACTTACACTTGTATTTAACCTGGGGCTGTGCAGCGCACGGCACACAGCAAAGGGGGCAGGCCCTGCGGCCTGCCCCCTGTTTCTCTGAGCCGAGCTCGATGGTCCGACAGGTGCGGAGCCGGTCGCCCGGCTCCGCGCGCTATCAGAAGTCCATGTCGCCCATGCCGCCCATGCCGCCGCCCGGAGGGCCACCAGCCGGCGCCTTCTTCTCCGGCTTGTCGGCGATCATCGCCTCGGTGGTGATGAGCAGACCGGCGACCGAAGCCGCGTCCTGCAGGGCGGTGCGGACAACCTTGGTCGGGTCGATGATGCCGGCCTTGACCATGTCCTTGAACTCGCCGCTCTGCGCGTCGAAGCCCCAGCTGTAGTCGTCCTTCTCCAGCACCTTGCCGGAGATCACCGCGCCGTCTTCGCCAGCGTTCTCGGCGATCTGACGGATCGGGGCCTGCAGCGCCTTGCGGACGATCTCGACACCATGCTTCTGGTCTTCGTTCTCGACCTTCAGCTTGCCAAGGATCAGGCTGGCACGCGCCAGGGCGACGCCGCCGCCCGGAACGATGCCTTCCTCGACGGCCGCACGGGTCGCGTGCAGGGCGTCGTCAACGCGGTCCTTGCGCTCCTTCACCTCAACCTCGGTGGAACCACCGACGCGGATGACGGCCACGCCACCGGCGAGCTTCGCTAGACGCTCCTGCAGCTTCTCGCGGTCGTAGTCAGAGGTGGTTTCCTCGACCTGCGCGCGGATCTGGCTGCAACGGCCCTGGATGTCGGCCTTCTTGCCGGCGCCCTCGACGATCGTGGTGTTCTCCTTCTCGATCACCACCTTCTTCGCCTTGCCGAGCATGTTCAGCGTGACGCTCTCAAGCTTGATGCCGAGATCTTCGCTGATCACCTGGCCGCCGGTCAGGATCGCGATGTCCTCGAGCATCGCCTTGCGACGATCACCGAAGCCAGGCGCCTTCACGGCCGCGACCTTGAGGCCGCCGCGCAGCTTGTTGACGACGAGCGTGGCCAGGGCCTCGCCCTCGACGTCCTCGGCGATGATCAGCAGGGGACGGCCCGACTGCACGACCGTCTCGAGCAGCGGCAGCATCGGCTGCAGGCCCGAGAGCTTCTTCTCGTGGATCAGGATGTAGGGCTGATCCATATCGGTGATCATCTTCTCCGCATTCGTGATGAAATACGGGGAGACATAGCCACGATCGAACTGCATGCCCTCGACGACGTCGAGCTCGGTCTGGATGCCCTTGGCTTCCTCAACCGTGATGACGCCCTCGTTGCCGACCTTCTGCATGGCTTCGGAGATCATCTTGCCGATCTCGGTCTCGCCATTGGCGGAGATCGAGCCGACCTGAGCCGTCTCGGCCTGGGTGGTGATCTTCTTCGAGCGCTTCTTGAGCTCCTCGACGACCGCGGTCACGGCCTTGTCGACGCCGCGCTTGAGGTCCATCGGGTTCATGCCGGCGGCAACGCCCTTGGCGCCTTCGCGGACGATCGCCTGGGCCAGAACGGTCGCGGTCGTGGTGCCGTCACCGGCGATGTCGTTGGTCTTCGAGGCCACTTCGCGCACCATCTGGGCGCCCATGTTCTCGAACTTGTCGGCGAGCTCGATCTCCTTGGCGACGGTCACGCCGTCCTTGGTGATGCGCGGCGCGCCGAAGCTCTTGTCGATGACGACATTGCGGCCCTTGGGGCCGAGGGTCACCTTCACCGCGTCAGCGAGAATATCGACGCCGCGGAGCATGCGGGCGCGGGCATCACCGCCAAAACGAACGTCTTTTGCAGCCATGTGAGTGTCTTCCTTGGTTGAAAGGGGTCAGTCGAGGCAGGCAGAGAGGATCAAGCCGTTGGAACGGCTTACTTCTTCTTCGCGGGGGTGCCTTCGATGATGCCCATGATGTCGGACTCCTTCATGATCAGCAGCTCTTCGCCGTCGATCTTGACTTCGGTGCCCGACCACTTGCCGAACAGGACGCGGTCGCCAGCCTTGACGTCGAGCGCGACAATCGCACCCGCTTCGTTGCGCGAACCGGCGCCAGCGGCGATCACTTCGCCTTCCATCGGCTTCTCGGCGGCCGTGTCGGGGATGATGATCCCGCCAGCGGTCTTCTCTTCAGCCTTGAGCCGGCGGACCACGACCCGGTCATGCAGGGGACGGAACTTCATTCGGATCGCTCCATATCTGGTGCTTGCGGGGCGCCCACTTACGTCTGCGCCCCAGGTTTGAGGTTGTTAGCACTCCCTCATCAGGAGTGCCAGCGATCTAGGAGTTCGCCCGAGGAGAGTCAAGACTTCGGCAGCACTTTCCTGAGGTGAGTGCTAAAATATTGGTATCGCTCCTTTTTTTCTTGCAGCCTCCCCGCCCCTCAATGTCATCCTGATGACAGCCGCGACAACAGCGGCGCTGGGGAACCCAACCGCGCGCGGCCAGACAGGAGCAACCGAACGACCACGGAGACCCGCGTGCAGACCAATCCGTCCCCCACCACCATCGACCGCCAGCTCAACGGCTACCGCCTGACCACCGCTGAAATCCTCTACCACCTCCCCGACCACCCCGGCCTGCTGCAATCCTACCTCTGGCAAGACCTCGACCTCGCCCCGAAATACCCAGTGCTGCACCGTTTCCTCGACTTCTGGACCCGATCCCTCGAGGGCAAACTCCACTCCGTCCGCCTCGCCTCCACCACCATCATCACCCCCGGCGAATGGCGCGGCGTCGCTCAGGAATTTCGCCTCCACTGAAGAAAAGAATGGCTCCGCCGGCTCAGGGCCGAGAGGCCCTGAGAACCCACACGTTCACGCGCCTGGATGCTCGTTCTTCAGCTGCCAACCCCGTCCTGAGCGCCTCAGGCATTCAAACCGGCGACCCGCACAAACACCCGTGGCGTCGCAATGGCCTACCGGCTTCGCCACCCGCCACACCGAGGTCGTGGGCTTTCAGCCGAAGGCCACTGCCACAGCCGCTCAAATCCAACGGGTTCTCAGGGCCCTTGGCCCTGAGCCGGCGGAGCCTTCCCTTAAGTCCCCGCCCCTTCCGGCACCTTCATCCAACCCGGCACCTCAGGGACCAACCGCGCCCCCCCACACGCGAGTCCCTCAACACCGAGCGCCTCCAGCCGCAGCAGCGCGATCCCCCGCCCATCGCGTCCCGACCGCATCGTCCCGACCTCAGCCCCGTCACGCATCACCGGCGTGCCCGACGGCGGCAGCGGCCCCTCGATCGTCACCGGTACCAGGCGCCGCTTCACCAGGCCGCGATACTTTGTTCGCGCCGTCAGCTCCTGGCCCATGTAGCAGCCCTTGGTCCACGACACCCCGTTGAGCTCGTCGAACCCGGCCTCCATCAGCACCGATTTCTCGGCCTCCATGTCCGCCGACCCCTCGGGCAGCCCCAGGGCCAGCCGATGCGCGTCCCAGTCCTCCGCCGAAGCGTTGGCCACAAGCGCCATCGGCGAGACAATCCGCCACCCCGCCTCCGCCAGCCGCGGATCGGGCGCGGCGACCACGCCGTCACCCACCACCGGCGCGCCACCCCAAGCCACGAAAACCCCAAGCACGTCCGACTGATCAGTGATCGTCACCTTCGCCCGCAGTCGAAACCTGGCGATCCGCTGCGCGATCATCGCGGCCGAAGCGCGCTCGACATCCAGCAGCAGCCGCGCCCCGTCGCTCAGCACGAAGAAATCCGCGACCCATTTCCCCTGCGGCGTCAGCAGCCCGGCCCAAACCGCCCGCCCTGGCGCCGCGAGCGTCACATCGTTCGATACCAGGCCCTGCAGGAACGACACGCGGTCGTCCCCGCCGATCTCGATCACGCCGCGGGCCGGGAGGGGAGCGATATGGGTCATACGACCCGAAGTGGTTCCGCCCGTCGCATCGCGCAAGACACGGCCCGGTCGGCAATGCTACAGACGCCGGCCATGCGCCAATACGCTCTCCAGGATCCCCGCTAGATGTGCGGCATCGCCGGCCTGATCGCCGCCCCCGATGCGCCCGTCCCCGACGAGGCCACCATCGCCGCCCTGATCCGCTCGATCGCCCATCGCGGTCCGGACGGGTCCGGCCACACGCTCGTGGGCAAGGTCGTGCTGGTTCACAACCGCCTCTCGATCATCGACCTTGTCACCGGCGACCAGCCCATCTTCGCCGGCTCCGCCGCGATCGTCGAGAACGGCGAGGTCTACAACTACCGCGAACTCCGTCAGGCCATGCCGGGCATCACCTTCACCACCACCAGCGACGGCGAACCACCGCTGCACCTCTGGCTGCGTGAAGGGCCTGGCTACGCGAACCACCTGCGCGGCATGTATGCCATTGCCATCCACGAGCGAACCTCCCGCCAGGTCACCCTCACCCGCGACCCCTTCGGCATCAAGCCGCTCTACTACGCGCAGACGCCGCGCGGCCTCGCCTTCGCCTCCGAGGCCCAGGCCCTGCTCAACGCCGGCATCGTCCCCCGCGCCGTGCGCCCGCAGGCGCGCGACGAGCTGCTGCAGATCCAGTTCACCACCGGTACCGAGACCATCTTCCCCGGCATCCACCGTGTCCTCCCCGGTGAAACCCTCGTCTGCGCCGACGGCCGCATCCTCGAGCGCCACCACCGCGTCGCCGTCCCCGACGGCCCGCCCGAGACCATCACCGAGGATGCTGCCCTCGCCCGCCTCGACCGCGCGCTCGAGGAAAGCGTCGACCTCCACCAGCGCTCGGACGTGCCCTACGGCATGTTCCTCTCCGGTGGCATCGACAGCGCCTCCATCCTCACCCTGATGGCCCGCCTCAACGACAAGCCGGTGCTCGCCTTCACCGCCGGCTTCGCCCATCCCGGCGCCGCCGACGAGCGCGCCCAGGCCGCCGTCGTCGCCAAGGCGATGGGCGCCCGCCACGAAACCATCGAGGTCACCGAGGCGATGGTCTGGCAGCATCTGCCCGAAATCGTCGCCTGCCTCGACGACCCCACCGCCGATTACGCCATCATCCCCACCTGGTTCCTCGCCCGCCGCGCCCGCCAAGACGTCAAGGTTGTGCTCTCCGGCGAGGGTGGCGACGAGATCTTTGCGGGATACGGCCGCTATCGGACGGCTATGCGGCCGTGGTGGCTCGGCGGCAAGGTGATGCGCGCCCGCGGCAACTTCGACCGCGTCTCCGTCCTCCGCCAGCACCCCTCGAACTGGCGCGACGGCATGCTCGCCGCCGAGGCCAAGGCCAACCGCCCCGGCCGCACCCGCCTGATGGTCGCCCAGGAGATCGACATGGCCGACTGGCTGCCCAATGACCTGCTGCTCAAGATCGACCGCGGCCTGATGGCGCACGCCGTCGAGGGCCGCACCCCGTTCCTCGATTCCGGCGTCGCCGCCGCGGCCTTCCTGCTGCCCGACGCGCTCAAGGTGAACAAGGGCATGGGCAAGTGGCTGTTGCGCAAGTGGCTGGAGAAGAACTGCCCGGCCGCCCAGCCCTTCGCCCCCAAGCAAGGTTTTACGGTTCCCATCGGCCAATGGATCGGCAACCAGGGCGCTCGCCTCGGCAAGCTCGTCGCCGCTCAGCCCGGCATTGCCGAAATCGCCCACCCCGAGAAGGTCGAGGCCCTCTTCCGCCGCGCCAACGGCCGTCGCCACGGCTTCGCGTCGTGGATCCTGCTCTACTACGCGCTGTGGCACCGCGCCCACATCCTCGGCCTGCCGCCGAGCGGTGATGTTTTCGAGACACTCGCCGCGATCTGATCGGGAGCCTGTAACGTAACGCGTCCCAGGGGGTTAACCTGGCATGACGCCGCACCTACCTCTGACATCGGTCACGCAACTGACCTGGAGATGCATCCCATGCCTGGAGTGTCCCGCCGTGCCATGCTCGCCACCAGCCTCGGAGCCCTCGGCATGACCGAGGCGCGCGCCGCCGACCCACTCGCGTGGGATTTCACCTTCCCCGCCATCGAAGGCGGCGATTTGCCGCTGGCCAGGTTCAAGGGCAAGGTGCTGTTGGTAGTGAACACCGCCAGCTTCTGCGGCTTCACCTACCAGTACGAGGCCCTGGAGAAGCTCAACAAGGCGCGCATGGCCGCCGGCCTCGTCGTCGTCGGCGTGCCCAGCCAGGACTTCAACCAGGAGTCCGACAGCAACGCCAAGGTGAAGGCCTTCTGCGACGCCACCTTCGGCGTCGACTTCCCGATGGCCGGCCTGTCCAGGGTGCGCGGCGACGACGCAGCACCCTTCTACAAATGGGTGAAGGCGCAGCGCAGCTGGGAGCCATCCTGGAACTTCAACAAGGTCCTGATCGGCCGCGATGGCAAGATCATGGCCTGTTTCGGCTCCGGTGACGAGCCCGATGGCATGCGCGTGCAGAACGCTATCGCCGCCGCCCTGTCCGCGACCGCCTGACCGCATCCAGCTACGAGGATTCACCACCATGAGCTTCCGACGTCTCGCGATCGCGGCGACGGCGCTGCTGGCGCTTGCCGCCCCGCTCTGCGCCCCCGCCGCCGCCCATGACCCCGTCGACCTCAGCGTGCTCGCCGCCCGCCTGCTGCCGAGCGTGGTCAGCATCTCCACCGTCCGCGTCATCGACACGCCGGCGGAGCCCGGTAAGGCCGCCAGCATCTCCCGCCGCCGCAGCGTCGGCACCGGCTTCATCATTGATGGCACGGGCCTGATCGCCACCAACAAGCATGTCATCGAGGGCGCCAGCGAAATTACCGTCACCCTGAGCAACGGCACCAACCTCGCCGCCACCATACTCTCCAAGGCGCTGATCGACATCGCCCTGCTGCGTGTCGAACCCGACGCCCCGCTGCCGCAGATCACCTGGGGCGATTCCAACACGCTGCGCCAGGGCCAGCCGGTGATCGCGATCGGCAACCCGCTCGGCTACTCCAGCACCGTCACCGCCGGCATCGTCAGCGCGCTCGAGCGCGACATCCGCACGACCCCGTTTGACGACTACATCCAGACCGACGCCCCCATCAACCAGGGCAACTCCGGCGGCCCGCTGTTCAACCTCAAGGGTGAGGTGATCGGCATCAACACCGCCCTGCAATCCCAAGGCGACGGCGGTTCGATCGGCATCGGCTTCTCGATCCCCTCCAACGACGCCCAGTTTGTCATCGGCCGCCTGCAGAAGTACGGCCGAGTGAAGCCGGGCTGGGTCGGCGTGCGGGTCCAGAAACTCACCCCCGCCATCGCCGACGCGGCGGACCTGCCGCCCGCCGAGCGCCATGCCGAAGGCGTCATCGTCACCGGACTCGCGCCCGATGCCCCCGCGCTCGGCCTGATCCGCCCTGGCGACATCATCGTCGGCATTGGCGACGCCACCCTGCGCGATGCCCGGACGTTCAACCGCTCGGTCGGCATCCTCGACGTCGGCTCCACTGCCCCCTTCGACCTCTGGCGGGCAGGTAAGCGCATGACCGTCGTGGTGCCCATCGCCGACAACCCCGACGACGTCCGTGCCGGCCAGGGGTCCACGATGGCGCAGATGGCCCAGGCCTTCACCGACCCGCCGGACCTCGGTCTCGGCCTGGCGCCGATCACGCCAGACCTGCGCACCCGCTATGACATCTCCGCCGACACCGCCGGCATTGCCGTCGTCACCGTCGACCAGCGCAGCAAGGCCTCCGAAGCTGGCATCGAGCCCGGAGATGTCATCCAGCGCGTCATGGACCAGTCGATCTCCTCAGTCCGCGAATTCTGGTCCCAGGTGGACGGTGCCCGCCGGCACCGCCACACCCGGCTCCTCATCCTCGTCCGCGGCCCCTCCGGTGAACGCTGGGTGACGCTGCCGAGCGCCTGATACCAAGGCTGGCTGATCGCGACCCATGGTATCGGTCGTGGTTTCGCGCGCCGAGTAGGCCAGGATTATTGCCATATTGACCCATATCAACGACAGGCGGCCCTGACCTCGACAACGTGCACGGTTATCCGGCTGTTCTGGCCGATAGCGCAACAAGTCGTTCGGTCAGCCGGCGCCGCAGGAGGTTACGTCCAACACAGGAGATCACGATGGCAACCATCGTCCATGACGGTCATGGCATGTCCGCTTCCCCCGCGCGTCGCGGCTGGCGCGACTGGGTGGTCATCGGAGCCCTCGTCGGATGGGTGGTTGTCGGTCCGCTCCTGGGCTTGATCTATGGCCGCCACGTCAACACCCGCGACTGGTACGACCTCGCCGGCATGCCCCCGGCGCCGCAGGAAGACATGCAGGTCGCCTACTTCACCAACGCCGCCATCTACTATGCCATCGGCGTCTGCGTCTGGGCCGCGGGCCTGATCTTCCTCGCCATGTTCCAGCGTTTCGGCCGCTCCACAGGTTCCGAACCGCAGGACTAACCGGCCGAACAGGCGCTCCCGCGCCGCGGGATTGACCGCAGTCCGACATATCGGACAAGATATCCGATATGTCGGATTTTTCGCCTGCCATCAACCGCCAGATCGGCGAACGCGTCCGCCAGTTGCGTGCCGAAGCCGGCCTCTCACTCGAAGCCCTCGCCGGCCGCAGCGGCGTCAGCCGCTCCATGATCTCCTCCGTCGAGCGCGGCGACAGTAGCCCCACCGCCGTCCTCCTCGAGCGCCTGGCGACCGGTCTCAACGTTCCGCTCGCCTCCCTCTTCGATGCTTCCGTGCCCGCCCCGGACCCCGTCGCCCGTCGCGCCGACCAACCCGTCTGGCAGGACCCCGCCTCCGGCTACATCCGCCGCAATATCTCTCCTCCCGGCACCGGCTCGATCATCCGCATTGTCGAGGTCGCCTTCCCGCCCGGCCAGCGTGTCAGCTACGAAACCGCCGCGCGTGACGGCGTCCTCCATCAGCAGGTCTGGGTCCTTGACGGCACCATCGAGGTCACCGTCGGGGGGACGACCCATCGTCTCCACACCGGCGACTGCCTCGCCCTCGTGCTCGACCAGCCCGTCGCCTTCCACAACCCCACGCCGGCCCCCGCCCGCTACGCCGTCGTCATCGCGGGAGCCCGTTGACCATGGACCCCATCCACGTCGCCGCCGCCCTGCTCAGCGCCTTCCTCCACGCCGGCTGGAACGCCGCCGTCAAAGCCAGCCCCCGCCCCGACGCCGCCATGGCCGGCCAGATGATCGTCGGCGCCGTCCTCGTCATCCCCATCCTCGCCTGGACCGGCCTGCCGGCACCCGCCGCCTGGCCCTGGCTGATGGGCTCGACCTGCGTGAACCTCCTGCTCGTCACCGCCCTCCTCCGTGGCTACGCTCTCGGCGGCTTCGGCACCGTCTACCCCGTCCAACGCGCCATCTCCGTCCTCTGCGTCGTCCCCCTCGCCGCCGCCATGGCCGGCGAACACCTTGGCCCCGCCGGCATCACCGGCGTCGCCCTCATCGTCCTCGCCCTCATCCTGCTGGCCATCGGCGGCCGCCGCGACCGCTCCTTCACCCCCCAGGCCATGCTCTGGACCCTCGCCGCTGGCATCACCGCCTCCGGCTACGTCATCTGCGACGTCAACGGCGTCCGCGTCTCCGGCTCCGCCCTCGCCTACGGCTGCACCGCTTCCATCCTCAACGCCCTGAGCATGACCATCCGCCAACGCATCCTCGGCGTCCCCTGGCGCGGCTTCGGCGGCACCTGGCAAGTCGCAGTCCCCGCCGCCATCGCCTCGATGGCATCCTACGTGCTGATCCTTTGGGTCTGGACCCACGCCCCCGCCGCCGCCGGCGCCGCCCTGCGCGACACCAGCGCCGTCTTCGCCATCCTCATCGCCGTGCTGTTCCTCCGCGAACGCTTCACACCCCTCCGGCTGATCGCCACACTGCTGGCCTGCGTCGCGGTGCCGTTGCTCAGATTCGCATAAGGAAGGATCTTCTTTTTCTGGAGAAAAAGAAGCAAAAAGACTTCTGACACGAAGCGGAGCGGAGTGGCGAGGCAAGCGACAGCGGTCCTGCTTAGGACCGCGAAAGCGCTCTACTCAACCAACGCCTCAAATCGACAGAAGTTTTTTGGTTCTTTTTTTCAAAAAAGAACGCGCTTCACGTCAGATGCTGCAACGCCAGATACTCCTGACTTTGCATCTCCTCCAACCGCGACGCCGTCCGCTCGAACATCTGCGCGTTCTCGCCGCGCTGATACAGCTGATCCGGCATCGCATCCGCCGACGCCACCAGCTTCACCCGGTGGTCGTAGAGCGTGTCGATCAGCACGATGAACCGCCGCGCGAGGTCGAAATTATCGGGCGACAGCCGGGGAATCCCGTCCAGCACTAGGCAGTGGAAATGCGTCGCCAGCGCCAGGTAGTCGCCCGCCCCGCGCGGTTGGCCGCACAGCACGTCGAAGTCGAACCGTGCCACCCCTTCGGCCGCCACGGGGATTTCGAGCTTGCGGCCCATGACCACCAGCGTCTCGCGACCAGGAGTGGCGTGGCCGGTGAGTTCCTCGAAGGCGCTGTCGAGGGCCCGCTCCGCCCGCCCGTCCGCCGGCACATGCCAGGTCGGCATCCCCCGCAGCCGCGCACGGCGGAAATCACGGCCGGCGTCCATCACCAGCACGTCGAGGTTCTTCTTGATCAGCGCGATGAATGGCAGGAACGCATCCCGCCCCGGCTGCCCCTTGAACAGGTCGTCCGGCGTCGTATTCGAGGTGGCGACGACGACCACGGCGCGGTCGAACAGCGCCTGGAACAGCCGGCCGAGGATCATCGCGTCGGCGATATCATTGACCTGGAACTCGTCGAAGCACAGCAGCGCCGCCTCGGCGGCGATCGCGTCGGCCAGTGGCGGGATCGGGTCGTCGCCGCCGGGGTTAGCCTTTTTCCAGGCGTGGATGCGCGCGTGCGCGTCCTGCATGAAGCGATGGAAATGGATGCGCTTGCGCCGCTTCACGTCGGCGGCGGCGAAGAACAGGTCCATCAGCATCGACTTGCCGCGCCCGACCGCGCCGACGAGATACAGCCCGTTCGGATGCGTCTCGTCCGCCCCCTCGGTCGCCTTGCGGCGGAAGAACCGCGCCAGCAGGCCGGTGCGCGCCTCGGCCTGCTTCGGCCCGGGATCGTAGCCGCGCAGCTTCACCCACAGGTCCTGCAGCCGTTCGGCGGCCATCTGCTGTGACGGATCCGCCGCCAGCTCGCCGCGCGCCACATGGGCGCGATAGGCGGGCAGGGGGCCGTCGACGATCTCGGGCGGCAGTTTCGACGGGTCGTGCAGGGCGTCCATGGTGCGGCGCGCAATACCCCGAATTGCCGCGCGTTGGTATAGTCCGCCGCACAACCCCAACGAGCGAGCCATGACGAACGCCGAATCCACCATCCGCGCTTACTACGCCGCCTTCAACGCCGGCGACATGGAGGCGTTTTTCGCCCTGATGACCGACGACATCGTCCACGACATCAGCCAGGGCGGCCGCGAAACCGGCAAGCCCGCGTTCCGGAAATTCATGGACCACATGAACCGCTGCTATCGCGAGCAGATCGCCGATATCGTCGTCATGACATCCGCCGACGGCACCCGCGCGGCGGCCGAGTTCACCGTCCACGGCACCTACCTCGCCTCCGACCCCGGCGTCCCCGCCGGCACCGCCCCCGCCCGCGGCCAGGCCTACACGCTGCCCGCCGGCGCCTTCTTCACGCTGCGCGACGGCAAGGTCGCCCGCATCTCCAACCACTACAACCTCGGCGACTGGATCCGCGCCATCGCCTGACCCTTGAGGGCCGGGAGTCGTGCGGCCAACCCTTGCGGAATTTTACATGATACCCATCATGTAAAACCATGAAGGTGAATCGCACGACCCTGGCCGAGCACCGCGCCGCGATTTTGGCGCAGGCGGGACAGCTGTTCCGCCGCCGCGGCATCGCGGGCGTGGGGGTCGCCGACATCACCGCCGCCGCCGGCCTCACCCACGGCGCCTTCTATGGCCACTTTCCCAGCAAACAGGCCCTCGCCGCCGAATCCTGCCGCGACTCGCTCCTCGCCGCCGCCGCCCGCTGGCGCCGCCGCGCCGCCCGCGCCGCCGACGCCGGAGCCGATCCGCTCGCCGCCCTGATCGACGGCTACCTCAGCCGGTCCCACCGCGACACTCCGGAAATCGGCTGCGCACTTGCCACCCTCGGTCCCGAGACCACCCGCGACCCCGACCTCCGCGCCGGCCTGGCCGCCGGTACCAACGCCCTCCTATCCGCCCTCGTCGACATCCTGGCCACCAGCCGCCCGCACATCGCCCCACCCGATCGCCCGGCCGTTGCGCTTGCCATTCTCTCCGCCATGAACGGCGGCCTGATCCTCGCCCGCGCCCTGGCCGACACACCCGATCAATCAAGCGCGGCCCTCATTGCCGCCGCCGCCGCTGCCCGGCGCGCCGCAGAGCCCTTCTGAAAGGATCGCCAATGTTCGCCTCCGTTCTCGCGCCTGCCCTGGCGCGCCGCGGCATCCACTACGGCTGGATAATGGTCGCGCTGACCTTCCTCACCATGCTCTCAACCGCCGCCGCAATGGGCAGCCCGGGTGTCTTCATCGGCCCGATCGGCAAGGAATACGGCTGGGCCACCGGCGAGGTCTCCGCCCCCCTCGGCGTGCGTTTCGTGCTCTACGGCCTCGTCGCCCCCTTCGCCGCCGCGCTGATCCAGCGCTATGGGGTGCGGGCCATGGTCAGCGCCTCAGTCGTCATGGTCCTCGCCGGTCTCGGCCTGTCCACCCAGATGACCGCGCTGTGGCAGCTCTGGGCCACGTGGGGCCTCATCCTCGGCCTCGGCGCCGGCATGACCGCCATGGTCCTCGGCGCCACTGTCGCCAGCCGCTGGTTCACCGCCCGGCGCGGCCTGGTCGTCGGCTTGCTCACCGCCTCCAACGCCACCGGCCAGCTGATCCTCCTGCCCGTCGCCGCCTCGCTCGCCGACCACTATGGCTGGCGCTACGCCCTGGTCCCAGCGGTGCTGATGCTCGCCACGTGTTTCATCCTCACGTTCCTCCTCGGCTGCGACCATCCGGGCAAGCTCAACATGGCCCCCTACGGCGACACCGTTGTCGTCCCCCCGCCGCCGCGCGGTGGCGCCGGCGCGCTGCGAAACGGCTTCGGGGCCCTGGCGGAAGGCGCTCGCTCGCCCGTCTTCTGGGCCCTCGCCTTCACCTTCTTCGTCTGTGGTTTGTCGACCGGTGGCCTGATCCAGACCCATTTCATTCCCATGTGCGGCGACTACGGCATCCCCGGCGTCGAGGCCGCCGGCATCCTCGCCGTCATCGGCGGCTTCGACTTCGTCGGCACCATCATCTCCGGCTGGCTGTCCGACCGTTACGACAACCGCTGGCTGCTCTTCTGGTACTATGGCCTGCGCGGCATCTCGCTCCTGCTGCTGCCTTATTCCGGCTTCAGCTTCATCGGCCTGACTATTTTCGGCGTCTTCTACGGTCTGGACTGGGTCGCCACCGTCCCGCCCACGGTCCGCCTAGCCGCCAACGCCTTTGGCCGCGAACGCGCGCCTCTATTGTTTGGATGGATCTTCGCCAGCCACCAGCTCGGCTCGGCCGCCGCCGCCATCGGCGCTGGCATCTCGCGCGATGCCCTGTCGTCCTACCTGCCCGCCTTCTTCGCCGCCGGCGCTGCCTGCATGGTCGCCTCGGTGATGGTGATCCTCATGCGCAAGCCCGCTCCCGCGACCACCGCCCGCGCCTGATCCGCTTGGCCGCGCATTGAGGCTTTGCGTTCCCGACGGGACGGCGCTATCCGCTGTCCCGTCGGATTGGCGTGGCGGAACAAAGGGGCGGCTATGATCTTTCGATGGGCCATCGTGCTGCTGTTGGCGGCCATCATGGCGCCCCGGCCGGCGCCGGCACAGGCACCGAACGGCCTCGATGCCGCCAAGGCGTTCCTTGATCGCACGGTGCGCGTCTCCGGCATGCGCACGCTCGCCCTGCCCGGTGACTCCGGCTATGGAATTATCGCCGGTGAACGCCGGACCGCTGCCGGTGATACCGAGCTGATCATTGTCCTCCCCGATCATCTTGTCCGCGATCCCGCACGCCCCAACGCCGTTTTTTCTGCTCCCGTGGTCGCGTTTCGCGCCGATCCCGGCAAGGGCATCTTCGCCCGCCTGCTCGACCAGCATCTGCCGCCGGCCGATGGCGACCTCGCCGTCGTCGCCGTGCCCAAGCCCGCCAATATGCAACTGCGCTCGATGCCAACCGCCGACCTTGCCCTCCTCGCCCCCGGCGCCCCGGTCTGGACGACAGCCCACGGCGGTGACTGGTCGCCGCAGGCCGCCGCGGGCCGCCTCGCGGTGCGCGGCCGCACCACCTGGCTCAATTTCGACGGCCTGTTCGGCATCAACGAAGCGAGCGGCGCGGCGATCGTGAACCAGCGCGGCATCATCGCCATGCTGGTCGGCCAGAACCCACTCGACCGCGCTCTCACCCAGGGCCTGCCGATCGACGCGATCGCCGCGCGCATGCGCGCCTGGGACCTGCCGTGGGACACGGCCGCCGGTGCCGCCCCCGCGCCAACCGCGGCGAACCCGTCTGCCGGAACAGCGCCCGTCGCCCCCAGCACCGACCCGACAATCTCCGGCCTGGTCACCCTACTGCCGTCCGAGGTCGCTGCCCGACGGAGCTGGACCCCGATGGGTGCGCGCGTCTCGCCCTGGACCGACTCGCCCATCCGTCTGTTCGGCGCCCCCCGCAGCGCCGCCCCGCAGATCGGCACCCTGCCCGCTGGCATAACTCTGCCTGGCCGCGTGCTGATGAACGGCGCCTACGCAGTGATCGACAAGCTCGATTCCGGCGCCTGGTTCCTGCTCGCCGTCGAAGGCCGGCCGGTCGGCTATGTCACCGCCAACGATATCGTCGAAATCTGGCCCTTGCCGGAGGCGACCGGCATGGCCGGCGGCAAGGTCGTCCGGGAATGGACCGCCGCTGCGGGCAAGGTTGCGGCCCTCCGCGATGCCGGCAATGCCTATGAGCTCGAGACCGCGGTGACCTGCGCCAAAGATTCCTGCGACATGATCATCGCCTACACGCCGGCCCCGCCGAACGAAGGCGCCACGCTGCCAACCTTCCAGACCCCGCCGCTGCTCGGCCACTGGCAGCGCGGCGATGTCATCACACTGCGCCTGCAGCTCCCCCGCCGCATCGTTGAAGTCCCTGGAACCAAGCTGATGGCCTGCACCGGCCGGGAGGGTAATTGCATCCAGGAGACGCTGTTGCCGCCGCCGCCGAAGTAGCCGAAATGCCCTCCGGCCTTGCCTCGCCGCGCCGCCGCTTCTAAGAGCGGCCGGCGAGCAGGAGGTCCCATGGCCGCGAACGTCGATACCAACGCCGAAAATCCGGCCCTGGAACTCCAGGCCGCCATTCTAGCGCGCCCAGTCACGCCGGAGCGGCGCATGGCCGACGCCATCCGCGCCCTCGCGATCGACGCCGTCGAGGCCGCCAAGTCCGGCCACCCCGGCATGCCCATGGGCATGGCCGACGTCGCTACCGTGCTGTGGAGCCGCTTCCTCAAGTTCGACGCCGCTGACCCTCGCTGGCCCGACCGCGACCGCTTCGTGCTCTCCGCCGGCCACGGCTCCATGCTGCTCTACGCCCTGCTCCACCTCACCGGCGAAGCCGGCATGGGCATCGAGGAGCTGAAGACCTTCCGCCAGCTCCACTCGCCCGCCGCCGGGCATCCCGAGTTCGGCGAGCATCCGGGCATCGAGACCACCACCGGCCCGCTCGGCCAGGGCATCGCCACCGCCGTTGGCATGGCGCTCGCCGAGCGCCTGCTCGCCGCCCGCTTCGGCAAGTCGCTCGTTGACCACCGAACCTGGGTCATCGCCTCCGACGGCGACCTGATGGAAGGCATCAGCCATGAGGCCGCCAGCCTCGCCGGCCATCTCAAGCTCGATCGCCTGACTGTCCTGTGGGACGACAACTCGATCTCGATCGACGGCGACACCGCCGTGTCGGTCAGCGACGACCAGCTCAAGCGCTTCGCCGCCTATGGCTGGGCGGTCAAGCGCGTCGACGGGCATGACCATGCCCAGATCGCCGCCGCCCTCTCGATGGCCGTGCGCTCCAAGAAGCCCACCCTGATCGCCTGCCGCACCATCATCGGCTTCGGTGCCCCGACCAAGGCCGGCACCGCCGGCAGCCACGGCGCGCCCCTCGGCGCCGCCGAGGCCCAGGCCGCCAAGTCCGCGCTGGGCTGGAACTATGGCCCCTTCGAAATCCCCGAGGGCATCGCCGCCCAGTGGGCCGCCGCCGGCGCCCGCGGCGCCAGCCCCCGCCGCTCCTGGCTGAAGCGCCTGGCCCACAACCCGCAGCAGGCCGAGTTCGAGCGTGTCACGGCCGGCCGCCTGCCCGAAACCTTCCACGAGGCCATCGCCGCCTTCCGCGCCGAACTGGCGACGACCAAGCCCAAGCTCGCCTCCCGCCAGTCCAGCCAGAAGACCCTCGAAGTCCTCGTCCCCGCCGTCCCCGAACTCCTCGGCGGCTCGGCCGACCTCACCGGCTCCAACCTCACGCTGGTCAAGGGCATGGGCTCCATCGCCCCCGGCAATTTCGCCGGCCGCTACATCCACTATGGCGTGCGCGAGCACGGCATGGCCGCCGCCATGAACGGTATGGCCCTGCACGGCGGCCTGATTCCCTATTCCGGCACCTTCTTCGTCTTCACCGACTACATGCGCCCGGCCATCCGCCTCGCCGCCCTGATGCGCCAGCGCGTCATCCACGTCCTCACCCACGATTCCATCGGCCTCGGCGAGGACGGCCCCACCCACCAGCCGGTCGAGCACCTCGCCAGCCTGCGCGCCATGCCGAACGTCTTCATGTTCCGCCCGGCCGACGCGATGGAAACCGCCGAGTGCTGGGAGCTCGCCATCCGCCGCGCCGACGGGCCGAGCCTGCTCGCCCTCTCCCGCCAAGCCCTCCCCGCCATGCGCTCCGACGCCGGGGAGAACCGTTCCGCCCGTGGCGGCTACGTGCTCGCCGAAGCGGAAGGTCCACGCCAGGCCACCCTGATCGCCACCGGTAGCGAAGTCGCCATCGCCATGGCCGCCCGCGAGGCGCTGGCCGCGGAAGGCATCCAGGCCGCCGTCGTCTCGCTGCCCTGCTGGGAACTTTTCGCCCTCCAGGACGAAGCCTACCGCGCCACCGTGCTCGGCACCGCGCTGCGCGTCGGCGTTGAGGCAGGCATTGGCTTCGGCTGGGAGCGCTGGCTCGGCGCCGATGGTATCTTCATCGGTATGACCGGCTTCGGTGCCTCCGCGCCGTTCGAGGAGCTCTACAAGTATTTCGGCATCACCGCCGATGGCATCGCCACTGCCGTGAAACGCCGCCTCGGGTAATCCTTACGCCATCAAATCGCCAACATCCCTGATCACACGCAGCCGCATCACACCCACCAAGGAGAAACGCACATGGCCGTGAAGGTCGCCATCAATGGCTTCGGACGCATCGGGCGCCTCGTTCTGCGCGCCATCATCGAGAGCGGCCGCACCGACGTCGTCCCCGTCGCCATCAACGACCTTGGCTCCGTCGAGGCCAACGCGCATCTCTTCCGCTACGACAGCGTGCACGGCCGCTTCCCCGGCGAGGTCGAGGTCGATGGCCAGACCATCACCATCCGCCACAACGGCCGCACCTACGGCCCCATCACCGTCTCCGCCGAGCGCGACCCGACCAAGGTGCCCTACCAGGGCGTCGACGTGGCGATGGAATGCACCGGCATCTTCACCTCCAAGGAGAAGGCCTCGGCCCTGCTTCAGGCCGGCGCCCGCAAGGTGGTCATCTCGGCCCCCGGCGACAACGTCGATGCCACCATCGTCTACGGCGTCAACCACCAGACGCTGACCAAGGACATGACGGTCATCTCCAACGCCTCCTGCACCACCAACTGCCTGGCCCCGGTCGCCAAGGTGCTGCACGACAACTTCACCATCCTGCGCGGCTACATGGTCACCATCCACGCCTACACCGGTGACCAGAACACGGTCGACACCCTGCACAAGGACCTCCACCGCGCCCGCGCCGCCGCCGTCTCCGCCATCCCGACCTCCACCGGCGCCGCCCGTGCCGTGGGCCTGGTGATGCCGGAACTCAAGGGCAAGCTCGACGGCACCGCCATCCGCATCCCGACGCCGAACGTCTCGCTCGTCTCGCTCGACGTGAACCTCGCCAAGCACGCCACCAAGGACGAGATCAACGCGGTCATGAAGGCGGCCAGCGAGTCCGGCCCGCTCAAGGGCATCCTCGCCTACAACACCGCCCCCCTCGTCTCCATCGACTTCAACCACAACCCGGCCTCGTCGACCTTCGACGCGACGCAGACAGCCGTGGTCGATGGCGCCCTCGCCCGGGTGATGACCTGGTACGACAACGAGTGGGGCTTCTCCAACCGCATGTCCGACACCGCCGCCCTCTTCGGCAGCCTGTAAGCGGGAGCGACAGCGATGGCGGCGTTCAGGACTCTCGATGGCGTCTCGGTCATGGGAAAGCGCGTGCTCTTGCGCGCCGACCTCAACGTGCCCGTGCGCGACGGCAAGATCTCCGATCTGACCCGTATCGAGCGCCTCTCGCCGACCATCCGCGAACTGTCCGAAAAGGGAGCACGCGTGATCGTGTGCTCCCATTTCGACCGTCCCAAGGGCAAGCGCGTGCCCGAAATGTCGCTCAAGCCGATGGCCGAAGCGCTTGGCGTCGTCCTCGGCAAGCCCGTCCTCTTCGCCGATGACTGCATCGGCGAAGCCGCCACCTCGGTGATCGCCAAGCTCGGCAACGGCGACGTCGCCGTGCTGGAAAACACCCGCTTCCACCCCGGCGAAGAAAAGAACGACCCGGCGCTGGCCGCCGAATTCGCCAAACTCGCCGACCTCTTCGTCAACGACGCCTTCTCCGCCGCCCACCGCGCCCATGCCTCGACCGAGGGCGTCGCCCACCTGCTGCCCTCCTATGCGGGCCGCCTGATGCAGGCCGAGCTCGAAGCCCTCGGCGCCGCACTCGACCACCCCGAGCGCCCGGTCATGGCCATCGTCGGCGGCTCCAAGGTCTCCACCAAGCTCGACCTGCTCGGCAACCTCGTCTCCAAGGTCCAGGTCCTCGTCATCGGCGGCGCCATGGCAAACACCTTCCTCTCGGCCGAGGGCATCAACGTCGGCCAATCGCTCCAGGAAGCCGAGATGCACGCGACCGCGCTCGACATCCTCGCCAAGGCCAAGGCGGCCGGCTGCGAGATCATCCTGCCGATCGACGCCGTCACCGCCACCGAATTCGCGCCGAACCCGCCGACCGCCACCGTCCCGGTCAACGCCGTGCCCGCCGCCTCGATGATCCTCGACGTCGGCCCCGCCTCCGTCGCCGCCCTCATCGCCCGGCTCGCGTCGGTAAAGACCCTGGTCTGGAACGGCCCCCTCGGCGCCTTCGAAACCCCGCCCTTCGACGCCGCCACCACGGCGCTCGCCAAGGCCGTCGCGGCCGCCACCACGGCGGGCAAGCTGCGCAGCGTCGCCGGCGGCGGCGACACCGTCTCGGCGCTCCGCCACGCCGGCGTCTCCGAGCAGATGAGCTACGTCTCCAGCGCCGGCGGCGCCTTCCTGGAATGGCTCGAAGGCAAGACCCTGCCCGGCGTCGCCGCCCTCTCGGCCTGACCGATTTTAGGTCTTCGTTAACTTTTAATCGACTCTCCCGCCCGATCGGAGCAAGCTGACCGCCGTCACGATTAACGGTTTGTTCAGCAATGCGCCGTAACCTCCTGCACATGATCTCGCCCACATCCCTCTCCGCCTTCTCGGCGACGAACGGCGTCAGCCAGGTGCAGGCCACCCGGATCCAGCCGCTGAACCCGATGCGCGCCGCGCCCCAGGGTGCCGCGCCGTCCTCTCCTGGCGGCTCCGGTGGAATGCCATCCATGCCCCAGGGCCTCGCCCCCGGCCAGCGCCTGCCGCGCGGATCGCTGCTCAACCTCTCCGTCTGAGCAAATTCCGCCGCGGTGGGGATTGCATCGCGCCGGCCGCCCGGCCAAGCTTTCCCCATGCCCGACTTCGAGCGCACCATCCCCGACGGCGATAACCGCGAGCGGCTCGTATGCCGCGACTGCGGCCATATCGACTATCAGAATCCCAAGATCGTCGTCGGCGCCGTCGTCGTCCATGACGGTCGCATCCTCCTTTGCAAGCGCGCCATCGAGCCCCGCCGCGGCTACTGGACCCTGCCCGCCGGTTTCATGGAACTCGGCGAGACCACCGAGGAAGGCGCCAGGCGCGAGGCCATGGAGGAAGCCGAGGCCGACATCGCGCTGGAAGGCATGCTCGCCTGCTACAGCATCAGCCGCATCGGCCAGGTCCAGCTGATCTATCGCGCCCGCTTCGCCGACCCCGCCAACCCCCGCTTCGCCGCCGGCCCGGAAAGCGAAGATGTCCGCCTGTTCGACTGGGATGACATCCCATGGGACGAGCTCGCCTTCCCCACCGTCCGCTGGTCGCTCGACACCTGGCGCACCAACCCCAACGGCGCTCTCGGCCACCCCGCCGGCAATCCCGCCGACGATCCCAGAGGTAGTAAACGGGCCGCCCCGCGCCCATATTAAGGGGCATGAGTTGCCGTGCGCTGCTGATCTCCATTGCGCTCGTCGTGCCGCATATCGCGACCGCCGCCGGCCCCATCATACTCAACGGCCCGATGCCCCTGACCGACAGCCTGGGCGTCCCCGGCAAGCCCGAAGGGCCCTATTCGCCCGCGCCGACCCCGAACAACGACATCCTCGCCCCACGCGACACCGCCAAGCCCGTCCCCGGCGAACCCGCCATCGCCGCCACCATCGGGCCGCGTGCTCAGAAGCCGTCCACCGGCGAAGCCTTCGGTCCCGGCGCCCGCTATTCCGATGATCTCCAGCAGCGCAACCGCAACCCCAGTGCCTGGGTCGTCCCCAAGCTCGAGCTCACCATCCCCTTCGAAAATTAGAGCGCGATCGCTTGAGGCCGGTCGGTCAGAAAGCGTGAATCGCGCTCTTTTTCAATAAGTTGCTAGATCAGGTCCCGACCAGCCCGCGGGCAAAATCCTCCGGATCAAACGCCCGCAGGTCGCCCGCCTGCTCGCCCACGCCCACCGCATGCACCGGCAGCCCGAATTCCTCCGCCAGCGCCACCACGATCCCCCCGCGCGCACTGCCGTCGAGCTTGGTGACCACCAGCCCGGTCACATCAACCATCTCCTTGAACACCGCCACCTGCTGCACCGCGTTCTGACCCGTCGTCGCATCCAGCACGAGCAGCACCGAATGCGGCGCGCTCGCGTCCTGCTTCTTCAGCACGCGGATGATCTTGCGCAGCTCCTCCATCAGCGCCGCCTTGTTGTGCAGCCGCCCCGCGGTATCGACCAGCAGGATGTCCGACCCCGCCGCCTTCGCCTTCGCCAGCCCGTCGAACGCCAGCCCCGCCGCATCCGAATTCGCCGGCGCGGTCACCACAGGCGCCCCCGTCCGCTGACCCCACACCTGCAGCTGCTCCACCGCCGCCGCGCGGAACGTGTCGCCGGCCACCAGCATCGAGCTCAGCCCCTGCTCGCCATAGCTCTGCGCCAGCTTGCCGATCGTCGTCGTCTTGCCCGTGCCGTTCACGCCGACCACCAGCACCACATGCGGCTTGAGCGCCCGATCGATCGCCAGCGGCCGCGCCACCGGCCGCAGGATCGCCGCGATCTCCTCGGCCAGCGCCTGCCGCACCTCGTCGTCGCCGACCTCCTTGCCGAAGCGCGTGCGCCGGAAACTGGCGATGATCCGGCTCGCCACCGCGGTGCCGAGATCCGCTGATATCAGCAGGTTCTCCAGCTCCTCCAGCGCCGCGTCGTCGAGCTTGCGCTTGGTGAACACCGCGGCGATGCCCGCGGTGAGCTTCTCGGTCGAGCGAGACAGGCCCTGCTTGAGGCGGGAGAAAAAGGCGCCAAGGGCCATCAGGCAGGCTCCGCGAGGAGAGAATCGTCATTCGCGCCGGTAATCCGCGCGCGCAGCAACTGTCCGGGCACGGCGGTCAGCCGCACCGGCGCGAAATGCTCGGTATGCCCGGCACTCTCCGTCTCCGCGAGCACCATGGCATGCGACCCCAACTGCGCGTCGTAGAATCGCCTTGCCGCCGCCGCTCCCGCCGCCCGCAACCTGGCCGCCCGCTCCTTGCGCAGCGGCTTCGGCACCGCCGGCATCCGCGCCGCCGGCGTCCCCGGCCGCTCGCTGTAGGGAAACACGTGCACGAACGGAATCTCCGCCGCCTCGACAAACGCCAGCGTCTCGTCGAACAGCGCGTCGGTCTCGGTCGGAAACCCCGCGATCAGATCCGCCCCGATCGCGATCCCCGGCCGCAGCGCCCGCGCCCGCGCGATCGTCGCCGCCGCGTCGGCTGCCAGATGGCGCCGCTTCATCCGCTTGAGGATCATGTCCGACCCCGCCTGCAGCGACAGATGCAGATGCGGCATCAACCGCGGCTCCTCGCCGATCAGCCGCCACAGATCTTCGTCCATCTCCACCGGATCGAGCGATGACAGCCGCAGCCGCGGCAACTCCGGCACCAGCGCCAGCAACCGCCGGATCATCTGCCCCAGCGTGGGCGTCCCCGGCAGGTCCGGCCCGAAACTGGTCAGATCCACCCCGGTCAGCACCACCTCCTGATACCCGCCCGCCACCAGCGTCCGCACCTGCTCGACGATCGCCCCGATCGGCACCGACCGGCTCGGCCCCCGCCCGAACGGAATGATGCAGAACGTGCAGCGATGATCGCACCCCTGTTGCACCTGTACGAAGGCCCGCGCCCGCCCGGCGAAATCCGTCACCAGGTGCCCCGCCGTCTCGCGGATGGTCATGATATCCGCCACCGCCGAGCCCGCCCCCTCCGCCCAACTCTCCGGCAGCAGCTTCTCGGCATTCCCCAGCACCCGCGTCACGCCCGGCAACCCCGCCCAGCTCTCAGGCGCGATCTGCGCCGCACAGCCGGTCACCACGATCCGCGCCTCCGGCCGCTCGCGATGCAGCCGCCGGATCGCCTGGCGCGCCTGCCTCTCCGCCTCCCCGGTCACCGCGCAGGTGTTGACGATCACCGTATCCGTCAGCGCCGCCGCATGGCCGCGCATGACCTCGCTCTCATAGGCATTGAGCCGGCAGCCGAAGGTGAGGATCTCCGTCATGCCGGATAGGCGGCCAGGTCGATGCGTCCGTGATACGCGGTCGCCACCGGCCCGGTCATCAGCACGTGCCCATCCTCGCGCCACTCCATGTCGAGCCGCCCGCCATCGGCGATCACGCTCGCCTTCCGCCCCGTCAGCCCCCGCCGCGCCGCGTTCACGATCGTCGCGCAGGCCCCGGACCCGCAGGCCAGCGTCAGCCCGGCTCCGCGCTCCCACACCCGCAGCCGGATCAGGTCCGGCGCCAGGATGGTGGCAAACCCGATATTCGCCCGCTCCGGAAACAGCGCGGCATGCTCGAGCCTCGGCCCGATCGTCTCCACATCCAGCGCCTCGACGTCGGGGACGAAAAACGTCGCATGCGGATTACCCATCGACGCCGCCGCCGGATCACTCACCGGCCCCTCCGCGAGATCGAGATGCAGCGTATCCATAGCCCGCGCCAGCGGCACATCCCGCCAGTCCAGCCGCGCCGGCCCCATATCCACCGTCACCCGCCCATCGGCCAGGATCACCGCCGGGAGGTTGCCCGAGATGGTCTGCACCACCAGCTCCCGCCGCCCGCTCTCGGCCGCCACCAGTGAGGCCACGCAGCGCGTCGCATTGCCGCAGGCCCCCGCCTCGCCGCCATCGGGATTGCGGATACGCATGAACACATCCGCGTTCGACCCCGCCGGCGGCCGCTCCATAACGATGAACTGGTCGCACCCCACCCCGGTCCGCCGATGCGCAATCCCCGCCGCCCGCGCCGCCGTCAGCCCAAGCGTGCCCGCCCGATCGTCGAACACGACGAAATCGTTGCCGCAGCCATGCATCTTGATGAACGAGGCTTCCATACCGGCCTTATATGGGACCCGCCTGCCGGAACAAAGCGCGCGACACGAGCGCGAGCTATGCTCAGGGCGTGGCGCCGACCGAAATCCACCCCGTCAGCGTGCCCCCACCAGCCGTCGGCACCGTGCCGGTAAACGTCATCGCCCGCTCCGGCATCGCCGTCGTGGACGGGGTGAGCGCCAGCGGCATCCGCGGCAGCCCCACCCCCTGCGCCACCAACGGCAGCGCCGCCGGCGGCTTGCTCGACACGTAGAGCTGCCCATACGGATTAGTCGCATCCAGCAGCGGCGCCCCCAACCCCGCCGCCGCCGGCCGCGCAGCCCCCGGCAGCACGACGCAGCACAACTCCTTCACCGCCTGCCCCCGCGCGGGCAGCGCGACGGCGGCAAGCACACAGACCAGCATCAGGTCACGAAACCGCGGCTTCATCCCACCAGACTACGCCGTCACCGGCAGTCACGACCAGTGGCTCGGCACCCACACCCAGGCGCCGCGCCGATCCGCCCAGTGCCCCGGCACGAAATGCGCGTGCCGCCAGGCCCGGATATAGTGCCCGGCGACCCACACATAGCCGCCCCCATTCCAGTGCCAGTGCCCCGGCTCCCACATCATCCGCGGCCCGGGCGGCGGCGGCACCGCCTCCTCCAGCACCTGCGGCACCGGCTGATACGGCGGCATCGGCTGCGCCCCCGCCGGCGCCACCAGGCCAGCGGCAATCACGACAGCAGCCAGGGTTGAACCAATCATCATACGCATGGCGGGAAACCTTTTCGGTGACCGTGAGGGGTTGAACGATCCAGCGCTCAGCAGGCGCGCGGGTGCCAGTAGCAATACCCACCCCCACCGCCCGGCCGCACCGGGACGACGACACAGGCGGATACCGTGACGGCGAGGGCGAAAAGCAGAAGGAGGGAGATCGGCCGGCGCATCGTTGTCTCCTGTGGAGGAACGATGCCGATGTACGCCTCTGACAGGCGCCAAACCAGTTATGCTTCGGCAATGTCCATCAAGGTCACGGCATCGCTGCCGCGGCCCGTTCAGGCAGCCAAATCCCAATATCTATCAATACACTAATCCAAGACCGCGCCACTGATTGCGGCCCAAATACGTCCCCGCCAGGGCGCCCAAATGGCAGCCCACCCGATCCCCGACACCGCGGATGACACCCCGGCCATCCGCGCCCGCCGCCAAGCCTCAGCCGCGGTCGATCTCCACCCACCCGCCGCTCTTCGCGCTCTTCGCGATCGCCTCCAGCGCCAGCACGGTATCCACCGACTCCGCCTCGCTGCACCCGTTCCACCCCGCCCCCGTCCGCACCAGCCGCGCGAACGACTCCCCCTCGGCCCGGAACCCGTCGCCACCCGGCAGATGCTCCATATCAAACGGAATATTGCCGGGGATCCCCCGCTTCACCCGCAGCGGCAGGAACCCCGCCGGCGCATGGTTGCTGTAGCTCGTCTGCACCACCGCCTTCTCGCCGACCACCATCGCTTCGCGGACGCCAGAAATCGACAGGCTGCAGTTGATCTGCGCCACCGCCCCCGAGGGAAACTCCAGCGTCGCCGCGATCGTCTGGTCCACCCCAGTCGTCGTCGTCCGCTGCGCCGCGAACGCCCGCGTCGGCCGCTCGCCGGCGGCAATCCGCGCGAAACTCATCGCATACGTACCGGCATCCAGCAGCGCCCCGCCGCCACGCGCCGGATCGAGCCGGATATTCTTCGGATCCCCCGTCGGCACCCCATCCGGCGTCGCGATCGAGAACCCGAAGCTCGAATTGATCAGCTGCACCCGCCCCAGCGTCCCATCCGCCAGCAGCTCACGCAGCCGCAGCGTCTGCGGCTGCGACATGTAGGGATACGCCTCGCACATCCGCACGCCGTATTTCCGCCCGGCGTCGTAGATCGCCCGCGCCTCGGCTCCGGTCAGGCACAGCGGCTTCTCGCACAGCACATGCTTGCCGGCCGCCATCGCCTTGATCGCCCACTCCGCATGCATGTCGTTGGGCAGCGGAATATAGATCGCCTCCACCTCGGGATCGGCCAGCAGCGCCTCGTACGACGCCAGGCTGCGCGGGATCCCCAACTCCTTCGCGAAGGCCGCCGCCTTCTCCGCCCCCCGGCTCGCCACCGCGACGACGGTGCCGAACGCCGAGCCCGCCATGCCGCGGGTGAACTGCCGCGCGATGTTGGCGGCACCCAGGATGCCGTAGCGCAGGGGGACGAAATCGCTCATGGTCGGGGCCTCGGCTGTTGCTTGGAACGTTGCCCCGCAGGATGCGCATGGGCGCCTCCTTGCGACAAGCGCTCCAATCGCTTGCGCCTTCCGCCCCCCCTCGCTATAAGCCCGCCCCTCATCTGCGAGTCCGGGCCTGTAGGGCATGCCCGGCCGCGATGCCTGCGTTGTTGCAGGGTGCAAGCTTAGAGGAGACCAAAATGCCCAAGATGAAGACGAAGTCTTCGGTCAAGAAGCGCTTCAAGATCACCGCGACCGGCAAGGTTCTCGCCGGCCCGGGGAACAAGCGCCACGGCCTGATCAATCGCTCCCAGAAGATGAAGCGGCATGGCCGCGGCAGCCAGGTGCTGACGGAGGCCGATGGCCTGACCGTCAAGCAGTGGGCTCCGTACGGTCTGAGCTGAAGGGAAAACAGGCATGGCACGCGTCAAACGGGGCGTAACGACTCACGCCCGTCACAAGAAGGTCATCGACGCCTCCAAGGGCTTCTTTGGCCGTTCCTCCACCAACTACCGCATCGCGCTGGAGCGTCTCGAGAAGTCGCTGCAATACGCGTATCGCGACCGCCGGGTGAAGAAGCGCGAATTCCGCGCCCTCTGGATCCAGCGAATCAACGCCGCCGTGCGTGAGCACGGCCTCACCTACTCCAAGTTCATCGCCGGCCTGAAGATCGCCGGCATCGAGATGGACCGTAAGGTGCTGTCCGCCATCGCCTATGACGATCCGGCCTCCTTTGCCGAAGTCGTCAAGAAGGTGCAGGCCGCCCTGGCCTGATCGTTCCCCGCTTCGGGAGTCACGATCAAACGTAAAGGGCTGCCCGCACAGGGCAGCCCTTTTTCGCATCCAACACGACGTTGGCAGGATACCATGAGCGACGACCTCTCCACCCTCTCCGCCGAAACCGACGCCGCCCTCGCCGCCGCGACCGACCTGCGCGCCTGGGATGCCGTCCGCGTCGCCGTCCTCGGCAAGAACGGCACCCTGACCAACAAGCTGAAGGAACTCGGCAAGGTCTCGCCCGAGGAACGCCGCACCCGCGGCGCCGCGCTGAACGTCGTCAAGGACCAGCTCACGGCCGCCATCGAAGCCCGCCGCACCGCGCTCGAAGCCGCCGCCATGGATGCCCGCCTCGCCGCCGAGCGCATGGACGTCTCCCTCCCCCCGCGCCCCGCCGTCAACGGCCTCATCCACCCCATCAGCCGCACCATGGAAGAAATGGCCGCTATCTTCGGCGCCATGGGTTTCGCGATTGCCGAAGGCCCTGACGTCGAGGACGACTGGCGCAATTTCGGTGCGCTGAACATCCCCGCGCACCACTCTGCCCGCGAGGACATGGACACCTTCTACCTCCCCGGCCACGACGCCGACGGCCGCCGCCGCGTGCTGCGCACCCACACCTCCCCGGTCCAGGTCCGCACCATGGTCAGCCAGGAACCACCTTTGCGCGTCATCGTCCCCGGCCGCACCTACCGCGCCGACCACGACGCCACCCACAGCCCGATGTTCCACCAGGTCGAAGGCCTCGCCATCGACCGCGGCCTCACCCTCGGCCACCTCAAGGGCTGCCTGATCGACTTTCTCCGCGCCTTCTTCGGCATCTCCACCCTGCCGGTGCGCTTCCGTTCCTCCTACTTCCCCTTCACCGAGCCCTCGATGGAAGTCGACATCGGCTGGAACCGCAAGACTGGCGAACTCGGCGGCGGCGGCGACTGGCTGGAAATCCTCGGCTCCGGCATGGTCCACCCTAAGGTGCTCGCCAACTGCGGCATCGACCCGCGGGAGTGGCAGGGCTTTGCCTTCGGCATGGGCATCGAGCGGGTAACCATGCTCAAGCACGGCATTCCAGATCTACGGCCATTCTACGAGAGCGACATTCGCTGGCTCCGCCACTACGGATTTTCGGCCCTCGCGCCTGCCACGCTGCACGAGGGGGTGTAACATGAAATTCTCTTTGTCCTGGCTAAAGACCCACCTCGAAACAACGGCGACCGTCTCGGAAATCACCGACGCGCTCACCATGATCGGCCTCGAACTGGAAGGCGTCGAAGATCGCGGCGCCGCATTGGCAGAATTCCGCGTCGCCCACGTCATCGAGGCCGTGCAGCACCCCAACGCCGACCGCCTGCGCGCCTGCAAGGTCGACGACGGCACCCGCGTCTACTCCGTCGTCTGCGGCGCCCCCAACGCCCGCACCGGCATGAAGGGCGTCTTCGCCCCCGCCGGCCTCTTCATCCCCGGCACCGGCGTCCACCTCAAGGTCGGCGAAATCCGCGGCGTGAAGTCCGAGGGCATGCTGCTCTCCATCCGCGAAATGGGCCTCGGCGACGACCATGACGGCATCGTCGACCTCCCCGCCGACGCCCCCATCGGCATGGCATACCCCGTCTGGGCCGGCATGGACGATCCGATCATCGACATCGCCGTCACCCCCAACCGCGGCGACGCCCTCTCCGTCCGCGGCGTGGCGCGCGACCTCGCCGCCGCCGGCATCGGCACCCTCAAGCCGCTCGCCGTCCCCAAGGTCCCCTCCCACTTCCCGAGCCCCATCACCTGGCGGATCGACATGCCGGAGACCTGCCCCTGGGTCCTCGGCCGCACCGTCCGCGGCGTCAAGAACGGCCCCAGCCCGCAATGGCTGCAGGACCGCCTGACCTCCATCGGCCTGCGCCCGATCAACGCCCTGGTCGACATGACCAACTTCTTCACCATCGATCTCGGCCGCCCCCTGCACGTCTTCGACGCCGACAAGATCCAGGGCGGCCAGCTCACCTTCCGCCCCGGCGCCGGCGAGACTTTCCGCGCGCTGAACGGCAAGGACTACACCGTCCGCCCGCAGGATTGCGCCATCGCCGACAGCGCCGGCGTCCAGTCCCTCGCCGGCGTCATCGGCGGCGAAGCCACCGGCAGCGACGAAGCCACCACCTCCGTCTTCATCGAGTGTGCCCTCTTCAACCCCGTCGCCGTTGCCCTCTCCGGCCGCCACCACCAGATCATCTCCGACGCCCGCCAGCGTTTCGAGCGCGGCATCGACCCGGCCCTCCTCCCTGACGCCATCGAACTCGCCACAGCCATGGTCATCGACCTCTGCGGCGGCGAAGCCTCCGAAGTGACGGCGGCCGGCACGCCCCCCGCCTGGCAGCGCCAGGCCACCCTCCGCTTCGCCCGCCTCGCCGACTTCGGCGGCCTCGACGTCCCCGCCGACGAAGCCGTCTCCCGCCTCGAACGCCTCGGTTTCTCGACCGTCTCCCGCGACGCCACCAGCGTCACCGTCAGCGTCCCCTCCTGGCGCAATGACGTCGCCGCCCAGAGCGCCCTGGAGCCCGACGCCGCCCTGCCCGCCGAACGGAGGCAGAAAGCCGCCGCCGGCCGCGACGCCATGGAGCCCGAGGCCGACCTCGTCGAGGAAGTCCTCCGCCTCGGCGGCCTCGACGCCGTCCCCCCGGTCTCCATGCCCGCCTTCGCCCCCGTCCCGGCGCCCACCCTCACGCCCCGCCAGGTCCGCACCATGCTGGCCCGCCGCGTCATCGCCGCCGCCGGCTACGCCGAAAGCGTCACCTTCAGCTTCATGCCCGCCAAGGAAGCCGCCCTCTTCGGCCCCGCGCCGGATAGCCTGCGCCTGTCCAACCCCATCGCCGCCGACCTCGACCAGCTCCGCGCCACCCCGCTCGCCACCCTCGCCATGGCTGCAGGGCGCAACGCCGCCCGCGGGTTCGCCGACGTCAACCTGTTCGAAATCGGCCCCGCCTTCCGCGAAGACGGCCAGACCGTCTTCGCCGCCGGCATCCGCGCCGGCGTCACCCCCCGTGCCTGGAACGCCCCGTCCACCGGCGGCGACCCCCTGGCCGCCAAGGCCGACGTCTGGGCCGTGCTATCCGCCCTCGGGGTGCCGATGGACGCGCTCACCACCACGCCCGACGCCCCGTCCCACTACCACCCCGGCCGCTCCGGCACCGTCCGCCAGGGCCCCAAGACCATCCTGGCGACCTTCGGCGAACTCCACCCCCGCGTCCTCGCCGCCCTCAACCTCACCGGCCCCGCCGTCGCCTTCGAAATCGACCTCAACGCCATCCCCGAGCCCAAGCGGAAGAAGAAGGCCCTCCCCGACCTCCCCGCCTTCCAGCCCGTCAAGCGCGACTTCGCCTTCGTCGTCGACAGCGCCGTCGCCGCCGACGCCGTCCTGCGCGCCGCCCGTGGCGCCGAACGCACCCTCATCGCCGGCGTGTCCCTCTTCGACGTCTACGAAGGCGACAAGATGGACGCCGGCAAGAAGTCCCTCGCCATCGAGGTCACCTTCCAGCCCCGCGAACGCACATTGACCGACGCGGAAATCGAGGCCGCCTGTGCTAAGGTGGTCGCCGCCGTGGCGAAGGCGACGGGGGGTGTGCTACGATAAGTCGCCGGCTTATTTGGCAATCGCGGAGGATGAGATGGCAGTGAAGACACGGCCCGTTCCGGAACACGAGTTCCAGCGTATTGCGAACACTGTTCCTGATCTGGTGAACGTCGCCGAGTCGATGGACCGGATGGTGACCGAACTGAAGGCGACAGAACCGGAGCGGGCGGAACGCCTGCGCGCTATGCTGCATCGCGTTCTGGACAACGCCGACGCGATTGCGGAGTCGGTGATCGTTGCAACCAAGGCAACGGCAAACTAGTAGCTTGGCCTAAAGGGCGCCAACGTCGGATGTAAGCATGAGCGACCCGCCTCCGGACATCGATCCGCGCCTCGGCCGATCTGCCGCGAACGCAGCGAAAGTTCTGCAGGCGGTCAAGTCCACGTCTGAACGCGAGGATGATGACCGGTCCTGGATCGCGCGGACGATCATATGGGTTTTCGTTGGCGTCATTGTCGCAGGGCTTGGTGTCAACCTAGTTGAAGGCCGGATGACCGGGGACTGGACGAAGGTCACCATCCAGGTGATCGATCTGATCAAATCCACGGTCCTGCCGGTGGTAACATTGGTGCTCGGCTACTACTTTGGCCGGTCAAGTCGCGGCTAAACGATCCGCGGCGAAGTGACGGCGAATCTCGCAGGCTGACACAACAGATGAAAGTCCCTATCTCCACCCCATGACCGACACACCGCTCGACCGCATTCGCAACTTCTCGATCATTGCCCATATCGACCACGGGAAGTCGACGCTCGCCGATCGCCTCATCCAGGCCACCGGCGGCCTCACCGCGCGCGAAATGACCGAGCAGGTGCTCGACAACATGGAGCTCGAGAAAGAACGCGGCATCACCATCAAGGCGCAGACCGTCCGCCTCGACTACAAGGCCAAGGACGGCAACACCTACGTCCTCAACCTGATGGACACCCCCGGCCACGTCGACTTCGCCTACGAGGTCAGCCGCAGCCTCGCCGCCTGCGAAGGCTCCCTCCTCGTCGTCGACGCCTCCCAGGGTGTCGAGGCGCAGACGCTCGCCAACGTCTACCAGGCCATCGACGCCCACCACGAAATCGTCCCCGTCCTCAACAAGATCGACCTCCCCGCCGCCGAGCCCGACAAGGTCAAGCAGCAGATCGAGGACGTCATCGGCCTCGACGCCTCCGACGCCGTGATGATCTCCGCCAAGACCGGCCTCAACATCGAAGGCGTGCTCGAGGCGCTGGTCACCCGCCTGCCGCCCCCCAAGGGCGACGCCACCGCCCCCCTCAAGGCCCTCGTCGTCGACAGTTGGTACGACCAGTATCTCGGCGTCGTCATCCTCATCCGCATCAAGGACGGCCGGATGAAGAAGGGCCAGAAGATCCGCTTCATGGCCCGCGGCACCGTGCACAACGTCGAACAGATCGGCGTCTTCCGCCCCCGCCTCGAGCCCGTCGACGACCTCGGCCCGGGCGAAATGGGCTACATCACCGCCGCCATCAAGACAGTCGCCGACGTGTCAGTGGGCGACACCATCACCGACGACCGCGTCCCCGCCACCTCCGCTTTGCCCGGCTTCAAGCCCTCCATCCCCGTCGTCTGGTGTGGCCTCTTCCCGGTCGACGCCGACGACTTCGAAAAGCTGCGCGACAGCCTGGCCAAGCTCCGCCTCAACGACGCCTCCTTCCACTACGAGGCCGAATCCTCCGCCGCCCTCGGCTTCGGCTTCCGCTGCGGCTTCCTCGGCCTGCTCCATCTCGAAATCATCCAGGAGCGCCTCTCCCGCGAGTTCGACCTCGACCTCATCGCCACCGCCCCCTCGGTCGTCTACCGCATCCACCGCACCTCCGGCGAAATCGAAGTCCTGCACAACCCCGCCGACATGCCCGACCCCAGCCTCATCGACCACATCGAGGAGCCGTGGATCAAAGCCACCATCATGGTGCCCGACGACTATCTCGGCTCCATCCTCACCCTTTGCTCCGAACGCCGCGGCCAGCAGGTCGACCTCACCTATGTCGGCAACCGCGCCATGGCGGTCTACCGCATCCCCCTCAACGAGGTCGTCTTCGACTTCTACGATCGTCTGAAATCCGTCAGCCGCGGCTATGCCAGCTTCGACTACGCCATGGACAACTACCAGGAGGGCGACCTCGTCCGCATCTCCATCCTCGTCAACCAGGACCCGGTCGACGCCCTGTCCTTCATCGCCCACCGCAGCCAGGCCGACCGCCGCGGCCGCTCGATCTGCGAAAAGCTGAAAGACCTCATCCCCCGCCAGCTCTTCAAGATCGCCATCCAGGCCGCCATCGGCGGCCGCGTCATCGCCCGCGAAACCATCGGCGCCCTCTCCAAGGACGTCACCGCCAAGTGCTACGGCGGCGACATCTCGCGCAAGCGCAAGCTTCTCGAGAAGCAGAAGGAGGGCAAGAAGCGTATGCGCCAGTTCGGCAAGGTCGAAATCCCCCAGTCCGCCTTCCTCGCCGCCCTCAAAATGGACGCCTGACGCCCAACGCACGTCGGATAATTTTACACTCTCTTAACACTTGCCTTGACGTCCTCGCCAAGATGTGAGGAAATTCCGACCGATTTGAACGTGGCATGTTAATTGCATAGCTCTCCGCGCTAGAGAGAGAACCGATGACCCGACTGCTCATTGTCGCCAACGATAATCTCACATGGCTCTCGCTCAGTGCCCAGCTCGAGCACGGCGGAGAGTTCACTACCACCCACGCCGCCAGCGTCGGCGATGCGGTCACTATAGGCCGCGTCGAGATGGCCCAGTTCGACGCTCTCCTGCTCGTCGGCAGCAAGCCGCTTGAAAACCCCGCCGCCGTGCTGAGCCAGCTCCGCGCCGTCTGGTCGCAGGCACCGATCGTCGTGCTCGCCCAGAATGCCGGAGAGTGGGACATCGTCCGCACCCTTGATGCCGGCGCCAGCGACTACGTCGTCGCACCCTATCGCCTGATCGAGCTCAAGGCCCGGCTGCGCGCCCAGATCCGCACCCACGCCAACAGCGCCAACGTCGTCATCACCATCGGCCCCTACCGCTTCGAGCCGGCCTCTCGCCTCCTCATCGAGCTCCGTTCCGGTGCCACCGTCCGCCTGACTCACAAGGAAACCGAGGTCCTTAAATACCTCCACCGCGCCGCCGGCGAACCCGTCGCCCGCCAGACCCTCCTCAAGGACGTCTGGGGCTACCGCCATGGCGCCGACAGCTACACGGTCGAATCCCACATCTACCGCCTGCGCCGGAAGATCGAGTCCGACCCCTCGCGCCCCCGCTTCCTCGTCAACGAGGACGGCGGCTACATGCTGATCCCGCTCCCACCACGTCCCTGGGCCCCGCCGAGCAACGCCACCCAAGCCCTCTCGCTCGCCGGCTGACCCCGCCCGCTACTTGAACGTGGGGTCCGTCGCTACGTCGATCAGCAGCGGGTGATCAGACTTCAGGCCGAGCTGCAACGCCTCGATGAACTGCGGAATTGACTTCACCGACACCGCCGGCACCCCCATCGACGCCGCCAGCCCGGTGAAATTGATCGCCGGATTGTTCAGCTCCATCCCAACATAACGCCCACGCTGCGCCGCCACCCCCTGCGTCGCGCTCAGCCGCTGCTTGAGGATGCGATAGGCTCCGTTATTGATGATCACGAAAATCACCGGCACCCGGTCATGCGCCGCCGTCCACAGCGCCTGGATCGAATACATCGCGCTGCCATCGCCGATCAGCGCCACCACCCGCTTATCGGGCAGCGCCAACTGCACCCCGATCGACGCCGGCAGCCCCCAGCCAATCCCGCCGCCGCGGTTGCCGAACAGATTCCCCGGCGGCGTGTTCTGCAAGAACTGGAACAGCCCCGCCCCCGACGAAATCGACTCATCGACGACAACGGCCTCCGGCGGCAACGTATCCCCCAGCGCCTGCATCAACGACAGCGGCGACACCGGCGTCCGATCCGCCTCCGCCCGCGCCCGCGACTGCAGCGCCGCGTAATCCGCCGCGATCGCCGACGTCACCGCCGACAGCCGCGCATCCCGCCGCGAGCAGTCCGCCGCCGTCATCAGCCCCGCCAGGGCCTTGGTCATCTCCGGCAGCGTCGTCCGCGGATCGCCAAGGATCGCCGCCGCCGTCGGATAGTTCTTCGCCAGCTCCCACGGATTGGTATCCAGGTGCACGATCGGATACCCATCCGCCACCGGCATCACATCCGGCGGCAACGACAGCGTGAACAGGTCCGCGCCGGCCGAAAACACCAGGTCATGCGCGTCGGTGATCTTCCGGATCGCCGCCCCCAGCCGCACGATCGGCCCGCGGAACAGCGGATGCGACGGCGGAAACGGCAGCGTCGTCGGCTCCCCCTCGAGATACACCGGCGCCGCCAGCGCCTCCGCCAGCGCCATCAGCGCCGCCGACGCCCCGCTCTGCGCCACCGCATCCCCCGCGATGATCACCGGCCGCTCCGCCTTGTGCAGCAGCGCCGCCGCCTGGGCGATCGCCGCCGGATCGCCAACGATATGCGGCGCCACCCGGCTCGGCACCCCGATCTCCACCTCCCCCTCGGCGTTCATCACGTCGACGGGAAATGAAACGAACACCGGCCCTGTCGGCGGCGCCAGCGCCGTCTTCACCGCCCGATGCAGCAGCCGCGGCATGTCGCGGATCGACCGGGTCTCCACCGCATACTTGGTAAAGTGCTGCGCGATCGGCGGCAGTTCCGCATACAGGTTCGGCTCCGTGATCCCGAACCCCTGCGCCTGCTGCCCCGCCGTCACCAGCACTGGCGAACCCGCCTTCATCGCGTCGAACAGCATGCCCATCGCGTTGCCCAGCCCCGGCGCCACATGCACGTTGCACGCCGCAATCCCGTTCGACGCCCGCGCATACCCGTCCGCCATCGCCATCACCAGCGATTCCTGCAGCGCGAGCACGTAGCGGATATCCTCCTCGGCCGCGAAGGCATCCATCAGCGGCAGCTCGGTCGTCCCGGGATTGCCGAACAGCACCTTCACCCCCTCCTGCCGCAACAGGTCGAGGAACAGCCGCCGTCCCGTCGTACGCGCCTGCGCCATCAGCCGAACGCCGCCGCCATGCGATCGAGCGTATCACGCAGCCGATACCAGCTGCCGATCATCGGCAGAAACCAGGTGTTCCCCGTATACAGCGGATGATCGGGAAACTCCTCGCTCTCGAAGTTGCAATGATAGTTCGCCAGCTTGGCGATCTTCCGCGCCGTCTGCGTCCCCAGATACGTCATCATCGCCACCCCGCTGCCATTGCAGCCGAGCAGATAATGCATCCCGTCCTGCTGCCCCATATGCGGCACCGCATCGAGCGTGAAGGCCACATTCCCCGTCCAGCAATGCGTCACCTTGACGCCCTTCAGCTGCGGAAACCGGTCCGTCATCATGCTGTGCAGCGCCGGCGCCGTGACCTCGGGCGACGCCGCGGTGAACCGCGCCCGCCCGCCGAACACGATCCGCTTGTGATCCGGCGACAGCCGGTAATACGTCAGCACCCTCCGCGTATCCCCCAGCGTCCGCTTGTTCGGAATCAACGACGCCGCAAGCTTCGGATCGAGCTCCTCGGTCGCGATGATATGGCTCGCAATCGGAATGACGCGCCGCTTCAGCTGCGGCGTCACATCCCCGGTATACCCGTTCGTCGCAATCACCACCTCGTCGGCCAGCAGATCCCCCCGCGCCGTCCGCACCCGCCAGCCATCATTCTCCTGCGAAATCTTCCCCACCGGCGCCAGCGCGCAGGTCGTGATCCCTCGCCGCTGCACCGCATCCAGCAGCCCCTTGTAATACAGCGCCGGATGCAAACTCGCCGCCCGATCGACCACCATGCCGCCATAGTAGTAGTCCGACGCCATCTCCTCCCGCTGCCGCTCCCGCGGCAACATATAACACCCCGAGTTCGCCGCCTCGTTCAGCAGCGCCACCCGCTTGGCCTGGCTCGCATAATGCTTCGGCGTCCACGCCCCCGAGAACCGCCCGTTCTTCTGCCAGAAACAGTCGATCTTCTCCTCCTCGATCAACCGCTCGATCGTCGCGAACGCATCCCCCGCATCCACCAGCATCCCCCGCGACCGCTCGGAGTCCGGATCGAGACTCTTCCCCGCGAAACTCTTGCCGACATTCACCCCCCCCGACACCGCCCCCCCGCTGCGCGTCGACGCCCCGTGCCCCAGCTCCTTTGCCTCCAGCACCACGCTCTCGACCCCCAGCCGATGCAGCTCCAGCGCCGTCGCCAGCCCCCCATAGCCGCCGCCCACGATCGCCACCCGCGTCTTGCGCGGCACGTCCTCCACCACATCGGCCGAAGGACGAAACGCCTCCCACCAATACGGATCCGGCTTGAACGACGAATGGAAGATATCCTGTGCCATGGCGCTATTTCCTCCCGCTGCGCGAGCATGGGCGGCCCCGCGCGAACCCGTCAATGGCCGCCCGCCAGAGGCGCGATGGCCAATCCCCATCAAGTCCAACCCGCCACCCTGGAATTCCGCTCCGGAATCACCGACAACCATAACGACGACGGAGCGCCTCCATGACCCCCACCCAAGCCCAACACGCCGCCGACCTCATCCACACCACCTGGCGCACCGGCAACGCCATCCCAGCCCTCCCCACCCCCCTGCGCCCCACCTCCCGCGCCGAAGCCTACGCCATCCAGGCCGGCATCATGGCGCACACCCACGCCCCCCTCTACGGCTGGAAAATCGCCGCCACCTCCATCGCCGGCCAACGCCACATCGGCGTCGACGGCCCGCTGGCCGGCCGCATCCTCGCCGAAGCCGTCCATCCCGAATCCGCCACCATCCCCTTCGGCGCCAACCGCATGCGCGTCGCCGAAGCCGAATTCGCCTTCCGCATGGCCCACGACCTCCCGCCCCGCCCCACCCCCTACACCCCTGCCGAATGCCTGGCCGCCGTCGCCACCCTCCACCCCGCCATCGAAATCCCCGACAGCCGCTACACCGACTTCATCACCGCCGGCGCCCCCCAACTCATCGCCGACCTCGCCTGCGGCCACCAATTCGTCCTCGGCCAACCCACCACCGCCAACTGGCGCGAAATCGACCTTGCCGCCCACCCCGTCACCGCCACCGTCTCAAACCATCGCCCCCAACCCGGCATCGGCCACAACGTCCTCGGCGACCCCCGCATCGCGCTCGCCTGGCTCGTCAATGAACTCTCCACCCTCGGCCTCACCCTCCACGCGGGCGAAGTCGTCACCACCGGAACCTGCGTCACCCCCCTGCCCATCCTCCCCCACGATACCGTCACCGCCGACTTCGGCCCCCTCGGCTCCATCCACATCACCTTCGGCGCCTGAAAGCCCCCCCAATGACCATCCCCGAACCCCTCGCCTCCGCCCTCTCCCCCCTCCCCATCTCCCC